>JGI12635J15846_10005524_pt1 | contig 10908 bp, 10 predicted proteins | sample BlaSpr_A8_OM2_M2_FD_15846 | JGI IMG/M metagenome (IMG submission 15846) | reverse complement strand
CACGGTGCATTGCGCCTGTGGCAACGCCTTCCAGACTCGCTCGACCATCAAGGGCGAGATGCTGCGCGTCGAAATCTGCTCGAGCTGCCACCCTTTCTTCACTGGCAAGCAAAAACTAGTGGACACCGCCGGGCGCGTCGAGCGCTTCCAAAAGAAATACGCCGACGCCGCAGCCAAATCCACCGCCGCCAAAAAGTAAATTCCTCCCGTAGGGGCGCAGCACGCTGCGCCCTGTTACTACAAAATTTGGCACGTACGCTTCTCCCCTCTTCCCTATGCCCTCTGTGTTAGATTCTTTCTGTGGCTGCGCAATCCCGCATGTTCGAAAATCCCCTCCCTGGTGAACTCGTCGAAACCGCTCCTCCCCGCGTCACCCTGCGCAATGCCTGGGCGCATCCGTTCGATTCCGCCATCGCCGCCGCTCGCACCTGCTACGCTCCCCGCCTGATCGGCCCTGAAGAAATCACCGACAAGCAGCGCCTCAACATCGGCGCGGCGACCTTCTACAGCGGCCACCACACGGTCTACCAGCACGCCCATTTCGAGTTCGGCCTAGAAAATATCTCCCGCCAGTTCGTCTGGTCTTTCCTCCACGCTCATCCCTTCTACAATTCCGAGCAGCAAAGCCAGCGCTACGTCCGCCTCGATCGCGCGCAGGCCTACATCCCTCCCCAATCGCTCTTCTTCGACGCCGCCAGCCGCGCCATCTACGAACAAGCCATCGCCCGCGCCTGGCAGCATTACCGCGAACTCTCCGCGCTCCTCGTCACCGACGCGCGCGAAATTCTCAGCGACATCTGGCACGTCAGCCCGATGTCTCATCCCAAGCGCATTCAGAAAATCGAGCGCTCCGCCGAAAAACGCGCCATCGAAATCGCCCGCTACGTCCTCCCACTCGCCGCCTTCACCACCATGGTGCACACCGTCTCCGGCATCGTGCTCCATCGTCTCTGGCGCATGAGCGCCGCTTCCGACACGCCCAGCGAAGCCCGCGTCGTCATCGGCGAAATGGTTTCCCAGGTTCGCGCCATCGACCCACAATTTTTCGATCGCTTCGGCACCGAGCCGCTCGAGGAAATGCCCGAGTGGGCCGATCGATCATCAGCGGCGCAAAATGGTAACGTCGCCATCTCTGCCGGTGAACCCTTCGCCCAGGAATTCGACGCGAAACTCGAAGGAAAAACCTCCAAGCTAGTGGACTATTCCCCCAACGCCCCGCGCGTCATGGCCGAAGCCTACCGCGCCGTGATCGGCCAAACCGAATCGCAATGCGGCGACGTCGAGGCCATCGACCGCCTCCTGAATCCCGCCCGCAATCTCTATCGACTCGAAACGCTGAACGTCGGCGTCCACGCCCCCACCATGCGCGCCCTCCAGCACGCCCACTATACGTTCGCCAAAAAAATCAGCCACACCGCCGACAGCCAGGACCAGCGCCATCGCATGGTTCCCGGCTCGCGCCCGCTCCTCACCCTCGCCGACACCCGCGAGCCCGACTACATCACGCCCATGCTTCTGGAAAATAATCCGCGCGCCCGCGAACTCTACGACCGCGCCATGCGTGAAGCCTGGATTGCTAAGAACCAACTCCTCGACCGTGGCGTCCCCGCCGAAATTGCTCTCTACGTTCTCCCCAACGCCAAATCCATTCGCCTCGTCGAATCCGGTTCCCTCCTCCATCTCCTCCACAAATGGACCATGCGCACCTGCTTCAANGCCCAGGAAGAAATCTACCGTGCCTCGCTCGACGAAGTCGCCCAACTCCGCGAAGTCCACCCGCAGCTAGCNCGCTACGTCGGCCCCCCCTGCCACCTCCGCGCCGGCATCACCACACCCATCTGCACCGAAGGCTCGCACTTCTGCGGAGTAAAAGTCTGGCTCGACTTCCCCAACATCCACCGCCGCATCTAACCCCGTAGGGGCGCAGCATGCTGCGCCCCAGCTTGCCAACACTTTAGCAACCAGAAACGTCTTAACATATGTCCCCAGATCCGGAGCGCCCGTGCCCACTCTAGCCCGTTCGTTCGTCTCGATTCTCCTCGCGGCTCTTCTAGCTCCCCCTCCATCCTTCGCCTTCCAATCCCCGCTCTCCGACGAATCCATTCGCGAAGCCTACTTCCTCGGCCAGCGCCATGACGGCTCCCTTGAGCGCCTGCTAAACAAATACAGCAAGCACCTTCCGCCACCAAAGCTCGGACCGCACGTCGCCTGGGTAACGTTCCTGACGCCGTTCATGCAAGTCGCGAAATCTTCAAACAAGTACATCGGCAGCTACAGCGCCCAGCAAGCCAGTCTGGATCACCGCGGTGTACAAGAAACCGTCGAGATCTCCATTAAGATTCTTCTCACCGACTCCTACGGCGCGATCATCGCCGCGCCAGCCTCAACTCGCTCTGGCGACCCGCAAACATACCAACTAAAGCAGAGCGATTTCTGGAAGGATTTTCAAGTACAGGTCTTCGAAGGAGATGAGACCCGTGAACCAGCTCATTTTGACGGAAAGGCAGACTTCGCTTGCTCCCGCCACGGCGGGAATTGCACCCTGATCGGCGCCACTCTCCATCTCGAATTCCTGGCAACCGCCTTCAACTCCGACTTTGCCACCATCCACGTAATCCCGCCAGAAGGCCCCGAAGTCTCGGTCGACTTCGACCTAACCGCCCTCCGCTAGGTCCACCTTCTTTCCCGTTTGCGTCGCCTGTTTCCCACGCACACCCGCCCACTGTGCCGCGGCATTGTGCACTGGCTGAAGCCGTGATAGAAGACTTGTCAAAGCAGGTGTGTAATGAAGTGGTGGAATCGCCTTTGGCCTGCCGACGCCCCTGGCGGTCCGATTCTGTGGTTCGCTCCGAACCTACCGGGATGGAAAGAGGACAATTCGACGGCGGACCTGCGCATTTGGCGTGATGCCGACGGCGCTGTCCTGTCACTTGCGGTCGATGTAGCGGTCACCTTTGATGTCCACAAAGACCTGTCTGATGAAACAGAAGTCAGGCGCTACGCTAGAGGACTCGCTGAGAGTCGTAGTGGCGGACTTATCGAGGCGCACGCCCGATGCACAAAAGTCGGGCCGACGGCATTCTGGATATACAAGCGGCTAGAGGTTCCGGCTTACATCTACACTGGCATGCTCATGGCCTGCGCCCACGAACTCCCTTTCCTTTGGACGGTCGTGGACGGCGAAGGTCAGACCACCGGAATTCGCGAGGCGGTGGTTACCGCAGGTCTTCTTCGCTCCGGCAAGCTGACGCCAGCTAACTACGAACAATGTTGGGCCCACGACCCTTATGATCCCGCGTACCGCGGAGTAGACCGAAGTGTACTACGCGGGATCTCCGACGACGCCTGCTATGACGCACAATTTCCCGAGCATCCCTTGTCGAAGGTCCGGCGGGTGCTCGCAGCACTTCCCGACAACATGGAATTTGACGCAAAGACGTCCGGGAGTTTACTTCAGTAGGACGGTGTGCTTTCGGCGCGGAGCATTGACATCACGACCGCCACCGAAGCGTCACCGGCCCCGTCATCGGATGTGCCATCGCCGCCCCCGTCCGCCGCGACTCCAGCAAATTCGCCTTCAGCGCGAAATACCACTTCGCCGGCCGGTCCGCATCGTCAATCAGCATCAACTTCGGATCATGCTTCAATCCCTCCGCCTGCCTGATCATCGTTTCCTGGTCCTGCCGCAAAAAAGTCTTCCCAAACATCCGCAACAAAAACACCGGTAAAAACGGCAGGTTCCACGCCGCCACAAAATCGATCCGGCACAAATCCCGCCGCACCGGCGTCACCGTAGCTCGGCTGGAAAACCACATCTTCCCGCTATGAATCTCCTCCAGCCGCATGTTGGGCAAGACAAAATCAATCGTGGTGGTCACGCCCTCGCCGGTAATCCGCTTCAGCAATTGGTACGGCGCGCTGTTCGAACTAGGCGAATGCGGGCTCATCCGAAACCCATAAGGGATCGGCTCAAACTGCTTTTGTTTTTCGTGAATGCTGTGCTTGCTGCGCCAAAACCACGATTGGTGCACAAACGGCCCATGCGCCGGGTCCATCAACCCAATAATCCCCTGGTCCACATGCGAAGGCAGCTCGCAATCCAAATGCGTAATCTTGTATTTCTTGCTGAACACCGGCAAGGCCGGCGCGTCCGGCACCTTCGCCGGCAATCGCGTTCCCTGCCCGTTCATGTAAACCCAAACATATCCGTCGCGCTCTTCACACGGATAATGCCCTGCGAAAACGCGGTCCACCTTCAATTTATCTTGGTTCGTCAGCGAAGGAATTTCCACGCACCGCGCCGTGCAAGCATCAAACCGCCATCCGTGATAACTGCACTCCACCGTCGCCCCATCGAAGTGCCCATAAGAAAGCGGTATCCCCCGATGCGGACAAGAATCCCGCATAGCGAACGCCCGCCCTTCCGCAGTCCGCCCCAAAACCAGCGGCACCTCCAGCAACATCGCCGTAACCAGCCGGTTCCCGCGAATCTCGCTGCTCCGCACCGCCGGATACCAAAAATCCCAAAGAAAACCAGCCTCCGCCTCCCGCCCCGGCTCCTGCGCCGCCGCGCCATCCCCCTGCAAAATCGTGCGCACCGCTTCGCTCATCGGTCGTAGATGCATCGTAGTACACGTCGCAAGCAAGGACAACTTACTAGGGCTCTGGCAAACAGCTAGACTGTATTTGGAATATTGGAACTATCTTAGGGAGCAGGGCACGCCATGCTGACGTTTTTTCCAGCATTCGTCAGATATGTTATCTGGAGCCTTGAGTTCCTGCTTGTCCCCCCGTTTTGTTTCGCAACGATCGGGATTGTTGTGAGCTTGGTTGCGGCAATAAAAAAGCAGAAGCCATTTTCAAGCTCCGAGGTTCGAAGAGACAGTTTACGCATCGTGGCCGCCCAGGCTCTGATATTCATCGTGACTGTCTCAATTGCAGTTGTCGGGTACGTTGATTGGACCAATTACCATGGACCTAACGAACGCGCGCTAAATCTTGAAAAGGCTCTGGGGGCCGCATCTATTGTTTTATCAATTTATTGGGTCATCCGAATAAAAGGATACCGATGGTATGCCACTAGTCTTTCGCTGCTCCAACTTCTCGTGCTGGCAGGCGCCAATTTTGTTGCGGGCATGTCCCTAACAGGGACGTGGCTGTGACAGACAACGGTTTATGGCATTGGGTGTTGAATCGCAACAGCATCGTCATTCATCTGATTGCCTGAACAGCTTTTCCGCGCTATTCTTAATACAGAGCTTATCGATGTTTTCCGCCTTCTATTAGCTGACCCCGCATACCTCGCATTTTTGCGAGCCGCTCCCGCTTTTCACGAGTCACTAGTCACTAGTCACGCCTTCCGTTCTAGGCGTCGCGTACAAAGGAAATCACCATGGCCGTTATCACGCTATCTGAAAAACTCGACCAACTCGGCGCACGCTACGACGACCTGACCCAGCAACTCTCCACCCAGGAGCTCGTCTCCGACTCGTCGCGCTTCCAAAAAGTCGCCAAGCAGCATGCCGAGCTCGCCGAAATCGTCGCCAAGCACCGCGAGTACAAGCAAATCGAAAAGGACCTAGCCGGCGCGCACCAGATGTTTCTCGAAGCCGACGACCAGGAAATGAAGCAGCTCGCCCACGACGAAGAAAAGCAGCTCGCCGCCCGCAAAGAAGCCGTCGAGCGCGAACTTAAACTCCTCCTCTTGCCCAAAGATCCCCTCGATGAAAAGAGCGTCATCGTCGAAATTCGCGCCGGCACTGGTGGCGACGAAGCCGGCATCTTTGCCGGCGATCTCTACCGCATGTATTCGCGCTTCGCCGAAACGCAAGGCTGGAAAGTCGAAGTCCTCGAGAGCTCTCCCTCCTCCCAAGGCGGAGTAAAGGAAATCGTCGCGGCAATTCAAGGCAACAAAGTCTATTCCAAACTCAAATACGAAAGCGGAGTCCACCGCGTGCAACGCGTTCCCGCTACCGAGCAGCAAGGCCGCATTCACACTTCCGCCGCCACCGTAGCCGTGCTCCCGGAAGCCGACGACATCGACATCAAAATCGAAGCCAAAGATTTGCGCGTCGACACTTTCTGCTCGTCCGGCCCCGGCGGCCAGTCTGTAAACACCACCTACTCCGCCGTGCGCATCACCCACATTCCCAGCGGCCTGGTCGTCTCGCAACAGGACGAAAAATCGCAAATCAAAAATCGTGCTAAAGCGATGCGCGTACTCCGCGCCCGCCTCTACGAACAAGAAATGGAAAAGCAGCAATCCGCCCTGGCCGCCGAGCGCCGCGGACAAATCAAATCCGGCGACCGCTCCGAAAAAATCCGCACCTACAACTACCCGCAAAATCGCGTGACCGATCACCGCATCGGCTTGACCCTGCACCAATTGACCGAAGTCATGGACGGCAAGCTCGCCCCCATGGTTGACGCCCTCGTCTCCCACAACGAAGCCGAGCGCCTCGACCAAGAGCTTGCTGGGGCATAATCGTCTCAGGAGGTGCCCCATGTTGACTCGTCCGGGTTCCACTCCTGGTTCCGGTTGGATGCGGGGCGTAAGCGACCGCTTGGCCTCCGCCCCCGTCGACCCTCAATCTCCTCCCCGCCGCTTTTGGGCTGGCTACATTGCTTTCATGGCTCTGGTCTTTGTGATCTTGCCCATAGTGCAGCGCCGTGCCATGCCGCCTTACAGCATGCGTAACGCGCGCTCCTACGAATCCGCGGTGCGATGGGCCGGTCTTCCGCTCTTTGCAATTGGTCCCGCCCCGGTCGCCATTGTCGCCATCGGTGGCCGTCCCCGGGGCGTGGTTGCTATTGGCGGCATCGCTTTTGGCCTCATCGCCGTGGGAGGATTGGCTGCGGGCGGTATCGCCATCGGCGGCCTCTCGCTCGGTCTCATTGCATTTGCGGGACTTGCCATCGGTTGGCGCGCTATCGGAGGCGGCGCCATCGGCTATCGTGCTTTTGGCGGTCTCGCAGTTGGCGCATACGCGTACGCTGGCAACGGCATAGCCGTCGGCTATCATGAAGCTTGCGGCCGGCAGAAGGAAAAACTCTTCGGATGATCGAGTTGTCCCTGGATAATTCCGTTCGCTCTCTATTGAAGCGCGGCATCGCGCAACTGCGCGAAGCGGACGTTCCCTCGTTCACGTTGGCCGCGGAGCTACTCCTTCTTCACGTCCTCAACCGCAATCGCACCTGGCTCTATGCCCATCCGGAAGAAATCATCGTAGATGCCGACGCGCAGCGCTTCTTCGCGCTTATCGCGCGCCGCCGTGCGGGCGAACCCACGCAGCATCTCACCGGCAAGCAGGAATTCTGGGGCCTGGAGTTCGAGGTCACTCCCGATGTATTAATTCCCCGTCCCGAAACCGAGCACGTCATCGAAGTCGCCCTGGACCGCCTGGCGCTCCGCGAACTTCGCGCGGGCCGCCCCCAAAAAACCGCCGGCGAAGGCCTGCAAATCGCCGACATCGGCACCGGCTCCGGCTGCATCGCCATAGCTCTAGCCAAAGAACTCCCCGCCGCCAATTTCGTCGCTACGGACATTTCGCCAGCAGCCTTAGCCGTAGCCAAGCGCAATGGACATCATCACGCGGTCACCGACCGCATCCATTTCATCGAATGCAACCTGCTAGCCTTCCCCGTAGGGGCGCAGCATGCTGCGCCCCATCTCGGCACGACGCCAAACAGCGCACCGCCTGTTTTTCACGAGTCACCAGTCACCAGTCACAAGTCACGCCTCTTCGATCTCATCGCCAGCAACCCTCCCTACATCGGCCGTCGCGAAGCCCCCTCTCTCTCCCGCGAAGTCCGCGACCACGAACCCCACGCCGCCCTCTTCGGCGGCGAAGAAGGCTACGAACTCTACGCCGCCCTGATTGCCCAGGCCGCCGAGCATCTCGCACCCGGCGGAATTCTCGTCCTCGAACTAGGCCACAACAGCGTCGCCGCCGTCCAGCCCCTCCTCGACGCATCTGCCTGGATCAACGTAGGCGTAACCAACGACCTAGCCGGCATGACCCGCGTCATCGCCGCCGAACGGCTGTAAGGCCATATAGCCAGTAGCGAAGAAAAGGTGAACGGCGTAGGCTGGGGCATGCCGGAACTGGCTCGCTTTCGCGCCAAGCACGGCCCTGTCGATGAAATAAGTTCGCTGGGTGTCGCGTCGATTCTTCACGTCGACATGGACGCGTTCTTTGTTTCCGTGGAATTGCTTGAGCGCCCGGAATTGCGCGGCAAACCCGTGATCGTAGGCGGGCGGCCGGATCAGCGCGGCGTCGTCACCGCGGCCAGCTACGAAGCGCGAAAGTTTGGCGTGCATTCTGCGATGCCTCTTCGCACTGCGGCGCGCCTTTGTCCGCACGCTGTGTATCTTCACGGTCATCACGCCAAATACTCGGAGTGGAGTGACCGCGTCGCCACTATCCTCGCGAAGTTTTCCCCCATCGTCGAAATGGTTTCGATCGACGAAGCGTATCTCGATCTCTCCGGCACCGAGCGCCTGCACGGCCCGCCGCTCGCCGCCACCGACAAACTTCTTCGAACAATCACGCGCACCACAGGACTTCCCTGCTCTGGCGGCCTGGCTACCACTCGCCTCGTAGCCAAAGTTGCTTCCGATCAAGCCAAACCGCGCGGATTGCTCTGGGTCGCGCCGGGAAGCGAAGCGCGTTTTCTCGCGCCGCTATCCGTGCGCAAAATCCCAGGCATTGGTGAAGTGACCGAACGCGCATTGCGCGCGCTCCGCATTGAAACTGTCGAGCAGCTCGCGGAGCAGCCTCTGGAAAAACTTGAAAAAGTTTTCGGTCAATGGGGCACCGCGTTATATCGGAAAGCGCGAGGCGGCGATTCGTACGAATTCGTAATCGACGCCGAGCCTAAATCCATTTCGCACAATCATACTTTCAGCGAAGACACGGACGACCCCGTTGCGCTCTCCGCGATGCTCAGTCACCTCTCGCAAAAAGCCTGTAAGCGTCTCCGCGAAGCGGGTCTCGCCACGCGCACGCTTACACTCACAATTCGTTATAGCGGCTTCGATACCTACACGCGCTCCAAAACACTCAGCGAGCCGACGCAACTTGACGCCGACATCTTCGCCGTTTTCCAAAATCTTTTCCGCGAGCACCGCGACCATCGGCGCAAGATCCGCCTCCTTGGCGTGAGCCTGAGCGGTCTGACGCACGGCGCGGAGCAACTTGACCTGCTCTCCGCCGAGCGCCGCGCCAAACTCGAAAAACTGACGCGTGCCACCGATCATCTGCGTGACCGCTTCGGCTTCGGCTCCGTGCAATTCGGCGGCTCGCTGCGCTCCGACGATTCCGAGCCAAGCGGCGAGCACGGCGAAAAAGAATGACCTATACTCTCTCCTGATGAGCACGCCACCTGCTGCGTCTTCCGCGTCTTCGTCTTCTCCAGCGGCATCGGTTCGCCCGCGCGAACATTTCAGCACACACGTGCGCAATTTCTGGCAGCGTGTCAGCGAAGGCCGCCAGATCGAGGATTTGTGGACGCAATTTGCCGCCGATGCGCGTGCGAGCTACGGTTTTTACGGCAGCGACGTCGATTGGGACGAAATCAAAAAGCTGCCGAGCTGGCGTCGGCCTCTCCATATTGCAAAGCAATTTTTCTGGGCTTTGCTTCTCAAGCTTACGCCTGCGCGTCGCGTGTTGTTGCTTGCCGCACTCGTGATGCTGGTTTTGAACATCAAAGCGGACACTAAATTTGAATTTCTCGCCGCCGTAGCTTTTCTTCTGCTGCTCTCGCTGGAACTCGCCGACAAAGTTACGATGAAACGCGATCTGGAAATCGCCCGCGAAATTCAAACCTGGCTCGTGCCGTCGTTTCCGCCGGAAGTCCCCGGCGCGGAAATCGCGTTTGCATCGCGCCCGCAAAATTCCGTTGCCGGCGATTACTACGACGCGTTTTTCGCCACCGCCGGAGCCGCGGACGGCGGCAAACTCACTCTCGTGATCGCCGATGTCGCCGGCAAGAGCATTCCTGCGGCGTTGCTGATGGCTACATTGCAAGCGAGCCTGCGCACCATCGCGGGCGAAGGCGCGTCGCTTGCGGATTTGGTGATGCGCCTGAATCGCTACGCGTGCGCGCACAGCCTGGATGGACGCCGCTTCACCACGGCGGTGCTCGCCGAGTACGAACCGGCGGCGCGGCGGCTCAGGTACGTGAACGCGGGGCACAACGCGCCGATCCTGCGCCGCGCGAATGGCGACATGGAAAAACTCGATGTTGGCGGCGTGCCGCTTGGAATCCAATCCGCCGCCGCGTACGAGACTTCCGCGAAAGATTTGAATCCGGGCGATGCGCTGATTTTTTTTACCGACGGCGTCGTCGAAGCATTCGACGAAGATGGCGCGGAGTTTGGCGACGAGCGCTGGCTGGCCGTGATTCGCGCGCTACCGGAAATTACCGCGCAAGAGTCGCTGCAATTTCTGATGACGCGCGTCGACGCCTTCGTGGGAGTGACGCGCCAGTCTGACGACATTACCTGCATGATCTTTCGCTGCAGCCGGCCTGCCTAAACCGCGATTAAGCGGGCGGCGACGCCGGAGTTGCAGAGGACGCGCCCGGCTGCGGGGGCGTGGGCGGCTTGCCAAATTCGGCATCATTGAGCTCGGGATTTAGTTCGATTTTCTCGATTCTGATTTTCTGCGTCAGATCCGTTGGCGAGCTGCCGGAATCGATGCCAAAAGCGAATTTCAATCCGCCAACTTCGCGATAGTCGCTGAAGTGCGACTCCACGGGAAGTTCCTGGTCTGGGAATTTGCGCTTGCCCTCCCACTTGAGAAGTAAAAAGGAATTGACGTCGAAGAGGTAAAAGCGCACGTCGCCGTTTTTGGTGATCAGCTTCAATCGCCACACGTCTTTGTCATTGAACTTGTCTTTGCCCAC
>JGI12635J15846_10005523_pt1 | contig 10909 bp, 7 predicted proteins | sample BlaSpr_A8_OM2_M2_FD_15846 | JGI IMG/M metagenome (IMG submission 15846) | reverse complement strand
TGGCTCGAGCGGCGGCCGCACTGGATCGCGCCGCATTCAAACCGGCTTCGCTGCCGAATGATCTGATCATCGGAATCGCTCTGAGTCCGCCGGTGATCGCGGGACTGATCATCTTCAAGGTACCGGCCCTGGAGATGCTGGCGGTCGCCCTTGCACTGGGAGCCGCCGGTCAGATCGCCGCGTACGTGATGTGGCGCAAGCACATCCCGCGCACGCAAGCCAGCCCGCTCATCGCGGCGATCGTCGGGGTCGCGCTGGTCGGAGCCGGCGCCCCGCTGACCACATCTGTCGAAATTGCCGCGCTCGCTGTGATTCTCGAGCTGCTCCGCGCGCGTTACATCCCCGCGATCCGCGCTCAAGCCGGGCTGCTCGCGTTCGCCGCCGTCGCGCTGATCACGCGAAGCGCGCCCTTCGCCTACATCAATCCCGCCAACGGGAAGTCGTTTGGAGACCCGATCAACGTCTGGTACCACTTCTTCAGCCCGGTCTCCGCGCCGATCGACCCCATCCGCCTCTATGTCGGCAATGTGCCCGGGCCCGTCTTCGCCACATCGCTGCTCGCGGTGGCGATCGGAGCAGCGTGGTTCGCCTACGCGCGTCGCGTCAGCCTCGTGGTCCTCATCACGTTCTTCCTTGGAGCGCTCGTTCCCATCTATTCGTTTCATTGGGACTATCTCTTCCAGCTCGACAGCGGGCCGATGTGGTTTGTCGCGGCGCTCATACTGTCCGACCGTCGTTTGCTTCCGGGATCCTGGGCGATCCGTCCCGTGCTCGGGCTCGGCGCCGGCCTGCTGTCGGTGGGCTTGCGCAGAAGCGGCTACGGGATCGAGGCCTCGTTCTTCGTCGTAGCCGGCGTCCAGGCCGTGATGGCCGTTTTCGTTCTTGTGTTCTGGGGAGGTTCGCTGGCTTCAGAGCGCTTGAAGCGAAACCGGCGGCTGCGCCGGCGCGAGGCTCACCTCAGGGTGGTCAAGAGCATCTCGAGAGCCGGCTAGGCGAACCGGACCTCGGCCTTCGCCAGTCCGAGCGCTTCTGCCAACGACTCGGCTTTGCGACGGACACCGGCCGTCGTTTTCGCGCTGAGGCGCCGAAACGGCTCGACGGTGATGCGAAGGCCGGCATCGCCGGCCACCACGTGCTTCCACGTTCCAGCCACCTTGCCGTCCACGAGCACGACGGCTGAGATCCAACCGGCGGTGCGGCTCACCTTCGACAGGTTGGCGGCTTCCACGATGTGGTCGCGGCTCGAGTGGCCCATCACGTAGGGATCGAATGGCGGCAGGAGCTGAATGGATTCTTCAACTCGCTGCTTCGAGATCAGCTTCACATCGACGGAAAGCACGTCGGCGCGCCCGCCTTCGATCGTGACTCCGACGAGCTCATCGGCCAGCCCGGCCCACGCGGCCTTGCCGACTCCGGTCCAGCTGCCCATCCACCGCGTGAAGTCCTCCTTGGTCGCGGGTCCATAGGCGCGCAGGTAGCGCCGTGCGACCTCTACGAGCGCCCGGTCCGGATCGATCTCGCGCCAGCTGCCGAACCACTGCTGCGGTCGCACGAAGGTCACGCTCTGGCCTCTCGAGGGGCCGAAGCAAAGGAGTCCTCGGCGCGCCACCGGCTTGAGAATCCCTCCCCAACCCGACTTCATGACCTCGCGGATCCGCTCCGACCGTCCGTTCCCCACCCTGGCGACCAGCTCGTCACGCGTCAGGACCTGGCCGTCGAGCGCCTGGCCGATGGCTTCGACCACGTCCCAGAACTCGGGCTCGCTGAGCTGGACGAATTTGAGCCATGAATTTCTCACCTGCATCGAGCGTGCGCGAATCGCCGCGGTGAACAGGGGCAAATCCTCTGCCGGGACCAGGTGCAGCGTGCCGCGCATGAGCCATGTCTTGGCCAGCGTTTTGCGCTTCCACAAAGCGTCGCGCACGTCCTCGACCCGGCAATCGACGCGGACGGCGGCCTGCAGCTCCGCCGCCGACATCACCTGCGCCTGCACCCCGCCGATCTCACCCACGACTCGTGCCAGGTCCTTCTTTGCAGCACGCCGCATCAGGTGGTGACGCTCGAGACGGAAGGCGTGAACCTGCGCCCAGGACAGCTCTGGAGGACTTGAGCTCAACTCAACCGGAAATGATGGCGACTAGCCGACCTCGCTTGGAAGTCCGCCAGCCTGGCTCCAGGTCTCACCGCCGTCGGTCGTCACCCAGATGTTCGTCGTTCCCTCGAGCGCCCATCCGTCGTGGGACCCGACGAATCGAATCAGCCACAAAGCGGTTCCGTCGAGGCCGACGGGGGTCCAGGTGGACCCGGCATCGTGAGTGATCAAGGGCGTGGGCGCCCCCGACATGAACGCGACGCGGGACCTGTTCGAGACGAACCAGACCGGAAAGGCGGACGGCTGCAGCGCTCCGCCGTTCAGCGAGGTAGCGCGCTGCTTCCACGACTTTCCGCCGTCTTCGGACACGAACAGGGTCTTGTCCGCCGCGTTGGTCGTCGCGTCGGGGTAACCCATGCACAGCTCCCACAGCTCGACGCCATCGGAGGTCGCGACGTTGCCGCGAAATGGGTTGCCGCTGCACTGCGACTTGATGGACCGCCACGTTAGCCCGCCATCGGTCGTCATCTGAATGTCCCCGAGCGGCACGCTCGACATGATCACGCCGGACGCGAAAGGCACAAGCTCTTCGGGATAGAAGCCCAGGGGCAGCGCGTGGGGTGCTTGCCAGGATCTGCCGCCGTCGACGCTGCGGCGGATCTCCAGCTGGCAAGTCACGCCCTTCCCGCACGGCGAGGTCACCGCCCAGGAGGTCTGGCCTCCCGCTGCCATGCCTTCTATGAACTTGCCCGGCAGCCCGGCGCCGGCCCAGGTCATTCCCCCGTCGTGCGTGACGTAGGCGCCGCTGGACCCGTAGACGAAGCCATCCTGGTGATTGAGGAATCGCACCGTCCTCGGGCCACCTCCGTCCGTGCGATCGAACGCGGGCCCGACAGGTGTGGGCTTGGTCCAGGTCACGCCCGCATCCAGCGTGCCGGCCACCGAGTACTGGCACGCGCCGCTGGTGATCGAGGCGCAGTTGGAGAGCAGAATCCAACCGGTCGAAGAATCGGTCAGGTCAACATCGAGGAGCGCGAGCAGAGGCGTTCCGGCGGGCGGCGTCGGGATAGGGCTCGGAGCCTGCTTCTCGGGAGAGGGGGTTGCCGAGGCGCTGTGCGAGGGCGTTGGTGATGGTGCCGGGAGCGCCACGGCGACCGGGTGCAGCGCGCGCACCATGCCGGCATATGCGACGCTTCCGATCGCGAGCGTCGCCAGGACTGTGATGGCGACGTTGACGGCGAAGCCTGAGTCTCCCTGCGGCCATCTCATATTGATAAAGACACCAAGGCCAGGGCTTTGGTTACGTCGCGAAACGGGATTCAGTCGAAGAGCTTGCGACCACGAGTGACGAACTGGTCGCGCCGAGGGCCGGTGCCGACAAGCTCGATCGGGACGCCGATCAGCTCGCCGATTCGCTCGATGTAGCCCCTGCACGCCTTGGGCAGGTCGTCCCAATAGCGAGCGGCGCCGATGTCGGTCTGCCAGCCGGGCATCTCCTCGTAGACCGGTTTGCAGTGCTTGTAGTGCGAGATGTTGGCGATGGGGTGGTCGTAGCGCTTGCCCCGGAAGTCGTAGCCGGTGCAGATCTTCAGGAGCGGCTGGTCGTCGAGGATGTCGAGACGCATCAACGCGGCGCAGCCGACTCCGTTGACCCGAGCCGAGTAGCCGGCGACCGCCGAGTCGAACCACCCGATGCGGCGAGGGCGGCCGGTCACCGTGCCAAACTCGTGGCCGCGTTCGCGAATCTGGTCCCCCACCTCGTTGAGCAGCTCTGAGGGAAGCGGGCCGTAGCCGACGCGCGACGTGTACGCCTTGAAGACGCCAATCGTCAGGTCCACCTTCGTGGGCGGGATTCCGCTGCCGGTCAGCGCGCCGCCGGCGGTTGGGTTGGAGCTTGTCACATACGGGTACGTGCCAAAGTCGAGGTCGAGCATGGTGGCCTGGGCGCCCTCGAGCAAGATGTTGGCCTTGCGGTCGAGGGCGTCCTGGATCAGGGGAAAGGTGTCCTTGATGTAGGGATCGAGCTGCTTCGCGTAGCCCATGTACTCGTCGACCATGCTCGACCAGTCGTACGCCTCGTGCTCGTAGAGCTTGGTGAGGATGGGGTTCTTCACCTGGCCGACGACGTAGGCGAGCTTCTTGCGCATGAAGGCTTCTTTCTGGAGGTCGCCAATGCGGAACCCGATGCGCCGGACCTTGTCGGCGTAGGCGGGTCCGATACCCCGCCACGTGGTGCCGAGGCGGTCGTCGCCCCGCGCCTCCTCCTCGAGCTGGTCGAACAGAGGGTGGTAGCGCATGACCATGTGAGCGCGCTCGCTGACGATCAGGTTCTTCGGCTCGATGCCGCGTTCGCGCAGCTGAGAGATTTCGCGCAGGAGCACGATCGGGTCGACGACGACGCCGTTGCCGATGACGCAGACACAGTCCGGGTAGAGGATGCCCGACGGCATGAGCTGGAACTTGAACTCGCCGTGCTCGGTGATGACCGTGTGGCCGGCGTTGTTGCCTCCTTGCGAGCGGATCACCATGTCCGCCTTGGCGGCGAGGAAGTCGATGACCTTCCCCTTGCCTTCGTCGCCCCACTGGCCCCCGACGAGGATGATGACCACGGCGTTACTCGGTTCCTGGTTCCGGCCGGCGCGTCTCCAGGTTGTAGAACCGCGTGTGGTCACGGCGGAACTTGAGCTCGATCATGCCGGTCGGGCCGTTGCGATGCTTGGCGACGTGGAGCTCGGCAATGCCCGGCCGCTCATCGGATTTGTAGTACTCGGGCCGGAAAAGAAACATCACGACGTCCGAATCTTGCTCGATCGAGTTGTGAGTAATCACATTTCCTGCTACGAAGTTGTGTAGATCTTCAACAGTCAGGTCGTACACTTCCTCTTCTCCGTCCGGATCTATTGCATCGATCACATCCCAGTACACGTCACTGATGGACAAGAGTTCGAGCTCGTCTGATTTCACCACTTGGGCCAGCTTGAGAGCCCGCTCTCGGCCCAAATTCTGTTTGTAGATTCCAGTCCCGCTGTAAGCGCTGCCGATACCGGCGTGCATGGCGCGAGTGCTGATACCGGCGGCCGCCATCGCTGGGAGGACGTGAAGGCCCCACGCACTTGCCGGGACCACGTCGCGGTTGGTGTTGGCGGACCGTGTCGAAAAATATTCGAGGATGGCTCGCTTGTGATCAATCTTGTTGGTGCCCAGGACACCAACTAACGCGAGGAAACGGACGATGTCATCTCGCCCGTTGACTCCTACGTGAAATTGATCGCACCCCTTGCTTCCCTGCGAGTGCCTGCTAATTCTGGCGGTGATTCCGACGCGCAGAAGTAGGCTCTGAACATCGCGAGCGAGGCCTTCGCTGCTACTTGCGTAATAGACATTCGCGTAGTGGCTGATTCCGTGGGAGAGGTGCACGCAACCGTCAGTTGCCCACAGGTGACGCAAGAAGACTGCGATTGCCGGCAGTGATTGTTTGAAGACTTTGATAGGGACACGCTTCTCGTAGGAACGCAGTCCAAAGGCGCCAATCTCCTCTAGCCAGACCCGGACTGGATTTCGGACGCCGTGCGTGAGGTGCCGAGTCGGTGGAATGTAGACCTGTATCCAGGTCCGTTCCAGGTGGATTCGCGGCCGCACCTCATCGCCGAACACCGCCTTGGCGAGCCTGACCACTTCGTCCGCCAAAGTTGGGTCCTTGGTCGTGTACTGAATCGCGTGGGTCGGCAGTGTGCACCCGTCTCCGATCAGGTGCCCCAGGAGTCCCAACTCCTCGGGGGTCATCGTGTCCTTCTCAGGGCCTGGCAAGAATCGCGGCAGAGCAATCCGATCTCCAGGCACAAGCTCGTCCAGGCGTCGCCAGCCTTCCATCGTCAGGAATTTGTGATTTGCCGTCGCCCGAATGCTGCGGCCGAGATTCGTGGACAGCTTGAGCACCGGCTTGCGGCCGGTGGCGAAGGCATTGGTGACCTTCTTGGCCTCCATTCGCCACCATCCCTTGTCGAGAGCGAGAACGCGAAAGCCGCTCGTCCCAGCCAGGTCTCTGATCGGCACGTAAGTCCCCGTGTCGGGCAAGTAGATCGGTGTGTCTCCAGCAAGACAGCCGGATTCGCGAAGATCGCTCAAGATTGGGCGCTTGTCCGGGCGCTGCTCTGGGGCGCGGCTCAACTGAGAAATGGCGATCACGGGGATACGCAGCTCGCGAGCCAGCCCTTTGAGCGCGCGTGAGATCGAGGACACCTCTTGGACCCGGTTGTCATCGCCTCGGGCGCGACCATGCATCAGCTGTAGGTAGTCGATGAGGATCATGTCGATGTTGTGGCGCATCTTGGCCTGGCGCGCCTTGAGCTGAAGACTGAGCTCGTCCATCACCGGCGTGTCGTCGATGAAGATCTTCGCCTCGCCCAGTGGACCGAGGGCATTCGATACGCGGTCGAACTCGGCCTCGGTCAAAAGTCCGCGATGCATGCGTTGGGCATCAATCTGGGCCTGCTCGGTCAGCAAGCGCTCAGTGAGCTGTTCCTTTGACATCTCGAGACTGAAGATCGCGACTGACTTGTTGGCCTCGAGGGCCGAATACAACGCGATGTTGAGAGCCAAACTAGTTTTGCCCATGGCAGGCCTACCCGCGACGATGATCAGGTCCGAGTCCTTGAACCCGCCCGTCATCCGGTCCAGGTCGTGGAAGCCCGTCGGGATCCCGACGATCCCCTGCCCGCTCTCCATCTGCAAGGAGATCCGTTCCATCGCCGGGCCGAGTAGGTCGTAGAGCCGCATCAGCTCGCGCTGGTCGCGGTCGTCGGCGACGCCGAACACGAGTGACTGCGCCTGGTTGATCGCCTCCTCGGCCTCAACCGAGTCGTCGTAACCGAAGCCCGCGATGTTCGAGCCCGCCGAGATCAGCCGCCGCTTGTACGCCTTCTCTTTGACGATCCGGCCGTAGTACTCGATGTTCGCCGCGGTCGGAACCGCGCCCTGCATCGAAGCAAGCTGTGCGCGACCGCCCACCCGGTCGAGCAGCCCCATCGTCTGCAGCTGCGCGGCGAGGGTGACGTTGTCGATCGGCTCACCTGCGGCAAAGAGGTCGAGCGCCGCCCTGTAGATCTGTCCGTTGTTCTCTCGGTAGAAGTCCTCGGGATGGAGGAACTGGAGCACCTTGGCGACCGAAAGCGGGTCAAGCAGGACCGACCCGATGACCGACATCTCGGCGTCGAGGTCGTGGGGTGGCACCCTCCCGGGTGAGAGGGGGATCGTGGTGGTCGCCACTGACGAACCTATCTGTCCTGGGTGACGATCACGTTCACGTGGGCGGCCACGTCGCGGTGCAGCTTGAGCGAGACCTCGTGCTCGCCCAGGGTCCTGATGGGCTCCTTCAGGTCGATCTTGTGGCGGTCGATCTCCACCCGGTGCTGCGCCTTCAGCGCGGCGGCGATGTCCTGGTTGGTGATCGAGCCGAACGCCTTGTCCTCGGCGCCCACCTTCAGCCGCACCACAACGGTCTTGTTGTCGATCTCGTCTGCCAGCGTCTGGGCCTCGACGCGGTCCTTGGTCTCGCGCTTGACCGCCGCGTCCTTCAGCCGCTTCGCTTCGGTTTCAACGCCATTGCCCGCCCGTACCGCGAGCTTCCGGCGCAAAAGGAAGTTGCGACCATAGCCGTCAGCTACATCCTTCACATCGCCGGCCCGGCCGACGTTCTCCACATCCTTGGTCAGCATCACCTTCAATTGCCCAGGCCCTCCGATACCGATTGATATTCATCCTTGCGTCGCAGTCGAGACCGGACGCGGTTCGCCATCCGTCCCGCGCCGTAGCGCGCGGCGACCACGGTGTCGCGTACGTCTCGATCGAAAATGCTCTCTTTTGCCTTGATCGCGGCCTCGTGCTCCTGGCGCACGTCCTCCGGACAGGCCGCCACGAACGTCTCGACCGCCAGGATGCCCAGGGCCAGCATGTCCAGCTCCCCGAGGACCGGAATCCACGCGGGGAAGTCGATCGGGCTGATGATCACGCCGAGTGCACCGAGGAGCACCGCCTTCGGGGCGGCCGGAACCCGCTCGTCCCGCAAAAGGCAATAGGCAAGCTTGCCGTGTCTCGGCACATCGATCAAGACCTCTTTGGCGCGCGAAAAGACACTCGGCATGGGGGCCGCCAAAGCCTACAGCTTTTCCGCCCCCACGGGAAAGCTACTTAACTTAGCCTTGCGCCAATGAGTGCTACCGCGGCCGTCACTCCCACCCCCGTCCGGTTCGGGAACCTCCAACACACAGCGCTGAGCGCTTTCTGGTTCGGCAGCAACTTCTTGTGGATTCCGCTGACCACGGTGCTCATCCAGACCCAGATCGATGGTGTCGTACCGAAGGGGATGCAGAACACCGCGGTCGGCGTCGCGCTTGGCGTGGGCGGCCTGCTGGCGATGACCGTGCCCCCCCTGGTCGGGGCGTGGTCCGACCGTCTGAACACCCGGTTCGGCCGCCGGCGCCCGATCATGGTCGCCGGCACTCTCCTGACGATTCCGGGGCTTGTGCTCTTGATGACAGCAGGGAGCTACCCGCAGATCGTTATCGGCTACGCAGTCATCCAGTTCTTTTTCAACGCAGCCGGCGCCGCGTACGCCGGCATCATCCCCGACGTCGTGCCGGCTCAGCAGGTTGGCAAAGCCAGTGGATTCCTCGCCACGATGACGCAGCTGGGAATCGGGGGCGGCCTTGGGGTCACCAGTTTGATGACCGGCAACCGTGCCATCTACCTCGTCATGGGCGCTGTCGCCGCCCTATCACTCATACCCACGGTCTGGGCAGCGCGTACCGAGGGGATGCAACCAATCGAGCCTGCGCCCCACCGGTCTCTCGGCGAGTCCGTCAGGGAGTTCGCACGTCCATTCCACGAGGGCGACTTTGCCTGGGTCATATTCACGCGATTGATGGTGTCGTCGGGGATCACGGTCGTGCTCTACTTCCTCGTCAACTTCTTCAAGGACGTGGTGCTGGCGCCCACGACCTCAGCGGCCGCAGGCAGCTTCACGAGCAATTGGGAGCTGGTCGTTGTCGCGACCGCCTTGCCATTCGGCTTCTTTGGCGGCCAACTCTCCGACCGGATACACCGCCGCAAAGTCTTCGTCTACCTGTCTGGCGCGGCTCAATCGCTCGTCGCGCTGACATTCATCCTGTTCTACCCCAGATCGATTCCACTCGTCTTCGCGCTTGGTGTCGCATACGGCATCGGCTATGGGCTCTACTTCGCGGTCGACTGGGCGCTGGCGGTCGACACGCTGCCGGATAAGACCAAGTCGGCCAAGGACATGGGCCTCTTCCATGTCGCCCTCACGCTGCCGCAGGCCATCCTCCCCCTCTTCGGGGGAGCGCTGATCGACTCCCTCAACCGCAGCGTGGGCGGTAACGCCGGCTATCGCGTGGTCTTCTCCAGCGCGGTCGTTTTCTTGTTCGTCGGCACGGTGTTGGTGAGCAGGATCAAGTCCGTTCGCTGACGCCGCAGCGCGAGCAGGCTCGCAACCCACACGCTCGTCATCCCCACGACCCCGAACTCGGCCATCAGCCGGAGCACCACGAGGTTGGAGTAGCCCGACACCAGCAGCGTCTGAAGCCAGTTGTGCCCGGGCCCGATGAGCAGCCATCCCAAAGCGACCAGGCCCAATACCGTCCACTCGCGCCTCCTCACCCCCCACTCGACGAGCACGAGCATGGGCAGCAGCAGCAGCACGAGGTGCGTGCCCCATGAGTAGCTGGCGACGAGCGGACCGACCGCCGCCGCCGCCGCCGCTTCCAGGGCCCGCCCGGACCAATCTTCCCGCGGGCGCCCGAGCACCCAGAAGGTCACCGCCAGCGCGACGATGGCGATCCCCGACGTGATGATGCGAGCCGCGAGCGGAGCGCCTCGCGTGTGTCCCAGGAAGGTGGTCGGGTCGAAGAGCCGGGCGATCGTGCCGCCCGGAGAGTGGTTCTCGAAAAAGCCGGTGCCCTGGCTGATCGCGGGCAGAACCTTGAAGAGGTACTCGAGCAGGTACTGCGGCGCGGCGAGCAGCCAGATGGCCAGGCCGGCGACCACCCCGGCGCCAAGCATCGACCAGCGCCTGGCCCACAGGAGAAGAAGCCCCGTCGGCGCCTGGATCAGCTTTAGAGCCACCGCCAATCCCAGGGCTGCGCCCCCCCACCAGCGGTCGGCGACCCAGCCCAGCAGCCAGACGCCGGACAGCGCCAGCAGGACCAGGTTGATCTGACCCTCGACGATGTTGCCGTTCACCGGTTCGAACGCGATCGCCACGAGCACCAGTAGTGCGCGCAGCTGCCAGTCGATCACTCGCAACGCACGCACCATGCACAAAAGGAAGATCACGAGCGAGGCGTTGAGGAACAGCACGGTTCCGACGATGACCACGTGGCTGTCGAGACCCACGATGGGTTGGAGAAGCCAGGCCACCGGTGGCGGCGTGACGTACTGCAGGCCGGTCGGCTCCAGGCAGGCGGCGGCGGTCTGGCAGAGGTCGTACAGATCGCGACCCGCGACCAGCTGAGCCGCCGCGCGCAGGTAGCTCTCCTTGAAGTCGCCGAGGTAGCCGCCGAATGCGATGGGCACGATCACGCTCTGCCAGATGTAGAGAAGGAGGATCGGTATGCCCGCGATCGCAAGAAGCAGGGATCGAAACCGGCGATCTGCGAGGGGGGAGCGCCCGGGCACGCCGGGATTGTCGTAGATGTGCCCTACCGCTGGACAGTAAACGAGGCGGCGCCTGCAGCGGACACCGCCTCGACCGGATGCCACCGGGTGACACGCTGCTGGTTTCTGCGCCGCTTTACGGCCGTT
>JGI12635J15846_10005522_pt1 | contig 10909 bp, 5 predicted proteins | sample BlaSpr_A8_OM2_M2_FD_15846 | JGI IMG/M metagenome (IMG submission 15846) | reverse complement strand
GAGAGCGTCGGCGATCTCGATGGCGAGGGGGAGCAGAATTTCGAGGTCGAGCGGGCCGCTGGCGATGCGGTGTTTCAGGGTCACGCCTTCGAGGTATTCCATGGCAATAAACGCGGTGCCATTTTCTTCGCCGATGTCGTGAATCGTGCAGATGTTGGGATGGTTCAGGGCGGAAGCCGCCTGCGCCTCACGCTGGAAGCGGGCCAGAGCCTGAGGATCGCGGGCCACTTCGTCAGGCAGAAATTTGAGCGCGACGAAACGGTGAAGGCGAGTGTCTTCGGCTTTGTAGACCACGCCCATCCCGCCGCCGCCGAGTTTTTCGAGGATGCGGTAGTGCGAAATGACCTGGTCGATCACAGGCCCGAATCTTACGTCGATGAAACGCTAGAGGTCAAACAAAGGCCGACAAGATGGAACAAGATGCGATGTTATTGCGCAGAAGAGATCCTGAGGGAATAGCCTTTTACCGATTCAGACCGGTTCGGTGGTGATTTGTCGGCAAACCGGAAGTAGAAGGTCACGGCGCGACATAGACATGAATCGTCCCCTTCGGGGGGCCCCTCCGTCCCACTCCCTCTTCTACAGATTGCCTTTCTTGGCCTGGTCTAGAAGATACTCCGACGCCCTCCAGGAGAGCGCCAGGATGGAGAGGGTTGGGTTCTTGTCAGGGCTGGTTACAAAGGCAGCCGCATCGGTGACAAACAGATTTTTCACATCGTGAGCCTGGCAATATTTGTTAAGGGCAGAACTCTGGGGATTGTCCCCCATGCGCACTGTACCCGATTCGTGAATCGCCGTTCCCCCGTCATAGAGGCCATAGGGAGTTGGGCCCTCGGTAGTGATTTCGGTCGAGTACGTGCCGCCCGCGGCTTCGACAATGGCGCGGAAGGTCTGCTGCATATCCTTCGCCATTCTGATTTCGTTGTCGCCCGCCCGCCAATGAAAACGCAACACGGGTATGCCCCACTCATCCACCGCGTTGGGGTCGAGTTCGCAATATGTATGTTCGTTGGGAATCATCTCTCCCAGCGCTTCCATGCCGATCGTAGCTCCGTAAGAGCGGCGGCAGTTTTGCTTCAGAGAAGCGCCGTAGCCTTCGAAGCGGTCACACTCGTCGTCGAATTGCTGCACTACTGGCATAAAGCGGCCACCGCCGGGTTCAATGTGGTAACCACGAAGAAAATCATTCTTACGGTCGAACTTCCACCAGGGCATATAAACATGAGGAAGATAATTTCCTCCACTTCCGTCGTGATTGTGGGCCGGCATTTTCTCCAATTGGGGAAAGTAACCCGAGCCCCAGCTGCCAACGCTATCCATCAGGTTGCGTCCCACCACTCCCGAGGAGTTGGCTAACCCATCGGGGAAGCGAGTGGAGCGCGAATTCAGCAGCAGACGCGCGGATTCACAGGTGCTGGCCGCGACCATGAAACTTCGGGCATGCACCCGCTTTTCCATTCTCGTGGTTCGATCCATGTAGGAAACGGCTTCGGCCCTGCCGTCCTTGCCTACGACGATTTCTCGCGCCATGGCATTGGTGATCAGCGTTAGACGGCCGGTGGCTTGGGCCGGCGGAATCAGCACCTGACTGGAACTGAAGTTCGAAGCGGATTTACATCCGCGGCTGCACTGGCCACAGTAGTGGCACGCAGGGCGTCCGTTCAAGGGCTGGGTGAGGATGGCCATGCGCGCAGGCACGCAAAGAATATCCAGTTTGTCGCAAGCTTTCTTGAGGATGGTCTCGGTGCAGCGGGGCTTAGGCGGCGGCAGGAAGATGCCGTCCGGTGAACTGGGAATATTCTCTTGGCTACCGAAAACACCAATGTAGGATTCGACCTTGTCATAGTACGGCGCCAGTTCTTCGTAGGTAATGGGCCAGTCGTCGCCCATGCCGTCAGCGGAGCGCGGTTTGAAATTCGCCGCCGAGAACCGCAACGCCACTCTGCCCCAGTGGTTGGTGCGACCACCGACAATCCGCGACCGGAACCACCGAAATGTCGACCCCGGCGCTGATACGTAGGGCTCACCCTCGATTTCCCAGGCGCCATTTGGCGCCATGAACTCGTCGGCCTCCTCGCCCCTCAACTTGCCGCCCACCCCGCCGCCCCGATGGGGAAGATCGTAAGGCCAAAGATGCTCCTTGAAGTCCTTCGCCGGGTCGAGCGGCAGCCCCGCTTCCAGCATCACGACGCCAAGTCCGCCTTCGGTTAGCACTTTGGCTGCGGCACCGCCGGCAGCACCCGATCCGATGATGCAGACGTCATAGATCTTCGGGGAGCGAATCACTTGCGGCATCAACGATCTTCTTGGCCAGGCTGATCATTATATCTGGCGTTGTCGCCGCAGTTCGATCAATCTCACGCTTGATATGTCGCCCGCTGCGTCTAGAAGTGCCGCCAAGCCAGTTCCAGGCGGATAGTCGGCAAGCGCAAGTACTCGGTTACTTCCGGCTTGCCCGATTCGGGAGCAGCCCCGTCGGCTGACCGCGCGGCTGAGTTTCCAGCAACCGACTTCTGGCGCAGAATAATGTCGCGTAGCCTGCCAGAATTGCCGGTCGGGTTCGAACACCGCTCCTCAATTGCCTCGGAGGGCGGTCATGGGGTTGATGCGGGAGGCTCGGCGCGCCGGAATGTATCCGGCAAAAAAAGCCACGGCGCTGAGAAGCAAGACCATTCCCGCGAAGGTCGCTGGGTCGATAGGCTCGGTTCCGAACAGCAGTGAGGCAATCCCCCTGGCTACCGCAAATGACGCCACGGTTCCAATCGCAATACCGAGCAGCGCGAGTCGCAGGGTTTTGGCGATGACACCAGCCTGCACGCGCGCCGCAGTCGCGCCCAGGGCCATGCGGATACCGATCTCCTGAGTCTGGCGGGTCACCGAGTACGAGATGACTCCATAGATACCCAGAGACGCCAGAACCACCCCCAGCACGGCGAAGGCGGCGACCAGCAAAACGAAAAAGCGGCGCGGCGCGACGGCACGATCGACCAGCTGCTGGATGGGGCGGAATTCGGTAGCGGGCTGGCCGGGATTGAATGAACGCAGCGTGTTCATCACGCTGGAAGCCAGTGCATCCGGCGGAAGTTTGGTGCGCACGACTAGCTCCGCTCCCTCCGGTTCAGCCTGGGTCGTGGGAACGTAGACTTCGGGACTGGAGCTGTCTTCCAGGCGGCTTTCGCGCACATCNGCGATCACGCCCACGACGCGGGTGTCGCCACTGCCAATGCCCTGTGCCAAACGTCCCACCGGGTTCTCGCCTGGCCACTCGCGGCGCGCCGCAGCCTCGTTGATGATGATGACGGGTTCGCTCTTGCTGGTGTCTTGCCAGCTGAAGTCACGGCCCTCGCGCAGGTGCATGCCCATGGCATTGAGGTAGCCCGGGGTCACGATGTAGACGAAAGCATCGTAGTTCTTCTCCTTGGACTCGACGATGCCCTTGGCCGCCAAACCCCAGCTGCGATTGCGATCTAGCGGAAGCATGTCCGCAACCCCAGCGGCTTCGATGCCGGGAAGGGCGTTTATCCGCCGCAAAGTTTCCTGAAGAATGACCCCGCGCCGGGTTCGATCGCCCCCGTCGTCGTAGTCTATTTTGACGGCGGCGGCATGGTCCGGCTGAAATCCGAGATCCACGTCGAGGACGCGGAGAAAACTTCGCAGCAGCAGGCCGGCGCCGATGAGCAGCACGCATGCCAATGCGACCTCGGAGATGACGAGCGTCGCGCGCACACGCTCGTGCTTTCTGCCCTGACTCATTGCCGGGCCAGCATCTTTAAGAGATTCCTGCAGATTGCTTCCCGAAATTTTCAATCCCGGAGCGATGCCAAACAGAGCAGCGGCAACGACTGCGATGAACACCGTCCAACCTAGCGCGGAAGCATCGATTCTCACGCTGCTGAGTAACGGCAGGGCTATCGATCCTTGGTGAGCCAAATAAGAGGTCGTAGCAAAGGCGAACCCCAGGCCAAACACGGCACCGATGCTCGAAAGCATCAGGCTCTCGGTGAGGAGTTGGCGGATCAGCCACCCTCGTCCGGCACCGAGCGCGGTGCGCATGGCAAATTCTTTACTGCGCGTGGCGGCGTGTGCCAGCAACAGGTTCGAAAGGTTCACGCAGACGATGAGAAGAATGAGACCGACGGCACACCAGAGCACGATCAGCGACCTGCGCAGTTTGCCGTTGACGTAGTCCTTTAGAGTTGAAAGTGTCGTGAGCACATCCGTGTCCCAGTAAGGATGGCCATCACCTTTGAGCTGCGGAAACAGGAGGTTGCACTCGGCCTGCGCCTGAGCCACGGTCACTCCCGGCTTGAGGCGACCCACCACAGATACCATGTGCCCCCAGGTGCGAATGTCTTCCATAAAGGCGGGTCGGAAAAAGTCCATCTTTGAACCCGGAGCGAAAACAGCGCTGAAATCGAATGTGGCGGGAAGCACGCCGACTACCGTCACAACGTCCCGGTCGAGGCGAATGGATTGACCGACAATTGAAGGGTTCGCGCCAAACTGGCGTTGCCAGAAGGGATAGCTCAAGAGGACGGCTGGCCTTCCCCCTTTGACCGACTCGTCGGGAGTAAACAAGCGCCCCAGTGCAGGCTGGATGCCCAGAGTCGGGAAAAAATTGCCAGCCACCCACACGAAAGAAACCGGTTTAGGCTCGCCCCGCCCAATCAGTTTGGTTTCCGAGAGGGAGTAATACGGTACGAAAGCGGTCAGTTCCTGAAAGGACCGGTTGCTGCGCTGGTACGCCTCGTAGGCGAGCACCTGATAGGTTGTTTCGGATAGGCCGCCAGAGCCGTTGTTTCCCGCGAACCACGCCAATTGTTGCGGATCGTGAAACGGTAGTGGACGCAGCAGGATGGTATTCACCAAACTAAAGACAGCGACGTTGGCACCGATGCCCAAGGCGAGAATCAGCACTGCGACCAAGGCGAAGCCGGGGTTCCGCCGGAAGGTACGCAATGCGTAACGCGCGTCCGGCGCCAGAATATCCAGGGCCAGGAGCCCGCCGAACCAAGAGCGCAGATTCGGCAAGAGTCGTTGCAGCGAATCCCTTCGCAGCCAGTGCATTACTCGTTACCACCCTTTCCGCCCGTGGCGAGAACGCCGCCTACGCGCTGAACAGCCTTCCCAATAGACGGCGCCCTCGGCAAGTTGTTTGCAACCTTTTTAATGCAATAGGACTTCGCTTTGCGATTGTTGTCAGATAGCCCCACTCCGCTGAAATCCATCCATGCTGCCGCGGTCGCACCCAGAGACGGCACGCGAGGCCCTACCGTGGATAGATCCCATCGCTGCCAATGTGGGAAGCGCCATGAGGTCCAGAGTTCGCTGCCATAAAGCGCGATTTGATTCGCCCGTCAGATCTGGCTGCCGAAGGGTTGGGATTACTTTCCGCTTGCCCGTGATTCGGGGACAATCGGCCAAGCGATCCTGAATAGGCGCCTTTCTGGATAGACCGGAGCCCGCCGAGGTTAGGATTCCTGGTGTTCCAAGAATTCCCCAAACTTCGAGCAGCAAAGTACTTGATTCTCAACCCTCGAAAATCCAGATTTTCCCGCCGCCCCAAACAACTGTTGCCGGATACGCTGAGCGCGCGTTGGTTGCTGACCAACAGGTCTTAGTTGAGATCCCGAGCGGAGACTACGGTTCAATAAGCATTAACTGGAATACCAGCCACTTCAGCGTGCCGGCAGACCTTAACCTTACCGGATTACGCAAGGGGTGACCATCACTCGACCAGAAGCTGCCTTAGAGGCGATCTTATTTGGCGAGCAAGATCTACTTACAACATCCCTTCCGATTCGACCGTGGAGTCGGGCACGGCCGCAGAAGATCTGCCAGATTCCCTTCTCAAAGGGGCTTGGATTGCCTAAATCCGCAACTGCCTAGCAACTTCCGTAACTGGAAAAAGCCTGGGGTCAATGGCACCATTCACGCAGATGTGCCTCCCCCCTGGGAGACGAAGAAATGCGCAGAAAAGTTCTTGCGGCAGTGTGTCGGGTTCTGGTGGCGGCGGTAATACCCGGAATAGCGTTGGCCCAAGCGGGTGGAGCGTTGGGCAACGGTATCAGCGCGCGCGCGACGGCGTTAGGCGGCACGACGGCGGCTTCGGCGGATGGACCGCTGGAAGCAATGCAGGGCAATCCTGCCGAGTTGACCAGCCTGAGCGGACGCTCGCTCGACCTGAGCGTGACCAGCCTGTTTGCCAGCGGCAGTTTCACCAATTCAGTTTCGAATGACGGAACCATTCAGAGCAACTCGGGAACGCTGCCTTACGGAGCGTTCGGGATGCGGCTGGGATCACGGTTCGTCCTGGGACTTTCCGCAGCGCCCGACACCCTGATGAAGGCCAACTGGACTTATCTGGATCCTCCGGGAACGGGCGGCGCCAGCTATGGACTGCAGGAGAACCGGTCGACGATTCTGGCGCTGCGCTCGTCCGCAGGACTGGGATACGTCGTCAACCGCAAACTCTCTCTCGGCGCTAGCTTGGGCGCGATTTACAACGCCAACTCTTTGCACGCCCCCTACATTTTTCAACAGCAGCCGCAGTTGGCTGGACTAAAGACACTGCTCGACTTGCAGGCATCCGGCGTGGGCTGGAACGGAACCTTCGGCGCCGTGATCACGCCGAGCAAGAATCTGACAATTGGACTTACCTACCGCACCCAGACGGATGTGCACACCTATGGGAACGCATCGGGAAACGCGGGAGCGCAGTTCACGGCGCTGGGAATCCCGTTCCAGCCGGCGTTCCACTATGACGCCGAAGTGGACACGAAGTTTCCGCAGGCGTTCACGGGCGGAGTTTCGTGGCAGGGATGGAGACACGCGCGGATCAATCTGCAGGGGCAGTGGATCGATTGGAGCGCCGCCTTCCAGCAGTTGCCGGTGAAACTGACCAACGGCAACAATTCCGACATCAACGGATTTCTCGGCAGCAGTTCGCTGCAGGACACGATTCCGTTGCACTGGGGCAACCAGGAGACGTTCGGGGTGGGAGTGGAACTGCCGGTGGCCGAAGCGTTCGAGGTTCGGGGAGGATATTCGTATGCCACCAACCCGGTGCCGTCTTCGACCCTGACCCCGATGACGGCGGCCATTCTGCAGAACACACTGGGCACAGGCGTGGGCTACGGTCACCGACATTATCGCTTCGACCTGGCTTATCAGGTGCAACTGCCAGCTACGCAGCGCGTGGGACAAAGCGGGCTGCTGGCAGGCGAATACAACAACAGCCAAGTGAATGTGATGGTGCAGTCGCTCACACTGACGACCAGGATCCGTTTCTAAGGCCGAGAGTGGACTTACCTATGATGACTGAAGCCGCAGGGACGATCCGCCTCTCCGATGTGGTGTCGGCGCTCTCTGCGGCGCTGGACTTGACCGAAGGGCAGCCCATGGGGCACGCCGTGCGGAGCTGCATTCTCGGGATGAGGATCGCCGAAGAACTGCGATTGCCGACATCGAACTGTTCCGATCTCTATTATGCGCTGCTGCTGAAAGACGCAGGTTGCAGCTCAAACTCGGCACGCATGCACCAGATTCTCGGTTCGGACGATCTGCGAGCAAAACGCGAGGTAAAGTTTGAGGATTGGACCAAGCCCTCGCTTTCCGGCCTGCGCTATCTGCTGCGGAACGTGTTGCCAGGCACTTCGCTAGCGCGGCGGCTGGTAAAGGCGGTAGCGCTGGGATTCGAACAGAATCGAAACAATGCGGAAGTGATTGGGGCGCGCTGCGAACGGGGTGCGGAAATCGCGCGCAAGATCGGGCTGAACCAAGCCAGCGCCGAAGCCATTCGCAGCCTGGACGAGCACTGGAGCGGAGCGGGTTATCCGGAGCACCGCAAAGGACAGGAGATTCCGATCCTATCCCGGATCATGAACGTGAGCCAGACATTGGAAGTGTTTGCCAGCGGGCGCGGCGCGGCGGAGGCGGTGAGAGTGGTTGGAGAGCGCGGCGGGAGCTGGTTCGATCCCGAGATCGTACGCGTTGTGCGCTCGCTCGAGCACGACCAGGAGCTTTGGGGAAGAGTGCAGTCGAAGAATGCGCGCGAATACGTTCTTCAAATGGAGCCGGGGACGGCGGTGCGCGCATCGGCGGAACGCATCGACAGCATTTGCCGCGCCTTCGCCGAGGTCATCGACGCGAAATCGCCTTACACGTTCACGCACTCGATGGGAGTGGCCGAGGCGGCCGTGGACATTTCCGAAGGGCTGGGGCTCGCGCCACAAACCACAGCGATGGTGCGACGAGCGGCATTGCTGCACGATGTGGGAAAACTGAGCGTTTCCAATGCGATTTTGGAGAAGCCAGGAAAACTGAACGACGAAGAATGGCGAACGATGAAGATGCATCCCGTGTACACGAAAGTGATTCTGGAGAAGATCACGGGATTCAAGGACTTGGCGTTTGTGGCGGCGGCGCATCACGAGCGGCTGGACGGCAAAGGGTATCCGGAGGGGCTGACAGGCGAGCAACTGCCGCTCACGGCGAGAATCATCTGCGTGGCCGATGTGTACCAGGCGCTGTGCGAGAAGAGGCCTTACCGCGATAGTCTACCGGGCAAGGTGGTGTTTCGCATGATGGCGGAAGACGCCAGCACACGGCTCGACTCGGAATGCCTGACGGCACTGAAAGAACGGCGGCCCGAAGAGGCTGTCAAGGGCATGGCTCGGGCGACGGGGGCCTAGTAGAAGAATTTCCGATCCATGTCGGCCGATGACTTTGTAGTTCCGGGGCAGATTGTTGCGGATGTGGATGTCCTCGATTCTTAGTCAGCTGTTAACCGCAGGCAACGGCTGAGCCGTGACGACCATCACTCTTCCACGAGTGACAAGCGGAAACTCTTCACCAACGCGCTGGTGCGAAGCGACGTCCAGGTTCCGGACAGATCTCGGCAAACCAAGGCATCGGGTATTTTGGCCTTGTGTTCCTCGCTTTGAGCATTTTCCCTTCTCGTTCTACAGGAAAAAGCACCGCAACTTGCTGCTTGTTATCCCTCGGCGGGCGGCAATGGCAATTGTGATGACCTTTGGCCCAGGTTTCGCGGTGTTGTGCAACATCACGAAGCAGTGCTACGCGAATTAGTTCATCGCCCGGTACAGACGAATGAAGTGGGCCGCTGCGCAGGATTGCTGGGTGGATTTCTTGAGGTCGAACGCCAAACAGGTCTTCCGCTGCGGCTCTTGGAGGTCGGAGCCGCAGGCGGCTTGATGCTTCGCTGGGACCAATATCGGTACGAAGCGGGGCATGAGGGTTGGGGCGATTCTCATTCACCGGTGCGCATTACAGGCGTGTTTGGCGGTGAGCATCCGCGTTTCGACGTGCTTGCGAGAATTGTAGAGCGCCGCGGCTGCGATGCTTCACCGATTGACCCAGGCACGGAGGAAGGGCGGCTAACTTTACAGTCGTATGTGTGGCCGGATCAGGTGGAGCGCTTTCGCCAGCTTGCCGCGGCTATCGATGTGGCGCGCCGTGTATCAGCCCTCGTGGACCAAGGCAACGCGCCCGCTTGGGTCGAGACTGAGCTGGCCGATGGCGTTCCTGGCGTTCCTGGCGTGGCAACCGTGGTCTATCACTCCATCGTGTGGCAGTATTTGTCGAAGGTGGATCGTGCGTGCTTCGAGCGCGTGATGGCGGCGGCAGGAGAGGCCGCCACTCATAACAAGCCGCTTGCCTGGCTTCGCTTCGAGCCGGCCGGCAACGTCGCCGAAGTCCGCTTGCAACTTTGGCCCGGCTGCAAAGACCGGTTGCTGGCCCGATCCGGCTTCCATGGGAAGCCGGTGCAGTGGCTAGGACTCGAGAACTAGAGATTCCAGACAGGGGGATTGGTTTTTGAACGAGCAGGTCGGCAAACCTTACCTTCCCGGATTATGGGAGGTTAGCTCACTCGCCCAGTCGGAGTCTTCACTACGCGCGGAAAATAAGCAAAACGGGCTCGCCAGCCATGCGACGCAGTCGTTGCCAGCCCGATTGGTTCCTTGATTTTGCGAAGACCGCGGCTATCCTGCCCTGCCTGCGGCGGCTAGCGCGCGATCAATGCGGCTTTTCCGCGGGAGGCCGGCTCTCCGGCTTTGGTGCAGTTCGCGGCGGCGCTTGGCGCTGCTCCATCTGTTTCTGCTGGGTGGCATGCTTTTGCTCCACCTGTTGCGTTTGCTGCGTGTGGCGTTGCTCCATCTGCTGTTTTTTCGCGTCGTTGTAGTTTTTCGTGGTGGCTTGCTGATGTTCTTTATTCTGCTGCTGTTGGAGTTTCTGGTGATCCTGCGTTTGCTTAGCAGCTAGCTTGTCCTGTTGCTGCTGATATTTCTTGTCGGTTGCAGCGTTGCCGGTGTTGGGAGGCGTGAACTTGTGCGACTGCAATTCGCTGGCGTGATTGTTGGTGTTGGGACGAGCTTCCGTGGTATTTTCAGGACGATTTTCCGTGCCGGGTCGAGCTTCATTTCCTGGACGCGCTTCATTGCCGCGTGCAGCATTGGCGGGAGGAGCCTTGTATTCGCCTCCTGCCTGTCTGGAGGCTACAACGCCAGTTTTGAAATCACCGGGTTTGACGGTAGCCGCGATGGGCGGCTTGCCCTGGTTGGCGGAAGCGCGCAGTTCGGGATTATTGCGGGCTGCCTGAACGTGCTGCGTTTGTGCGGCGACTGGACCAGCGTGGTGCTGGTTAGCGTAAGACTCTTCCTGCGGTGTGGGACGCGCTTCAACCCCACCGGTACCACCGTTGTAGCTGACATGAGTTGCGGAGACGTTGGTCACAGTAGAGTTGTATGTGTTGTGAATGATGGTGGTGTTTACGTGATTCACGTAAGTGTTGTAGGAGAAGTGGCCACCTTCCCAGCGGCCACCTTCGTATCCAACACCGCCGTAGCCGAAGCCGTAGTTGATGCCGCCGTAGAAGCCCACCTGCGGG
>JGI12635J15846_10005520_pt1 | contig 10910 bp, 17 predicted proteins | sample BlaSpr_A8_OM2_M2_FD_15846 | JGI IMG/M metagenome (IMG submission 15846) | reverse complement strand
TGAGAATGGCCTTGTCGAAGACGATGGACAGCATGGATGCGGCATCGGCACTGCCGGAGGCCGACTTGTCCAGCGGCTGTGCCTTCGTTACGTGACCAACCAACTTCGAGCCCCGTTTGATGCTGCTGCCATCCGCAGCCTTGGAATCTTTATCGTTCGTCGCCGTGACGGGATCTCCGGGCTTGGCCTTGCGCGCATCGACTGGTTTGGACAGCGTGGCGTTCATTTCCGAACCGCTGGCCGCGGCGGCCTGCGCGTGTTTGGTATTGGCAGATGCCGCTGAGGCGCTACTGTTGCTGGCGCTCGCGCCGCTGCGATTCGCGCTAACCGCCGTGCCAGACGTTGTCGAGGCATCGCCCTGTGCGGCAGGGCCGTCGGCGAACGCAGTTGCGGTCGTTGCCAGCAGGGCGCATAAGAATATGGTCGAACTCTTCATTGAAGACTCCTTTTGGCTTGGGGGCACTACCCCGTATCCGCGGTGCAGTCTGCAATCTCGGTTAACTTAATGACCGTTACCAAGATCACATTTTGACGCACTCCGCCGCGTACACCGGGCGTGGTCGCGCACTCATGTGGGTATACGACGGAGGTGCAGCATTTCGTCCAGCCGCAGTTGCAAAAAAACTTAGTGTCATAATTCGCGACGCCCGAGTGCCGCTAGTGGATGATCGAGCACCCAGATTGCGCGCTACGGAGGCGCGGTTCACCAAGGGCCGCTTGGGGTCCTTCTGAGCCAGTCGCCCTCGGTCAAATGCCAGGGATCCTTGTCGCCAAAGGCGGCCCCGTCGGCGCTTAGGCTGTCCCCCGGAGTTCCCGCGCCACGTTGTCGAGAGTCAGCCGCTCCCTGCCCAGTAAGTCCCAATTTTCTTGAAGGGAATTTCCCTGCAAACTCCATCTTGTACATTTTCGGGGTTCGCGACAGGTGAGTGTGCGTTCGTGTCACTACAGAAGGTCAACGTTTTGAACGGTACTTATTTCGGTCTAGCTTTGAGGGGTGCGGTCACCTGACGCAGGGGGACGAACCTGAGGCGATCGTCGGCGCTGTGTTGAGGTTTCTACCGGAGGTCGTTGCAAGGGTGAGATCACGCACCGCCAGGGGCATTGCCTGGCGAAACGGCGGTGCAACCGCATCAGCGCTCCAGTGGCCCAGGTACCGGTCAAGCATGCCCCACGCGAGTACGGTCGCCCCCTGTCGAGGGCGATTTTTTCGACCTCCGATTCCCTTGAAGGCCGCCGCACCCGCCCTATATCGCGGTCCATCTGAGCTCTGAGGAGGTATCGGGGGGCGCTCAGGTGGCGTGGCCTGCCGCTTTTCGGGTACGGATTGAATCTATGGAGGAAACTGCAATGGCTACTATGCGTTATGAACCTTGGGCGGTGGTGTCTCAGCTGCAGAATGAGATTAACCGCATGTTCGGCAATCTGAACGATGGGGAAAGCAGTAGCGCGACGGCCGGGTGGATGCCGGCAGTGGATGTCCGTGAGTTCGCCGATCGGTTCGAGCTCCTCGTCGATCTCCCGGGTGTTGATCCAAAGGGTGTGGAAATCACTTTGGATAGCGGAGTGCTCACTCTCGCCGGTGAGCGCCGCGACGAAAAAAGCACGCGGGGCGAGGGTCAAGAAGAAATTCAGCAGGAGCGAGTGGAACGTAGGTTGGGGCGGTTCCATCGACGCTTTATCCTCCCCGATACCGTCGACACTGAGAATGTGAACGCCACGGGACGCAACGGCGTGCTTGAGATCTCCATCGCGAAGCACGCCAGAGCTCAGCCACGGCGTATTACGGTCAAGTAGAGGATCAAGTCCGGGCTGCTGGTAAACGCTGGGGAAGGTCACAAGGCCTTCCCCAGCGAGTCGACAAAACCGACAACTGACGCCGGTTGTGCAATCCTCGAATCTGCGCGATTCGTCGCTCGTCTTGAAAGGGCTGGCCAATATGCTGCGATGTGCGTCGGCTGGCACTTGGCGGCCGGCGTAGCGAATTCCGAGATGCGGAGCAAGCTGACCGAGCGGGCCATGTGTTCGATGACATGGACGATCGGGATCGGCGCAAGAGTTGGCCATGCGTGAGCACAGGAGAATCACGCGAAACTCACGCGGCCCATTACGGGCTTAAGACAGGACTCGGCGGCTTGGACATGGGGGCGACCAAGAAGGACTTCGACGATACCGTGGCGATTCATCCGACAGTGCGGAAGAATTCGTCACCATGCGCTGAGCACTCAGGTGCTGCCGCTACGCTCCTTGAGCGCGGCCAGCACCTTACGGGTCGCGGGACGCACGCCGCGCCACAGGCGAAACGACTCCGCGGCCTGCTCCACCAACATGCCCCAGCCCTGCAGCGCACGCGCGCACCCCTGCCGCGTGGCCCACTCGAGGAAGGCGGTCGAGGACTTGCCGTAGGCCAGGTCGTAGCAGACCGTGTGCGGAGCGATGACCGAGGGCGGGAAGGGCGGCAGGACGCCAGTTAGGCTTGCGGAGGTCGCATTCACGATGAGTTCGAACGGCGCGCCCTCGAGCTGTCCGAAGCCGACGCCCTGGATGGCGCCCAAGTCGGCAAAGGCCGCAGCGAGATCCTCGGCTCGCTGCGGTGTGCGGTTGGCTATCACCACTACCTTGGGTGCCAGCCCCAGCAGCGGCCCCAGGATCCCGCGTGTCGCGCCGCCCGCGCCGACCACCAGCACCCGGCGGTGGGTAATGACTAGTCCGAGGTTGTCGCACAGGTCGTGCACCAGGTCGGTGTTGTCGCCGAGGATGCCGTCGGCGCGCACCGCGAGCGTGTTCACCGCCGCGGCGTGCGCGGCCCGGGGCGTCAGCTCGTGCGCCACCTCCATCCCCCGGATCTTGTGTGGCAGGGTGACGTTCAGGCCCCGGCCGCCCTGCGCGAAGAACGCGCGCACGCGCTCGTGAAACTCAGCGGCCGCCACGTCGTACAGGCGGTAGCTGATGTTCTGACCGCAGTCGCGGGCAAACATGCCGTGGATGAACGGCGAGAGGCTGTGCCCGACCGGATGGCCGATGACCCCGTACTGATCCAGCGCGGTGCCCATCAGCTCCGATTGTGACAGCATCCGCGCGCTCGCGCCTCCGGCAGGCCCCACCGCCAGGCAGGACTTGAGCTCGGGCAGCCAGGCCTGCAGGCGCTCCAGGGTGAAGTAGGGCGGGTTCGCGATCAGCAGTCCCGAGCCGTTGAGCCCGACCCGCGAATCGCGCGGATACACCAGAGCAGCTCGCCTTGCTGACGCAACTGGCATGCGATCAGTACCAGGGATTTCACTTCAGCCCGGCGCTGGAGCCGACGCAGTTCCTTGCGTTCGTCAAACAATCGAGGGCCGACGCGGGAAGTCTCACTGATGACGAGGCGGCGCGAACGCACAGTAAGCTGGCCGTCCTGGCGCACCGCTGAGGCCATTGACCAGTTGCAACGCTGAACCTCGCCCGCGCGGGCCGTGGCAATTCGGTGCACTCGTGGCCGATTCGTCGTAGCGTGAACGCATCGGCCCCGACCACACGTTGGTAATACCAGCAGAAGGGCTCGTGAGCTTGCCCGCCGCGGGTCTTCGGTGCGAGCGGGAACCGCTTTGGCCGTGAAGCGGGCGAGCAGAACTAACACGCGCTTTCGCGCATCGCGCGGCCCCTCGGTCGTAACCAGCGATCTCATCCAGTATTGCGCTGCCAACGGCGACTCCGGCCTAGAATGTTGTCGTCGGCTTGGACCGCTCCCCACGTCCCCCAGTACGGCGGGTCCGTACCACCCTCGCACTCGTCGTATGTGAGCGAAGATGCGGGGCTCGAATGTAATTCGTCGTCGACATCCGGCAAGCCGCTAAACTCAACTGCGGAGAACAATGCGGTCTGGGCGCGCTTGTCTAGCGCGACGCCATCGACTTTTCGGGGTGTCCCTCCCGCTGTGTCCTCTAGAATCTCTGAAATCTCTCTCTCGGTAAGAATTTTGAACGCCTTGTCGCGTATGGTCGCCATGGACTCTCCCTTCAGCCGACTCCAAGAACGCGTACATGCTTAGGGAAAGTCGCCAACACAAGAGTAGGTCGGTGCCTCGTTCTGACGTAGGACGAGGTAAGTACGAATTATGGTGTGGCTAGGCTAGAGCTTAGGTCGACGGCCCCACGTGCCTGAACTTGACGCGAAGGCTCCGCCGCTTACCACCACCCGCGTCTCTTGAACCATAGGATCGGCAGCAATGTGCTGAGCGCGATGAGCGCGAGTCCGCAGAGATAGCCCCAACGGCACCCCAACTCCGGCATGTTGTGCAAGTTCATGCCGTACATGCTGGTCCGAGTGCGAGTTGCCTGCGATCGTGGCCGGTGACGAACAATTCCGACCGAGCGCGGCCCTATCGGCCTACAGAACGCGGCGTGGTCAAGCGATAGCGTGTTTCTCCGTAAGCCAGGCCGCGGGGCCGCGCAAACCAAAGACGCAAGTCAGGTCACAGCCGCTTCGAGTCAACTGGAGACAATCCATGGCACGCAAGTTCAGCAGAGCGAGTGGCAAGAAAGTCGAACGTGCAATGCATGAAATGAAACAAGGAAAGCTCAAAAGCGGTCGTGCGGGCAAGACAGTCAGAAGCCGAAAGCAGGCAATTGCGATTGGTCTCTCGGAGGCCCGTCAGGCCGGCGAGAAGGTGCCCAAGAAAAGGGCGTCCTCCTAGAAACGCCGCGTCGTCGTTAGGCGTGCTGCAGGATCTTTGCCGATCTGTGCGTGAGTGAGATTTACGACCATTCATGGTGCAACGCGGCTGCCGATACTTGTAGCGCAAGTCCTACACGCCTTCGGCTTCCATTCCGATTCACAAGTGCGGCCGAGACGTTGAGACTTCTAACAGGTGGTAGACCTACAGTTTTCGGAAACTGTGAACAACGACGGGCAAAACTAAGCGAGAGTCTCATGCTTCACTATGCAGTTATATTCTTCATCATCGCGATAATTGCGGGTGTTTTGGGTTTCGGCGGGATTGCTGTCGGTGCCGCAGGTATCGCAAAAGTGCTCTTCGTGGTGTTCTTGGTCGGGGCGGTGATCACCCTGCTTGTTGGTCGATCGCGCGTCTAGCTGCCCTGGAAGCCACGCTGAGCTTTCATGGCCGGAAAGGTGGTTGACCCTCAAAGCTGCCTTTGATCCAGCGTGCCGTCTGAGCTGGGAGCAGCCGCAACTGGACCATTCCATTGAACTATCGAGGAGAGGTTAACCGTGGAAACTACATCGAATGAGTTCGGTCGCGGGCATGCTCGCAATATCGGAGGCGCGGCACGCGAGGCGGCACAGCAGGCCGGCGCTGCTGCTAGCGACGAGGTGCAAAACCTGATTGCCGACGTCGAGGATCTGATCGACCGCGTCGGGGACGCCGCCGACCCCGAGGTACGGCGTCTGCGCTCGAAAGTTACCGCGGCCATCGCCACTACCAAGACGTCGATCGCGGATGGCGCGGAACAGGTGCAACGCCAGGCCAAGGAAGCATTTGAAGCTGGAGACCGCTACGTGCGCAACCAACCGTGGGAAGCGATCGGCATTGCGGCCCTCGCCGGCCTGGCAGTCGGCTTTTTGGTGGCGCGCAGCTAAGTGAGCCATGGCTCGACGGCCATGATCGACCGCCTATCGACGGCTGCGTCGATCGCTGTGCGCCATGTGGGCGCCTATACGGACCTCATCCTGAGCGATCTCGATGTAGCCTCTGAAGGGGTTCGGCGCCGGCTGGCCGCCACCTCGGTGATGGTCACCGCGATTGTGCTGGCGGTCGTGATGGCCTGCGTATGGGTCATGGCGGCTGCTTGGGATACGCGGGCCCGCCTGTGGGTAATCGCAGGCCTCCTTGGATTCTTCCTGGTGATGGCTGCGGCAGCCTTTTGGAGATTGAACGTGCTCGAAGCCGCCGCACCCAGTGTCCTCTCGCAGACAGCACGTGAATGGGCGAAGGATCGCAAGTTGCTTGAGGAGCTCCTGGCGCGGGAACGAGCGGAGGCTTCGTGAGGACGCGGCTCGAGGATCCAAAAGCGGAGGCCGCGATGTTTGCGATGCGACGGAATCGCGAGGAGTTGCTCGCTGCGTTCGCGCAGGTCGCGCCCGGTAGCGACGCCTTTCCCAGAAGCGCGACGTTTCGCTGGATCACGGCACACCTCNCGGCCCGCTCGCTGGCCTCGACAGCTCTAACGGGCATGCTATTGCGTCGCTCATTGATCCAGCTCCTCGGCCGATTTGCCTTCAGGCGCAGNCTTTAGGCCGTGGAACACAAAGAGGAGGGCAACGGCGGTCAACTCAGCAGCATCGCCACGCTGCGCGTTCGCGAGATTGCAGAGCGTACTGACCTGACCGGCGGAGACTGCCGGTCCCGAGCCCTCGGGGCTTTAAGCGATCACGGAACCGTTAATGCGCCAAGGCCTACTGAACAAGGCCGTTACGCAGTGCGTAGGTCGTCAAGTCGGCATTCGTGCCCAGGTGCATTTTCTCTAGGACGCGGGCGCGGTAGGTGCTCACAGTCTTAACGCTGATAAAGAGCTCTTGGGCGATCTCCGAAACGGAGCGGCCGACGGCTAGCTTGCAGAGAATCTGAAATTCCCGCTGCGACAGAGCTGCGTGCAGGGGTTGGTCGGTCGGTTCATCCAGCGCGTTGACGAGCATTTCACTAAGCGTCGCAGTTACGAAGCGTCGCCCTGCGAGTACCGTATGGACCGCTCGCATTAATTCCTCGGGCGCCTGATCCTTGGCGAGATAGCCGGACGCGCCCCCGCGCAGCGCGGCGATTGCGTACTGTTTCTCGGCAAAGCCGCTCAGCACGAGAACGCGGGTATTCGGGTGGCTCGAGCGGATATGACGCAGAATATCGATACCGCTGCGATCGGGCAAATTGATGTCGAGGATGACGAGGTCCCAAGGCCCCTCGCGTAGCCGCTGCAGCGTCTCCGCTCCGGTAGACGTTTCACCGATCGCGGCGATCGAACGGTCCTGTTCCAGATAATGCCTAAGCCCGGTCCGGACCATCGCGTGATCGTCGGCGACAAGAACGCTTGACATTGATCCTCCAGATGCCGCTTCGGATAACGGCTACCAACAGGCGTGACAGTACCGGGTCTGCCCATCGCACAGCGTACGCCGTTCGGCTGAACCGCTGTAGCCGAACTCCTACAGAGTCCTACGCCGGCCTTCGGGGTGGGGGCGCCGAGCCGTAGGCCTCAGGCAGACACCTTTCGCAGGGATCTCGAACTCCATCCTGTTCGAGCGAGCTCGCAGATGCAGTGAGAGGTAAGAGGCAACCGACAACAAACCCTTCACCTATCCGGCTGTCCTCAATCGCGCGCCCGCGGACAATGCCGACTAGGGAGAAGTGAAAGCGGAGGACGATTCTGTGCAACGTAAGCAGATGCGGCACAGCGAAAGGCGGATCTCGGTCACGGCGGCAATCTGTGTGTTGAGCGCGTCCTCGATGGCGCATGCGGGGCCGGTTCTTGGCACCGCGGCCCACACGCTAGCGACTAACACCCCGCATGCGCGCAGCGCACGGCCTTTGACATTAACGCTGACAGCGCCTCGCGCGCCGGCGATGAGTATGCACCGGCAGCCCTTGGCTCTCGACGCACCACGACAGGGCCTAATTGGCCGCGAAACAGCTTCTCAGCTCGCCCCAACGGACACGAAAGGTGCAGTTGCTTTCCCCATCCGATGGCAGAAACGAACCGAGATAGAGCGCGTCGCGCGCGACATTAAGCACAACGGGCTGCCTCTCGTGCATTTATGGGGGACAGGGAGAAACCTGCTCGCGATCGGACTGAGTCCGCACGGCGTTCCGGGCATTTACTTCACTCAGAAAGTGCCGGACTGAGGTTGAAGTAGTCACCGTAGGCTAGGACCTACGAAAGCTGATGGTCCGCGGGACGGCGAAGTACCGTGAAGAGATGTGAGCATGAGGCTCGATGACTATTCATATCAAATCCAACGTGAGGATTGAAGACTATGAATAAGGATCAGGTAATGGGACGGATGGAGCTGGAGGAGTTGGCAGGCAAGACGAAAAAGGCGGCCGGTAAAGTTTTTGAAGACAACACCCTGAAGCAGAAGGGACGCCTGGAAGAGGCGGCCGGGAAGGCGCGTTCGACCTATGGCGATACCAAGGAAGAAGGGGAGAACGACGAGAAGGACGACAAGAGCGAGTAGTGACCGGCCAAATAAATGGCGGTAGAAGACTCGACGGTCACGCAGTACGGACACATTGCGTGGTGAACGTCAGGAGTAACACCGTCGTCGGCGTTGCGGCCCCAGTCCTCGGCCCGACCGGTTGTACCAGGCGGCAAGCTGCTTAGGATGCCTCTACGGGTGGAGGTCTCGCACACGGCCACCCAAAGCAGCGGAAACACAGGCGATAAACGCTCCGAGTAACATGGACAAGGCGGTGAAGATAGACGTCATCTCCGCCGCCTTGCGCGCCTTGCGTTCCAGCGTTTTTGCCTGTGCAACGGTATCGTCCACGCGCCGCTGAGCCTCTGCTTCGGAAATGCCCGCCTGCGCTGCAACCAACTGGGCGATGTAAGCGCGGTCCGCACTTGGGACATCTCCTGTTAGTAGTCCCCTGGCGAGAATGCGTCCCGTCTGCGCGCGCGCGTCTTCAACCGGCGAAGATTTCGCATCATGCGAGGCTGCTGAGCGAAATAGCACGTCCAAATCGTAAGGGGTAACGCTGTCACGCGCGGCATTCGAGTGCGCGGTGCTTGATGCGACTCCGGAGGCGACGGCGGCATGGACACTTGCACCGACGAGGGATGAAGCGGCGGAAGCCAGTGTTGATGCGACGATGAGTGTCGCAACAGCCCACGTAATGAACCCGTGTGCCGTATCGCGGAAAAAGACCTCATGAGTATGCGTGCCGACCCATTTGGTGCGCAGTCGGCCGGTGATGTATCCTCCGCTGGCCGCCGAGATCCACTGGATGACGATCAGCGCGATAGCCGTTATGGCCGTAACGGAGGTTGCAGATGCGGCCTGCGTTGAGGCGAGGTCAAGGCCAGTCGCCATCACCATTAGCAATAACGAGATCGCAGCCGCCACCACGGCACCCGCCAAGATGGCGGGCCAGGACACCGCAGAGGTGGTGCTTTCCGATGTACTGGTCCCGATGGCGGAGTGACCTCGGTTCGAAACGGTGAGGTCTTCCATATCGAGGCCTGCCTCAGTGGTGCGAACACATAGCCAACAGCAGGATGACCGGAATCGGTACACCTAACATCCACAACAAAATGCCACGGCCCATGTGTGAATCCTCCTGATGCTGGGGCGGCGTGCCGGAACCCAGTGAAATTGTTGAAATCGAACTGATGCTGCGCTGACCATCCGACCCGAGCAAGGCTCCGTGTACCCCTAGAGCATGTCGGCGTCCTCTTACTGCAGGATGGAGCCCTTGTTTCCTACTGCAACTCGCAGTCGAGCGAAGCGCAGGCGGGAGGAGGGGGTCCCAGATTACGCTGCCTTCTGCGCGGGGCGGCCCTTCAGTCCGGCGCCACGCGGCCTGAGGCGCTTGCCCGCGCTCGGGCTCAGGAATGCGACCAGTGGTGCTCCGTGCTCGCTGTGCTCAGCGGCGACCTTTAGCGCGACCAGACTGGGAATTGCGAGCACGATACCTGCGACGCCCCAGAACCAGCCGCCAAACCACAGAGCCAAAAAGACAATGATCGGGCTCAGTTTAAGTCGCTGTCCCACGAAGAGAGGTTCGACGACCTGGCCCTCGATAGTCGCAAGAGCGAGGTAAGTGCCTGTGACGGCCAGAACACGTTCAACGTCGTCGAAGGAGACTAAGGCTACGACGGCCAGAACAATCAAAGTCGTCGCTGACCCGACGTACGGGATGAAATTCAGGACACCCGCCAAGACGCCCCAGAGGAGTGGATTGGGCATTCCGAGCGCCATCATCGCTCCGAAAGTGGCCGCCCCAAGCCCGAGGTTGATCAACGCGAGCGTGGCGTAGTAACGGCCAACTTCACCGCGTACGGCCTCGATGACTCGTAGTACATGGCTCGCATGTGTGTCACTCACGAATGTGGCGGACATTCGCGCTAGGACGGGAGGGCCCGCAGCTAGCAGAAACAAAGTAAGAATGACCACGGTCATCGCAGCGACCAGAGCAATGCGGGTCTCGGCGAGCAGCCCGTCAGAGTCACTCCGTGAGGCCGCCGTCTTTGGGGGTGCAGGCGCTGCGCTGGTACCTATGTCGGTAAGGTGTCCGGCTCGATTAGTGACAACATCGATCCGATGCATGACTCGGGCGACGGGTCCGAGCTTTCTTTGAATGGTCAGGGACGTGCGAGGCGCAGCCGCCAACCATTGCTGTGCCGGCTCCCACAAGAGATTGACCGTTCCACCCACCAGCCCGAGGAAAATTGCCAGTATCACCAGCGCGCTGACACTGCGCGGGAGTCCTTTTCGATGTAGGGCCTCAACAGGACTCGAAAGCAGGAGTGCGAAAAGCACCGCCAGAGCAACCGGGATAAACGCCCCGCGGGCGACGCAGAGCAGCGCCCCCGTTAGTCCGGAGACAAGCAATATCAGCGTTACAGGACTGCGGGGCCGCTGCGGAACCGCGCCCTCAGAGTCTATACCGACAGGGCGTTCTGCGTTGCTTGACACGTTCACTCTGTTTAGAGCGCCTCGCTCGATGTCGGCGAGGCCCCGCTGTTTGACGGCCCGGTTATTTGGGCAACATGAGCTTGCCTTCGTGCGCTACTAATAAATCGTGCATGTCATTCGCGCGCTCTTTTTCGACCACCAATATCCCCTCGAGCATTGTGCGTGTCCCAGGATCCCGCTCACCAAAGTGGCGAATCAACTCGCGAGCCTGCCGCGAGGGCCGCTTCCCGCCGGTCCTCCATACGGGCGAAGGCAGTCAGTGCAAGCTCATCGCCGAACGAATCGCTATC
>JGI12635J15846_10005519_pt1 | contig 10910 bp, 10 predicted proteins | sample BlaSpr_A8_OM2_M2_FD_15846 | JGI IMG/M metagenome (IMG submission 15846) | reverse complement strand
AGATCGCCAAGGCGACCAAGCCCAAGATCGTGACCAACTTCGAGATCGGCGCGTGGCTCGGGTCGAAGGGAATCGAGGCCGACAGCATCATCGGCGCGAACAACGGAGGGACCGTCGACGTCGACGGAATCAAGATCACCCTCGTGCATGCCGAGCACAGCTGCGGCATCTCCGACGGCGACCAGATCATCTACGGCGGGGCGCATGGTTTTGTGATCGAGTTCGAAAACGGCTTCACGATCTACTTCGCCGGCGACACGGACGTGTTCGGTGACATGGCGCTGATCTCCGAGCTGGGCGAGTTCGACGTCGCTTTCCTGCCGATCGGCGGCTTCTACACGATGGATCCCGACCGCGCCGCCAGGGCTGTATCTCTCCTGGGCGTCAAGACCGTGGTGCCGATGCACTTCGGCACGTTCCCGGCGCTGGCCGGCCGCCCGAAGGACCTACAAGACCTGGTCGGACCGGGCGTAAAAGTGCTCGATATCAACCCCGGTGACAAGGTATAGGGTTACTCCCCCGTGACAGTGCCGCGACCCGGACGTTCCTTGCATCTTCGCGGCCTAGGCGGCCGGGCGCCGGCCCACCCCACGAAATCTGAGATTTCGCGGGGGCCCCGGACGGGCGCTGAAGCCTGCGTCAACTCCTGCGCGCGTTCAGTCACGCATCTACGCGATGCGCTCCTTCACGTGCTCGTCGTTTCCTTGGCTCCGGCCGCCGATGCCGCGAATATGCGGCGGACCGCCGGGTCGAGGCACTGATGAGAGACATCATCGGCGCGCCCGCCGGCTGGCTGGCGCGGGCGATCCGGACCAAACAGGTTTCCTCGCTCGAGGTGGTCCGGGCGCACCTGGAGCACATTCACACGGTCAACCCGCGGCTCAACGCGGTGGTCTTCGCCACCGGGGAGAGCGCTCTGAAGCAGGCGCGCGCGGCCGATCGCAAGAACAGCAAGCGGAAGCCCGAGCTCGGCCCCCTGCACGGCGTGCCCTTTACCGCCAAGGACATCTTCGATACGGCGGGACTTCCGACCACCGCGGGACTTCGCATGCTGCGCAGCAACATCCCCGACCGCGACGCCACGGTGGTCGCCCGCATGCGCGCCGCCGGCGCGATCCTGATCGGCAAGACGCTGTGCCCGCCGGGCGGTGTTGGAGGCGACAGCTGGAACTCGCTGCACGGAGGCACGCGAAACCCCTACGACATCGCCCGCTCGCCTGGCGCGAGCAGCAGCGGCGAGGCGGCGATCATCGCCGCCGGTGGCTCCCCGGTCGGCCTGGGCAGCGACTCGGGTGGCAGCATCCGGATGCCCGCGCACTACTGTGGAATCGCCGCCCTCAAGCCGACGACGGGCCTCGTCCCGAGCACTGGCGCCTACGCGCTCCCGGGCGGGCTAACCGATCCGCGCAGCCAGATCGGACCGATGGCACGGTTCGTGTCCGACCTCATCCTGACGCTGCCCGTGCTGGTGGGGCCCGACGGCTTCGATTCAGGCGTCGTGCCGGTTCCGCTCGCGAAGCGCACGCCGAAGCTGAAAGGTCTCAGGGTCGCCTGGTATGGCGACGACGGCATCGCCAAGCCGACGCAGGCGATCTCGGCCGCTGTGCGAGCCTCGGCGCGCGCCCTCGGCGACGCGGGCTGCGTGGTGATCGAGGCACGGCCGCCCGCCTTGCACGAGGCGCACCAGGTCACGCTCGGCTACTGGGGCGACAAGCGCATGAGCCACGACCGTCTCTACCGGCGTTGGGATGCCTTTCGCACCGAGATGCTCGCCTTCATGTCCGGTTTCGATCTCATCGTGAGCCCGGTCGCGCCGGACATCGCGCCGCTCTACCGCTCCAAGGTCGTGCCGCCGAGCACCTTCAGCTACACCAGCCCGTACAGCCTCAGCGGCAACCCGTGCGTGGTGGTCCGCGCAGGCACATCGCACGAGGGCTTGCCGATCGGCGTGCAGGTCATCGGGCGGAACTGGCACGACGACGTTGCGATGCGCGCCGCGCACGCAATTGAAAGGGCACTGGGGGGCTGGCGGCCTGCTAGCGTGGTCGGATGACGTTCAGGTACTCGAGGTGGGACGGCACTCAGAAGCTGGACGACCTGGACGCGGGCGACGTCCTGGACGCGCTGTCGGACGACCTGATGAACTACGGCGACCTCAACGCAGCGCTGCAGCGATTGCTGCGTTGGGGCACTCCGAACATGCCGGGTCTCGAGCAGCTGCTCAAACAGCTCCGCGAGGCGCGTGAGCGGGAGCTGGGCCGCTACAACCTCGACTCCACTGTCGACCAGCTGCGTGAGCAGGTGCAGGACGTGATTGACACGGAAAAGAGCGGAATCGAGCGGAGGCAAACCGAGGCGGAGACCCCCGAGGCCAAGAAGCTGATGGACCGGATCGCCCGCCAGCGCAACGATCAGCTCGACCGCTTGCCGGACGATCTCGGCGGCCGCGTCAAGGGGCTTCGCGACTATGAGTTCGTCGACGACCAGGCGCGCGAGAAGTTCGAAGAGCTGATGGCCAAGCTGCAGAAGCAGATGGTCGACCAGATGTTCCAGGGAATGAAGGGCTCGATCCAGCAGATGCAGGGCCAGGACCTCTCACGCGTACGTGACATGGTCCGCGAGCTGAACACGATGCTCGAGCAGCGCATGGAGGGCCGCACACCCAACTTCAACGGCTTCATGGAGAAGTTCGGCGACATGTTCCCGCCAGGCATCAACAGCCTCGACGAGCTGCTCGAGCACCTGCAGCGGCAGATGGCTCAGATGCAGTCCCTGCTCCAGAGCATGAGTCCCGAGGCGCGCGAAGAGCTGCGCCAGATGATGGACGCACTCCTGCAGGACGATTCGCTTCGGCTGGAGCTCGCGCGGCTGTCCGGTTTCATGCAGGCGATGATGCCGCCGTCCGAGCTGAGCGAGCGCTATCCGTTCTTCGGCGAGGACCCGCTGAGCATGGGGGAGGCGATGGGCCTGATGGAGCGTCTCCAGCAGATGGACCGCCTCGAATCGCAGCTCGAGCGAGGCAGCTTCCGGCCCGACGACGTCGACCGCTCGCTGGCGCAGGAGCTCCTCGGCAACGAGGCTCGCCAGGCGATCGACCAGCTGCGCAAGCTGACCGACGTGCTCGAGAAGGCCGGCTACGTGGAGCGGAAGGGCCGGCGCATGGAGCTCACACCGCGCGGCATGAGGCGAATCGGCCAGTCGGCGCTGCGCGACATCTTCGACCAGCTCAAGAAGACTCGCATGGGACAGCACCAGCTGTGGCGCGGCGGAATCGGCAACGACGCCTCCGACGAGCTCAAGGCTTACGAGTACGGCGATCCCTTTCTGCTCGACCTGAAGGAAACACTGTTCAACTCGCTGGTGCGCGAAGGCCCCAAGGTGCCCGTCAAGATGGCGCCGGCCGATTTCATCGTGCACCGCACCGAGCACGTGACGCAGGCGTCGACGGTGTTGATGATCGACATGAGCCGTTCGATGTTCTTGCGCGGTTGCTTCCTCGCCGCGAAGAAGGTGGCCATAGCGCTTGATTCGCTGATTCGCAGCCAGTACCCGCGCGACTCTCTGTATGTCGTCGGGTTTTCCAACTATGCCGTCGAGCTCAAGCCTCACACGCTTCCGCAGCTCGCCCTGAACGACTACGTGTACGGGACGAACATGCAGCACGGCTTTCAGCTCGCGCGTTCGCTGCTCGCGAAGCACCGCGGCAACCGCCAGATCATCATGATCACCGACGGAGAGCCGACGGCTCACATCGCTGAAAACGGCAAGGCATACTTTGCGTATCCGCCCGCCTTCCAGACCATCCAGCAGACGCTGCGAGAGGTCAAGCGGTGCACCCGCGATCGCATCGTGATCAACACCTTCATGCTCGAGCGCGGGCCCTACCTGACCGAGTTCATCAACCAGATGACCCGTATCAACAAGGGTCGGGCCTTCTTCGTGTCGCCCGACCGGCTGGGTGAATACGTGCTGGTCGACTACGTGAGCGGTAGGCAGCGCCGGCGTGCGAGCTCGCGCCGCGCTCGAATCGCCTGACCGCGCGTTTTCCCTATGATCGAAAAGCCGATGCCCGCCCGGAATAAGCCCGCGCCCGAACGCCGCAACCTGAGCCCGGCCGCCCTTTACGAGCACGCAATCCGGCGCAACGAGGCGGTGATCGTCTCGACCGGGGCGCTGACCGCCGAAACGGGCAAGCACACGGGCCGCTCGCCCAAGGACAAGTTCTTCGTCAAGGAGCCGACCAGCCAGGGCGCCATCTGGTGGGAGGCCAACCAGGGGATCGCACCCGCCAGGTTCGACGCCCTACTGGAGCGGATGGACGAGTTCTGCGCCACCCACGAGGTGTTCACCCAGGACGTCTTTGCGTGCGCCGACCACCAGCACAGGCTGCGCGTTCGAGTGGTCACCGAGCACGCCTGGCACAGCCTGTTCGCACGCAACCTGTTCATAAGGCCGAATGCCGACGAGCTCATGAACTTCGAGCCGGACTTCACGGTCATCTCGCTGCCCTCGGTGAAGGCGGATCCGAAAGTCGACGGCACCCGCTCCGAGACGTTCATCATGGTCAACCTGGGCCGCCGGATCGTGATCATCGGAGGCACCGAGTACGCGGGCGAGATCAAGAAATCGATTTTCACCGCGCTGAACTACCTCCTTCCGGCCGACGGCGTATTTCCGATGCACTGCTCCGCAAACGTGGGCGCCGGAGGTTCCGACGTCGCGTTGTTCTTCGGCTTGAGCGGTACGGGCAAGACGACGCTTTCAGCCGACCCGTCGCGCCGGCTGATCGGTGATGACGAGCACGGCTGGAGCGAGACTGGAATCTTCAATTTCGAAGGCGGCTGCTATGCGAAGACGATCCACATCCGAAAGGAGTCGGAGCCGGAGATCTATGCCGCGACCGAGAGCTTCGGCACGATCCTTGAAAACGTGGTCTACGACCCGCGCACCCGGATCCCCGACTACGACTCGGAGGAGAAAACCGAGAACACGCGCGCCGCCTACCCGGTCGACCTCATACCGAACGCGGTCCTTTCGGGGACTGGCCGGCACCCGAACAACGTGATCTTCCTGTCCGCCGACGCCTATGGCGTCCTGCCGCCGGTCGCGCGCCTCGACCAGGACCAGATCCGCTTCTACTTCCTGTCCGGCTACACCGCCAAGGTCGCCGGGACGGAGCGTGGCGTGACCGAGCCCGAGCCGATCTTCAGCACGTGCTTCGCGGCGCCGTTCCTGGTTCTGCCGCCGGAGCGCTACGCGGACATGCTGATCGAGCGGGTCAACCGGCACAACTCGGACGTGTGGATGCTCAACACAGGCTGGGTCGGAGGACCGTATGGGGTGGGCCAGAGGATGTCGATCGCCCACACCCGCGCGATCGTGCGGGCCGTGGTCCAGGGCAAGCTGCACGGCGTATCGACCCATACCGATCCGGTGTTCGGCCTGCAGGTCCCGGACCTGGTGCCCGACGTTCCGACCGAGGTGCTGGATCCGCGGGCGACCTGGTCAGACCCCGACGCCTACGACCGGCAGGCCAGGAAGCTGCACGCCATGTTCGAGGAGAACATCCACATGATCGGCAAGAGCGCCTCCACAGCCGGCTAGTGCCAGGCCACTGATTGCGGGTTGCCATCGTCGGGAGCCGGCGCTTTTCCGAACCGTCCCGCGTCAGCGACTACGTCAACTCGCTGCCGCCGCGGGCGTCGATCATCACCGGCAGCGCGAGCGGCGTCGACGCCGCGGCCACCAAAGCGGCGCGGGCGAAGGGGATTGCCGTCCAGGTGATGCCGGCGAGCTTCGACGAGCTGGCCGACGCCGGCCGCTCCGCCGCTCGGAACCAGCGGCTGGTCGACGCATGCGACGTGCTGGTCGCGTTCTGGGATGGAACCTCTAACGGCACGCGTGCGACGGTCGAGCGGGCGCTCGATGCCGGCAAGGAGGTACATGTCTACCTTCCTTCGCCGGTCGTCTAGCCACCCCTCCGTAAGATTGGGGTCGTGCCCGTAGCGATCGCCGTGCGCACGCGACTCTTCGCGAGGCTGCGCGAGCAGGCCGGCGGGCTGGAAACCGACACGCTGGAGCTCCCGGCGGGCGCCACCGTGGCGGACGCGTATGAGGCCTTGCGGCTGAAACACCCCACGCTGCCAGATCGGAGTGGAGTGCGCGCCGCGCTCAACTTTGAGTTCGACGACTGGACCGCGACAGTCGCCGACGGGGACGAGGTCGCGTTCATCCCGCCCGTAAGCGGTGGGGCTCATGGCGTTGGGGTCCTGTTCGAGCTCACCGCGGCTCCACTCGATGCGCGGAGGCTGGAGGCGGCCGTCGCGCACAAGGGCGCCGGCGCGATCTGCACTTTCACAGGGGTTGTGCGCGACAGCTCGCGGGGCCGCTCGGTCACGCACCTCGATTACGAGGCGTACGCGGAGATGGCGGTCGCAGAGATGCGGAAGATCGGCGATGAGATCGCAGAGCGGTGGCCTGAGGCTCGGGTGGCGATGGCGCACCGTACGGGAAGGCTCGAGATAGGAGAGGCGTCAGTCGTCGTGGCCGTCTCCTGCCCGCACCGCGCCGAGGCCATCGCAGCCTGCAAGTGGGGGATCGACCGCCTCAAGGAATCCGTGCCGATCTGGAAGAAGGAGCACGCCGCCGACGGGACCTACTGGATCGAAGGCGACGAGGCGCAGCCCACCGCCTAGAGGCGCTGCCGAAGATCCGTCGACGGCGTTTTGGGCCGCGTCTCTAGAATCAGCGCGCTCGGCTTCCGATGAGCAGCACGAAGCCGAGTATTGCGTTCACCACCGCAAAACCGAAGTTCACGAGCCCGTAGCCGACTGCGCGACCCTGAAGGTCGCCTGGCCGGCTGAGCGCGAAACTCAGTGAAGCCACGGCGATCACGACGCTGAGTCCGGCAAGCACAAAGAGCGCATAGCCGATGCGCCGCATCCACAAACGTGTGCCGTCGTTCAGTCGCGCACTCTGGCCACCGACAGGCCGTCCCGGATCGGGATCACGACGCTCTCCAGGCGCGGCTGCTTCGCCACCCAATCGTTGTAGAACGCAACGTTCTTGGCCTGCTGGTTCTTCGCGTTGAGCACCTCGCCCTGTCGCAGCGCGTTGTCCGCCATGAGCAGGCCGCCGGGGTCGAGCCGCTCGAGGCACAGCTCGGCTGCGCGTCGGGTGATCTCCTCCGACCGGAATGAGTTCAGGAGGTCGATGAAGCACGCATCGAATCGCGCGTCCACCTTTTCAAGCCCGCTCACGGCGTTCTCCTCGACAACCTGCGCGCGCTTGCCAAAGCCCGCCTCGGCGAAATTGGCTCGCGCCCGCTCCGCTCGCCCATGATCCACCTCGAACGTGGTCAGCGTGCCGTCGCCGGTCCCGCGCAGAAGCCAGATTCCGCTGTAGCCGGTCGCGGTGCCCAGCTCGAGGATGCGCTTGGCCCCCGCGATCTTGACCAGGAGGTAGAGGAGCGCCCCCTCGTGCTGATCGATGATGGGGATGTCCTCGCGATGCGCTTCCTCCTCCATGCGCGCGAGCACCGGGTCGCGCGGCGGCACCAGGCTGTCCAGGTATTCCTGCAGCTTCTCGGTGACGTCCACCGTCCTCATGGCGACACTCGTTCCGGTGACATCACCTCAAGCACTCGATCCACCTCCTCCTCGGTGTTGTAGAAGTGCGGCGACAGCCGCACGAAATCCTGATGTGTTCGAGCGATCACGTTGGCCGCGGTCAGGTCGCGGAGAACCGCAGCCGCGCTCATCCCCGGCTTGCGGAACGAAACTATTCCGGACGACTCCGCACTCGAGCGAGGCCACGGTTCCACGATCGCACAACCGTGTCGGTCGAGGCCTTCGGCCAATCTCGCGGAGAGCGCCAGGACCTTATCTTCGATGACGCCGACGCCCACTTCCAGCAGCAGATCGAGCCCGGCCCCGAACGCCGCGGTGTCGAGCAACGAGACGACCGATTCTTCGAAACGCCGGGCGCTCGGGCCGAAGGTGAGGTCGTACTCGAAGTAGCCGTCGCGGCCGGCCATCGATCCCACTCCGACGATCACCGGTCGGACGAGCTCGAGCAGCTCCGGGGCGAAGAAGCAGAAGCCGATTCCCGGCGGGCCCATCAGCCACTTGCCGGCCCCGGCGGCGCAGAAATCGATCGGCATGCGCGCGACGTCGACCTTCAGTGCGCCCACGCTCTGCATCACGTCGACTGCAAAGACGATCCCACGCCGCCGGCATTCCGCGCCGATCGCCTCGATGTCCACGCGGAAGCCGTTCCAGAACTCGACGTGGGAAAGGGCCACGACCCGTGTCCGCGCGTCGACCAGCGAGAAGACTCCGTCCGCGGTGACGCGCCCATCAATCGATTTGGCCTGTCGGAACTCGACTCCGCGCGGTCCAAGTGCCATCCATGGGTAGACGTTGGCGGGGTACTCGCCCGTCGCGCCGACGACGTTATCGCCCGCGTTCCAATTGAATCCCTGCGCGAGCAGCGAGATCCCGTGGGCGGTGCTGCGCGTGAGCGCGATCGAGTCCGGCAGAGCATTGATCAGCCGCGCGACCAGCTCGCGGACTCGGTCAGCTTCGTCCTGCGCCCAATGGTCTCGATACGGCCGGTTCATCGACGCGTCGACGACCTGCTCGATGGCCGCTCCCGCCCGCAGTGACATCGGCGAAACGCCCGCGTGGTTCATATGGATGTAGCGCTCGGTTAGTGGAAACAGGTGTCGGGCTTCAGGCAGATCCATGCTGCTCCTTCAGCCAGGACTCGAGCAGCGGCTGCAGTGTGACGATGTAACCCGACATGCAGTCGATGGCGCCGTCGAGGGCGCCCTCGTCCAGCTGCGCGGCCGGCAAGGTCTCATACAGCCGAGACCAGCCCCTGTCCCACGGCTCCAGCTCCGCGCGGGGCAGCTGCGCCTTGACCTCCAGCATGTGAGCGCGGAAGAAGTCGAAGGCCTCCTGGTTCTCGTCCCGTGAGCCTTCGAAGTGAAGCCCGATCTCGAGGCGGCCGTCACCCGTGTGGAGCCAGGCCTCGTAGTGAAACTCGGGATGGCCGAAATGAACCTTCATAAGTCGGCCGCGTCCACGAGCGCTGCTGAACGAGCGCAGCGGCGCGGGCAGCCTCGCTTTCACCCCTTTGCGGAGCCCGCCGAAGAAGTCCGCCGGCGCGAGCACCGTCCCCCTAACCAACTCGCCGAATATATCTCGTAACCTTTCGTAGCAATGGGCTACGTACCGACAGTCACCGAGAACGAAGGCGGCAACCGTGAGCGCACCTTTGACATCTACTCGCGCCTGCTGAAGGACCGGATCATCCTGATCGGCCGTCCGATCGACGACGTCGTCGCGAACCTCGTCGTGGCGCAACTCATGTACCTCGCCGCCGACGACCCGGAGAAGGAGATCCAGATCTACGTCAACTCGCCGGGCGGATCGGTCAGCTCGGGCTTCGCCATCTACGACACGATGCAGTACGTGCGGCCTCCCATCTCGACCGTGTGCATCGGGCGGGCAGCAAGCTTCGGAACAGTGGTGCTCATGGCCGGCGCGAAGGGTCGCCGCTTCTCCCTGCCGAGCTCGAACATCCACATGCACCAGCCGTTGATCGGCGGCCGCGGCTTGCAGGGCCAGGCCAGCGACCTCGACATCCACGCTCGAGAGATCATCCGCCTCCGCGGCGTGCTGAACGGGCTGATCGCCAAGCACACCGGCCAGCCGCTGGAGCGTGTCGAGCGCGATACCGACAGGGATTACTTTCTGACCCCGCAGGAAGCTGTCGACTACGGGCTGATCGACGGGATCATCCAGCAGACAGCGGTGCCGGTTCTCGCCGCCGCCAGGTAAGCCCGCCGGCTCGCGCGCAGACCCAGCCGATCACCACCACGCCCACGACGGCCGGAATAGGCGCCGGGGTCAGGGCAGCGATCGCCGCGCCGACCGATAGCAGCAGCCAGTCGTACCAGGAGGCCTCGCCCCAGATCGCGAGCGCGACCGCTACGACCACGAGGTCGGTCGGCAGCGCGTGCGGGGCGACCAGCACGCCTCCGGCAACCAGGATGGCGGCAGCCGGCCGGAACTCTGAGCCGCGACGCCTCGCCAGGGCCAGCACGGCGACGAGCGCCACGAGCGACAGGGCGGCCACCGCGTAGCCCTGGATGGCGGCTGGGAAAGCCGTGCCGAAATGGGCGAAGTCGATCTCGCGGCTCGCCGGGCGAACCGGGCCGTTGAGGGCGGGGAGCCACTGGAAGACCCAGCGAGGGTTGGCCAGGGCGGCCGCCCCCCACAAGACCAGGCCGGCGACGGCCCACCCGCCAAGGACGCGCCACCGCCTGGAGACGAGCAGCGCCGCGCCCGCCGGAAGCACGAGCTGGGGCTTGAGCAGCGTCAGCCCCAGGCACAGCCCCGCCAGGAATGGCCGCGACCAGAGCGCGATGGCTGCACCGATCCCCAGGGCGACCATGCCGTCAAGCTGGGCATTGAGCAGGACCAGGGCTGTGGGGACGGAGGCGAAGGCGGGCAGGATCGCGGAGGGTGGTCGAGGCCTGACGGCAAGGTAGAGGCCGATCGCAAGGCAAGCCAGCCCGAACAGGATCCACAGGCGTCCGCCGAGGTTCGTGCCCAGCAGCTCGAACGGGACCGCGAAGAACGCGACCCACGCCGGCGCCACGAACGGAAGGATTCCGTTGATCCCCAGCGTGACCAGCGTCCTTCCGCCCGTGACGTCGAGCTCAACGCGCCGCTGGACCTCGAAGTTGTAGAGGTGCCCGGGGTCGCTGACAATGATTCGCGCCCCTGTCGCGAAGGCGGGCCAGTCCGAGTTGATGACGTCACCTTCGCTTTCGATCATGGGGTAGATCACGAATCCAACCGCCACGGCAAGCATCGCGACCGACCCGCGCCAGCGCCAGC
>JGI12635J15846_10005516_pt1 | contig 10912 bp, 5 predicted proteins | sample BlaSpr_A8_OM2_M2_FD_15846 | JGI IMG/M metagenome (IMG submission 15846) | reverse complement strand
ACCCGCCCCTACGACGCCTACCCGCTCCTGGACATCCAGCCGGCCCCCGAGCACCGGGACGGAGACGCGCAAGCACGACTGCGGGTCCGCATCAACGAGACCGCCCAGGCTTTCCGCCTGATACAGGAGGCCGCCGGGGAGCTGCCAGGACAGCTCAGCCCGGCGTCCCCGGTCCTCCGCAGCCTGCCCGACGGACGCGCCGTGGGCTGGGCGGAAGCCCCGCAAGGGGAGGTCATCTACGACGTGACCATCGAGGCCGGGCAGATCGCGTGCTGCCAGCCGCGGTCGGCGTCATTCCACAACCTCGTGCTCATGCACGAGGTCTTCGCCGGGGACATCCTGACCGACTTCCCGTTCATCGAAGCCAGCTTCGGCCTGTCCGTAGCGGGGGCAGCCCTGTGACTTCCGGAGAGGCGGGACAGTGAGCATCTGGGTACTGCGCGGGCTGCGGGACGGTGTAGCGACCACGCGCTGGCCGCATCGGCCTGACACGTACGCCGACGCCTGGCGCGGCCCGGCAACCGTCCGCGCCAGAGCCGCCGGCGTCACCGGGGTCAGCGGGCTGTGCCCGTCGGGAGCGATCGAGGAACGCGACGGCCTGGCGCGCGTGGACCAGGGGAAATGCATCCTCTGCGGGCGGTGCGTGACGGAGCGGCCTGACGTGTTCATGTGGTCGGCTGGAGCTACGGGCAGGCATGCGGCAGCGGTAACGCGGCAGGCTCTTGTCGTACCTGAAACTCCCGAGACCGACCAGGCCATCGCTGCGGCCCGTACCGCCCTGGCTGCCCGGACCGCAGCACTGCGCCGCAGCGTCCACATCCGCCACGTGGACGCTGGCTCAGACGGCAGCGAGGAATGGGAAATCCAGGCACTGCTCGGTCCCGTCTATGACATCCACCGTCTCGGCATCTTCATTACCGCCAGCCCGCGCCACGCTGACGTGCTCCTGGTGACCGGGTGCGGTACTCCGGGCATGACCGGGCCGCTGCGCACCACCTACGACGGGATGCCCGATCCGAAGGTGGTCATCGCCGTCGGGACCGACGCTGCCAGCGGCGGCCTGCTCGGCGACCGCCTGGGCGGGGTGCCGTCCGGGGTGCCGGTCGACGTGTGGGTGCCAGGAAGCCCGCCATCGCCGTTCGCGATACTGAACGCCCTGCTGATCGCTACCGGCAAGCTGGGCACCCAGAAGGGGCTGGGGAAGTGAGCGGGCTCTTCGCGGCAGGACTGATCCTCCTGGCGGCCGCCGCCGCGGCCGGCTTCATCAGGCCCAGGAGCCGCTGGATGCGCAGCGCACCTTACCTGACGGGTGCGGCAGGTGCCGCGTGCCTCTCGGCGGCCGGCGGGTTCGCGCTGGCGGGCCGTAGGGTTGCGCTGCACGTAGCCGGATGGCTCGGCCAGCCGACCGGTTCCGGGCCGGTACCTGGCCTGGCCGTTGACCGGCTGTCCGGCATGTTCCTGGTCATGGCGCTCGGCGCGGCGGTCCCGGTATCGGTCGCGTTCGCAAGCTGGGCAGCCAAGCCGCAGGCACCGGCTTCGCGCATGCTCGCCGAGGGCTACGCGCTGGCGCTTGGCGCGACCGTCGTGATCATGACGGCGCGGGACGCGTTCACCGCCCTGTTCGGCTGGGAGTCCCTGACCGCCGCGTTCTACCTGCTCGCGGGCGCCAACCGGGAGGAGCCGGACCGCGCGGGCGCGGCACGGATCACCGTCGCGTTCGGGAAAGTCAGCGGGACCGCGCTCCTGGCTGGCCTGCTGCTGCTCGCCGCGAAGACACACTCGATCGAGCTGGCATCATTTCAGCACGCGCCCCGCGGCGCGGCCACGACCACCGCGATGGTCCTGCTGCTCGGCGGGTTCGCGGTCAAGGCGGGGCTGGTTCCGTTCCAGGTATGGATGCCGCGCGGCTACTCGGCCGCTCCCGGGCCTGCCCGAGCCGTGATGGCTGGTGTCTGCGTCAACGTCGCCTTCTACGGCATGTGGCGCACGCTCGCGCTGCTCGGGCATCCACCCGAGTGGCTGGCTGGCGTTCTGCTGGTGCTCGGCGGCCTTTCTGCCCTGCTCGGTATCGCGCACGCCGCCGTGCAGAACCGGCTGTCCAGGGTGATCGCGTATTCCAGCGTGGAGAACAGCGGGCTCATCATCACCGGGTTCGGCGTCGCGCTGACCGGTGCGGCGACTGGTGAACCGCGGCTGGTCGCCGTGGGGCTGCTCGCGGCTACCTTGCAGATGGTGGCGCACACAGCGGCGAAGTCGCTGCTGTTCAGTTCCGCCGCGGGCATAGAACTTGCGGCCGGCAGCGATGACCTGGAAAAGCTGCGCGGCATGATGCGCCGGACGCCGTGGAGCGGCGCCGGCCTGGCAGTGGGATCGCTGACGCTAGCCGGGCTCCCGCCGACCGCCGGGTTCGTATCGGAGTGGTTCCTGCTCGAATCGCTCATGCAGCAGTTCCGGGTCCAGCCGCTCGGCGGGCGGCTTACCCTGGCGCTGGCTGGCGCCGCGGTAGCACTGACCGCCGGGTTCGCCGGGGTGACGTTCGTCCGGCTGATAGGGATGGTCGTCCTTGGCCCGACACGCACCGATGCGCCGCGAGGACGGGAGTACGGCTGGACCGGGCGGCTCGCGGTGGCCGCACTCGCCGTGTGCCCGCTGGCGATCGCGGCGGTCACCCCGCTGGAGGTCAGGGTAATCGCCGCCGGGCTATCGCCCGACGTCCCGGGGACGCTCACGATGGGTGCGCTGAAATCCCCCTGGGTCCTCCAGCCGGTATTCGCCGGCTTTTCCATCCTGTCGCCGTCCTGGCTCTGGATCGAGCTGCCGGCCATGCTTGCCCTGGTCACCGCCCTCACCCTCGCTGCGTCCGGGCGGCGGCTCCTGCGGGTCCGGAGAGTCCCGGCGTGGAAATCAGCGAGCATCGGCGTCGAAGGAGCAGACTCCTATACCCCGTTCGGCTACGCCAACCCGACCCGGCGGGTGCTCGCCAGCGTGCTGCACACCCGCGCCGGGGTGGAACAACTAGCGACCCTGCACGACGACGCGGCCGAAGGCGCGGACAACCAGGTCCCCCACCTGCGCTACAACTCCGATGTCGTCGAAGTCGTGGAAAGCTGGCTTTACCGGCCAGCAGAGCGGAGCTTCGCCGCCGTGGTCGCGGCGGCGAAGCTGCTCCAGTCCGGACGACTGGACGCCTACCTCCTCTACATGCTGATTGCTCTCGTCGCCGTGATCGCGGTAGTAACCGCCCTGGCCTGACCTGGGGCGCCGGCCTCCCCCATTACGGAACCGGAGGCCAGAGGCACGCAGCAGCAAACGCCCGCTGTGGCCGCGCTCCGCTGTCGCCCTCGGGCCGCGATAGCGAGCCAGGGATTGCGGATGCTGGACGGGCCGGGTGCCGCTGGGGCGGGTGACCCATGACCTGGCCCGGCGACGGGCCCACGCAGGACGCTAGCCGGTGCCGGATGCCACCACCTGCGCGGCCCGCGAGGCAGGGAAGCGCCAGTGGCTACCCGGTGCTGGCGGTCCGGCGGCGCCACAGGAGCCAGCCCGTCCCGCCGGCCGCCACGAGGCCGGCGATGACGAGGCCGGCGATGGCCCCGGCCGGGAGACCGCCGTCAGCAGGAGGCGGCAGCGGGCTGCTGGCGTGGCTCGCCGGGACCGGGCTCGGAGGCGGCGCGGGCTCGGTGGCCAGAGCGCGGGCGGACGCGGTGAAGGCGACCACGTGATCTGCCGACGGGGCCAGCAGCAGGCCGTCGGCCACGCTCGGAGTAGGGAAATGGTTGGCCGGCAAGCCGACCGATGCCTGCTGCCGGACCTTGCCCGTGGCCGGGCTCAGCCCGTACAGCATGCCGTCCGGCCCGATGGTCCAGACCAGGCCCGCAGCTACGATGGCGGGACCGCCGCCCGTCCCTGAACTCCACAGCAGGTGAAGCGCGGGCGGGGACTTCGCCGCCTGAACCGCGATGATGCCGCTCTGGCAGGGCAGGTAGACCGTCGTGCCCTGTACCGCGACGCCTCCGTCAATGTCCTGGCTGCACGCCGAGCCTAGTGCTGCCTGCTGCCCGCCGATGCCGCCCAGGTGCGTCCCGTTGAGAAGATAGACGATGCGGGACTTCCCGGTGAGGATCACCTGCCCGTCCGATAGCAGCGCCGGCGCCGTCGACATGTCAAGGTCCTGCGAATTATTCGTGGCCCAGGTGGACGGCGCGAAGAACTGCACAAGCTTGAGGGACGGCGACAGCTCCAGTACCGAATCGCTGTCGTCGTAGGCATGGCTGTATGAGTAGACCGAGCCGTTGCCGGTGCTGACCCAGATGTCGCCGCGGGAGTCGACCACCGGAGCCGCCCCGCCCATCCAGATCGCCCCCTGCGACTCACCGGCTGCGGCGTCGACCGTGAACATGTCCGGTGTCCCGCCGGTCTCGGGGACGGCGATCAGCCGGCCCCGGTAAGCAGCGCAGTCTCCGTCGTTTCCGCCCATGCCGAACACGACCCGCCCGTCGTCCAGGGTCAGCCCGGTGCGCTGCAGCAGCGCGGCGGCATCCACCCCGGCGGGATCCACGTCCTGAGTCACTTCGACCTTGCCCGAGGCGGCAGCGAGCCCAGTGAACATGTGCACTGGCTTGCCATGCACCAGTTCGTCGGCCACCACGAAGATCTCGCCTCGGGACGGATCGATAACCGGAGTACCCGTGATGCCCACCGTGGGCGTAATGTCCCCGCAGGGCAGGTCGGCTGATGGCACGGGGCTGCCGAGATGCGCGGACCAGACCACCGCGCCGGTGGCAGCGGACAGCGCATATACGGTGTCGTCCTCAGTCGCCACGTAGACCCGCCCTGACCACACAAGAGGCTCACCGTAGATCTCGCCGTCGAGCGGAGGCGACGTCCACGCGCGGGTCGTGGTATCGACAGCCGGTACGGGACCGGCCACCCCGCGCCCGCCGGCATCACCGTGATACACCGTCCAGGAGCCGGACGCAGCGGGCTGCGACGCGCTGGCAGCCTCGGCAGCATGCCCGCCACCGAGCACCCAGGTCACCAAGGCCAAGGCCAGCACACCAGTCACTGTCAGCCCAAGGCGCGGCCAGGCTCTCATCACAGCACGATACCGGGCAGATGCCCGGCGTCGCTCAGAACTGCCGATTCCACCCAATTCTGGGCTGCTCAGCGCTCGCCGCCCCGGCGCTTGCCGACGGCAGCCTCGATCACCTCTTCGCGGACCCGGCTTCTCATCCCTCAAGATGAGGGCCGGAAGCACTATCCACGCTCTCCCTGCCGGATAAACGCAGCCGGTCGTTGAGTATGCTCCGCGACCGCCAGCGCGCCGATTATCAAATGTGGGCAGGCGATGCCCAGCATGTTCTTTGACCCGTAGTTATCCATTCAGGTCCCGGGTCCTCCGGCGAGCGCGAGCCAGGTGAGCAGCGCGGTCAGCAGCCTGCTCCACTGCCCGTCAGCAGTTGCGGCGGCAAGCAGGGGAAAGGCCGTGCCCGCGTAGGCAGGCACCGTGAGGCCATCTGGGAGCCGCCGGATCAGGGCATCGATCCATGCGAGCGGCACGGCTCACACTGCCAGCCAACAGGCCGCGACCAGTACCAGGGCCGGATGGGCGCGAAGCCCGAGCCTACCGAGCAAAGCAGCGTCAGGATTCCTGGCCAGATTGGCTGAACAGCCTGTTCCGCGAACCGGGCGCGCCGTAGCGGTGCGCGCCCCGGCCGGATCCCCCGTTTCGGTCAGCCGTGCTGCCAGGGCATCGGCGACATCGACGATCGCGGAGATCATCTCGCGCTTGGCGAACTCGGCCCAGATACAACTGTGCTGCCCGGCGAACGGCTCCCCGCGCACCAAATCCAGCGCCGCCCGCAGGTCCGCCAGTGCGGTGTCAGCGGGCTGGGCAGCTAGCTCACGCCTGGCCAGCAGCCGGAGGTTATCCCAGTCGCACCGCACCGAGTCAAGCTCTGCCGCAGGTCCACGGAGCGCCGCGGCGACTGAGCTGATACGTGAATGGTCGTCAGTCCTGCGTAAGGTAGCCGTAATACCTACGCTGCCCATATCGCCATGATTGCCGGCGTCTGCAGCCTTACCGTAAAGGCCATGCTGACTAGCCGCCGTCGCAACAATCATCGTGCACCTATCGCGATCCCCGTGGCCTGCGCCCTCGCTATCGGCGCTGCGGTCGCGGTTGTGGCCGCAGCGGGCGCTAGCCACGGGACCCCGCGGATCCGGCCCGCAGCGGCGGCGGCGAGCGCCCTGCCCAGCGACGCGGCCGTGTCTGCTGCCGGGACCAATACCGACTGCGACCTCATCGTGCCGGCCGACCCGCTGAGCGCCCGGGGCCTGGCCACGCCCTACCAGCTCACCGGACCAGCCGGCACGTCGGCCGCCGCGTCCGGCTGCCAGATGATCAACTCGGTCAACCTGGGCGCGTTCGTCCAGGCCACCATCCTGAACCCGCGTACCGGGGCACTATCGGTGTACAACCCGCTGGTCATCACCGAGGGCACCACACCCGCCATCGCGCCAGTGGTACCGAAACTGCCAGCGCATGCCATCGTCACCATCGACATGGGCTTCAACGGCACGTACCTGTACCAGGTCGGCGCGACGCCCGAGGCACTGCGCCAGGGCAGGTGCACCGACGGCGAGCCGGGATCGCCGTTCGGCCAGGTATCGTTCTGCAACGGCACGGCCTTCTTCGACGCGGTGTTCGCGATGGAGCGCACAGGACGGCTGGTGGTACCGCCGGCCGGAACCTCCCGCACCCTGGTGCCGAGCGCGGCCGGGCTGGGAAGCGGCCGGCAGTGCCCGACGACGCGCAACTACGACATGGTCGACCAGGACCCGAGCGACAACGTCACGACAAAGTACCTGCTCAACCCCGTCACGGGTCAGACCGCGCAGAACAGCATGGCAAACACGGCCCGCATGCCGGGCGCCCAGGTGCTGGTCAACGGCAGCGACAACGCCCTCATCGATAACTTCCTTGACCCTGCGCTTGGCTGCCATCCGTTCACCGCACCCGACCTGGGCGACCACGGCGCGATGACCACCTCCCAGGCGCTGGACGAGCTGCTCGCCGCCAGGAACCAGCCGGCCAACGCGGCCCTGGTGCCGGAGACCGACGAGATGGTGACGGGCGTCGGCGGCAGTATCGATCCGGCCAAGACCGACCTGTACCGTGCCGAGATCGGGGAAGCGCCGGTGGACGCCCACACGGACATGAGCAGCAGCCCGCAGATGTTCTGCCAGAACCTGGTCGACATCCAGGCGCCGTTCCTGGCGGCCAACGAGAGCACGTTCGCCGCCTGGCCGTCACCGGTCCCGACGGAAGGCGACACCCTGTATACCTTCATGGCAGCCCGGCTGGGCCAGTCCTTCGAGAACCTCAGCTGCAACGGCTTCGGCCTGACCAACCCCGTCAGCGGTGTCGTCATCGAGGGGGCCGGCGCCGCCACCTCGGTAAACCTGAACGACGCGCAGCAAACCGCAGGATTCTGATCTGGACTGCCCTCGATCAGGGTTGGGCAATCCACTTCGGCAGCTGGCTCTCCGGCGGCCGCGGGAAGCTGATCGACTCGCGTAGCAGCCTGGTCATGAGCCGGTCACCATCCACGGCTTCGTTGTGCAAGGTATTACCGATTTCTGGCGCCTGCCGCGTTCACCGGGCCGTTTGGCATGCAGCGATGATGCAGTGGATTCGCACATGCCAATTCCTGATCTCAGGATATGGCCGGCCAGGACCCAGACCGGCCATATCCACTCCGAAGGGACCACCCATGTACGCGTCACACCGCCGCCTGAGTATCACGATCGCCGCCGCGGGCGCGCTCGCCACGGTCGCCACGGTCGCCGCGTTCGCTGTGGCCGGTCCAGCCAACGCCGGCCCGGCCGCGAGCTACCACTTCCAGACCTTCAACAACGGCACTGACCGGACCTTCAACCAGCTGCTCGGCATCAACGACGACGACGTGATCGCCGGCTACTTCGGGTCCGGTGCGAAGGGGCACCCGAACAAGGGATATGAGCTGTGGACTCCGAGCACCTACCGCACCGAGAACTACCCCCGCTCGGTACAGACCCAGGTCACCGGCCTGAACAACGAGGGTGTCACCGTCGGCTTCTGGTCCACGATGAACACCTCCAGCATGAGCAATAACAACTTCGGCTTCTACAGCGTCAACGGCTCCTACCACGACGTCAGCTTCCCTACCCGCAACAACGCCAGCCCGCAAGCCGACCAGCTGCTCGGCGTCAACAACAACGACGTCGCGGTCGGCTTCTACACCAATGCCCAGGGCGGCAACCGCGGCTACGAGTACAGCATCCGCACCCGCCAGTTCACCCGCGTGCTCCCGCCCGGCTTCACGAACAGCACCTCGCTGCACAGCCCGAGCCTCACCGCCACCGCGATCAACAACCACGGCGACGTAACCGGGTTCTACACCGACTCAGCCGGCAACACCGACGGCATACTCGCCCAGCCATAACTGCCGGTAAACGACCTGACGGCCGGCGCGCACCTGGAAAGTGCACGCCGGCCGCCGACGGTTAAACTGTGCGGCTAGCTACCTCACGGGTAGGTCACCACATCGCTCGGGCCGCCGTTCGTGGGGCTGACGGCGGCGCCCGTGCCGTTGATCACTGATTCGATGCCACCGGACCCGTTCAGGAACACGGTGAAGATGTCGTTGAACACGACGCCCGACGTATCGGGTGCCTGGAACGCCATCGCGTTCTCTATCGCCACTCCCTGGTCGAAGTAGCTGTAGCTGCCCATTCCGTAGCCCTTGAACGAGGTGACGCTGTTGGGTACGTAGAAGGCCGGGTAGCCGTCCTGGGTGGAACTCGACATCCAGGCTGCCTGACTGGGCACTTCGTAGGGGTTCTCGTTCTGGAAGAAGATCACGTCTCCGCCCTGGCCGTTCCAGATGACCTCGTCCTGCTGGTAATGCTCCACCGCCAGGCCGTAAGCGGTCACGTTGTTGCCGTTCACGATGAGGCCGGTGTTGCCCTGGTCACTTGTCCAGGAGCCCGCGCCTGCGCCGTGGTCGGCCCGCCATGCCCATACGTCGTCGATGATCGAGTTGTTGCTGTTGTCGATGAAGCTGGTCGCGGCCGTGCCCGCCTCAGCACCGCCGACGCGGAAGAACACGTCGTCAATGGTGACCGGGTCACTGGCGTGGCTGACAGTCGAGCCCTGGGTGCCGACGGTGAGCAGCGACGACGAGCTCGTGGGGCCGGCATCGAAGATAATGCCGGAGATGTTGACCCCGTTAACGTCAGCGACGTTCATGGTGACGTTGCCGGCGGTCGGGATCAGCGTGGGGAAGCCGAGTCCGATGATCTTCGTGTCCGGGTTGGTGACGTCGATCGTCGAGGCGTAGCTGTACACGCCCGGCGTGAACAGCAGGTTGTCGCCGACCGCCAGCGCCGAGTTGATCTGTGCCACGGTGCTGGAGGAGTTGACGACGTAGAACGTGTTCAGCGAGAGCGAGGTGCCCGGCGTGTTGGTGGTTGCCGTCCATGTCGTCCCAGACGAGTTCGTCTGCAGCGACGGCACGAACACGTTGTAGGCCCCTGCGGAGTTCTGGTACAGATAGGGCTCCTGCTCGGTCACCGGGCAGGTAGACAGCGTCGTATAGGACTCAGGACCGCCGCTGTCACCGGAGTTACTGGCGAAACTCTGCGCCGGGGCACCCGGGTCACCGCAGAAGACCTGGTTCCAGACGGCATTGCTCCACCCGTCCAGGTCGCTGTCCTGGGTTATGAACTGCTGCTGCGAACCGTTGGTGACGGTCCCGCCGGTGAAGTCCGAGTCGGCGATGAACCCGCCGCTGGCGTAGTCGGGCGAGCCGTTGCAGTAGTCCATCAGCGACAGGTTGCCGTTGACCTGAACGCGACGCATCGGAGCGGCCTGCGAGACCGCCCAGAAGTCGTCGCCGGCCTCGCACCCGGTCTGGCCAGTGACGTTGATCGTGAGGTTGGATATCGAGCGCCAGAAGTTGTCTGTCGCGTTGCAGGTGGTGCCGGAGCACTGGTTGTAGACGTCGGCCGTGCCGTTGATCACGGTCTGGCTCGGGTTCTGGCCCAGGCCCGCGACCGCAGTGTAGAAGCCGACCTGGAAGGTCAGCGGGTCCGCGGTGGAACCGTACGTGCCCGGCTCGAACAGCAGGGCGTAGCGTGCCGTGCCGAACTGGTTGCCGACCTGATCGCTGGCTATCGTGTTCAGCTCACTCTGGATCGAGCTCTCCGACTCACTCGGCGTGAAGACGATCACGTTCGAGCCGAGGCTGCCACCAGTCGGCGGCCCCGTTCCCGAACTGGTCGTGGTGCCGGTGACCCCGCTGGACTGGGGCGAGGTGCCGCCGGAGTTGTAGGCCGCGACAGTGAACGTGTATGAGGTCGACGCGGTCAGGCCGGTCACGGTGTCGGTGGTGCCGGTAACGCTCGCGACCTGGGTGCCGCCCTGGTACACGTAGTAGCCGGTCACCGTACCGGAGGGTGCGGTCCAGGACAGCGACACCGACGAGGATGTGGTCGCGGTGACCGTCAGGCCCGTCGGCGCAGCCGGCGCCGGCGTGCCGCCGCCGGAGGACGTGGCGAAGGTTATGTAGTGGAGGTTCCAGCCGCCGTTGTCCTGGTCAACGGTGAGGGTCTGATCGCCGGCCGGCAGGGTGACGCTTGCCGTGACTGTCGTCCAGTCCTGGTACCCGCCGGTCGCTGGTATGGCGATGTCGCCGGACAGGTTGGTGCCGGCGGAGTTGTCGATGTGCAGTCCGTCAGTGACGGCGGTGGGTGCGGCCAGGCGCAGGCTAACGGTGTAGGTGCCGGCGGTGGCAGCGTCGACGGTGTAGTGGAACCACTGCCCGCCCGTCGTCCAGCCGATGTCGTAGCCGTTGCCAGCGGCGGTAGT
>JGI12635J15846_10005514_pt1 | contig 10912 bp, 4 predicted proteins | sample BlaSpr_A8_OM2_M2_FD_15846 | JGI IMG/M metagenome (IMG submission 15846) | reverse complement strand
CTTTCCAGGCACTGCGCACGCGGAAACTGCACACTCGGAAACTTTATGGCGGCCTCGCTCTCTACCTGCTGTTCTTGACGGTGTGCGCGGCGCTGGCCCAATACTTGCAAAGCATCAAGCCAGCCCCAACTGGGACGTTGCGGGACTTGCTATGGACATTGCCGTTTCTCGTTGGCGCAGTGTGGGCGGCGCAGTGGCAGCCGAGTCCTGTGGCGGAAACTGGTTCGCGATTGCGGCGGAAGACGTTCGGCGAATTGATGCTGACCAACACCACGTTTGCACTAGCGCCGTTGATCATACTCTGGCAGGTCTCGCAACTGGAAGCGGAGTGGCGTCTGCTTCGTTTCTCACTTCTTGGCGTTTCGATCGTGTGCTACGCCGCGCGCCTGGCAATTAGCCAATTTCACGAGGCAAAAAGCGCGAACGCCGTGCAGACGCATACGCTGGCCATGGATTCCGCTATCAACGGCTTGGCCATTCTCGATGCCGGCGGGAAATACATTTATGTCAACCCGGCCTACGCGCGGATGATCGGGAACACAAATCCGGAAGCGATGCTGGGCAAATCATGGCGAGAGATTTCCGCCTGGCGGGATGCGGCGCCGGCAGAATCGGAGATTCGCGAAGCCCTGAAACAACATGGCAAATGGTTCGGGCCGCTGACCTTGCCTCACAGCGACGGAACAGTGGTCCCCATGGAAATGGCCATTACCAGGCTGCCCGATGGCGGCACGATTTGCGTGAGCGGTGACATTACCGAGCGGGTGAGCGCGCAGCGTGCGCGGGCCGAAACCGAAATTAGATATCGCAAGCTCATCGAGCAAGTGGCGGCCATAAGCTACATCGCCGAAATTGGGGTCAACGGCCAGTGGTATTACGTCAGCCCCCAAATCGAAACCATGTTCGGCTACTCCGCGGAGGAATGGCTTTCGAATTCGAAAGATTGGATACGTCACATCCCCATCGACGATCGCCCCATCGTTCATGCCGCGGAGGAGAACAGCGTACGCGGCGAACCTTTCCAGGCCGAATATCGCATCACGCGGAAGGACGGAAATACCATTTGGGTGAGCGACACGGCGGTCGTGGTACGCGGCAGTGACGGCCATCCCGTCATGGAAGGCCTGATCGTCGATATCACCGACCGGAAAATGCTCGAAAATCAATTGCTGCAGGCGCGCAAGATGGAGGCCGTGGGAAGGCTGGCGGGAGGTGTCGCGCACGATTTCAATAATCTTCTGACCATCATCAAGGGTTACGTCGAGATGGCTATGCAGCGCTGCCTGGACCGGCCGGAGCTGCACAGCGATATCCGGCGCATCGAAGATGCTGCCGATCGCGCCGTCACCCTGGTTCGGCAGTTGCTGGCCTTCAGCCGCAAGCAGGTTCTGCGGCCAAAAATCCTCGATCTCAACGCCATCGTTATGAATCTCGACCAGCTCCTCCGGCGGCTGATGAGCGAAAACATCGCGATGAAGACATTTGTGTCAAAAAACGTTGGAGCGATCAAGGCGGATCCGGGTCAGATCGAGCAGGTCATCATGAATCTGGTCGTGAATGCGCGTGACGCCTTGCCCGATGGCGGCCGGATCTTAATTGAAACGAGCAACGTCGAACTCGACTCTGTATATACCCGCGATCATACTGTCGTGCGTCCGGGGCCTTACGTTTTGCTGGCGGTCACGGACACCGGCATCGGCATGACGGCCGACACAGCCGCTCACATTTTCGAGCCTTTTTACACGACGAAGGAAAGCGGCCGGGGCACCGGACTTGGTCTTTCGACCGTCTATGGCATCGTGAAACAGAGCGGCGGCTACATCTGGGTGTATAGCGAATTGGGAAAAGGCACGACCTTCAAGGTTTATTTACCGCGCGTCAAAGATGCCGTCCAGGCGCCGGCGGCGGCGGAAACGACTGCATCCACGACGCGCAAGGGCCACGAAACCATCCTGCTTGTCGAAGACGAACCCGACGTGCGCGAGCTCACGCAGATGGTTCTCTCCGAGTGCGGGTACAGGGTGATCGAAGCGCTTACGCCGGAAGACGCTGAGCGCCTGGCCGGAAACAACGGCGCCGAAATCCATCTGCTGTTAACGGACGTGGTGATGCCGGGAATGAGCGGACGCGAACTTGCCAAGCGGCTCACCGGGCGTTACCCCAATCTGCGAGTGCTGTATATGTCCGGCTACACTTATAATGTTATCGCGCAAGACGGGACGCTTGAGGAAGGAATCTCCTTCCTCCAAAAACCATTTACTCCGCAAGTGCTCACGCAAAAAGTCCGCGAGTCGCTGGACCGCCCCGTCCCCGTAAGATAAATAGAGCGCATCACAATGGCCTTACCGTGTTCCCACGAGGGAAACGGTCTTGCCGGTGGCCGCGGACTGTCTGGCGGCATCGAGTATTTCCGTCACAATCAGGTTTGTCTCGAGGGAAGATTGTCCCTCCGGTTTCAGGCCTCCTAAAAGCACCGCTCGGAGATAGGAAACGGAATCTTCCCTCGTTTCGTCCAATGGCTTCGCATCGGCCGATAACTCCTGTTTTTGGGGAAGCCGCACGCGCACCGCGTCACGCCCGACGGTGATGGCATAGCCTCTCTGCCCGTACACTTCCATATCTTTTCGGGAGAACGGCCAGTTCCAGGAGGCCTGGATAATCGCCTGTGCGTGGGGATAAGTCAGTACAATCGTCGCCTCATCATCCACACGCGGGTAGACATCCGGCTTGATTTGTTGCGTGACGGCGGTCACCGAGTCCGGTCGGCGGCCATCCATCAGCCAGGTCGCCAGGTCCGCGCCATAGCAGCCAAAGTCAAAGAGTGCGCCGGCACCGTTCAGTTTGGGATCGGTGAGCCAGGAGAGAAACTCCGGCCCGACTCCGATTTCTTTCGGGCCGCCATGACCGTCATGCACGACAATCTTTCGAATTTCTCCAATAGCGTTATCGTGCACCAGGTCGTAAGCCGCTTGATTGCTGCGATACCAGGTCGTCTCATAATTCACCAAAACCTGAATCTTCCCAGCCCGCGCCGCTTTCTCGATGGCCCGTGCATCTTCGAGGCTGACCGCCAGCGGTTTTTCCATCATCACCGGAACGCCATATTGAGCGCAGATTTCCACCACGCGGCGATGATCGTAGGTGTTGGTGTAGGCGAGCACCGCCTGAGGATGCGTGGCCTTCAGCATTTCCTCCAGGTCGGAATAGAAGAGACCTGGCGCCAGGCCGTACCTCTTCCCGAATTGCGCCGCGAGCTGGCGATCGGCTTCGGCAATTCCGACGACCTGCAGGTCCGTCCTCTTCTGAAACTGGTCGAAGAATCCGAACGCGTGTCCATGCACCAGTCCCGCCAGCGCGACGCGCACCGGCGCTTCTTCCTTTTTATCCGCCGGCTTCGTTTGTCCGCGCGAAACAGCGTTCGCGCCCGCCAACACGGCTAAGGTCATCAGGAAAACAGCAGGAAATGAGTTACGTCGCATGCTCCTCCTTCAAGTCTTCAGCATTCTCTCTCTCACGTGTGCGGCAAAGNCTAAACACAGCGAGAACCAGGCAATCCCAAAATTGCGTTCTCGCCGGATTCTCGCTCCCACGCCGCGCGTCGGATTCTACCTCAGTTGAGTCTGCGCGCAGAGAGCCGGACTAGGGGAAGCACTTCGTACGTTGGTTTTGTCGCACCGGAAGGAAGGTTGCTTGATTCCGTCGAAATAGCGTGGCAGGCCTGATCGATCAAAATGGAGCCTAATTAGCGCATCCAAGAGGACGGTTCTAGAACTTTTTGGACCCCTCCGTGCCAACATTCCTGAGACACCGGTAGTACTCTTAATTGCACCTGTCGACATCTCCACGGGCCACTGTCTCAGGTGTGGCCTGATGACAGACGGAGAGCCATCTGAATGCCCACCCACAGTCCGAGGCCGCAGGCCGTTAGGATGGCAATCGCTGCCACGATTTTCTTTCGAGTGCTTGTTGAAGATTCTTGTGCCTGACTTGGACTTGCAGGATAAAGCGATTGCATTTTCATCGTTCCCTCCCAGTGAAAGGTCGCGCGGGAGCGAAGCCTGCCCCAGGGACGGGAACGCAGCGCCGAACAGCGCGATGATGAGGATTCGATTCTCGATCTCACCTCATTCGCACGCATATTCGGCGAAACGTCGATCCATTTCATTGCGAAAGAACAACAACAATGTAATTTGGCTGTAAATTCGTGCGAACCGTCCCAAGACCGCCGGTAGTCCCCCAGGAGGTCTGGATCAACAAGCCGTTTCAGCTAACATGAAAAAACTCACTCATTTCCGTGTGAATCTGCCTCAAAGTCGTTGATATGCTTCGGAACGCGACGCTTTCTGATCGCTGCTTATAAGAGGATTCGGGGCGGTTTGACCAGGCAGTCTAGTTCTTGGTGTCCAATAGACGTGCCATCACTTGTGGAACAGAGGTCGGTAACTTGCAAACATAGTTCTCACAAACGTAGGCTGTGGCACGATCTTTGATGCGATGGGCTCCCGCTACAAACGGGAGCCAACGGGCCAGTTGTTGTTGTCCGCCTCCACCGTCGGCGAGAAGAAGGATCTTGTTTGGGAGGAACCTGATGTTGACCTGGCGCAGCAAATCGCGTGTGTCTTGGGATAGCGGATCGCCGGCGATGAGTATTTGTTTCGTTTGAGCAAGTCGAAAATCGAGGGCGGAAAGAAGGGCTGGCACTGCGTCGGGGTTTGACTGCAAGGGAGAAGCGAACGCGGATAGCGTTTTATAGGCCGCATCGCGCCACTCAGCGCGGTCCGTGAATTGGGAGAGGCGAAGGAGATTCATGGCGGCAGTCGAATTGGGGGAAGGTTCGGCGCCATCGTACGATTCGCGCGTAGGGCTAAGGATCGAAGGATCAGATGTTTCCGAGTCGAAATAGCCGCCCTCTTTCGCATCTCCGAATAGCTGGTCCTGTTTTTCTTGCAGTGAAACAGCCCAAGTCAGCCAGTGGACATCGAAACCGGCCTGGTACAGATCCAGAAGTCCGCTGATGAGATCGGTGTAGTCGTCGAGGAAGCCGTCCACGCTGGGACCGCGTGCGCGAAAGCTGCGCCAAAGTTTGCCAGTCTTCGAATCATAAAGATGGGATTCGAGAAACTTTGCCGTGGCTTGCGCGCGTTCGAGATACCTCCGCTCATCGAGAGCTTGGCTGGCCCGCGCCAGCGCGGAAATCATCATGCCATTCCATGCTGTGACGATCTTATCGTCGAGAGGGGGCTGCGGGCGGCGAGCGCGCGCTTCGAATAAGACTCTCCGTCCGGTAGTCAGCTTCCCGGCGCTTTGCTGAACGGTTAGGCTGAATTTTTTGGCCGTCTCCTCCGTCGAGTGCGCTTCATACAAAACGTTCTTACCGTTCAGTTCGCCGCGAATGTCTTGTTGCGCGGGGACGTTTCCGCCGGATTCAACTCCATAGGCATATTCGAAGACCGCCGAATCCTGTCTGCTTAGGAAGCTCTCAATTTCTTTCGCCGTCCAGATATAAAAAACTCCCTCACTGGTCTCCGGCTTTCCCGGAGCAATTCGGCTATCGGCATCCTTTGCGGAGGCAAAACCACCGCGAGCCTGGTGCATCTCGCGCAGCGTGAAATCGAGAATGCTTCGCGCGGTATTTGCATACAAGCGGTCGTGCGTGATCTGGTAGGCCTCCGTGTACACGATTGCAAGTTGCGCCTGGTCGTAGAGCATCTTCTCGAAATGAGGAACGCGCCAAGTCGCACCGGTCGAATAGCGGTGAAATCCACCGCCGAGCTGGTCGTGAATCCCGCCGCGCTCCATTGCGCGGAGCGTGTTGAGCGTCATTTCGAGCGCCTCGCGCTGGCCCGTGCGAGCGAAATAGCGGAGCAAGAAACACAGCGCGACCGGCCTCGGAAATTTCGGCGCTCCCCCAAAGCCGCCGTTCGTGGCGTCGTAGCTCGATGAAATCTGTTTGTATGCCTGGTCAAGAATGGCGGGTTGTAGATCGCCCGTGGCCGGAGGCTGCTTGCTGACCATCTGAATGAGTTGCTGTGCGGCGCGCCCTGCGGTCTGAGTGATTGAATCTTGTTGTGTTCTCCACGAGTCGGAGACCTTTTCTAAGAGCGCCTTGAGTTGGTCCGGAGGAAAGTAAGTGCCGCCAAAAAAAGGTTTCCGTTCGGGGGTGAGCACCACATTCAGCGGCCAGCCCGCGCTTCCAGTCGTCGCTTCGACATAGGCGATGTACAGGCGGTCAATATCGGGCCGTTCTTCTCGATCCACTTTAATAGAAACGAAATACTGCCTCAGGATGGCAGCGATGTTGGGATCGGAATACGATTCCCGCTCCATGACGTGGCACCAATGACATGTGAAGTAGCCGATGGAAAGAAAGATTGGCTTGTTCTCCTTGCGGGCCTTTTCGAAGGCTGCGTCGCCCCAGGGATACCAATCCACCGGATTGTGGGCGTGCAATAGAAGGTAGGGACTCTTGGCGTGAATGAGCCGGTTGGTGTAGCGGTATTGCCGTGTTTCCGCGCGAGGCTCATGCGACTGACTTTTATTGGATTGGGCCGGGGCGTTGGCGGCAGTACCACGCCCTTCGGCAGCGTTAATCGCACCTGCGAAGGCAAGGAGCAGTGCGCCTGCACGAAGCAGCTTGAAATGCTCGTGCTGTTTGTGCAATCCCACGCTCCCTATTAAATAATTATCCGCTTCAAGTCTAACAGTCGCCAGGGCTCATGGTCTAAAGAGTCGTCTTTCTCCCAGGGGTCGGCAAACCGGAGTTGTGGTCCGCCTTGCGTTCTTGGAGTTCTAGAGGGAGGGACGGTTTTAATGGGGTTTCGCCGGAGGATCCCCGGGAGCCTCAGCCGCTCCCTTGGGCTTGGCGATCGTGGAGAGCGTCTCCACGTTGAACTTTTTGTAGTCCCAATAGCGCGTCAATACGCTGGCTCTGATCCCTTTCACCAGCAGGAACCGCACTCCGACGTGCGCCTCCATGTAGGTCGGCAGCCACACCTCGTTATTCACAAACGCCTGCTCGAAAACGAAGCTGGTGCCCTTCTGCAGATTCGCCAGCAAGCCGCCGGCAAACTTCATGTCACCGGTAAAATACGCTTCCAGCCGTGCCACGTCGTGCGCTTTCTCGTCGATCCACACAACGCCAGCGAGCTTCTGCACGATTTTTTCCACTAGCTTGTGCGCCTTGAATTCGGGATTCGGCTCGAAATCGAAGACCAGCACGTCCTGCCCGCGGAAGCGCTCGCGGCGCGGATTCACGAACTGGCACGCGCGCAGAAATATTTCGATCCCCGGCTCATCTTTTTCGTCGATCTTCCCTTCCTCCTTGGCTTTTTCCTCTTTGGCTTCTTTCTTGATCTCGCGCTTCTGCAGCTCTTCGATCCGTTTCTGCGTCTTTTCGTTTTCTTTCTTCTGTTCTTCGGCACTCAGGAGCTTGCCGTCTTTTTTCACCCGCGTGGTAACTTCCTGTCCATTGAGATAGAAAAATGTATACTCGTTAGCCTCGCGCTTCTTCACCCGGCCGTCGCCCTCGAATTCCGTCTCCTCCTCGGATTGCGATCCGGCGTAGTTTTCTCGAATCTTGTCGATGGCCTTCTGATTTTCGTCAATCTCTTTGAACAGGGCTTTCAAGTCCGGCAATTGAACCTGCGACTTCTTTGGAAAATCAAAGACGCGCTCGCCGACGGCTCCATTTATAACGACGCGGGTGACGTCGATGTTGTATTTGGCGTTTCCCCGATGTAGTTCGATCTGGTGCGCCAACTTCACGCCATCGATCGTTCGGTAGTCGTCATACAGGATCTCTTCGTCCACACCGCCGACAATCGCCGCCTCCTTCACGATCAGGTGAGTCTGCGAATCGAAGATAACTTGTCGCTTCACGCCGGTGGGCGTAGTCACCTCGAGTTGCAGGGCATCCTTCCCGCGCACCTGCGCGTGCCCCACAAACGACAGCGCGATCTTGCCTTTCCTAGGATTGACCAGCCGGGAGTTGTAATACTGTGCCGCAGCTTCCAGTTGCATTCCTTCGGGACCCACCAGCGTGCCCAGCTCGCCAGCCGCATTCTGATGCCAAGCGGACTTCCCGTTGTACGCCTCGATCAGATTCTTTTCGCCAATCAGCAATTCCGAGTAATACCGATTCGGCAGCTTGGTATCCAGCGTGTACGTCCCCATCTTCCCGTCATCAGTCGTAAAGCTCCCTTCGAGCGTCAATGTCTGGATCTTGGCCAACGCCCTGCCGCCCCCCGCCGCCTTCACGTACTGCTCCACAATCTTCCGCACCTCCTGCGCGCGAGCAGGATAGGCTCCGCCGGTGAGCATCAATGCGATGAGTGTGGTGAACAGACGTGCGCGCATAGCGTTCAAGTATATAAACGCAATCCGGCGCAAAAAGTTTCTTGGAATTTGAGACTCAGGGCGCAGCTTTATCTTGAACTGGAACGAAAGAATGCTGCGCCCCTCCTTTGCAAGGTGCGGTTAAATTATTGCGCTTTCGGCCGCTTTGAGTATTTCTCGTAGAGGCGGAGATGCCGGTTGTCCAGGGAGGTGAGCTGCCCGCGGATAAAAAGATATTTGACGTCAGTGGTCAGTTCGAGCGGGTCGCCGTTGGTCACGATGAGGTTGGCGAGCTTGCCTTGCTCAAGAGTTCCAATCTGATCGTCGAGGCCGAAAATCCGCGCGGGATAAAGCGTGACGGCCTTGAGCGCTTCGTCATACGGCAGGCCGTAGGCGACGGCGTTTGCGGCGGTTTGTCCCAACCGCCGCGCGAAGGAGTTATCGAAACTCGCGAAGGCGAATTTCACACCGGCAGCAGCAAGCTCCGCAGGCTGCGAAAGCAACCGATCGTAGGGATCGTCCTCATCGAGCGGAAGCGTCAGCACCGGCCGGAGGATTACGGGAACGCCTTTCGAACGGAGTAGGTCCCTAACCTTGTAGGCCTCCGAGCCGCCGGCGAGGATCATCCTCAGCCTTTGCCTGTCGCAAAACTCGACTGCATTTCGAATCTCGCGCGAGCGATCGGCAAAGACCAACAGGGGCAGCTCGCCGCGAACGACCGGCACGAGCGCTTCGAGCTTCAGATCGCGATCGTATTTGGCGGCTGAACCCGTTTCCATTGCTTGGGCATAGTGACGGGCGCGCTCGATCCAATCGGTGATTTCATTCACCTGTTTGTCGTATTCCTGCTTGGCCTCGCTGAAAAGCTTTTCCTTTCGCGAGAAAGTGGCGAAGTCGAAAGTGCGGGTCTCGATCTGCGGCCAATTCACCACCATCGCCGCGCTTTTCCTGATGAGCATTTCATCGATGGTCCAGCCCGCAAGGTGGATCGCGGACGCTTGACCGCCGATTACGCCTTCCGATCCGGAAGAATCCATGCCGCCGCTGGCAGGGACGGCGAGTACTTCCGTGATGCCCGCCGCGCGCGTGACGGGAATGTGCTCACTGGATGGTGATACCGCTGTTGCCGCGACGACATCCGGGTTGTAGCTTCCGGACTCGGCCGAATCGACGGTGGCGCTGACTGCGCCGATCTCTCGCAAACCCATCTGGGTAATCGAGTCGAAGATTCCCGGGTAGACCTGCAGCCCTTTTGCGTCGATCACCTGGGCCCCCTCGGGGACATCCAAACCGACGCCCACCGCCGCGATTTTTCCATTGCGAATGATAAGCGTGCCGTCTTCGATGGTGCTCCCTGCGAGCGTGACAATTTTCGCGTGGGTTAGAGCGTAGGTTGTGGAGGGCTGTGATTGCGGGAATGCCAGACCAGGCAAGGCACCGGCCGCGGTGAAGACCAGGGCGAGACGGAGAATGATAGATGTGGTCTTCACAGCGCACTCCCGGGCAGAACGGCCGCCGAGTTGACGCCGCTTTGTGAGGGTGGTTTGGGTTTTTCTTCCGGCTTCTTGTCTTCCGGTTTTTTCTCTTCGGATTTCTTTTCGGAGGGTTTTTGCCCGATGGGCACGGTAGCATCAGGCTTTTTGTCTTCCGGTTTCTTCTCCGCGGCTTTCTTAAATTTGTCAGTGAGCGCTTTCTTTTCCTTTTCGCGCTCGGAGCGTTCGGCGATGTCGCGCTGGCGATCGAAGTAGACGCGGCCATCAATCATTGTTTTCTGCACAACGGCGTAAGCGCTCAGCGGGTCGCGATTGTAAATCGCGAGGTCGGCGTCTTTTCCAACGTCAATCGTGCCAACGCGCTTGTCGATGCCGAGCTGCATCGCCGGATTCAACGTGACCAGTTTCAGCGCTTCGTCGTGCGAGAGGCCGCCGAACTTCATACTCTTGGCGGCTTCTTGATTCAGGTGCGTGGCTTCTTCGGCGTCGTCAGAATTGACTGACACCATCACGCCGCGACGGGTCATCAGCGCCGCGTTGTACGGAATCGCGTCATAGGCTTCCACTTTGTAGGCCCACCAATCGGAAAACGTGGAAGCGCCCACTCCCGCCGCGGCCAATTCATCGGCGACTTTATAGCCTTCGAGAACGTGCTGGAAGGTGCGGATTTTGAAGCCGAACTCTTTGGCAACGCGCAGCAGCATCAGGATTTCATCCTCGCGGTAGCAGTGCGAGTGAACGTAGCGCTTGCCTTCCAGCACTTCGACGAGCGGCTCGAGGCGCAGATCTCGGCGTGGCGGGATGAGATTCTTTTCGCCCGCGGCGAAGCGCTTGTTGTAGCCCTCCCACGATTTCTTGTAGTCGCGGGCTTCACTAAAAGCGCCCCGAATGGTCTCTTCGACGCCCATGCGCGTGGAAGGATACCGCCGGGGCTGACCCGGGATACTGAAGTTCGAACGCTTGGGATTTTCTCCGAGTGCGAACTTGATGCCGGGAACCGCGCCTTCGAACGGGAGCTTCGCGGCGGGCTGGCCCCAGCGAAGCTTGATGACCAGAGTCTGCCCGCCGATGGAATTCGCGGAGCC
>JGI12635J15846_10005513_pt1 | contig 10915 bp, 9 predicted proteins | sample BlaSpr_A8_OM2_M2_FD_15846 | JGI IMG/M metagenome (IMG submission 15846) | reverse complement strand
ACGAACCGACTTGAGGAAAGGACCCGAGCCGATGGCCACGGTCGCAAAGCCCACAGCCCCGACGAGACAGATTGGCGCGCCTCCCATGGTGCCGCGCATCGCTCCGCGCGAGGATTTAAACCCCTTCCGCATTTCGCAGATACAATTTGATATGGCGGCGGAATTTCTAAAGCTTGATCCGGGCCTGCGCCAGATTCTACGCACGCCCAAGCGCATCCTGGAAGTTTCCATTCCTACTAAAATGGACAATGGCCAGGTAAAAGTTCTTACCGGTTATCGCGTCCAACACAATGTGGCGCGCGGGCCAGCTAAGGGCGGCGTGCGTTTTCATCCCAACCTTACGCTCGACGAAATGAAAGCTCTGGCCGCCGGCATGACCTGGAAGACGGCGACTGTGAATGTGCCTTTTGGAGGCGCGCAGGGCGGTGTGATTTGTGATTCAAAACGGATGTCCAAAGGTGAACTGGAGCGCGTAACGCGCCGCTATGCCAGCGAAATTCTGCCGCTTATCGGACCGTATATGGATATTCCCGCACCTGACGTGTATACCGATGCGCAGACGATGGCGTGGATGATGGATACCTACGCGATGACCGTGGGCCACGCGGCGCACGGGTCCGTTACTGGCAAACCGTCGTCCATTGGCGGCTCGAATGGCCGTGAGGAAGCCATGGCTCGAGGGCTCGTCGCTGTCGTTGAGGAAGCATGCAAGCTCAAAAAAATCGCACTTCGCGGAGCTACCGTCGCGATTCAAGGCTTCGGTCATTCAGGGGCTACCGTCGCGCAGCTCTTTGCCGAGAAAAAAGCCAAAATCATTGCCCTTAGCGATACACGCGGAGGCGTAACCAATTCGCGCGGCATCGACCCCATCAAAGCCATCCGCTACAAAGAACGCAGCGGCACGGTAGTAGGCATGCCCGGCGCTTCGCGCACTACCAACGACGAGTTGCTCACCATGAAGTGCGACATTCTGGTGCCCGCTGCTCTCGAAAACGTCATCACCTTGAACAACGCCGAAGCCATCAAAGCCCGCATCGTTGCCGAAGCCGCCAATGGACCGACGACGCCCCATGCGGATGAGATTCTCGCGCGCAAGGGAATTACCGTGCTCCCAGACATCCTCGCGAATGCCGGAGGCGTCACCGTCAGCTATTTTGAGTGGGTGCAAAACCAACAAGGGCTGATCTGGGACGCTGAAGAAGTAAACGCCCGCCTGCAAAAAACCATCGTGCGCGCTTTTCATGAAATGGTCGAAACCATGCGCAAACATCACGTTCCTCCACGCGCCGGTGCGATGATTCTCGCCGTCGGGCGCGTCGCCGAAGCCACGCTCGTCCGCGGTTTGTTCCCGTAATACTGAATTATTTCTGAGTTCGGGCGCCGCACCACAGCTGTTAGAAGTCCTACGCTGCATTTTTTCGAAAACTTTTTCTTGCGTCATACCTCTTGCGCGCGTACATTCGCAATTGCCGGTGCGTTTTTGGTTGGTTCTCCAAAAGCGCCCGGCAATTTTCGCTTGGAGTGAACGCTCGAAGTGAAATAGTGGCGAAATGGTGGCACTGTTTTTTGACGTAAAACTCATCGCGCCCCATGAGACTGAGAATTGTGCGGCTTGCCGTACGAGTCGCTGAGGATTAAGCAAGAAAAATGTCTAACCACATAAACGTGGCTCCAAATTTATTGCTCACAATTGCTGGATTCGATCCTTCTTGCGGCGCGGGTATCGCGGCCGACCTTAAAACTTTTGCTGCTCATGGTTGTTACGGAGTGGCGGCAATCACTTCGCTGACGGTGCAGAGTACCGAAGGCGTGCAAGCGGTCCACAATACTCCCAGCGCTGAACTGCGAGAACAATTGGACGTATTGGCCAAGGACTGCGACATCGCCGCAGTAAAGATCGGCATGCTCGGCAATCGCGGAAACGCCGTGGTTGTCGCTGAATTCCTGGATGCGCATAAATTCGCGCACGTCGTTCACGACCCGGTGATGAAATCTTCCAGCGGCGCGGAACTGCTCGATGCCGCCGGGCTCAAATATCTCACTACAGAGTTGCTGAAGCGCTCCACGGTGATCACTCCCAACGTGCCGGAGGCAGAAATCTTAGCCGGGCTGGAGATCAAGGACGTGGCCGGCATGGAAGCCGCCGCCAGAAAAATTGTCGAGATGGGCGCGCACGCGGTGATCGTAAAAGGCGGTCACATGGAGCGCGCCGTCGACGTACTTTATGACGGTGAAAGAATCACTCAACTGGGCGGCGACCGGGTAAAAGCGGACAACAATCACGGAACGGGTTGCACCTTCGCGTCAGCGATTGCCGCGCAGCTGGCCTCTGGCCGCGGACTGGCGGAAGCCGCTATGCTCGCCAAGGCCTACGTAACCAAAGCCATCGAGAAGGGCTACGCCATAGGCAAAGGCCGCATCCCGCTGGATCACTTCTACCGCCTGCGCACCGAACCGCCGGCGCGCGGCATCCATGAAGTCCCGCAACACGGCATGCATCCCGCCGCGGAGCCCACGGCTCACTAATTTAATTGGGAAAACGCAGTCGGATATTTTTCTGCGTACGAGTGATAGGACTTCCTGTCTTATGTAGAAGTTCGTGGCTATCGTTTCCACACCACACGGCCAGCGACAATCGTGGCCATTGGTGCACCCTTGAAACCCCGCGCGTCAAAGGGCGAGTTCCGTGATTTGCTGGATGACTCCTTGACGTTATAAGTCCACTCATGATCGGTGGAAAAAAGCGTCAGGTCTGCCATTTCGCCCCTGGCAATTTTTCGTTCCAGACCAACAACTTTCGCCGGGCCCGTCGTGAATAACTCCACCATGCGCATCAGCGTGATCTTCCCGCTGTGCACCAGTTCCAGCGCAAGCCCCAGCGCGGTTTCAAATCCCAAAATGCCAAATGGCGCTCGATCAAACTCCACATCCTTCAAAGCTGGCTCGTGAGGCGCATGATCTGTAGCTATCGCATCCACGGTGCCGTCCGCGAGTCCAGCCACTAGTGCGTCACGGTCTTCGCGCGCGGCCAATGGTGGGTTCATTTTGAATCGCGAATCGTATTGCACATCCTCATCGATCAGTGTGAAGTGGTGCGGCGTCACCTCGCAGGTGACCTTCAACCCACGCTTTTTCGCCGAGCGCACCAGTTCCAGTGAACTCCGCGCTGAAAGATGCGCAATATGCAGCCGGGCTTCCGTCAATTCCGCCAGTTGAACATCCCGCGCCACACACACTGACTCAGCGGCGGCAGGCATTCCGCGTAGACCCAGTCGCGTGGAGGTAATCCCCTCGCGCATCACCGCGCCATGCGCCAGAGAAACATCTTCGGCGTGTTCAATCACCGGCAGATCCAGCGATCGGCAGTAGTCCATAACCTGCCGCGCCAGTTTAGCTGTTGCGATGGGCTTGCCATCATCGGACACCGCAACGATTCCAGCTTCCTTCATCGCTGCAATTTCCGCGATGTTTTCTCCTTTGCTTCCTACCGATGCCGCGCCGATCGGCCACACCCGCACGCTGCCGGTCGATTTGGCGCGATCCACAATAAATCGCGTGACCGAGGCGTTATCATTCACCGGTTTCGTGTTTGGCATGCAGCACACTGCGGTGAAGCCGCCTCGCGCCGCCGCTCGCGTCCCGGTCTCAATGCTTTCCGAAGACTCTTGCCCCGGTTCTCGCAAATGCACATGCATGTCGATAAATCCCGGCGCGATGATTAATCCGGCCGCATCGAAAATTTCCCCGTCTCTCGGGCTGGTGATCTTTCCGGGCGCGTTGATCTCCGCGATTTTCTCTCCGTCGAGAAGAATGTCCTGTGCCACATCCGTTTTCGTCGCGGGATCCAGCACCCGGCCGTTCTTAATCAGCAGCATGCGTGGATTCCTTTTTTTCTGGCGAGGAGGCCGAGCCACCCAGTGCGTCATCCGCGACGAGGTTTTCTCCGCCTTCCGTCGCGCCGGACATCAGCAAAAACAGCAGCGCCATGCGCACGGCAATGCCGTTGGTCACCTGTTCGAGAACACACGACTGTGGTCCATCCGCCACCTCCGGCGAAATTTCCACCCCGCGATTCATGGGACCCGGATGCAGAATGAGCGCATTTGGATTGGCCAGCCGCAACCGCTCGGAATTCAGTTGATACAGCAAAATATATTCTTCCGCGGAAAGCGTGGGCTCATACATGCGCTCGGTTTGCACCCGGAGCACCAGGATCACGTCCGCATCTTCAAGCCCTTCCTCGATTCGTGATATGCGACGGATCACGGTCCCGGGGGGGCCGATTTTTTCTAGCTCTCGAGGGACCCACATCGCCGGGCCGCACAGTGTGAACTGACAGCCGAATTTTCCCAGCAAGTGAATATTCGAACGCGCCACGCGACTGTGTTGAATATCGCCCAGAATAGTGACTTTTAAATTTTCGATCGAGCCGCGCCGGTCCCGAATGGTTAGCGCGTCCAACAATCCTTGCGACGGGTGCTCGTGCGTGCCGTCGCCGGCGTTGATCACCGGTATATCGAGGTTGCGTGCCACGAAATCTGCCGCGCCGGACGCCGCGTGGCGCATCACCAGGCAATCCGGTTTCATGGCATCAAGCGTATAGACGGTATCCAGAAGCGATTCGCCTTTTTTGAGGCTGGACGCCTCTGCTTGCAGGTTCATGGTGTCGGCGCCCAGCCGCGAAGCCGCCGTACTAAAGCTAATGCGCGTCCGTGTGGAATTTTCGAAGAACGCCAGCGTCACGGTTTTTCCGCGCAATGTGGCTAGTTTTTTTAGGGGATGCCGCTGAATTTCCTGAAAAAGTTTGCTCTGGTCCAACAGAAACGTTAATTCGTCCGCACTCAGCGGTTCAAGAGCCAAGAGATCGCGAAAACGGTAGGTCACATCGTCACTTATGGAATTACCGGCAAATCTTCTTACTGTCGAACAGCAGAGAAGCATTGATCAATTCAGATCAATTCGTCGTCATGAAAATACTTCTACGGCTCCACGCGATCGACCAGCACTACACGCTCTTCGCTGTCGATCTCCCGCAGCCTCACTTCCACGATTTCTGTATCACTGGTCTGCACGCCTCGGCCCACGTATTGCGCCTCGATCGGCATTTCACGATGGCCGCGATCAATCAGCACGCACAAGGACACGCGCTTTGGACGTCCCAGATCGAACAACCCGTTCATCGCGGCGCGAATGGTCCGCCCGGTATATAAAACGTCGTCCACCAGCACCAGGTCCATGTTATCCACGCCAAAGGAAATATCCGAAGATTGCAGCACCGCGTGCGAAGCCACTTTGGATAGGTCGTCGCGGTACAAAGTGATATCCAACGTTCCCACCGGCACTTCCACGCCATCGATGCCGCGCATGGCTTTTGCGATTCGCTGCGCCAGAGGTACGCCTCGCCGCCGCACCCCGATCAACGCCAGATGTTTCGTGCCGCCAGATTTCTCGACAATTTCGTGGGCCAGCCGCTGAATGGTGCGATCGATTTCAGACGCTGACATGAGCTGAGACTTTTCTACGATGCGCATAAGTTCGCGTAATCGTATCATTGCTGCCGCGCCTCGGCCAATGCAACCGCGCAGTAACATTTGGATGATAGACTGCCGAAGTTCTTCTGGAGGAATTCAGCATGGCTGCTGGGGTCTCAGGTTTTTTCTATCGTGCAAATAAGATTGGGGCGATTGTGTTGTCTCTGGTGCTGCTCGGGGCGCTGCCGATAGCAGCGCAAGAATTTCCATCACAAACCGGCGCTCACAAAATCACCGCGAAAGACGCGGTCCGTGATTCCAGTAAGCCAAAATTGGTGGTCATTCTGGTAGTCGACCAGATGCGCGGCGATTACATCGATAAGTTTCAACATCAGTGGACGGGTGGTTTGAAGCGCCTCGTCAATGAAGGAGCCTGGTTCCGCGAAGCTGCCTACCCCTACGGCGCTACGGAAACCTGCGTCGGCCACTCCACCATTTCCACCGGTGCGTTTCCCGCGAGCCACGGCATGGTCGCCAATGAATGGTGGGATCGCGAACAAGGGAAGGACGTGACTTGCACCGCAGACGCCTCGGTAAAAAATATTGCCTACGACCCGACTGCTCCCGCTGCTAGCAATGCTGCGGGCAGCGCACCCGGCTCAACTCCAAACGTCCCTGGAGATAGCGCCGCCAAGATGCTGATCCCAGCGTTTGCAGAGGAGTTGAAGTTCCAGTCCGGGGCCAGAACGCGTGTGGTCGCCATGTCCCTCAAAGCGCGCGCGGCTATCACTCTGGCCGGACATCAAGCCGATTCTGTTACGTGGTGGGATGGAGCAACCGGGTTGTGGCAAACTTCGTCGGCTTATCCACAATCGCCCTTCATCGCCGAATTTGTAAAATTGCATCCGGTGACGGGCGACTATGGCAAAACATGGGCGCCTCTTCTACCTGAATCAGCGTACTTGTACGATAAAACCGCGTTCAATGCCGGACCGCCTCCCAATTACGGCGCCACATTTCCTCATACTTTGCGCGGAGGGCCGGACGTCGCGTTTTATTCACAGTGGGCCACGAGTCCGTACGCCGAAACCTATCTCGCTCGCATGGCCGAAGATGCCGTGGACAAACTTCAGCTTGGCGGGGGCCCTGGCATTGATTTTCTTTCGGTGAGTTTTTCTTCCGTCGATTACGTCGGGCACGCTTTTGGTCCGCGCAGCTGGGAAGTCCAGGACGAACTGGCTCGCCTGGATCGCGATTTAGCTGAGTTCTTCACGCATCTTGATAAAACCGTTGGGCGCGGCAAATATGTCGTGGCCTTCAGCTCCGATCACGGAGTCGCGCCGGTTCCGGAAGATTTGCGCAAGGCCGGCATAGACGCAGGCCGCCTCAATCTCGCGGACGTAAAAAATCGCATCGAACAGGCGCTTGAACCATTTCATTTTGCGAAGCCTTCCGTATCTGCAGTTGACGGCGCTGATGTGTACTTTACTCCCGGCACTTACGCCAAGCTGAAAAGCGATCCGCGCGCGGTGCAAGCTGTGATCGAAGCTATTCAAGACACTCCCGGGGTGGCTCGCGTATATCAAGCTGAGGAATTGGATGACAGGCTGGCCACGCGCAATCCGTTTCGCGCTGCGGAAGCTGCCGGCTTTTTTAAGTCCCGCAGCGGTGATTTGATTATCATCCCCAAGCCATACTGGATCTGGGATTACTCAGCGCCAGGAAAACCAAGGCGCAGCGGGGGCACTTCGCATGGCACGCCGTATTACTACGACCAACGCGTTCCAGTGATACTGATGGGCTCGGGAATTCGTGGTGGAAGATTTTACGAACCCGCTACGCCTGCGGACATTGCGCCAACGCTTGCTACTCTTTGCGGCATCACCTTGGCTACGCATGACGGCCGCACATTGTCCGAAGCACTTGAGGGGGCTCAGTCCACGGCGGCGGCATCATCTTCGCGGACACCAGCAACAAACGATGCCCACAGCTTGGATCGCTGAAATTCGTCTCTCGACCACGTAGTTCTTCGAGCGGGAATTAGCGGCGCGTGGCTCGCACTTCGTGTTATGCTGCGCCCGATGTGACCTCCGCTGGCTCTGTCGATCTCACCGTTAACATCGGCGCTTTGCGCCTCAGAAATCCCATTATTGCAGCGAGCGGGACGTTCGGTTACGGCCTCGAATTTGCCCATCTTATCGATTTAGAAACAATCGGCGGTTTTGTTACTAAAGGGTTATCCCTCAAACCTATACAGGGTTCTCCGGCACCTCGCCTTTGTCCCACTCCTTCCGGAATATTGAACGCCGTGGGCCTTCAAAATGTTGGTGTCAGAGCCTTCGTGACGGAAAAACTTCCGGTACTAAGAAAATACGATATCCCCGTATTAGTTAACATCTTCGGGTATTCACCCGAGGACTACGCTGAGGTCATCCGTATACTGGAAGATGCCCCGGGCATAGCGGCGTATGAGCTGAATATTTCCTGCCCCAATGTGAAACAGGGCGGCATCCAATTCGGGAGCGACCCCGCCATGGTTTCTCAAGTGGTTGGCGTCGCGAGGCGATCAGCGGCCAGTCGGCCCCTGTGGGTGAAGTTATCGCCTCTCGTTACAGACATTGGGGTTATTGCCAAAGCGGCGGAGGAAGCTGGCGCGGACGGGTTGACGATAGCGAACACTTACCCTGCGATGTCGATTGACGTCAAAGCCCGTAGGTCCAGGCTAGGATGCCCTACTGGGGGCCTTTCTGGCCCGGCCATCCGGCCGATAACGCTGCGGCTGGTCTGGGAAGCGCACAAGGCGGTGCGGATTCCTATTATAGGCCTTGGGGGCATCGAGACGGTCGACGACGTGCTTGAGTACCTATCTGTGGGAGCTGCGGCGGTCCAAGTTGGCACAGCTAGTTTCGTAAGACCAAGGGTAGTAGGAGCCTTATCTACAGGGTTGCAGCGGCGGATTTTAGGGTATAAGCTGCAGAACATACAGGATTTAACCAAAGTTTTGGTACCTCAGTTGGATTGACCCGTAGGGCAGGGCGCGGTACAATTTTCGGTATGATGATGCTAAATAGACACAACATTAAACGTTATGTCCACATCCTCTACTCGGTGTTTCTGTGGATCCCGGTGATGTTCCTGGCCGCCCAATCCATTGATGCACCTCTGGTGGCCAGGTCAAATGAACCCGTTAAGCCCCTTAAGACTTGGGTAGGGAACGCCAGCTGGTACGGGAACAATTTTGACGGGAAGAAGACCGCAAATGGTGAAGAGTTCGACTCCGAGGCCCTGACTGCGGCCCACCCAAAGCTCCCGTTTGGGTCTATCGTGCGCGTAGTAAACACCCGGAACGGAAAGTTTGAAGTAGTACGTATTAATGACCGCGGCCCTTATCAAGAGGGACGCGAAATTGATGTATCCTATCGCGTGGCTAGAAAAATCGGCCTGACCCATGCTGGAGTTACAAAGGTCAGACTCGAATTGATGCAGTTGCCTCAGCGCCCTTAAAAGCCCCGGAAGGTCGGGGCCACAAACGTGACCTTGACCTTTGACGCTCATCCACGAAGTAACCTGATCGTCGCCCTCGATTTCGATTCATTATCAACTGCCGTAAAGTTCGCGAAGAACATCGCTCCACTTGTGGGCATGTTTAAAATTGGCAGCCAGCTCTTCACGGCAGCCGGACCTGCGGCTGTTAAAGAGATCGCCGCGCTGGATGTCGGAATTTTCCTCGATTTGAAATTTCACGATATCCCCAACACCGTTGCAGGCGCAGTGCTGTCCGCGGCTTCGTTACCAGGAGTTGAGTTGCTCAATGTCCACGCGCTTGGCGGCACCGCCATGCTTCACGCGGGCGTTCAGGCCATCAGCGCAGGAGTTGCCATGGGAGCCAATCGCGCCAGACTGCTTGCCGTGACAATTTTGACCAGCATGGACGACAAGTCTTTGTTGGAAGTCGGGATTGCAGGCCCGGCGGCAGACCGGGTTACCAAGCTTGCGGTCATGTCGCAAAAAGCAGGAGTGGATGGCGTCGTCGCTTCCGTCCAGGAGGCTTTGGCGATTCGCGAAGCGTGCGGGCGCGATTTTCTTATTGTGACTCCGGGCGTGCGCCCCAAGGACGAAACCTCTTCAGCGCAGCGTGACGATCAGTCTCGCACCGCGACTCCCGCGGAGGCGATTCGTGCCGGTGCGGATTTCATCGTCGTGGGTCGCCCCATCCTCGCGGCCCGTGATCCTCGCGCAGCCATACAAACCATCGTCGAAGAAATTGCCGCCGCAAAGCAATTTTCGTAATTCTCTCAACCTGAATTCCGCGCGCTCGCAATTTCGTCGCGCCTTTCCTTGACCACGATGCGAGCCGCCGATAAGCTTGAGTTTCTCCCTCCAGGTGAAAGGTTCCATGGACCAGATTCACGTCACATTACCCGATGGCAAAGTTCAGGAAGTGCCCAAAGGCACTACTCCGCTGGAGATTGCCCGCAAAATATCTCCGCGGCTCGCTGATGCCGCACTCGTCGCGCGCATTTCCGCCGGTAATGGAGTCCCCGCAACCAACGCTGCAGAACAGAGCGAATTGGTCGATCTGCGTCGACCTCTCGACTACGATGTGAAGCTGCAGATTCTCACGGAAAAAGATGCCGACGCGCTATACGTATTCCGTCATTCGGCCGCTCATCTGCTCGCCGCCGCGGTTACTGAGCTATTCCCCGACGTCAAACTTGGTATCGGTCCGCCCATCGACACCGGCTTTTTCTACGAATTCCTCCGCGAAGAGCCGTTCACTCCGGAGGATCTCGTCAAGATCGAAGCGAAGATGCGCCAGCTTGCCGCGCAAGACTTGCCCAACGAACGCAAACTTCTTTCCAAGACCGAAGCTATCGAGTTGTACAAAAAGACTAATCAGACCTTTAAGTGCGAGCTCGTCGAAGAAAAAGCGACTGAGCCCATGGTGTCCTTTTATACCACCGGTAAATTTATCGATTTTTGTCGCGGGCCGCACATTCCTTCCACCAAGCGCATCACTGCTTTCAAATTGATGAGCGTGGCCGGCGCCTATTGGAAAGGGCAGGAAGCGAATCCTCAGTTACAGCGCATTTATGCCGCGGCTTTTTATACTCAGAAAGAACTCGACGAATATTTGCATCGCCTCGAAGAGGCCAAGCGCCGTGACCATCGCAAGCTCGGAGTGGAGCTCGATCTTTTCAGCATTCAGGAAGAAGCCGGCCCCGGACTTATCTTTTGGCATCCCAAGGGCGGGCTGATCCGCAAAATTATGGAAGACTGGCTGCGCGACGAGCTCCTGCGACGCGGTTACGATCTCGTCGTCACGCCACATATCATGAAGCTCGATTTGTGGAAGACCAGCGGCCACACCGGCTTCTACCGCGAAAACATGTTTGGCCCCGTGGAAGTAGAAAAAACCGACTATCAATTGAAGCCTATGAATT
>JGI12635J15846_10005512_pt1 | contig 10915 bp, 9 predicted proteins | sample BlaSpr_A8_OM2_M2_FD_15846 | JGI IMG/M metagenome (IMG submission 15846) | reverse complement strand
GAAGATCAACACCGACATCGAGCGCGAATGATCGAGCCACGCAAACAACGGCAGTACCGTGACGAGAAGCAGGGCTGCCCCATACGCTTGAACGCGCCCGTGGCCCACGCGATCGGCCAAGGCGCCGAACGCGAAACAGCCGGCCACGAACACGACGTTCTCGATCACCGAACTGCCGAAGGCTTGGACCGGCGTGAAACCGAGCGCCTTTTGCAGGAACACCGGCAGGAAGATCAAGAGCACGTAAACCTCGACCGCCCACAATATCGAGATTCCGAATCCCGCCGCAAGCTCGGAGGGATGTTCCCGAAATAGGCGCCGCAACGGCTGGTGCGCTATGCGTTCAATCGCCGTTCCGGCGCGTGCCGCTTCCGCACGGAATGCCGGCGTCTCCTCCAAGGTACGGCGCAGATAAACGCCCAACGGCACGATGGCGAGCCCGATGAAGAACGGCACGCGCCAGGCCCAGCGGACGATCTCGCTCCGCGGCAGGAACGAGGTGATGGTAAACGCCACCAACGCTCCCAGAATGTTGGACATGCCCATGCTCGCCTGAAGCCAAGCCGTGAACAGGGCCTTTCGGGCGGGAGGCGCATGCTCCACCAAGAAGGCGGCCGCACTGCCGATCTCGCCGCCGGCCGAGAATCCCTGCAGTAGCCGGCCGGCGAGAAGCACCAACGGTGCGCCGATGCCGATCGCCGTGTACGTGGGCGCCGCGGCGATGATGAGGGTGCCGCACGCCATGATCAGAATCGTGGCGGTCAACGCCGCCTTGCGCCCCGCGCGGTCGCCGTAGATTCCGATCAGGACCGCCCCGAGCGGACGGATGACGAATCCAAAGCCGAAAAAGAGAAAGGCATTCACCAAGCCCGCGCCTGGATCTTGCTGCGGAAAGAAATTCGCGCCGATGTAGATGGCGAAAAGCGCGTACACCGCGAAGTCGTACCACTCGAGCAGGTTGCCGAGCGAGGCGGCGAGAATCGCGCGTGTGCCGCCGGTTGTCCTCATGGGTTCCATGGGCGGCAGATTACAACGTTTTCAATCCATTGCGTTCGCCGCATACTGGGAACCCGGCATCCAGGACGGTACCCGCATGGCGAAACTCTTCGATCGGCGTCAGGTTCTCGCGGCCGGCGGTAGTGCCCTCGCGTCCGCGGCGCTCTGCCTACGGCAGGGCGCGGTGGCGGAACCGAACCCGGATCGGGACGGACCATCGACGCCGACGCCGACGCCGACGCCGTTGCCGTCAGCGCCGCTGCCGCCATCGCCGCCGTCGGCCGCCGGTCCGTCCGCTGGTGTGCCCACCGGCGCGCCCGTGCCGCCGGCACCCGTGGCGCGAATCGAGATCGTGCGCGACACCTATTTCGGCGAGACGGTGAGCGATCCGTACCGCTGGATGGAGAACGACAAGGACCGCGATTGGCTGCCGTTCCTCGAGGGCCAGAACCGGCACGCGCGCGCGGTGCTCGATCGCCTTCCCGGCCGTGCCGCGCTGCTTGCGCGGATTCAGCAGGTGTCCGGCGATACGGTGCTGACGAACAAGATTCAGCGCGCGGGCGGCCTCACCTTCATCCAGCAGCGCCCGGCGGGCGCCGATAATTACAAGCTATTCGTACGAGGCCGCGGTCGTGACCGGGTATTGATCGATCCCACGATGCTCGCCGCGGGCCGCGGTCACGTGTCCATGGACTGGTGGAAGGCATCGCCGGATGGGCGCTACATCGTGTATGGATTGTCGAAAGACGGCAGCGAGGATTCGATGCTGCATGTGCTTTCCGTCGCCAATGGACGAGTGTTGCGGGAACGCATTCCGGACACCCAGGCGGCCGTTCCGCAATGGCTCGATGACGGTTCGGGATTTTTCTATAACCAACTGACCGGTGCGGTCGATACCCCGGCGCGCTTTCTCGACAGCCGCGCGCGCTTTCACCGATTGGGCTCGAAGCCCACGGACGATCCGATTCTGATGCATCGCGGACTCGTTCGGGGCATCGACTTCGAGCCCATCCAGATGCCCTACATCGTGACCTATCCCGGCTCGCGCTACGCGTTGCTGGCGCTCACCGATGTACGGCCGGAGTCGCGGCTCTACGTCGCGCCGCTCGTAGATGTGCTCGCCGATCGCGCACGCTGGATCCACGTCGCCGATTTCGACGATGAGGTCACCTCGGCGGAGCTCGACGGCGAGGATCTGTATCTCATCGCCAACAACGGCGCACCACGGGGCCGCATCGTCAAGACCCGGGCATCGGCACCGAGCCTTGCGACCGCCGTCGAAGTGGTGCCGCAAGGTCCGACGGTCATCGAGGATCTGTCCCGCGCGCACGACGGATTTTACATGCGCATCATGGATGGAGGCATCCATCGTCTGCGCCGCCTCGATCGGAGCGGCCGCGTGACGCAGATCGAACTGCCCTTCGACGGGACCATCAGCGCCATGTTCACCAACCACATGGAAGACGGCGCGCTCATCTCGCTGACCGGCTGGCTCTCGCCGAGCGGCATCTGGTCGGTGACGCCCGAGGGCCGCGTGGCGGATACCGGCATCACGCCGAGGCCCGGCATCGATGTCAGCCCGTACGAGACTTCGCGGATGTTCGCGACCGCGCACGACGGCACTCAGATTCCCTATACGCTGATCCATCGCAAAGGACTCAAGCTCGACGGTGCCAACCCCGCGTGGATTTCAGCGTACGGGTCCTATGGGATTACCGCCTACAGTCCGGCGTTCAATCCGCGCACCCTCGCGCTCATCGACGCCGGCGCCATCGTCGGCTACGCCAACGTGCGCGGCGGTGGTGAATATGGGCGTGAGTGGCACAAGGCCGGGCAGCTCGCCAACAAGCCCAATACCTGGCGGGATTTGATCGCCGTATGCGACGATATCTGCGCGAAGCGCTTTACCTCGCGCGCGCATCTGGCGATCGGCGGCCGCTCGGCCGGCGGCATCGCCGTCGGCCGAGCGATGACCGAGCGCCCGGATCTTTTCGCGGCCGTGATCGACGGCGTCGGCTGGTCGAATCCCTTGCGCTACGTGGCCGAGCAGAACGGCTACGGCGAGGAACCGGAGTGGGGCGCGATCTCGACCGAGGCGGGATACCGCGCGCTCAAGGCGATCGACAGCTACCAGGCGGTCAAGGACGGCACGCCATACCCGGCCGTTCTGCTCACCACGGGCGTCACCGATCCGCGCGTGGCGCCGTTCCACGTAGCCAAGATGGCGGCACGCCTGCAGGCGGCGAGCAGCTCGGGCAAACCCATTCTGCTGCGCGTGGATTTTGACGCCGGCCACGGCATCGGCTCCACGCGCGAGCAACAGGATCGCGAAGCCGCGGACACCTACGCCTTCCTGCTGCGGTGGACCCGCTAACGAACCAGTTCGCGGTAGGCATGCCAGGTCGCATGTCCCAAGAGCGGTGCGACGATGAGCAAGCCGCCCAAGAGCGGCGCATAGCCGATCGCGGTCAGGATCGTGATCAGCGCGCTCCACACGATCATCGCCGGGATGTTCGCAATCGCCACCCGGACGCTCGTGCGCATGGCCTGAGCTGCCGTCGCCTGCCGATCGATCATCAGCGGGATCGAGACCACCGATACGGCGAAGACGGCGGCCGCCAATAGACCGCCGACCGCGACATAGGCGATCACCTGCGATCGGTTGGCCGAGTCGATGAAGCCCCGATACAGCGTTTCGCTCACCGAGGGCGCCGCAATATGGAATACGCTGTCGAGCAGCACCGCCGAGATTCCGAACCATACCGCGGCGCAGATCGCGAGGATCACGCCGAACTCCGTCAGCCCCGAGGTGTTGCGCTTGAATCCCTCGAGCGAGTCATCGAAGTTCGCGCTCTCGCCGAGCGAATGACGTCGCGACATTTCACAGAGGCCCGCCGACATGGCCGGCCCCACCAGCAGAAATCCCGTGATGGCCGCGGCCACGAAATAAGGATGGGTGGCGCAGAACACCAGGAGCGTCCAGCCGATCGCCACGATCAACCCGCCGTACCCGAGACTCGCACCCCAATGCCGCCGCATGTCGAGCCAGCCGCGTGCAAGCCAGATGAAAGGTCGTAGCAGGGATACGTGTTGAACGTCGACGTGAAACGCTTGATCGTCGCCGACAACGAGAGTCGTGCCCATGGTCTACAGCCTCCGATGAGTGAGAGACATACCGATGAACCGTCGAGCGGTAGCTTATTCCTATCTCGAGGGCGTTGACAGCATCGCGATCCCGAAGATGCGCTGCACCGCGACAAGAGCACGAGGTATGCTGCATCAACGAGGATGTCAGCGCCTGAAGATGAGCCCGTATTCGGTCACCTACCAACGCGTCGTGGTGCTGCTGCTCATGGCCGCCTACACCTTCAATTCCATGGATCGGAGCATCATCTCCATCCTCGGGCCATCGATCAAAGCGGATCTCAAACTCACCGACACCCAACTCGGTCTGCTCGGCGGCACCGCTTTCGCGATGCTGTATGCGCTCGGCGGCCTTCCCATCGCTCGCCTTGCCGAGCGGGTGAGCCGCGTCAATATCATGGCCGTCGCGCTCATCGCTTGGTCCAGCCTGACCGCACTCTGTGCCGCGGCGGCGAGCTTCGGGCAACTGCTATTGATCCGCGTGGGTGTCGGTGTGGCGGAGGCAGGCTGCTCGCCGCCGGCGCATTCTTTGATCTCCGATTATGTCGAGCCATCGCGGCGGGCGTCCGCCCTGTCGGTGTATTCCTGCGGTATTTCACTGGGCTATATTCTGGCCGCTGCCGTCGGGGGATACCTTGCGCAGCACGCCGGCTGGCGCGTGGCCTGCGCGGCCGTAGGTCTGCCGGGCATCGTCACGGCGCTCCTCATCAAGGCGGTGGTGCGCGAGCCGCCGCGGGGCGGTTCGGACCCCGTGTCCACGCAGGCCGCGCTCGCGCCGTTCTCGATGCGCCATGAACTCGCCGAGCTGAAGGCGGTCGGGGCGGCGCTGCTCCTGGATGCCCCGGTATTGCATATGGTTCTCGGCGTAACGGTCGGTGCCTTCGCGGCCTACGGCTTCTACTACTTCATACCGGCCTATTTCCGGCGCGAGTTCGAGCTCGGCCCGGCGACCGTCGGGCTCATCAGCGCCTTCTCGGGCGGGGTTGCCGTGGGTCTTGGCATTTTCGCCGGGGGATGGGTCTCGGACTTTCTCGCGCGCTCGAGCCCGCGCTGGTATGCCTTGGTGCCCGCCATCGGCGGAGCGATCTCCCTGCCTTTTTTTGCGCTCGCCATTCTCGCGGGCGATTGGAAGAGCGCGACCGCGTTCTTATCCCTGGCCGGATTTTTCTGGTACGTCTCGCTCGGCCCCACCTTCGGGGTGGTTCAGAACGTCATCGGCGTGCGCCGCCGCGCAACCGCCACGGCGTTCCTCTACATCTGCCTGAGCATGATCGCGCTCGGCTTGGGGCCGCTGTTCGTCGGCTGGGTCATCGACCGGTTCGCGGAGGCGAGCTTCGCACTCGCCGGCACCGGCTCGTTCGAGCAGAGCTGTCCGGGCGGTACGGCCGCGGCGGGCGCCGGCGCCGCCTTGGAATCGGCGTGTCAGTCGGCCCTGGCGCTCGCGAGCCGGCGCGGGCTCTTGCTGACGGTGGGATTCTTCGCCTGGGCGGTGCTTCACTACTTCCTGGCCGCCGCCGGCATCGGGAAATCCTTGCGCGCGGCCGCTTCCTCAGTCCAGTCGGACTCTATATAGAAAGGACCGGGCCGCTCGCGCAGCTGCTCGTACTTGCAGATCTCCGGCTCCGCGCCGAGCGGCATCGACACCCCGCCACGGAACGCCCATTCGCCGCGATCGCTGTCGGCCGCTCGGACATAGCTGTTGATCATGAAGCGCCGGTCGTAGTTGCTGACATTCGGTGCGGAGCCGTGCACGGTATAGAGCGTCCACAGCAGCAGATCGCCCGCCTCCATCTCGCAGGTGATCATGGCCCCGGGGTCGAGCCCCGCGCGCCGCAATTCCTCGTCTTGCGTCTGTCCGACCATGATGGGCCCGTCGTCCGACAGCCCGAGATATCCGAGCCGGTGGCTCTTGGGAATGATGCGTAGCGCGCCGTTCTCCACCGTCTGCCGGTCGATGGCGAGGCCGGTGGTGACAGTGCTGTGCAAGAAATCGAACGACTTGACGGAGCCTTCGCGAAATCGCGCGTCCTGGTGAAACCGATAGGAGGTATATTTCGCTCCGGGCGGCTTCCAATGAATTTGATGCGTGATCTGCTTGATGTCCTGTCCGAGGAAGGGCTCGAGCACCGCGTAATAGAGATCGCTTCGGCGCATCTGCTCCATCAGCGGGCTGATCCACGCGGTCCAGTGCGCTTGAAGCACCACGCGCCGTTGCGCCTTCGGGTCGTTCAGCACCTCGAACAGCAGATTCCTGTCGCGATAGGTCGCGTGATGCTTGAGTCCCTCCGCGTACATCGTGTCCGCCTCGGCGGAAATCACCGCCGTTTCGGCCGGCGACAGGAAGCCGCGGATGATGGCGTAGCCCTCGGATTTCAGTTGCTCGACGATAGGTTGCATGATCATTCTCGTAGACCGACGTCAATCCCGCATTTTAAGGCAATGCCAGTGATTTCAATACATCCCGCCAGCTGACGATGCCCACGGCCTTGAAGCCCGGTCCGACCACGGGAATACACGAGACCCGGTGCTCGAGGAACACCCTCACGGCGTCCGCCACGGTGGCCTCGGGCGCCAAGGTAACAGGCTGCCGCGTCATGATCTGATGCACCCGCTTCTTCAGCGTCGCGGTGTCGCGTGCGTTCTCGGACGCCGTTCCGATGTACGGACTCAGTGCGCGTAGCAGGTCTCGATCCGAAATCACTCCGCAGAGCTTCTTGCCCGCATCCACCACGAGCAGATGGTGAAACTTCACCGAATCGAAGATCTGCTTCACCACCTCGAGCGGGTCGTCGATCTCAACGGTGACGAGGCGTGTGGTCATGACGCCACCGAGGCTCATGTCCATGGCGCGAGCGTTCATGTGCGGTCCCCCGTTGTCGTGTCGGCATCCTGCGGCGCGTCGGTATCGTGTGGCGCGTCGGTATCGTGCGTCCTGTCGGCATCCTGCGGCGCGTGCGCCGCTGCGCTTGCAGCGTCTGCCGGCGTCTCGCGATGATAAGGCAGCCACGCGTAAATCTCGGGCGAGGTCTGCGGGTAAGCAAGAAAATCCTCCCGTTCCTCGACCACGCGGTCGAGTTTGCGCCGATTCAGGCGCCAGAGCGCGAATGCCGTGAAGACGACGGTGAGCGCCACTACGTACCCGAAGAAGGCGCTCGGCGAAATCAACTGAATGGCGTAGGTGCCGGTGGTGGGGCCGATCGCGGCGCCGAGCGCCCAGATGAACAGGAGCGTGGAGGAGAGAGCGACATAATCGGATTTGTCGGCCCGGTCGTTGGCGTGCGCTACGCCCACGGCGTAGAGACTCTCGGCGAGGCCCCCGAAGATCGCGAACAGCACGCCGATCAGGACGAACGGTGTGTGCCGATCGACGGTCATCAAGGCGGCGGCGACCGCGAGCACGCCGACGCCCAAGCCGATGAGCGCGTACATCCGGTCGACCTTGTCGGACACGTAGCCGATGGGCCACTGCAGGAAAAGGCCGCCCAGCGATACGCATGCCATCAGCAGGACCACCTGCTGCTGATCGAGACCGATCCGCACACCGAACAGAGGCCCTACGGTGAAGAACCCGGTGAGAATCAGCCCGTTGAGGAGACACGCCATGACGCTCGCCGGTGAGGTGCGCAGCGCCTTGAGGATCTCGAGCTTTATTTTGTGCGGTAGGACCGGCGCGCGCACCTCGATGCCCACCATCGGCACCAAGGCGAGCGTGGTCGAGATGCTGGCGATGATCAGGAATTCAGGACCGCTGACATTCATGTTCTGTCCGATGAGCTGCCCGGCGCCGTAGAAGAGCCCGTACACCAGCACGTAGATGGTCAGTACGCGGCCGCGCTGCTCGTTCGGCACCAGCGCATTCAGCCAGCTCTCGACGATGATGGCGAGCCCCGCCGCGTTCAAGCCAATGACGAACCGAAAGAGCGCGAGCACCGGGACGCTTTCCGCGAAGTACAAGCCGGAGATTGCCACGGCCTTCAGGCCGGCAAAGGCACCGTAGGCCCGCTCGAGTCCCACGGGCGCGATGACCCGATGTGCCTGGAGGCAGCCCACCAGGAATCCGAGCGCCTCGGCGGTGGCGATGAGACCGATGACGCCGGGCGAAAGCCCCATCGCGGAAAATCGCAACGGCAGGAGCGAGCTGAGCACGCCGGCGCCGACCATGATGAGCGCAGTGCTGACCAGCGGCGGTACCACTCGCCATGGGATGCCGGGAGCGGGGGCGAGAGGCGCGGGTGCAAAAGCCTCGGCGCCCAGCGGCTCCGTTCCCGCCTGTCCTGCGACCCGCGGCGCCCTGGCAGGCGTCGTCACGTCGCGCCCTCAGCGCTGTAGCGTGCGAGGAGCCCCGTGCGCACTGCGCGACGATAGACGCGCCCGTAGACGTAGGCGGCAGCCAGCAATTCGACCGCAGCCACCAAGGTTCCCTGCAGCAGCAGCGCCGACGGAAACCCGCCTCCGGACAACAGGCTTCGCATGCCCTCGAACACGTAGGACGGGGGCAGGGCGTGAGCGATCCATTGCATCCATGGGGGCAGCACCGACACCGGATAGAACACCGCCGCGAACGGCGACAACAGTGCCGCAAGCGGCCACATCAGCCATTCCGAGGCCGGCCCGAACCGCAGCACCATGGCGGTGGCGACGATGCCGAGCGTGATTCCGAATACGAACAGCACGAGAACGAAGGCCGCGAGCGGCAGACCCTGAGAAAATAGCTCGAGATGAAACACGCCGAGCGCCACGATCAGCATCATGACGAGGCCGAGGCTCGAGGTCATGATGCTGGTCAGCACGAGGCCCCCCACGTATTCCGAAATCGACAGCGGAGAGGAAAAGAGGTTGAGGAGATTGCGCGACCAGACGTCTTCCAGAAAGGCCGTGCCGACGCCCTGCATGACTCGCTCGCAAAAATCCCAGAGAAGGACGGCGCCCAAGAGCGTCGGAACGAAGTTCACGCCGCTTCCGCTCACCGTATTGAGATAACGCGTGATGAACCCCCACAAGACGATGTCGATGGTCACCCAGACCACGGAACCGAACAACCGAACCGGGCTTCCACGCAGCAGGAAGAACTGGCGGAGCACGATGGCCGCGATCGGGCGCGCCTTCATCGAGCGGCCTCCGATGCAAGCGCCGACGGATCGGCGCAGACGAGCGGTTCGCGTGCCACTCGAATGAACAATTCCTCGAGGCTCGCCGCCCCGTGCGCCCCCGGGAGCGAGCGCGGATCGCCCTCGAGCAGGACCTTGCCGTGCGAGAGGAACAAGACGCGGTCGCAGACCGACTGAACCTCGAGCATGTTGTGCGAGGTCCAGAGAATGCCGCATCCGTCGCGAGACGCCAGTTGTTTGATGCGCTCCCGGATGGTCTGGGCGGCGGACGGATCCAAGGAGGCGGTGGGCTCGTCGAGCAGCAGCAACGTCGGCTTGTTGATGAGCGCCTTGGCGAGCGCCGCGCGAGTCTGCTCGCCCGAGGACAGAAGACCGCACTTCGTGTCGCGCAGGTGCGCGAGATCGAATTCCTTCAAGAGCTCGTCGACGCGATTGCGCAGCGACTCGATCCCGTACAGAAGTCCGAAGAACCACAAGTTCTCGCCCACCGTCAGGTTGCCCGGAAGCGATGCATAGACTGCCGCGAAATTGGTGCGTTTGAGCGCCCGCGCGCGGTCCTTCGCAATGTCGACGCCATCGATCATTACGCTGCCGCCCGTCGGCTCGAGCACGCCCAGGATCATGTTGATGGTCGTGGTCTTGCCCGCGCCATTCGGACCGAGAAGACCGACGATCTCTCCGCGCCCGACCGTGAAGGACACATCGTCGAGAGCGGTAACGCCCGCGTATTTCTTGCAGAGCTTCGCGACCGCCAGCGCCTGACGATCATTGCGCGGCGTGGGAGCGGAGCGTTCGGTCAATGGATTCATCGCACGATTATGCATAGTTTTTGCTCGAATGACTCGCCGCAGTCTTTCTCGGCATTCCGATCACTTTATTTGGTTCTAAGGCCGCGCTCGATTCTACAGACTGCATCCCACGCGGCGCCTCATCGATCGCCGCGCATTCAACAGACAAAGGAGAGTTTTCATGCACAGTTTCAATCTCACCGCGGTCGGCAACCTCGCGAAAAACCCGGAGCTCAACGTCAAAGGGGAGACGACGTTCACCCGGTTCTGCCTGGTCGGCAACGATTACGCCGGCAAAGATGAGGAGGGCAATAACCGCGAGTTCGTCACCAGTCTCTGGTTCGTGGCCTTCGGCGGCTTGGGCGAGGCCATCGCAAGGAACGTTCGCAAGGGCGATCAGCTGATCGTTCAGGCCCACATCCGGGCCGACAACTGGACCGACAAGGAGGGCGAAGTGCAGTACGACCATTCCTTCGTGGCGGATACCTTCCGTTTCGGCGCGCCCGGCAAGGCCAAGCGCGAGGAGCTTGCGCGGCGGGAGGAGCGCGGCGTCGGCGCGTTGGAATCGGAAACCTGACCCGGCTTTCGTTGTCGTCAAATATCCGCAAAGGAATTCGTCCATGCACCACCCCCGCTTCGAGCGATCGCTCTGGACAGGCGTCGCGCTTCCCATCCTGCTGCTGTTGTTCGCAGCGTGCGCACCCGAGCTGTCCTGGGCGCAAACCTCGCCATTCATGACCGGCGCCACCGCCCTGCAGACCAACATTCTCGCCTGGCTCACGCCCGTCGCGGTGATCTTGATCATGGTCTTGGGCGGCATGGCGATGGCGAACCGCATGTCGTGGGGGTGGTGCATCGGCGCGATTCTGGGGATAGCGA
>JGI12635J15846_10005509_pt1 | contig 10919 bp, 11 predicted proteins | sample BlaSpr_A8_OM2_M2_FD_15846 | JGI IMG/M metagenome (IMG submission 15846) | reverse complement strand
GGTGTGTTGTCCGTGTGGCCTTCGATGCGTAATGACTCGGTTCGAATCCGCAATACTTGCGCGAGCCGATCGATGGCATCCTTGGATGTGGGACGCAGCGTTGCGGAGCCCGCTTCGTAAAATCCGATTTCGCGCAAGCTTACGACCAAACCCTCGCGCCGGGCCTTCACTTCCACCACGCGATTGCGGATCTCCGGCGCTAGCGCTTTCTCCAGCTCCGCTTGAATGTTTTTCATGGCAACACTCAACGCTGGCGAAAGCTCCCCCTTCATCGGCTGCACGAATCTTTCCATGTCCGCGGTCCGCTCGGCGTTCTCGATCACCTGGATTTTGGAGAAGGGCACCGGCTCGGAATCATTCAAAGGAATCATGGTATTGGAAGTTTCAAACACGCCGAGTTCTTGGAACGCCACCTGAATCGATAGCGCCAATCTGCCGACCTTGCGCTTGTCCACCTGCGAAGAAGCGTACAACACCACGAAAAAAGCGAAGAGCAGAGTGATGAAATCAGCATAGGAAACGAGCCACCGCTCGTGATTCACGTGCTCCTCGGGTTTTCTTCTGCGGCTCAAGCGGTTTTCGCCTTCGTGGCGATCTGATGGGTTTGCGAGAAAAATGCCAGCAGTTTGGTTTCAATCATCCGTGGATTCATCCCTTCGAGAATGGAGATCACACCTTCCAGCATCATCTCCCGGCGGATCTGCTCTTGCCGGACGCGCATCTTCATTTTTCCGGCCGCTGGCAGGAAAAACAGGTTCGCCGCGCCCACACCGTAAATCGTTGCGACGAAAGCCACGGCGATACCGCGGCCGACTTCGCCAATGTCATCGAGGTGCTGCATCACCTGGATAAGCCCTAGAACCGCTCCGATGATTCCGACGGTCGGCGAGAATCCTCCGGCCGATTCGAAAACGCGAGGAATGTGCTCTTCATGTTCCGCTTGGTTGTCGAGCTCTAGCTCCATCATCTTGCGGATTTCCTGCGGCTCCGTGCCGTCCACCGCCAACATCAGACTTTTTCGCAGAAAGGGATCCGCGATTTTCTCGAGAGCGGAATCCAGCGAGACGATGCCGTCCTTGCGGGCTTTATGCGCATAGCCCACGATTTCCGCGATGAGCGTGTGCGGGTCTTTGGAATCATCGAAGAAGAGCTGCCCCAGCCGCCGGAACGCGGCGAACACCACGCGAAGCGGAAACTGCAGCATCACCGCGCCAAGCGTGCCGCCGAATACAATCAGCGCCGCGGTGGGCTGCATGATCTGTCCCAGCTTGCCGCCCTCCATCATGAGCCCAACGGTAATTCCGCCGAGGGCAATCAAGACCCCCGCGAAACTGCTCTTGTCCATGACCGGCGAACTCATTCAGGCTCTGTTTTCTCGTGCGCCACGGCGCTTCCTGTGGGACTTGCCGCGGACGTCTCGGGAGTGCGCACGGTCAGGCCCGACAGCACGGTGCGGCGAAACTCGATCACTTTCTCCAGCACTTGTTCCACGGATTCCAGCACCACGATCTTTTCACCGGTGGTCAACGTCAACACGGTATCTGGCGCTTTCTCGACGAACTTAATGAGGTCGGAATTGACGATTAATGGATGGTTGTTGAGTCGGTTCAACTGGATCATGTGTTGTTCGCGCGCGCCCACAGCTCGACGCCACGGCGCGGGGCCTCGTTCTCTCTATCGGCAGATTGACGCCCCATCTGAAGCCTTAAACGCCGCAAGTTTCCACCGCAGATTGGAACTTTCTTATTGGCCTTATGGAGCGCGAAACACGCAATCGCCTTCTCCAAGAGGGTCTGCGCGGCATGTGCCACCGGTTGTTCGGGTCAAACTGCTTTCCGGCGAGGAGTTTTCCCATTATCAAAACGATGAACGATAGCCAATCAGGGGAGCGTCTTGGCACTACGGTGCCCACCTGGAACAGTCGCTGGTTTGGACTGAATGGGAGCGCGCGGCTGCTCAGCGAGTCCGGCCAAGGGTACTGACCCACCGGGAGACGGCGACGTTTTGAGATTGGCCGGCATGGAGACTGGCTTGCTGGGCCAGCAGCATGACCCGCAACTTATGAATTGTGGTTTGCAGGTCGTTCAACTGGGACTTATAGAGATCGAGCTGGCTGGCGATTTCCGGGTGGCTGCGGCGCAGGTCAGGGGACTGGGCCAGAATCGGGGCCATCTTTTCGATAGTATTCCGGAGTTGGCGAATGTTCTCTACCCCGAATTCCCCTTCACCGCGCAGAGCGCGGCGCGCTTCCTCCAAGAGCACGGCCAGCCGGGCGTTGATCTGCTCGATGCCTTGGCGCAGCTCGTCCTTCATCAGGCGCTCCAACTTCCTGTGCCGGAGCCGCTGGGATCCCCCGGCGGATCTGGAAGGCTTTGCGGAAAACCGGGTTGCGGCCGCGAGGAAATGCGCAGGCGTTCCGTGGGCGCGGACGGAGTTACCGTCTGTTCGACGCGCGACCACGCGGAGCGGAGTTTGGTGTACATGGAGACGACTTCCTGAAACTTTTCACGGGAAGTGTTGACGCTAGCCTCATTGATCATGGCGCGCGTGACGGTATAAAAGCTATTCAGGTTGCGGGCGGCATCGCCGCCGCGCTCGAAATCCAGAACACCTTGCAATTCGCCGATCACTAGAAGGGCATGATTGACGGCATTGACTCGTTTTTCGACGTGCCCCGCCGCCATGGCCGCCATAGCACGATGAATATCGCGCAGAATGGTGTCGTACAGTGCCACAACCTGGCCGACCGCAGTGGCCCCGAACGCCGTGGCCTGGTGATACGCGGAAGCGGAATCGCGCGAGTTCATGGTAGCCCAGCGAGCGACTGGGTTAGCTGGTTCTGCAGCAGTGGCAATTGCTGGAGCGTGGCATTAACCCGGGAATATATCGCGGTAAAGTTCTTCTCCTGCACAACCAAGGCTGCTTGGAGGGTGTTGATCTGCTGTGTGAGACCCTGCGAAATGTTTGTAATGCCCTGGGTATCCAGGGAGAGGATGCCGGTGCCGGGTCCGTTGATAAGAGAGACGACCTGCGAGAGGTTATGAGAAAAGCCGGTGGTGCTGTTCTGCAACAGATTCTGGACCGCGGCGAAGTTGCTGGAAAGGGCGGAAGAAAGCGTGCTGTTATTCACCGAGAGTGTGCCATCGTTGTTAAAGTCGACGCCGATGCTGGCAAGATTGACGATCCCGTTGTTGCCGGAAACCGAATACGAGATGGCGCCGAGCAGCAAGCTCTGCACTTGTCTCAAACTATTGTCGGCCTCCAGCGGGCCTCCGCCGCTGCCGTCGGCCGCCACGGTGAATTGTTTATTGATTTCGGTAACGACGGCGTTGTACGCGCTGGCGAAATTGTTGAGCGCGGTGGTGGCCTGGGAAGTATCCGGGGCCACGGTAAGCGAGACCGGATTATCTATACCGTTAGTCACCGTCGGGGCTGCCAGATTAAGGGTGACGCCGTTGATCACACCACTCACGGTGTTGGTGGTACTGCTGATCGGTACGCCGTCGACCGATAACTTGGCATTCAGCCCCGCCACCGCCTGATTGAAATTGATGGCGGTGTTGCTGACATCCGTGAGGTGCAGGCTTCCGGTAACACCGATGTTGCCCGGGACGCCGGAAGTGGCGCTAACAATAGCCAGTCGAGCTCCGTTTGCGTCGTTGATTATGTTCGCTTGTACCGCGCTGGTTTGGCTGTTGATGGCGGCGACAAGTTGGTCCAGGGTGTTGTTGGTCGAATCGATGGTGACGGAAGTGACCGGTTGGCCGCCTACGGAAATGGAGATGGTGTCGCCAGTAGCCAACGCGGTGCTGCTGGAAGCCACCGCGTCCGTATAGTAGGAAGATGTTGTGGCCAGGTTGGTAACCGATATTGTGTGCGCAGCCGCTATTGCGACTCCTGAGGCGTTCGCGGTGAGTATGCTCGAATTGGAAGAGGTCGCAACCTCGGCGTTGAGCGATCCCAGCGGATCGTTCAAGACGGCCGCGGCATTTTTCAGGGCGCTCAGGTTCGAGCTTATTGTCGAAAGTTCGGAAGCTTGAGAGTTGAGGCTGGTCTGCTGAGCCTCCAGCGCGGTAATGCTGGCCTGCTGTCCGGCAACGGCGAACTGGACAAATTGCTGGACGTTAATCCCTTGGCCCACACCGGTGCCCGTGCTACCCGTCCCAGAGGTTAGCGTGCTGCCAAGCCCACTGGTAAGCGAACTGACGGAAGATGCCATGGTAATCTCCTCAGACCTTTATCTTGACCGCAAAATAGCTTGGACTCTCCTTGTTTCCGAGTCCTGGATGCCCTGGCCTGCGTCGCGCGCGGCCTTGGGCGAACTTTAATGATTTTCCAAATACATCTTTAACCTGATTGGCCCACGATAAGTCTTCGGGGGCCATCGCAGCGGATTGGGCGGAATCCCCGGAGGAATCCCGCCCCGCCGCCTTGCTACCACTTCAACGTCTTACTGCAGCAGCTTGAGGATGCTCTGCTGAGCCGAATTCGCCTGGGCCAGCGCCGAGATGCCGGACTGGTTCAGGATGCTGTATTCGGACAACTTGGTCACCTGCTGCGGAATATTCGCAGCCGTGATTTGGTCTTCCGCGGCGGTCAGGTTCTGCACCTGGACGCTTTCCACGTTGCTGGCTGCTTGCAGCCGGTTGATGTTGGCGCCGATCGTGCCGCGAAGGCTGGCAACGCTGGCGATGGCGGAGTTGATCAGGGTGAGTGTCGCCTGAGAATTCGCGCCGGGGTTTGCTCCTGCTGCGGACAACAGGGTGTTGGTCACCGCCGTTGTCGCGGTAACTGCGGCCAAACCGCCGGAGAAAGCAGTAACGGTCGCGCCACCGGTCGTGGTCAGAGTCCCACCATTAGCGGCGGTTCCGGCGGTGTTCGCCGTAAGCGTCAAAGTGGTTCCGGTTAGCGAAGCGGTGTTGGTATTGACAGCAACTGCGGCGAAATACGCAGTTCCCGCACCGCCGCCCGCCGTAGCATTAATGGCGTTCTTGAGGTTTGTCGCGGATTCCGCCGCGGTCGTGCCGATACTGACGTCGCCAGCCACAGCCACGGCTGCGTTGTTGGCCACGAACGTGTATGTTGCGCCGCCGGTCACAACTTGGTTGCCTGCGACAGCAATGGCGCTAAAGCCTAGGGAGCCCGTCGCTGCAACTGCTGGTGTGGTCGCTGTAACGTTGCCTGCGACCAAGCCAAGAGTGGCGTTGGACAATGCACCGGTGGTTGTGGAGATCGTGCTGTTGCTGACGCCGTCGCTCAAAAACACATTCTGTGCTGCGGCGGTGAAAACTGCCGTTCCATTGTAGTTTGTGGAACTCCCGATACTGGCGATTTCCGCGTTGATCTGTTGATACTCGGTGTCCAGCGCCTGGCGCTGTGACGTCGACACGGTACCGGTGGCTCCTTCCGTCGCCAGGGTCACCGCGCGATTGAGAAGCGTGGTGATCTGGGCGAGGGCGCCATCGGCTACTTGCAGTGATCCGACGCCGCTGTTCGCGTTCGCCGAAGACTGCGTCAAAGCGGTGATGTTCGCTTCCAAGCCGTTGGCGATAGCCAGGCCTGCCGCGTCATCCGCGCCGCTGTTGATTCGTGAACCGGAAGACAGCTGAAACAGCGTGCTTTGCAGTTTCGTTTGCGTAGATTGCAACTGGTTCTGTGCTTCCAATGCTGCGATGTTATTAAGAAGACTTATTGCCATGTGAAGGCTCCTTGTTCGATTTGTTGGTTTGCGAGTTTGGTTTTGTGGCGTCCAGGAGTCTTCGGGTGTGGTAGGGTTAAACCCTCAGGGCCTAAGTGGCTCACACGCTAGCCTTGGATCAGCCTCACACTCTTTATCGGCCTGGGTACCAAAGGCTTGAGTTGCATCCTAACCTCCTCATTTAATGCAGCTTACGGGGATCTAGGCGTCGTGTGCCGGCGTGGATTCCTGTGCGCTGCGGGAGAATCTACGCAAGAGTCCGGCCTGCAGCCGGCCTCAGGCGTTCTAACTGTTCGCGGGCCATGTCCCCCGGAATTCGTCGACCCTTCAACTCCCACTGCCGCGACCTCCCTTTTGTGGCTTTTGGCGCCTGCAGCAACGACTTCGGCACGCTGGGAATTACTGAACGCGCCGAGAGGCGCCGGGTGCGGCCTTCCTTCGCGGCTTTGGCGACACTGTAGTCGCATTCGTAGCGCCGCTCAATTTGGAGATCTGCGATATCACGTACTTGACACCAGTCCGCAGGACCTCATCCGGGGTTTTCAATGCTGCGAGAAGAAAAGGGGCCGCCTCGATAGGGCGGCCCTGCGCGACGAGCAGACTTCCCAGATTTGCCGCCGCCTGCAAATTGCTTTTATCCATTTCAAACGCTTTTCGGAACCCGGTTTCGGCTTGTAAGATAAAGCCCCGGGCGTGCTGCGCCGCGGCCCAGTCGTTCCAGCGCTCGCTGGTTTCTTTTGATTTCAAGGCTGCCCAAAACTGCGCAAGAGCCTCCTCCATGCGCCCTTCGCTGTAGAGCCGAAGCCCCTGTTCGTGCATTCCCTTGGGGGTCATTCTCCGTACTGCTCCAGACTTCTCGTGGCGCGTCATTTTTCGTTTACCCCGTTTGGCTGTGCTTCCTGATCGCATATACCTATGACTGGCTGCAAGCGAACCGCATGGATACTTGCCGAGTGCATCGCTTCGATGCAGTTCGAGCCCGAGATCAAGCTGCAAGATTCGGACCAATTAGGTATCTATAACGTTGGCGGCGCGCTTCAGCCGTTGCACGGTGGGAGCCGGGCGGCAAACCCGGCCACGAGCGCAGTGAGCTTCTTCGAGTCACGATAGTCTGCGCCTCGACTATTGCTCCGGCTGCTAATCAAGGCATAGACTCACTGCATTTGTTATGTTCGAGCGTTACACCGAAAGGGCCCGCCGCGTGATTTTCTTCGCGCGCTATGAAGCCAGCCAGTACGGCAGCGCCGTCATCGCAACCGAGCACCTGCTCTTTGGGCTTCTCCGGGAAGATCGCGCCTTGCTGCATCGTTTCGTGGGCGGGGTCGATTTGGAAGGGGAAATCCGCACCGCCATCGAGCGGGTCGTCACCCGAGGCAAAATGATCAGCACATCCGTGGAAGTACCGCTGAGCGCTGAATCACGACAGATTTTACAATTCGCTGGAGAAGAAGCGGAGCGCCTGGGCCACCGGCACGTCGGAACGGAGCACCTCCTGCTCGGCATGCTCCGCCTGCCGGATTCCCTCGCCGCAGCCCTGCTCATCGCGAAGGGCGCGAAGGCGGACGCGATTCGCCGGCAAATCGCATTATCTCACGGGGGCGCTGCGGCATCGCTTGTCGCGCTGCCTCCGCCGGCCACGGAAGCGCAGCTTACCTTGGACGCCTTCTTGGCCGGACTACAAGGGGGATGCGGCCCTCGGCAATTGGCCGCGTTTTTCGACGAGCGCGGACAATTTATCGATTCCTATGGCAAACGCTGGATCGGCCGCAAGGAGATTGAAAAGGGAGCGGAAGCCTTCCTGGCTCCCTTTGCGAAGAGAAATGCCAGATTCGCCCTGGAAGGTGCAACCCAAGGTCCATCTCAAACAATGATAGCTTCGGTGCTGTGGGAGTTCGCCGCTGTTTCCGCCGGTCGCAGCAAGTCCATGCTGCGCATGAGCATCGTTCTCGCCCGTACCGGTGGCGGATGGTCGATCGTTTTAGCCCAGCTCACGCCGCTGGTCTTGGGTCTAGAGGCTGCGGGCTGACCCAAATCGCTGGAGGGTCGGCAGATGCCTGCGTAGTAACACGATACTAAACATACCGCATCCGACAAGCAATAAGGTACCGGATTCCGGGGTGTTGGAGACGGGCGGAGTCCCAGGTCCGGGAATCTTGCCCCCTTTGACCTTCTTCACCTCACCCTCGTCTGAAATATCAAGGCTGCTGCCACAGCCGGTGCTAATGGTGTCGTTATTCATTGTCACCGCACCAGTATTCGCCAGGGCGCTACCGCAGGTTATTGTCACGCCCTGACCCATTGTGATGCTCACAGTAGCGAGAATATTTCCTACGAACGTGGAGCCTGTATCAAGAGTCGCCGAGCCCCCTGTCCCCTGTTCCACCCAATACACGCCGTCGTTTAAACCGGGATTGATTAGCTTAACGGTAGAGCCGACTCCGGTCGTGAGCGCGCTCCCTACCAGGAAAACGAAGGACACATTGTTTTTGCCCCCGGCGTCGAGGGTGAGTGTGTCACCCCCAGTCAGGAGAAAGGTCGACCCCGTGGAATAAACGCCCGGGGTGAGAGTTATGTTGCCCGCGGTGAAACTCGACGAGGACAAGGAAAAGGGCGAAAGTGTACTTAGACCGCTAATTGCTGCGGTGAGATCAGTCTGAGCATTACCCGCGACCCCATTAGCTATGTTTGTTGTCCCACTGACGGTGATGCTACTCAAGCCAGTGATCGAAGTGCCTGCAGAAACACCCAGATCGCCGTTAAGAGTGGTCGCGTTGGTATTGGTCACTGCCGAGGCACCCAGAACGGCAAAACTAGCTGCAGATCCGAGGACGACGGTGTCGGCATAGGCACTGACTGCCAGCAACGGGAGAATCAAGACTAGAAACATATTGAAGCCGCGAAATTTCATATTTCCTCCTAAGGAGCTACACTCCATGAGCCTTTTGTGGAGCTCGCTTCAATTCGGCTGGGCCTTTCGTGTAGCCTCCTTGTAGCGCGCGCTTTTCCCTGCAAAGCTCTGGAAATTTTCCCTTTCACGATCGGAACGTCGATCGCCATACAAAATGTGGTCAAAACACCCGGGTCATGCTCACCGGTCGTTTTCAATGGAAGGATGCTGGGGTCTCCCCGTGCAAAACGATTTGCTTCTTGTCGCGGCACTTCCCGCGCAGTGCGACGAAAATTATCTTGGCGTCCGCTTCCTCCGGCCTCGCCGTTAGCTGTCCACTTCACCGGCAATCGGCGGATACAAATCCTAAGCCGGTCTACAACTGGATACTGTCTTGTTTAGGACATCCACTCAACTTTTTTTGCCTTTGAGGGCGAAAATTTAAATCAGCGCGGTCGGTCCGGTACTACCGAAAGGACTAGGCCTATCCTATCTGCACGACTTCGCGGCGTTCCGATCTTCGGTCTCTCCGACGTTCACACGTTCCTAGGACAGGGATCACTTTTTGTCCTTTCGTCCAGTTCCCTTCCCCCCGTAATTCAGCCAAAATAAATCGTGATCGCCGAGCTCGCGTCCGCGCCGCCAACTAATTTTGTTCGTCGCCCGGATTCGCTCCGCACAACGCTCGACCTTCCGCCCACGCAACGCGGACCATCCACACAACCCGGACCATCCACGCAACCCGGAGCGAGGGACACAAATCCTCCGACAGCCCCTCAACGGCGCAACAATCGACAATGCCAACTCGTTTCCTTCCAACAACTTGCGCACTCTTTTTCGCTCTTGTCGCTCTTTTTTCAATCGTCGTCGTTTGTTTTCAACAAGTTGCGCACTCTTTTGGTAAAACACCCGGGTGTGGGTACCCCTAAAACGCACTCCCGCGAATGGGCTAGGGTCAGCGACCGTACTCTTTTGGGAATGACGAGGCGGCTCTACTTCAAAAAGCTCAGGAGGTTCGGAAGGCTGAGGACGCGACCGGCGGCGCTAAGGATGGACGAATCGGCAACTTGCGCTTGCACCAGGTTGGTGGCCGCTACGGCGGGGTCGACACCAATCAGGGAATTCTCTTGTGTGCTGAGATTGAGCTTGTCCTGGTTCAAGAAGGTTTCGCTGAGGCTGATCTGGTTCAATCCGTTGCCGTAGAAAACGCGCTGCGTGCTGACTTGGTTGAGCGCATCCTGGACCTGGGTAACGGCGGCGGGGATGTTGTTCCCGGAAAGCAGGTCGGCCGCCAGATTTTGCAGAGCACCGAACGCGCTGCCGGCAGCGTTCTGGAAAATTTGGCTTCCTGGGACGTTGGTGTTGATCGAATTGCCGTTGGAAAGTTGGACGGAAGAGACATTGGCGTCGCCATTGTAAGTGACGGTGTTGGTGGTGGCGTTCAGCACGAAAGGCGGCGTGGTTACAGCCGTGCCGGAAAAGAGAAACGTGCCTTGATACGTTGCGTTGGCCAGGCCCATGAGTTGCGAGGTGAGGCCCTGCACTTCACTCGCGACGGCCTGGCGATCCGAGGCGTTCAGCGTGCCGTTGGCGCCTTCAACGCCCAGTGACAACGCGCGCGTGAGCACGGTAACGACGTTGCTCATCGTGGAGTCCGCGACCTGAAAACTGCCTTGCAGGGTGCTGATGTTACGCAGGAATTGATCATCCTGCGCCGCTTGGTTGTGATTGCCGACTAAAGCGGCGACGGCCGCAGGATCATCGGAAAGTTGATTGACGCGGAGCCCGCTGGAGAGCTGCAGCGTCGCGGTGTTCATATTCTGCTCGGTCCGTTGGATGGCGGTGAGCAGATCCGGAACCAAATTAGGGTTAAGTCGTATGCTCATAGTTAGGCTCACTGCACCATGTTGATGGTGGTCTGCAAAAGCGTGTTGATGATGGAAGAAACTTGCGCCGCAGCTGTATAGGCATTTTGGAAGCGGATGAGATTGGCGGCTTCCTCGTTGAGGTCCACCCCGGAAACGCCGCCCTGCAGATTTTGAAGCTGCGCAAGCACCAAGCCGCCGGACTGCTGTTGCGTTTGTGCGCTGGAAATATCGTTGCCCAATTTGAAAACGATCCCGGCGTAAAAATTGATGGGCGTCTGCCCACCGGCAACCGCTTGATTCTGTACGGCCAGGATGGCATTGGAGTTGGTGTTGTCTCCAACCGCGCCGTTGGCGCTGGCGGCAATTTTGGTCGGGTCGGTGATGGCCATGGACAGCGCGGACGCTGCGCCGACGCCATTCGCGGGCGGCGGCACAAAAAAATTGCCTCCCGCCGCGCCATTCAGAT
>JGI12635J15846_10005508_pt1 | contig 10919 bp, 9 predicted proteins | sample BlaSpr_A8_OM2_M2_FD_15846 | JGI IMG/M metagenome (IMG submission 15846) | reverse complement strand
AAAATAGGCCTAACGGCAGGCCAGTGGCGGGGAGTTCGACGATGCTTTTATCGTCGCGCAAAAGAGCGGGCGTGTGGCCGGCGTTGACGTAGCAGACGGTACCGAGCTCTTCGTTGTAGCAACCGGCGAAGGCGGGGCAACTGCGAACGCCTCCGGCGGCGCGCATGATTTCGAGATTGAGGCGGCGGGAGAGTTCGACCATGGCCTCGGATTCGTTGATCTCGTCGTGGGCGAAGATCTGCTCGCCGGCGGTGCGGAAGCAGGCTTGGGCGGCCTGGATCACGGGGGCGCAGGTTTCGCGCTTGCCGGCCACGTCGAGCAATCCGAAGAGGAAGCGATAGGGGCCGACGCGGCGGAAGTCATGGAGATCGCCTCCGTTGCGCGAAAAATAGGCAACGGACAGGTCGGCGCCCTGGAGCGCGGGGCTGTCGGTTTGGACGATTTCGGGAGCTTGTTCCGGAGTTGAACCGAAACCGAGTTTGGAGAGAAGACTCGCCATGAGGGGGTGAAGTTAGCATAAATTTTGCGGCGGGGCAATGAGCGGAAGGTGGGGTTTTTCTTGCGGGCTTTTCACCACGGAGGCATGGAGGAAGGCAAGGGCGGGGGCGAAAACCTTCCCTTCCGATGCCTGCGGGGCTGGGTCGGTGCGAATTGCTAAATAGGCACGGCAGAAAGCAGGTCCTTCGCTGCGCTCAGGATGACCAGATCTTAGTGATGGTCGGGAAATTTTAAGGATGGTTATTTGGTAGTTGGCTTGACAGCGGAAATCGGATGGAGCAATATTCTGGCTGTATTAAACGCATTTAATAGGGCCAATTCCCCAGCCCGGAGTCAGCCATGTTGCCTTCCTGCCTTTGCGCTTCCACTCGCTCCCGATTTGTTTCTGTTTCTTGCATGCTGATCGCGCTGGTGGGGTGCGCTCGAGTTGGTTTGGCGCAGACGGACTATGTGCGCGTGAGTCAGGTGGGGTATGAAGCGGGGGAGAAGAGTTTTCGGGCTTATCTGATGACTAAGGCTCCCGTGAGCGGGGAGCGGTTCAATGTGGTGAATTCGAAGGGAGTCAATGCTTATTCCGGTCAGGTTGGAATCTTGCTGGGGACTTGGGCGCATAGCAAGACGGTGACTTATGACGTGTATGCGCTGGACTTCAAGGTTCCTGGGGGCGATCTGTATACGATTTCGGCGTATGGGCCGGTGTTTGCGACGTCGCCGGTGTTTGCGGTGGATTCGCGAGATCGGCTGTATTCGGGATTGCTCTTGAACACATTATTTTTTTATGAGACCGAGCGCGATGGGGCGGACTTTATCGCGAATGCGCTGCGGACGGCGCCGGGACATTTGAAGGATCGGAATGCGCGGGTGTATGAGACGCCCCCGCTGGACGGGAATGACTTTAACGATAACGCGCCGCCTGCGGCTCCGCTGCTGCCCGCGCGGTTGCCGAATAGAGACGCTTCGGGTGGGTGGTGGGATGCGGGCGACTACATGAAGTACGTGGAGACGGTGAGCTATACGACGGCGATGATGGAAGTGGGGGTGCGCGATTTTCCGAATCAGATGGGAGCGGGGGCGGAGATGAATCCGGCGGCGGCGCCGGGATCGATTTCTTATGCGGGGAATAGTGGGCCGGGAGCGCCGGCGTCGTCGGACTTTACCGGCGAGGCGCAGTTTGGCATCGACTGGCTGCTGAAGATGTGGGATGACAAGACGCAGACGCTTTACTACCAAGTGGACAACAGCCAGGAGTGGGATTATTACGGCTATGGCGATCCGACGTCGACGGATTGCGGCGGCACGTATCCGTCGGCTTATTGCTTGATCACGGAGTACGACATATGGACGCTGCCGCAGGCGGCGGATAATTATTTGCAGCCGGGCGATCCGCGGGCTTGCGATCCTTATACGACATTTTATATATGCCGGCGGCCGGTGTATGTGGCGGGGGAGGCGGGAGGGCCGATCAGTCCGAATCTGGCGGGAAGGCTGGCGGCGGATTTTGCGCTGTGCTATCAGCTCAATCGGGTTAGCGATATTGCGCTGGCGAATCGGTGCCTTAAGAACGCGGAGGATATTTTTGCGCGGGCGGATACTTCGTTTGCCGACCCTGCGCCTACGGTGGGAGCGGGATCGTGCAGCGGTTGTCTGCTGACGATTGTTCCGTTTGATGGGTATCCGGAGAATGTTTGGGACGATGACATGGAGTTGGGGGCGACGGAGCTTTACTTTGCTTTGGAGTCGGCTTCGCAAGGCGGGGCGGGGGCGCGGTTGCTGCCGGCGGGGTTGGCGCAAACGGATCCTTTGGTCTATCTGAAGCAGGCGGCGCAATTTGCTCGGAATTACATTACTCACATTTATGACGCGGGGTATACCGATACGCTGAATCTTTATGACGTTAGCGGGCTGGCGCACTTTGAGCTCTATAGGGCGCTGAAGATGGCGGGAGATCCGAGCGGGCTGGCGCTTTCGGAGGCTGGGATTCGCCGGCAGTTTTTGCGACAGGTGGATGATGCGATTGCGCAGGCGGGGAGCGATCCTTGGGGATTTGGGTATCAGTGGAGTTATGGGGATACGACATCGCACGGGGCGGGTTTGTCGGTGATGGCGAGCGAGGCGTATTACGTAACGCAGGCGAAGAAGTACGACACTTACTCGCAGCGCTGGCTGGCGAATATTTTGGGGGCGAATTCGTGGGGAACGTCTTTTATCGTGGGCGATGGGAGCACGTTTCCAAATTGTATCCAGCATCAGGTGGCGAATCTGGCGGGCGCATTGGATGGGAGTTCGGGAGGGACGCCGGTGTTGTGGGGCGCGGCTACGGAGGGTCCTTCGAGTTACGCCACTTCTGGAGTGGTGGGTGGGATGATTTTGTGTCCGGCGAATGGAGGGGATGAGTTTAGGAAATTTAATGGGAATGCGGGAGCGTTTAATCGGTCGCTGACGGCGGTGTATCAGGATAACGTGCAGTCTTATAGCACGACCGAGCCGGCGATTGATTTGACGTCGACTTCGTTTCTGATGTGGGCTTGGCGGATGGGGCAACGGCCGGGGTTTTAGAGAGTTGTCGTAAGTGTCGAGTGCATTCCCTCAGCGGCTGAAGCCGCGGCGGATGTAGAAATCCTTTGATCGCAGCGGTGAACCGCTGCGCCACCCAAAAGCAAATGCGCTGTTTATCCGCGGAGATGTGGAACGGGGAAAGCGGTGCGCTGCGCTTTGCTGAAACCTTGAAATCTTGTTGGCGCTGACTTCTGCCGAGCTTTGCTCGGCATGGACCGCCGCCGAGGGCGGCCGTCCCTACGTGATTCTGACGCTGCCATCAGATGCGCATGGGCATTACTATGTAGCGGTATTTGTAGTCTTCGGATTCGGCGGGGCGGAGCTGGCCGGCGGATTGGGCGTCTTTTAGTTCCAGTTTTACTTCGGTGCTGCCGGTGGCTTTGATGAAGTCCATCAGATATTGGGCGTTGAAGCCTATGGCCATGGGGTCGCCGTCGTAGGCTACTTCGATGGAGTCTTCGGACTCCCCGGTTTCGGTGGAGGAGGCGGAGATTTTTAGTTCGCCTTTTTCCAGGCGGATTCGGACGGCTCTGGAGCGCTCGTCGGCGAATTGGGCTACGCGGGCGATGGCGGAGCCTAGTTCTTCGCCGTGGAGGGCGATCGATTTGGTGATGTCTTTGGGGAGCACGGCTTCGTAGTTGGGGAACTGGCCGGTGAGTTGGCGCGAGGTCAGGAGGCGCTGGCCTACGCGGAAGAAGAGCGTGGATTCGTCTTTCGCGAAGTCGATGGTTTCTACTTCGCTCTCGCTGTGGGCATCGAGCAGGGATTTCAGTTCGTCCATCGCCTTCTTGGGGATCAGCGTTTTCATTTCGCCGCTCACGCCTTCGAATTTTTCGCCGGCGCGTTCCACGTGGGCTAAACGATGGCCGTCGGTGGCTACCATGGTGATGGATTCGGGCTTGAGGACCATGAGCGCGCCGTTGAGGGTGTAGCGCGACTCTTCGCTGGCGATGGCGAAGCCGGTCTTAGCGATCATGGAGCGCAGAACGGACGCGGGAATTTTTATGGCTCCGGCGGCGGGAAAGACGGGCAGGCCGGGGAAATTTGATTTCGCCATGCCTACCATTTTTGTGTTGGAGCGGCCGCAGCGGATGCTAACCCAGTGATTCTCGAGCAGGCGGATAGTGATATCGGCGTCAGGCAGAAGTTTCACGTAGTCGTGAAGCTTGCGCGCGGGGATGGTGCAGGAGCCTTCTTTTTTCACCTTGGCGTGACAGGAGGTGCGCAGGCTGAGATCGAGGTCGGTAGCGGTGAGCGAGAGTTTGTCGCCGGAGGCCTCGAACAAATAATTCGAGAGAATGGGAATGGTGGTCTTGCGCTCGACGACACCTTGCGTGGCCGTCAGTTCGCGAAGCAATTCAGATTTGCTGACCGTGATTTCCATGGTCGTTGGTGTCGTGGCAACGGCAAGGGCGACTTCCACCGGCATATTGGGTCTCCCGACTCTACTTCTGTTCTCTTCTTATATCAAATACAAAAGCAATTAAACCAGTAGTAACCGTAGGCAGGTCGGAGAAGTGGAAAACCGGGCCAGGTGCCTGCGATTCAGTTGCTTCGGCGTCGACCCCTCGTGTGGAGAATCGGACCCTGGCTCAGCGGAGGGCCCTGTATCGCCCGGACCCTGCTCAAGTTTCGGTCTGGTCTCGCACAACTTCCACAAACAACTCACAGACCGGAGGCTGGAAGAACGGCCTGATGAGTGGAAAAGGCGGTGGAAGCCGCGGTCTACGCGCCCAGCTGCTCGGTCAATTTATTGAGCAGCCTGTTTAAATCCTTGTCGTTCTTGCGAACCTCTTCGATCTTATCGACCGAATGGAGGACGGTGGTGTGGTGCTTGCCGCCGAACTGGCGGCCGATTTCAGGGAGCGACGCTTCGGTTAAATGCTTGGCGAGGTACATCGCGATCTGGCGGGGATAGACGATGGAGCGTGAATTATTTTTCGCCTTAATTTCGACCAGGCGCAAGCCGAATTGCTCGGCAACGGCCTTCTGAATGGATTCGATCGTGACCTTGCGCGCCTGCGAATCGATGAAATTTTTCAGGACCTGTTGCGTGTAGGGGAGCGTGATTTCGGCTCCAATGAGAGAGGAGTGGGCGACGAGGCGGATCAGAGCGCCTTCAAGCTCGCGGACGTTGGAACGGATGTTGTTGGCGATGAAGAGCGCGACATCGATCGGCAGAGTGACTCGTTCCTGCTCGGCTTTCTTTTGCAGGATGGCAACTTTGGTTTCGAGGTCGGGCGGTTGAATGTCGGCGATCAGTCCCCATTCGAAGCGGCTGCGGAGGCGGTCTTCGAATTCGGCTAATTCTTTTGGAGGGCGGTCGCTGGCGATCACGATCTGCTTCAAGGATTCGTGAAGCGCATTGAAAGTGTGGAAGAACTCTTCCTGGGTGCGCTCTTTCTGAGCGAGGAACTGGATGTCGTCGATGAGGAGGACGTCGACGTTGCGGAATTTATCGCGAAAACTGATCATTTTCTCGTAGCGGAGCGAGTTGATCATTTCGTTGGTAAATTTTTCGCTCGACAGATAGCAGATGGCGGTTTGCGGCGTGCGGCGCTTGATCTCGTGGCCGATGGCCTGCATGAGGTGGGTCTTGCCCATGCCGGTGGTGCCGTAGAGGAAGAGCGGGTTGTAGGCTTTGGACGGACGCTCGGCGACGGCCTGGCAGGCGGCGTGCGCGAACTGGTTGCCGCTGCCGATCACGAAGGCGTCGAAGGTGTAGCGGGGATTGAGTTGGGCGGCGCTATCCCAATCGAAGCGAGCCTGCGCAGGATGCATGCCAGTGGCGGCCTGCGGGCCGGTGGAAGCCTGGGCGCTGCTTGAACTGCCGTTGTAACCCTGCGCCGAGAGGCCGCCGTTGTGGCGGATGGGAGTGTTTGAGGGATCGTCTTCGGCGGTAACGAATTTCACGTCCTGGTATCCAAGGCCGAGATTGTCGAGGGCTTCCTGGATGAGGTCGGCATACTTGTCGCCGACGTGACGGAATTCGGCGGTGGGGATGCGGACGAAGAGAACACCGTTGCTGGCGTGGCTGTAACGCGTGGGCTTTAACCAGGTGTCGTAGGAATGGCGATTGATTTTTTTCTCCAGGGCGTCGAGGATGCGCACCCACGGATTCGGAATGACGGCGGAAGCAGAGAGGGATGACATGATTTACCAGAATTTTTTTTACGGAATTATGGACCGCTCCGGAGCAAAAAAACGTCCGGGAACCAAAGCTTCAGTTTACAAGTCTTGAATGATGAGTCTAAGTTTTCCTGCAGAGCAGTGTCTGTTTTGCAGTACGGGTTGTGGTTGAAATTTAATAGGAGACGAACGGGATAGTAGCATAAAAAAATCGCCGCGTCGGTGCGTTGCAATAAAAAAAATCATCGCGAGCGCTTTATAGAATCGCGATTTTGGCAGGCTGTCAAGTGTCGAGAAACTAACTGCCGCGCGATGGGTGCAATTGCGAAAACGGGTCAGAGGTTAGAGGTCTGATGGCAGAGGTGAAAGTCGAAAGCGCTTTGCGGTTTTACCTCTGACCTCTCACCTCTGCAATTTTGACCTTACTTCATCCGGTTCTCCGCTCGCGGCGCGGGGTTGCGGTTGATTTGTAATTGGCGGGATAGACGACTACGGAGCGCCGGCCGCCTTCGCCATCGCTTTCGGTGCGGAGATCTTTTTCTTCGCGCAAGGCGAGGTGAACGATGCGGCGCTCGCGGGAGGACATAGGACCGAAGCGGTAGGGCTCGCTGGTGCGGCGGACTTGTTCGGCGGCGACGCGCGCGGCGATTTGCAATTCGTCGATGCGCATGGCGCGGAAATCTTTGCAGTCGAACCAGATCTTCTCGTGCTCGCTGCCCTGGAGGTGCAGGACTTCGGAGGCGAGGAGTTCAAAGGAGCGGAGGAGCTCGCCGCCGCGCTCGAGTAACAGAGATGAATCGGGGCCGGCGAACTCGACGAGGATTTCGGGATGCTCCCACTCGCGATTTTCGGCGATGGGAGGATCGACGGTGATGCGGTATTTGAGTTTGAAGCCGCCTTGCGAAATGACGGCTTGCAGGAATTCCCCAATTTGTTTGGCGGCGGCGACTTTGTCGGTGATGGGCATAAATAAAGTTCAGCTCTTGGCCCTTAGCTGTTAGCTCTTAGCTACAAGCCAAAAGCTAACAGCCAAAAGCTTATTTCTCTTTTTTTCTGGCACGCTTGGCCATCATTTCTCGCATTTCCTGGCCTAGCGAGGTGCGATTGAGGGCGGCTTGCTGCACGATGCCGATGACTTGACCCATCGCCCAATACAAGCTCAAGCCGGCCGGAAGGCTAAAACTGATATATCCCAGCATGGCGGGCATCATGAAATTCATCATCTTCTGTTGCGTGGGATCCATGCCTGCCTGAGGAGTCATCCGCTGCATGAAGAACATAGTGACCACGATGGTGATCGGCAAGATGTAGCGGGGATCGGGAGCGGACAGATCGTGAATCCAGAGCCAGGGCGCGTGGCGAAGATCCATAGCGACGTTGAGCATGCGGTAGTAGGCGAAGAGGAAGGGCATCTGGATGAGCAGCGGGAGACAGCCGCCGGCTGGATTTACGCCTTCCTTTTTATAGAGGGCCGAAATCTCTTCGTTCATTTCGGCTTTCTTGGGATCGCGCAGACTGTATTTTTTGTATCTCTCCTGAATCGATTTGATCTGGGGCGCGACGCGCTGCATTTTGAGCATCGACTTCATCTGGGTGAGGCGGAGCGGGAGCAGCGCGAGATTGATGACGAGCGTTTGCAGAAGGATCGCCCAGCCCCAGTTGGGAACGATGTGCAGGTACATCCACTTGAGCCAGAGGAAGAGCGGGCGGGCGATGATGCCGAGCCAACCGAAATCGATGATGGCGCGGAGATCGGGCTCGGCGCCGGTGATGCCGGGAACGGAGACGGACTCGAGATCGGTGAGGGCTTTGGGGCCGACGTAGAGACGCGTGGCGGTCGGGCCACGGAGGCTGCCGACGGCGGCGCCGAGCACATCGACTTTATCTAGTTGTTTGTCGGATGCACTGTGGGGAATTTCGATGGCGTTGCGGAGGGTGATCAGGGTGGCGTTCTGCTGATCTTGCGGGAGAAAGACGGCGGCGAAATATTGATCGGAGACTCCGGCCCACTGCAAGGGACCGGAGATGGTGCCGTTTCCGCTGATTTTTTTGATCGCGAGGCGCTCGACCTTGTCGTTGTTCTGATACACGATTTGACCGGTTGCGTATTGCGCTCCGGTCAGATCGGAGCCGAAGCCAGCGGGCCACATGGGGAAAGCGGTGACTAGCGCGCCTTTCTGATAGACGGCAGTTTGAGCCCCGATTACATAACTGGTGCGATCGAAGGTGAACGTCTTTTGGACGGAGAGGTCGCCATCGTCATAGACAAATTTGATTTCGCGGGGAGATGCGCTTGCGGCCGTTGCGGGCGCGGGCTGCGAAGGAGTTACGAATAGGGCTGAATTTATTTTGTTGCGCAGCGGTTCGTCGTAGGTCCAGAGAGTGAGGGGATAGCCGTACTTCTCTGCAGCGACGGTGTTGACCAATTCCAGCTGGCCGCCTTTGTCGTCGGTGTATTTCTTCAGGAGCCAGGACTTGACGCGGGCTCCGCGATTGGTGAAGACGATGCGGTAGACGTCGTTTTCGATGACGGTATCGGACTCAGTGGTGGCCTGGACGGGAGTTGAGGAATTCTTTGCAACCGCCGCGGCCGGTGTGGGAACTGGCGCGGGGGGCTGGGTTGTGGCTGGTGCTTGATTTTGCGGCGTGGATTGGACGCTGTCCGGCTTCGGCGCGGGAGCCTGGGGGCCATACTTTTTCAAGAGCGGCTGGAAGAGCATGATGACGAGGAAAGTCAGCGCGAAGACGATGAGCAGCCTGCGCTCCATGCCGGGTTCTTGTTGAGGATTGTTAAATTCGGCCAAATCAGTTGCTCGTCATTTCTATTTCTCTTGTTGAGTGGAGAGCCTGGTTAATATCGAGTGTCAGGCGGGGCAAGACGCAAGGTCCCTGCGCTTCGCTTCGCTGCGGTCGGGATGACAGAATTAAGTGGTGCTCTGGCCGGGACGAAGGAGTCAGGTGGTGCTTCGGTTCGGATGGCAGAATCTTCGTAGCCATTTTTGTAACTACAGGATCCAGGCCGCCTTTGGCGAAGGGGTGGCAGCGCAGAAGGCGCCAGGTTGCCATGAGTCCGCCACGAAGTGCGCCGTAGCGCTCGACTGCTTCCATGGCGTATTCGGAGCAGGTCGGGACGTAGCGGCAGGAGGGCGGGAAGGCTGGGGAAATCCAGCGCTTGTAAAGATGGAGGAGCGTTAGAGCGAGGCGGCGGGGGCCGAGCGCGGCCGTCCCTGCGCTTATTTCTTGTCTTATTTCGGTGTCAGATTTCTGCATTTATTTTCTTGCCAGTTTTTTCGCTACCGCCTCGAAGGATTGGCCCACTTCCTGCAACACTAGCGAGAAGTCCAGAGTTAGCACAGACTTCTTTGGATTGATGACTATATCGGCTGGTCCGCTGCCCGACAGCACTTCGCGGCGCTGGCGAACTGCTTCGCGGAGGCGCCGCTTGATACGGTTGCGATCGACCGCGCCGCCGAGAGCCCGGCCCACTGTGAATCCCACGCGCGTTGCGTTCTCAGACTCAGATGACGCGGCCTGCGGTGTTGCGGGCTTCGTTGCAGCGGCATCTGTCCGGCGCAAATAAAAGACGGTCAGATGCGATGAAAAATGCCGGCGCCCCTGTTTGTATACGCGATCAAAGTCGGAATGTTTCAGCAGGCGCGCGACCGGCGAAAAGCTTGCTCCCACGATCACCGCGGGCTGCTCTACACTCCGCTTGGGAGCGTCGGTCGTCACCAGCTCACAATCCTGCACGATAGTTATTACGACAGTTATTACAGATATTAATGATAAAGACAGCCTTTGCTGTCCGTCGGGAGAAAATTAGTCGCGGAAACCCGGGGCCACGGAAACACGCTTGCGCCCCTTGGCGCGGCGGCGCGATAGCACTGCGGCTCCGTTCTTCGTCTTCATGCGGGTACGGAAGCCGTGCTTTTTCGAGCGCTTGCGCTTGTTGGGTTGAAATGTACGTTTCGGCATCGAAAGTCTCTTGCTCCTGAATCAGATGGCTATAGGCAAACCGTAAGTATAAATGAGGGGCGGCGGATGCAGCAAACGGGGTTTGGGGGGATCTGGGGGGATCGGGGTAATCCTAAATTGCTTTTTCACCGCGGAGACGCGGAGAACAGCTAACGGCGTGCAACCCTTGAGGACAGCGCGTTGCGAACTTCAGAGACGCAGGTCGGGTAGGGGTCCCGTCGGCTTTGGCTCAGGGCAGGCTCTGCGGCTTCGCGGAACGCCTCGTTTTGCGAATCGTTCTGCTGCGCAGGATGACATATCAAGAATGAGGATGCTGGGAGTTCTGGCTATACTCGATCCATGAAAATGAGTGGATTTCCTCTATCCACGACGGATTGGGCGCAGGTGGATGCTACCGAGCATGCCGGTGATACGGGTGTCGCATTTTGGCGGACACAGAACATTGGCGAGATTCGCGTGCGGATGGTGGAATATTCGGCTGGATATGCGGCGGATCATTGGTGTTCGAAGGGGCATGTAGTTCTCTGCCTTGACGGCGAACTTGAAACAACGCTTTCTGACGGCAGGAGTTTCACTCTGCGTCCGGGGCAGAGTTACCAGGTAGCGGACGGCGAATCTCCGCATCGCTCGTCGAGCAAAGTAGGGGCCAAGCTTTTTATTGTCGACTAACTGCGATGAATCTTGATGACACCATTGTTGCTATTGCTACGCCTCCGGGACGAGGGGGGATTGGCGTGGTGCGCTTGGCGGGGCCTGCGGCG
>JGI12635J15846_10005506_pt1 | contig 10922 bp, 9 predicted proteins | sample BlaSpr_A8_OM2_M2_FD_15846 | JGI IMG/M metagenome (IMG submission 15846) | reverse complement strand
AAGCCGCGAGCCAGTTTTGATGTTCGATCGGAACCACTTCATATCGGCAGACGCCTCGACCGCGCGCTCCGGGGTGATGTCCGGCCGCCTGCGGTGTTACACTATAACATCTCAGGGATCGTTGTCGGCTGTCAATGGCGTTCGTCGGCGACTTTGTTCGCGTCGGACCTATTTGAGAAAGTGTGGGTTCGATGCAACGTCGTCGCGCGCGATCTCTCTGGACCAAAAACCGGCACGCGAGATCGCACGGACGCGGGCCAAGCATCAAACTATTTGGCTGCGATGTCGCCGGGAGGTTCAGCTAAGCTCTTGATCCGCTCCTTGATATCTCTGAGCGTCTGCAGGCTCATTTCAATGGCCCCGGTCGGGATATCCTGCAGCACATCGGACGCAATGGAGTCGCGGAGACTGTCGAGATCATCGACCAGCTGACGGCCGCTCGCGGTGAGGAAGAGCCGGTTGGCGCGGCGATCCTTTGGGTCGTGCCGTCGCTCGAGCAGGCCATGCTCGACCAGGCGATCGAGCAAGCGCACCAGCGAGATCGGCTGCAATTCCAGCACGTCAGCGAGATCGACCTGCGACAATCCCTCCTGTTGCCGCAACCGGCGCAGCACAATCCACTGCGCGCGCGTAGTGCCGCGGCCCTTGGCGCGGTGGTCAATGTAGTTGCGCAATAGCCGTGAGCTTTCTCCAAGTTGCGCAATCAACTGGCGTTTTAGATCGAGCGACATAGAATGCTGTGGCCCCAAAGCTTTCCAATTGTTTAGGATTCTCAAGCCATAATGTGTTTACACATAAAGTGCACGCATATTAATCTGGTGTGCCAGGAACCTTTTTGAAGAACCGCTAATTGGTTTTTCTGACCCATGAGCTCACATGACCCTATCGCGGACGATCCGTTGGCTTTTGCTGATCGCAATCCTTGGCTTGCTGGGCTATTTCGGCTGGCAGCAATATCACCCTGCAGATCAGGCAGCCGCAGCCAACAATGCGCAAAAAGCGGCGCGCAACCCGGTTCGCGTCACCATCGCCCCCGTCCAAAAAGCTGATTTTCCGGTTTATTTGACCGGTCTCGGAACGGTCCAGGGCTTCAACACCGTATTGGTACGGACCCGCATCGACGGTCAGATCGACAAGGTCGCCTTCAAGGAGGGCCAGATCGTCAAGGGCGGCGATCTCCTGGTCGAGATTGATCCGCGGCCCTTCCAGGCGGCGCTCGATCAGGCCAAGGCCAAGAAGGCGCAGGACGAGGCTAATCTCGCCAACGCCAGTCTGGACCTGCAGCGCTTTACCAAGCTCGGCGAATTCGCGACCCGGCAGCAGACCGACACCCAGCGTTCCACAGTGGCGCAATTGACGGCGCAGATCGCCGCCGACGATGCGGCCATCTTCAACGCCCAGACCCAGCTCGACTACACCCAGGTGAAATCGCCGATTGCGGGCGTTGTCGGCCTGCGTCAGGTCGACATCGGCAATATCGTCAATGCGTCGAACCAGACCGGCATCGTGACCGTCGCCCAGATCGAGCCGATCGCCGTCATTTTCACCGCGCCGGAAGACCAATTACCCTATATAATGGAAGGGCAATCGGCTCAGCCCCTCAAGGTCATCGCGATCACGACCGATGGCAAGAAGCCATTGGCGGAGGGCACGCTGGCGGTGGTCAACAACCAGGTCGATACCTCCAGCGGGACTATTCGGCTCAAGGCGGTGTTTGACAACAAGGACCACGCGCTGTGGCCCGGCCAATCGGTTTCGACGAGGCTTCTGGTGAAGACGCTGAAGGACGCCACCGTGGTTCCGGACGATGCGATCCAGCACTCGACCGACGGCCTCTACGCCTACACGGTCAACCCGGACAACAAGGCCGAGGTGCACAAGGTCAAGGTCAGTCAATCGATCGATGGCCGTTCGGTGGTCGATGAGGGTCTATCGCCGGGACAACAAGTGATCACCGGCGGCCAGTTCAAGGTGCAGCCCGGTACCCTCGTCGCCACGGCGGTGGCGAGTTCGGATCCGGCACGAACCAAGGTCAAGCAGGAATGAGCGGCGGGATTCAAGCAGGAACGAAGGGCGGGATTTCGGCACCCTTTATCCGTTATCCCATCGGCACTTCGCTGATGATGGCCGGCATCCTCTTCGTCGGCCTCGTCGCCTATCCGCTGTTGCCGGTCGCGCCGCTGCCGCAGGTCGACTTTCCGACCATCCAGGTCACCGCCAACCTTCCGGGCGCCAGCCCCGAAACCATGGCCACTTCGGTCGCGCAGCCGCTGGAGCGGCAATTCGCGCAGATTCCCGGCATCGCCCAGATGACCTCGACGAGCTATCTGGGAACCGCCGCCGTCACCATCCAGTTCGACCTCAACCGCAGCATCGACGGCGCCGCCAACGACGTGCAGGGCGCCATCAACGCCGCCAGCGGCCAGCTGCCGAAAAACCTTCCCTCCCCGCCGACCTACCGCAAGGTCAACCCCGCCGACTCGCCGATCCTGTTGTTGTCGGCGACGTCAGATACGCTGCCGCTGACCACCGTCAGCGATGCGGTCGACGCCCAGCTCGCCCAGCAGATCAGCCAGATCTCCGGCGTGGCACAGGTGATCATCGGCGGTCAGCAAAAGCCGTCGATCCGCGTTCAGGTCGATCCGGCGAAGCTGGTGGCCAAGGGCCTGTCGCTGGAAGACGTCCGCAACCAGATCGCGATCACCACGGTCGATAGTCCGAAAGGCAATATCGACGGCGAGAAGCGGGCCTACACGATCTACGCCAACGACCAGCTGTTGGACTCCAAGGACTGGAACGACGTCATTATCGCCTACCGCAACGGCGGCCCATTACGGATTCGCGACATCGGCCAAGCTGTGACCGGCCCGGAAGACGCCAAGCAGGCGGCCTGGGCCAACGGCAAGCGCGGCGTGTTCCTGGTGGTGTTCAAGCAGCCCGGCGCCAACGTTATCGACACCGTCGACAAGATCAAATCGCTGCTGCCGAGGCTGGTCGCCGCGATACCGCCGGCGATCCAGATCGAAGTCATCAGCGACCGCACCCAGACCATCCGCGCTGCCGTGGCGGACGTGCAGTTTACGTTGCTGTTGACCATTGCGCTCGTCGTCATGGTCATTTTCATTTTCCTGCGCAGTTTCTGGGCCACCGTCATTCCAACCGTAACCGTGCCGCTGGCCTTGCTCGGCGCCTGCGCGCTGATGTGGGTGTTCGGCTATACGCTCGACAATTTGTCGCTGATGGCCCTGACCATCGCCGTCGGCTTCGTTGTCGACGACGCCATCGTGATGCTGGAAAACATCACGCGCTATATCGAGGAAGGCGAGAAGCCGCTGGCCGCCGCGTTCAAGGGCGCAAAGGAGATCGGATTCACGATCGTGTCGATCAGCATTTCGCTGGTCGCGGTGCTGATCCCGCTCTTGCTGATGGGCGGCATCATCGGGCGGTTATTCCGCGAATTCGCGGTGACGCTGGCGATGACGATCTTCGTGTCGATGGTGGTGTCGCTGACGTTGACGCCGATGATGGCGTCCCGCTTCCTGCGCGCCCATAGCGAAACCCATCATGGCAAGTTCTATCAATGGAGCGAGCGCGGCTTCGATGCGATGCTGCGCGCCTATGAGCGCGGCCTTGACCTCGCCATGCGCTGGAGGCTGACCACCCTCGTCATCTTCTTTGCGACGCTGGGCCTGTCGGTCTACCTGTTCATCGTCATCCCCAAGGGATTTTTCCCGCAGCAGGACAACGGCCTGATCACCGCGACCGCCGAAGCGTCGCAGGACATTTCCTTTGCCGCGATGAAGCAGCGGATGGATACCCTCGTCAAGATCGTGACGGAGGATCCCGACGTCGCCAGCACGGCGATGGCGATCGGCGGCAGCGGCCGGGCCGGCAATAACGGCAACCTGTTCATCACGCTGAAACCGCGCGACCAACGCGCTGCAAACGCCCAGCAGATCATCGCCCGGCTGCGTCCCAAGCTCGAAAAGATCCCGGACGCCCGCCTCTACATGCAGGCGGCGCAGGACGTGCGGCTCGGCGGCCGTCCGACCAGGACGCAGTTCGAATTCACGCTGCAGGACGCCAACCTCGCCGAACTCAACGAATGGGCGCCGAAGATCCTCTCCAAGATGCAGACCTTGCCGGAATTGCGCGACGTCGCGACCGACCAGCAGACACTCGGCACCACGCTCGAACTGAAGGTCAATCGCGACACCGCCTCGCGCTACGGCATCCAGCCGCAGCTGATCGACGACACCCTGTACGACGCGTTCGGCCAGCGTCAGGTCACCCAGTATTTCACCCAGCTCAACAGCTACCACGTCATCCTGGAGATCCTCCCGGAGCTGCAGGGCGACCTCAGCACGCTCGACAAGATCTATGTCAAATCGCCGACAACAGGCGATGAGGTGCCGCTATCGACGTTCGCGACCTGGACCAGCGTGCCGGTACGGCCGCTTTCAATCAGCCACCAGGGCCAGTTCCCCGCGATCACGATCAGCTTCAATCTCGCCCAGGGCGCAGCGCTCGGGCAAGCGACCGACGCCGTCCAGAAGGCGATGACCGATCTCGGGGCGCCCCCGACCCTGAACTCGAGCTTCCAGGGCACCGCGCAGGCGTTCCAGCAATCGCTCGGCACCGTGCCGCTTCTGATCCTGGCGGCGCTGGTCGTGGTCTATTTGATCCTCGGCATTCTCTACGAAAGCTACATTCACCCGATCACCATTCTGTCGACGCTTCCGTCGGCCGGCGTCGGCGCGCTCGCGATCCTGATGGCGTTCGGCTATGACTTCAGCCTGATCGCGCTGATCGGCATCATTCTGTTGATCGGCATCGTCAAGAAGAACGGCATCATGATGGTCGACTTCGCGATCGCGGCCGAGCGCGATGAGCATCTCTCGTCGGAGCAATCGATCCGGAAGGCGGCGCTGCTGCGGTTTCGCCCGATCATGATGACGACCATGGCGGCGATGCTCGGCGGCGTGCCGCTGATGCTGGGCACCGGCACCGGATCGGAAATCCGCCAACCGCTCGGCTATGCGATGGTCGGCGGTTTGATCGTCAGCCAGGCGCTTACGCTGTTCACGACACCGGTGATCTATCTTTATCTCGACCGGCTGTCGAATGCGTTCTCCGGCTGGGGACGATCCGGCGGCGATACCGGTCACGACCATTCCGAGCGCGAGCAAGGCTCGATCAAGGAAGCCGCCGAGTGATCTGATCGGACGTCNGGTCACCGACGCCNCTATTCTATTCCTTGCGCGCGCCTCAGGCGCTGCCCAGATAAGCCCGCTGCACCTGCGGATCGTCGGCAAGCGACGCGGCGGTGCCGGACAAGACGCTCTTTCCGACCTGCAGCACGGTGGCAAAATCCGAAACCTCGAGCGCGAGCTCGATCGATTGCTCCGCGAGCAGGATGGTCAGGCCTTCTTTGTGCAGCCGTCCAAAGGTCTCGTACATGGATTCGACCACTGCGGGCGCTAGCCCCAGCGAGGGCTCGTCCAGCATCAGCAGCTTCGGATCGCTCATCAAGGCGCGGCCGACCGCCAACATCTGCCGCTCGCCGCCGGACATGGTGCCGGCGCGCTGGTTGCGGCGTTCTCTAAGTTTTGGAAAGATCTCGTAGACGCGGTCGAGCAGCACGCCNANGCGCGCCTTGTCGCGCAAAGGCGTCGCGCCGAGTTTCAAATTGTTCTCGACGCTCTGCTGTACGAACAGCCGCCAGCCCTCCGGCGACAGCGCGAGGCCCTTGCGCACGATCGCAAACGCGCTCTCGCCGCCGATCTCCTCGCCGCGAAATCCGATCGATCCGGAATGCACGGGAATGAGGCCGGCGATCGCGTTCAGCGTCGTGGTCTTGCCGCCGCCATTGGAGCCGAGCAGCGCCACAACTGAGCCCTCGGGCACCTCGAGCGAAACGTCGGAGACGCCGATCAAGTCGCCGTAGCGGACTTCGAGATGCTCGATCTTGAGCAGCGGCGCGCTCATGTCGCCGGTCCGCCCATTAGCTCGATCGGCGTGTGGCCGGCGGCGGCTTTGGCCGCGCGGGTGCCGAGATAGGCCGCGATCACGGCTGGATTGCCGGTGACCTCGCGCGGGGTGCCGCGGGCGATCTCGCAGCCCTGGTGAAACACCACGACCCGGCTCGCCAGCGACATGATGACTTCCATGATGTGCTCGACGATCACCAAGGTGATGCCGGAGCGATGGATGTCACGCACCAGGTCGATCGCGAGCTGCACCTCGCGCTGGGTCAGGCCCGCCATCGCCTCGTCGAGCAGCAGAACCTTTGGCTCGGTCGCAAGCGCCCTGGCAATTTCCAGCCGCTTGCGGCCGGGCGTCCCTAACGAGCGCGCCGGCGCATCCGCGAGCCGGCTCATGCCGACGCGCTCCAGCACCGCGCGCGATTTGGTTTCGGCCTCGGCGCGATGGGAGCTGCGAAGAAACGCACCGATCATCACATTCTCCAGCACCGTCATGCCTTCGAAAGTCTGCGGCACCTGGAACGTTCGTGCGAGGCCTAGTCGCGCGCGCGCCTCCGGCGCCAAACGGGTAATGTCGCGGCCTTCGAACAGAACCTTGCCGGAGGTCGACGACAAATCGCCGGTCAGGCAATTGAACAGCGTGGATTTGCCGGCGCCGTTCGGCCCGATTAAGCCCAAAATGTCACCCTGCTCCAGCGTCACGGACGCCGCGTCGACGGCCTTGAAGCTGCCGAAGGCTTTTGTCACATCGCAGGCTTCAAGGAGCATGGGTGGCCCCTTCCGCAACCGCTGCCTTCGCTGCCTTGTCGGATATGGCCCAGATCCGTTTGATCAACGTCAAAATGCCGCCGGGCTGAAAGCGCGCGATGACGACGATGATGGCGCCATAGACCACGAAGGTGAGCCCTGCCCCCTTACCGCCAAGCAGATTGTTGGAGATTTCCTCCAGCGGCACCAGGATCGCCGCGCCGACCAGCGGACCGAACAGCAGGCCAGCCCCACCGAGCGCCGCCATGATCAGCATTTTTACGGAAATCAGGATGCCGAGCCCGGACTCCGGATCGACGAAGCCGAACATCATGGCGTAGAGCGCGCCGGCGACGCTGGTCAGACCCGCGCTCAATATAAAGGCGTGGAGCTTGGTGCGGCTTGCGGGGGCGCCGAGCGAACGCGCCGCGCGCTCGGAATCCTTGATCGCCCGGAGATAAAATCCCATCCGGCTCTCGGCCATCCACCAGGTGATGCCGAGCGTGATCAGGAGCACCGCGAGGAACAGATAGTAATAGGGTAGCGCCGAGGTGAAAGAGAGGTCGAACAGGTTTCGCGGCACGGTCGGGCCGCTGAGGCCGACGGCTGCGCCGAGATAATCGGTGTTCGAGACGATCAGCCTNACCAGTTCGGCCANCGCGATNGTCGCCATGCTGAAATAATGACCGGANAAGCGCAGCGTCGGCACGCCGATCACGGCAGCGATCGCGNCGCTTAAGACAATGCCGGCGGGAATTCCGACCAGCGGCGACCATCCGAAATGCGCGTAAGCACCCATCGCGGCATAGGCGCCGCAGCCGAAGAATACGACGTGCCCGACCGATACCTGGCCGGCGTAGCCGCCAATGATATTCCAGGCCGATGCCGCGATTGCATAGAGCAGTACGAGCGCGCCGAGCCGCTGCTGAAACGGCGTCGAGAACCATAGCGGATAGGCGATCACCAGGGCGAGCGCTACGGAAGGCCACAACAGGCGCCGCATCACATCTTGCCCATCAGGATTTGCCCATCAAGCCTTGCGGCCGGAACCAGAGGAAGCACAGGAACAGCGAATACACCACGATGTCCTTGTAGACCGCACCGATCGAATAGGCCGATACCGACTCGATGACGCCGATCAACAGCCCTGCGACCAGCGCGCCCGGCACGCTGCCGAAACCGCCGAGCGAGACCGTGACAAAGGCGACGATGCCGAGCGTCTCGCCGACCGTCGGCGCGATGTAGAAGAAGGTCGCGATCAGTGCGCCGGCAATTCCGGTCGCGCCCGCCGCAATCGCCCAGGCGATCGCCTGCATGCTGTCGGGACGAATGCCCATCAATTGCGCGGCGGTGGCATCCTCGGCGACCGCGAGCATTTTTGAGCCCAGCGAAGTACGCGTCAACAACAAATGCAGGCCGAGCGTCACCAGCAGAGCGACGGCGCCGGCCAACAGCCGCGACGCCTGGATCCGGATGCCGAGCACGTCAAAGGTGCCGCCGACGAGATTTTCCGGCAGCGTCTGGAAGTTGGCGCCAAAACCCCAGAACACGGAGTACCGCAATAGCAGCGCGAGGCCGAAGGTGCCAAGAATCTGGGCCAGCATCGGCCCTTTCATGACGCTGCGGATCAGGCCGAAATAGACGATGACGCCAAGCGTCGCCAGCACCAGCGCCGCGATCGGCGCGCCGACAAAGGGACCGACGCCGAGCAGCGTCCAGACCACGAACGCCACATACATGCCGAGCATGACGAAATCGCCATGGGCGAAGTTGATGACGTTCATCATGCCCCAGATCAGAGTGAGGCCCGACGAAAACAGCGCGTAGACCGCGCCAAGCAGCAGTCCGCCGACAATCACCTGAACGAGAATAGACATGTCAGCGGTCAAGTCCTGCGGGTGTGGTTGCGGACTGGAGCCTTTTCCGTTTCGATTGAATCGAAACGGGCTCTAGATTCTTACCAGCCCTTGTACGGCAGCGCCGGCGCCGTCACGGCCTTGTCCTTGGGCCAGACCGGAACGTAGTGCTCGCCATCCTGTAATTGGATCACCAGCCCTGATGCGAGAATGTTCTGTCCCTTGTCGTCGAACTTGACGCCTTTGTAGCCCATGATGAGTTGATCGGGCTTGAGGTCGGTGGCCTTTAGCGCTGCCTGAATCTTGGCGGGGTCGGTCGAGCCGGCACGATCGATCGCGTCGCAAAGCACGAAGAATCCCTGCATCTGGCGGGCCGAGGTGTCATCGAGATCGTCGCCACCGCTCTTTTTCTTGTACATCTCGTTGATCAGAAAGGTGGGAGACCCGGGAGCACCGACGCTCCACGACGAGCGATTGAACACACCCTGCGAGATCTTGCCTACCGTCTTGATGAAGGAGGGATCGGAAAAGCCCGAATCGTCCCCGATCAGAACGGGTGGTTTGTAATCGAGCGACTGCATGGTCTTGGCATAGAGGATCGCATCCGACGTGTAGCTCACCATGATCACCACGTCCGGCTTCTTTTCCTTGAGCTGAAGCACCTGGCTCTGCACGTCGGTGGTGTTGGCAGAGTACGGCATGTCGAGCGCGACATTCAGGCCATTGTCCTTGAACACGCTGCTGATAACGCTCGCGACCGAGGTGCCGTATTCGGTGTTTTCGTGGACAATCGCAACTCCGTCGGTCTTGACGCCGCCCGCTTTCATGTCCTTGAGAAACTCGAGATAGATCTTGGCCAGGTCCGAAGCGACCGGCGTGGTCCGGAAAAACCATTTGAAACCGCGCTCGGTCAGGTTGGCCGCAACTGACTCGCCGCTCAGAAACGGAATGCCGTATTTCTCGGCGATCGCGCTCGCCGTCAGCGTGATCCCGGATTGGTAAGCCCCGCTCAGTGCAACCACCTTCTCTTCGGTGATCAGCCGCAGCGCCTGGTTCTGTCCGACCGCAGGGCTGCCCTGATTGTCGGCGAACACCACTTCGACCTTGGCGCCGCCAAGGCCGGCGAGGCCGGCGTTCTTTGCCAGCGGCAAGTTGCCGAGTTCGGGATGCGCATTGTTGATGATGTCGACCGCGGTCTCGATCGCGGCCTTGCCGTGCACGCCGGCGCTGGCGGCATTGCCGGAGAGCGGATAGATCGCGCCGATCTTGACGGTTTTGTCCTGCGCCGACGCCGTGCTCGCCAATGCGGCAGAGATCACAGCGGCAGCAAGCAGCCCCGAGATATCCCCAAATCTCATGTGCAGGCTCTCATGTGATTGTCTCCGATACGATCCCACGCAGTGCCATGTTCTATGTCGAGGACGAGCAAAACGCTGGCCTCGGCGAATTCTTGTTTTTATTGGCGCGGTCAGCATCGCATGCCGCGATCGTCCGCGCTAGCTGGCGGAAACGCCCGCAACTTGCCCCCATTCGCTTCCACATGAGCGGAATGCCCGGCCGGCGACGCAGCCGCCCTCGCCCCGATCTACCGAGAAGGGGCGTTGTCCGGCGCTTGCCAAAGCCCGGACCGAGCGAGTAGAAGACGCTACGCTTGCGCTGGGATTTTCGAATTCCGATCGCAAGCGACTGCTCGATAGGCAAATTAAACCTTTGAATTTGTTTATCTATTGCTGTCGGCGATTGGGGAATGGTGTAACGGTAGCACAGCGGCTTTCGGGCTAAGCCGTTGAAATTGTTCACCCGGTTTTGCAAACCCCCTCCATTTTGATCCGGCTATTTCCGGTCACTTCTGAGACGTTTGCAAAACTCTTCTCGTTGTCCTCGGTGTTGAGCAGATTAGTTCGTTGATGGCGAAGCTGTCATCCTTGGGGTTGACGGTGTTCCCGATTTCAATGTCCTGCACTCGCGCAAGCACGATGACGAAGTCCAGCCGTATGCCTTCGACATCCTGACGCTCGATGGCGAGGATTTGCGTTCCCCCCTTACCTGGCGCCGCTACTCGCGCGACGGCCATTTTCGTGTTCGCCGGGCACGGGTGCCCTTCGGCGGGACTGTGCTCGCGAGCGTGGCGGGCGAGCAGCCGCGTGGTCCACAATTCATGCGGATAACCCAGCTCCGTCGCCTTCCGGCACAACAGCGGGCTTTCGCTTCCAGCGTGATCGTCGGCTCGCCGAACGACCGCTTTGCGCGGCGGGTTCAACTGATCGCTGCAACACATTCTGCGAACTTCTCAGCTGGGGTCTGATAGAGCAAGGTCTTTCGCGGTCTTTCATTT
>JGI12635J15846_10005503_pt1 | contig 10925 bp, 11 predicted proteins | sample BlaSpr_A8_OM2_M2_FD_15846 | JGI IMG/M metagenome (IMG submission 15846) | reverse complement strand
GCTGCGCGCGCTGGCCGACGCGTTCGCGGTGCTGTCGCAGAAATATCCGGATGATGACGAGACACAGATCTTCTTCGCGCTGTATTTGACCGCGACCCAGCCGCCGACTGACAAGACTCTGTCGCGCGCCATGTCCGCGATTGTGATTCTTAATCAGCAGTTTGCCAAGCACCCGGACCATCCGGGCGTCGCGCATTATCTGATCCACAGCAATGACTTTCCGGCGATCGCCGCGCAGGGGCTGGTTGCGGCGAATTGCTATGCGCAGATTGCGCCGGACGCGCCGCACGCCTTGCATATGCCATCGCACATCTTCACGCGCGTCGGCATGTGGAAGGAATCGGCGGAGACAAACCGCCGTTCGGTCGACGCGGCCCGGCGTGCTGAAGCCGGCACCGACCAGCTGCACGCTTACGACTACATGATCTATGCCGACTTGCAGATGGCGCGCGACCAGGACGCCTCGCGCGTCGTCGAGGCGGTCGGCTCATTCGCGGAAACGAATCGTGCCGCCGATTATGCGAAGTCGGCGATCCCTGCGCGTTTTGCCGTCGAGCGTAGCGCCTGGCGGGACGCCGCGCGCCTTGCCGATCCGGCGATGAGCAAGTTTCCCTATACCGGCGCTATCCGCATTTTTGCCCGCGCGCTCGGCGCCGCGCGCAGCGGCGATGTCGAAAGCGCCGCCAGGGATTTGGCGCGGCTTGATGAAATCGAAGCCGCGTTGAAAGTGGCAAAAGACGATTACTGGGCTACGGAGGTTCATGTTCAGCAGCTCGCAGCGCACGCCTGGATTGCCCAAGCCAAAGGCGAAGGTGAGCTCGCTTCATCGTTGATGGGCGCTGCCGCCGATGAGGAAGACCGCAGCGACAAATCCAGTGTCAGCCCCGGCCGGCTAATTCCAGCGCACGAATTGTTGGGCGACATGCTGCTCGAAGATGGCCGTGCGGCGGGAGCGCTCACCGAATACGAGGCCGCGTTGCAGCACGATCCGCGGCGGTTCCGCAGCATTTCCGGCGCCGCGCGGGCCGCGGCTGCCGCGGGCAACGCCGACAAGGCGCGCCAGTATTACGGCGTCCTGGTCGAGATGGCCGGTGCGGGCGACCCGCGTCCGGAACTGGCGGCGGCGCGGCAATATTTGGCGCGGTGACACACGGTGGCCATCCTCGAAACCATCGGTCTGGAAAAGCGTTTTGGCGGCATTGTCGCCACCAACGGCGTTTCCATGAAGGTCGACAAAGGCGCCCGTCACGCTTTGATCGGTCCGAATGGCGCCGGCAAGACGACGCTCATTAATCTTTTGACCGGCGTTTTGCGGCCGACCGCCGGCGCCATCATTCTCGAAGGCGACGACATCACCGCGCTTGCCCCATACCGGCGCGTGCGCCGCGGCATGTCACGCACGTTCCAGATCAATCAGCTCTTCCTGGACCTATCGCCACTCGAGACTATCGGCCTTGCGGTTTCCGAGCGGCTTGGTTTGGGCAGCGACTGGTGGCGACTCGTCGGCAGCAAGAGCGAAGTCACCGATGAGATCGCCGAGACCGTGGAGCGCTTTCGCCTCGGCGACGTCATGCACCAGCGGACCGCGACTTTGCCGTACGGCAAGCAGCGTCTTTTGGAAATCGCTCTCGCGTTTGCCTGCCGGCCCAAGCTTCTTTTGCTCGACGAGCCGGCGGCGGGCGTGCCCGAAGCGGAACGCCACGAACTGCTCGCCACCATCAGCGCGCTGCCCGCCGACGTAACCGTATTGCTGATCGAGCACGACATGGATCTGGTGTTTTCGTTCGCCGACCGCATTTCGGTTTTGGTCAATGGCGGACTTTTTGTCGAAGGCAAACCAGAGGAAGTGGCGCGCGATGAGCGCGTCAAAAAAGTCTATCTCGGCGAGGAGCTCGATGCCTGATCTGCTTCGCATCGAACATCTCTCCGCCGGTTACGGCGAAGCGGTGGTCCTGTCGGACATTTCGTTGTCGCTGGCGGAGGGCAGGGCGCTCGCCCTGCTCGGGAGGAACGGCACCGGCAAGACGACGCTGATCAATTCCATTGTCGGCGTGACGACGTATTTTTCCGGCGTCATCGCCATCGACGGCACAGATATCACGAGGTTGCGCCCCGATGAGCGCGCGCATGCCGGCATCGGCTGGGTGCCGCAGGAGCGCAATATCTTCAAATCGCTCACCGTGCATGAAAACCTCACCGCCGTCGCGCAGCCGGGCCGCTGGACGACCGACAAAGTCTATGCGCTGTTTCCGCGGCTCGAAGAGCGGCGGCAAAATCTCGGCAATCAACTATCCGGCGGCGAGCAGCAGATGCTCGCCGTGGCGCGCGCGCTGGTGCTCAATCCGCGGGTCATATTGCTCGACGAGCCGCTGGAAGGCTTGGCGCCGATTATTGTCGAGGAATTGCTGCGCGCCTTGCGCCGCATCATCCGCGACGAGGGCATGTCCGCTATTCTGGTCGAGCAGAATCCGAAGAAAATTCTTGGCGTGACCGATGACGCCATCATCCTCGAGCGCGGCGCCATCGTGCACGCCGCTGAGAGCGCAACGCTATCGAGCGACCGCGCGGCGCTCGAAGCTCATCTCGGCGTTACCGATACCGCGCCGCGGCGCTTCGGCCGGCCTGCACAATAAGTTCCCGACCTGAGGNCCGCGGAATCCTTGCCTCGNCGGGNCGTCTCCTGCTACCGCAAGTAACTGAAACGCATGCAGTTTTTCATTATTCTAAAGTAGAACTCGGCATGTGTTTGGTTGGGAAGGAAGCGACATCAAGTGAGAAGGACGCAAAGATCATGAGGCGCACCCTGACTGCATCGTGCGTTGTCGCAGCGCTTGCCGCGATGAGCCTGACCGCCAAAGCTGACGAGTTTTACGTCGGCGATCCCGTCGCCAAGAACGATCTGGAAATCGTCCCGCACTATCTTCTCGGCATTGAAATGGCGCCGATGCCGAAAGGCATGGCGATGGGCGCGAACGCCGTTCATATTGAAGTCGACGTCCATGCCGCCAAAGGCGAGAAGCACGGTTTCAAGGAAGGCGAGTGGATTCCTTACCTAACGATTTCCTACACCGTCGAAAAAGTCGGCGGCTCGTTCAAGGCGAGCGGCAAGCTTTCGGCCATGACCGCCGGTGACGGGCCGCATTACGCCAGCAACGTGGCGCTCGCGGGCGACGGCGACTATCGCCTGACTTACCGTTTCGAGCCGCCGTCGAAGGCCGGCTTCCTGCGGCACGTCGACAAGGCGACCGGGGTGCCGGATTGGTGGCAGCCCTTCTCGGAGAGCTGGACATTCCATTTCCCGAGCAAAAAGGCGACCGACTAAAATCATCGAAGCGCCGCACAGGACTTAGCTAGGCGATTTGGTGGTGGCGCGCAGATGTTCGACGAACTGCCGGGCGTAGAGCGGCAGCTCGGCGAGTTTCCGGACGCAAATTGTCAGATCGCGCACCGCCCACGGATCGCTGAGCGGCACAGCGGCAATCTGCATGGTCTTGGCGACCCGCCGCGCGGTCGTTTCCGGCACAATGCCGATCCCGACCCGGCATTCGACCAGCCGGCACACCGCGTCGAAGCTGCGCAACTGCACCCGCAACCGCAGCGGCCGTCCGATCCGCACCGCCTTGCTGGCAAGGAAGCGCTGCAAGGCGCTGGCGCGGTCCAATCCGACGAAATCCTGATCGAGCACGTCGGCGAAACTGATTTTCGTCCGCCGCGCCAGCGGATCGGATTTTGCCACCGCGAGCACGAAGCGATCACGGCGGAACGGATAGGTCTCGAGCGCGCCGGTATCGACCGTGCCGGCGACAATGCCGAGATCGGCGACATCCTCGGCCAAGAGGCCGACGATCTCGTCGCTCAAGCGCTCTTCCAGGTCGACGCTGACATTCGGATGCGCGGTGAGAAACGAGCTGAGTGCTTCCGGCAGGAATTCGGTCAAGGCGTTGGTGTTCGACAGCACCCGTATTTGGCCGGCGAGCCCGCCGCCATAAGCGCTGAGGTCTTCGTGCAGGCGTTCGGCCTGGCGGAGTATGCCGCGCGCGTGCTGCAGCAGCGTGCGGCCGGCTTGCGTCGGCACCACGCCCTGGCGCCCGCGCGTCAACAGCGTAACGCCGAGGGCATCTTCCATGCGCCGGATGCGGGTCGAGGCGGCGGCGAGCGCGAGGTGCGCGCGTTCGGCGCCGCGGGTGATGCTGCCAGCGTCGGCGACGTGGCGGAAAAGACTTAAGTCGGCGAGGTCGAAGCGCATGTTCCGGGCTATACTTCGCCTTTGGCGAAGGCAGGCTTCAGTTAATGCCAATTGTCCGGCATATAAATAGCATTATCTTTCGCTTTTAGCGAAACTACGGCATGATCGCCGCTTTGCCGCCGCTGCATTGCGGCCCACGCATGGATTAGTTAGGAACGTCGCCCGGGCTCGGCGCGCCGCCGAGCGGACTCGGATGGGTATAATGGCCGAAACCAACGCTCCTGCGGCGCGGCCGCTGTCGCCGCACTGGCAAATCTACCGGCCGATGCTGACGATGATGATGTCCATCGTCCATCGCATCACCGGCGTCGCGCTCTATTTCGGCACCGTCATCGTCGCCTGGTGGTTCCTGGCCGCTGCGTCCGGACCTGCCGGCTACGCCAAGTTCGAGTGGTTTTCCGGGTCCATCATCGGCCGGCTGATTCTGTTCGGCTACACTTGGGCGCTCATTCATCACGCGCTTGGCGGCGTCCGCCATCTGATCTGGGATACCGGCCACGGCTTCGGCCCGAACGAGCGCGAGTGGCTCGCCGCCGCCAACCTGATCGGCTCGATCGCGATCACGGTGATCCTGTGGATCATCGCACTTTTGGCGCTGGGAGGATCGCGATGAGCGAGGCCCCGGCAAAACACATCCGCACGCCGCTGGCGCGCGTTCGCGGCCGTGGCGCCGCGCGTTCGGGCACCGAGAGCTTCTGGCTGCAACGGCTGACTGCGGTCGCCAACATCCCGCTGATTATCGCCGGCATAGTCATCGTCATCATGCTTCTCGGCCGCAACCAGGCCGCCGTCGCCCAGATCCTCGGCTTGCCGCTGGTCGGCATCATCATGTTGCTGTTCGTCGTGTCGATTACCGTCCACATGCGGATCGGCATGCAGGTCGTGATCGAGGATTACGTGCACGACGAATTGGTGAAACTGATTATGATCATGGCCAACACATTTTTCTGCGTCGCCGTGGCGATGGCTTCGATCTACGGTCTCCTCAAACTTTCATTTGGATTGTGAGCATGGCGAATAACGGAGCCAACGGTGGCGGCGCGGCGCCGGCCGTCAACGGCCGCGCTTATCCGATCGAGGACCACGCCTACGACGTGGTCATCGTCGGTGCCGGCGGCGCCGGCTTGCGCGCCGTCGTCGGCTGCAGCGAGGCCGGCCTGCGCACCGCCTGCATCACCAAGGTCTTTCCGACGCGCTCGCACACCGTGGCGGCGCAGGGCGGCATTGCGGCTGCGCTCGGCAACATGGGCGAAGACGATTGGCGCTGGCACATGTATGACACGGTCAAGGGCTCCGACTGGCTCGGCGACCAGGACGCCATCGAATATCTCTGCCGCAACGCGCCGGATGCGGTGTACGAGCTCGAACATTGGGGTCTGCCGTTCTCGCGCCGCGAGGACGGTAAAATCTATCAGCGCCCGTTCGGCGGCATGACCACCCATTACGGCAAGGGGATTGCGCAGCGTACTTGCGCCGCCGCCGACCGCACCGGCCACGCCATGCTGCACACCATGTACGGCCAGGCGCTGCGCCATTCGGCCGAGTTTTTCATCGAATATTTCGCCATCGATCTGATCATGGACGAGGACGGCCGCTGCCGGGGCGTGGTCGCGCTCAACCTCGACGATGGCACCATTCACCGCTTTGCCGCGCAGATGACGGTGCTCGCCACCGGCGGCTATGGCCGTGCCTATGCTTCATGCACCGGCGCGCACACCCAGACCGGCGACGGCAATGCCATGGTGCTGCGCGCCGGCCTGCCGCTGGAAGACATGGAGTTCGTGCAGTTTCATCCGACCGGCGTCTATGGCGCCGGCGTGCTCATCACCGAAGGCGCCCGCGGCGAGGGCGCCTATTTGGTCAATTCCGAAGGCGAGCGCTTCATGGAGCGTTATGCGCCTTCAGCCAAGGACCTCGCCTCGCGTGATGTCGTCTCCCGCGCCATGACCATCGAGATCCGCGAGGGGCGCGGCGTCGGGCCGAAGAGGGACCACATCTTCCTGCACCTCGACCATCTCGATCCACAAATCCTCGCCGAGCGTTTGCCGGGCATCACCGAATCGGCGCGGATTTTTGCCGGTGTCGATCTGGCGCGCGAACCGGTGCCGATTGTGCCGACGGTGCACTACAATATGGGCGGCATCGCCACGAACTATCACGGCGAGGCGCTGACCAAGCAAGACGGCAATTCCGACCACATCATTCCGGGCATGATGGCGCTCGGCGAAGCGGCGTGCGTCTCGGTCCACGGCGCCAACCGGCTCGGCTCCAATTCGCTGATCGATCTCGTGGTGTTCGGCCGCGCCGCTGCGCTACGGTGCGCCGAGATCCTCACCCCCGGCGACAAGCAGCCGGAGCTGCCGAAGGATTCCGCCGAGCGGTCGCTGTCGCGGCTCGACAAGTACCGCAACGCTTCGGGCGGCACGCCGACCGCGCAGCTCCGTGCCAAGATGCAGCACGTGATGCAGACGAATTGCGCCGTGTTCCGCACCGGCGAGGTGCTGGCCGAAGGCTCGAAGCTCATTCACGAAGTGTTCGAGGGCGCCCGCGACATCCACGTCAGCGACCGTTCGCTGATCTGGAACTCGGACCTGGTCGAAACGCTCGAATTCATCAACCTGATCGAGCAGGCGGTGGTGACGGTCGATTCCGCCGTCAATCGCACCGAAAGCCGCGGCGCGCACGCCCGCGAGGATTTCCCCGAGCGCGACGACAAGAACTGGATGAAACACACATTGTCGTGGCTCGATCCCGCGAGCGGCAAGGTCACCATCGACTACCGCCCGGTCCACACTTACACGCTCACCAACGACGTCGCCTATATCGAGCCCAAGGCGCGGGTGTATTGAGGTTGCAATGGTCCAATTTTCGCTTCCCAAAAATTCCAAGATCGGCCAAGGCAAGACCTGGCCGCATGCGGCGAAAGCCAAGGCGGAACGCGAATTCCGCGTTTATCGCTGGAGCCCCGACGACGGCCGCAACCCGCAAGTCGATATTTATTACGTCGATACCGCCGACTGCGGGCCGATGGTTCTCGACGCGTTGATCTGGATCAAGAACAACGTCGACGCGACGCTGACTTTCCGCCGCTCCTGCCGCGAAGGCATTTGCGGCTCATGCTCGATGAATATCGACGGCACCAACACGCTGGCCTGCACCAAGGCGATGAGCGACGTGAATGGTGCGGTCCGCCTCTATCCGTTGCCGCATCTGCCGGTGGTCAAGGATCTCGTGCCCGACCTGACCAATTTCTACGCCCAGCACGCCTCGATCGAGCCGTGGCTGCGCACCGTCTCGCCGACGCCGCAGAAGGAATGGAAGCAAACCCATGACGATCGGGCGAAGCTTGACGGACTTTACGAATGCATCCTCTGCGCCTGCTGCTCCACCGCGTGTCCGAGCTACTGGTGGAATTCGGAGCGCTTTCTCGGCCCGGCGGCTTTGTTGCAGGCCTATCGCTGGATTTCCGACTCGCGCGACGAGGCGACCGGTGAACGGCTCGACGACCTCGAGGACCCGTTCCGGCTTTATCGCTGCCACACCATCATGAACTGCGCCAAGGCCTGCCCCAAGCATCTCAACCCGGCCAAGGCCATCGCCGACATCAAGCGCATGATGGTCGAGCGGCAGGTGTAGGCACCCTCTCCCGCAAGGGGAGAAGGGAAGGGTCGCCGCGAAAGCCGCAAAGCACATTTCGAATTTGACGAAAATGCCCCACAAGAGCCGTGGGAACGATTCACTGTCCTGAACGCTTATTCAGATGCCGCCTCGCGCGGGCGACCCGCGCTGACCGGTACACGGCCGAATATGGGCGAGAACCGAAAGGTTGCGATGCGATGACGCAAATCATCAGTCAGGAAAAGCCAAAGCAGCCGCTTGAGGATCCCGAGCTTGGTCCGAAAGGGCCGCGCTCGCCTTATCCGGTTGACGAGCCGATCGATCCCAAAGGTCCCGGCTCCGAGCCGGATTATTTCCCGGGCACGCCGGGAAGCGATCTGCCCAAGCTTAAGGACACGTCGGCGCGAACCATCCATCTCGGCCGCCGCCGCCGTCCNGTGAGTTGGCTCCAGGCGAACTGAATTTCAAAGTCGCGCGTCCAAATTGCGTGTCTAAGTCGCGTGTCAATGAGACGTGCTTCGCCGCTGACATTTGCCGGCCGTTGCAGCGGCAGCCTTGGCGGCTGATGTCATGACAAAGCGTCCGTTACACAAAGAGCACCGGTCGGACCCGGCAGAGGCGGGTGAAAGCTTCAACCCCGCGGGAAAACTCGACAACCTGTCGCGCAAGCAAAAGCGCGAGATCGATGCACAAAGCCGGCCGAACGCCGCGCTTATTCACGAGACCATCCGAGCCGAAGGCGAAAGCGAGTTGGAGCGCACATGGTGGGCGCTCGGGCTTTCAGGGCTTGCGGCCGGCCTTTCCATCGGCTTTTCCATGGTGCTGCAGGGCGAGCTGCACGCCATCATTCCCGAAGGCGCCGTCGCCAAGGCTATCGTCCCGTTCGGTTATACCGCCGGTTTTGTGATTGTCGTGCTCGGGCGTCAGCAGCTCTTTACCGAGAACACTCTGACGCCGATCCTGCCGCTTCTGCACAATCGCGATCTGCCGACGCTCCGCAAGGTGTTGACGCTTTGGCTGATCGTGCTGGCGGCCAATGTATGCGGCGGGTTTCTGTTCGCCGCCGCGATTGTTCACACCCACGCCTTTGACGCTACGGTCACCGCTGCATTTGCCGCCGACGCGCGCCATCTGATCGAGAGCACCTTCGGGATCACCATGGTGCGCGCCGTGTTTGCCGGCTGGCTCATAGCCTTGATGGTTTGGTTGTTGCCGACGGCCCAATCGGCGTCGCTCTTGGTGATTATCCTCATCACCTACATCATCGGGCTGTGCGGCTTTCCACACATCGTCGCCGGCACCGTCGACGCCGCGTTTTTGCTGCAAGTTGGCGCAGCGTCAACCCGCGACTTTTTCCTTGGGTTTTTCGTGCCGACGCTTATCGGCAATATTATCGGCGGCGTGGCACTGGTCGCGGTTCTCAATTACGGCCAAGTCGTGCCGGAAATACGCGGCGCGGCGTGAGCGCCCTTACAGTTTGAGCTTGCGCCTTCGCTGACCGAGCGTGCGCAGGCGCAGCGCATTGAGCCGGATAAAGCCTTCAGCGTCGCGCTGGTCGTAAGCGACGTTGCCTTCCTCGAACGTGACCAGGTCCTGATCGTAGAGCGAATATTTGCTCTCGCGTCCGACCACGCCGACATTTCCTTTGTAGAGCTTGAGCCGCACCCGGCCGCTGACGAATTCCTGGCTCTTGTCGATCGCCGCTTGCAGCATCTCGCGCTCCGGCGAGAACCAGAAGCCGTAATAAATCAGCTCAGCGTATTTCGGCATCAACTCGTCTTTGAGGTGTGCGGCGCCGCGGTCGAGCGTGATCTGCTCGATACCGCGATGCGCGGCGAGCAGAATGGTGCCGCCCGGCGTCTCATACATGCCGCGCGACTTCATGCCGACAAAACGGTTCTCGACCAGATCGAGCCGGCCGACGCCGTGCGTCTTGCCGAGCGTGTTCAACTCGGCCAGAAGTTTCGCCGGCGACAGCGTCTTGCCGTCGACGGCGACCGGATCGCCGCGCTCGAAGTCGATAATCAGATAACCCGGCTTGTCGGGCGCGTGCGCCGGATCGTCGGTGCGCGAATAGACGTAATCCGGCACCTCTTTGCCGGGGTCTTCCAGTACTTTGCCTTCCGATGAGGTGTGCAGGAGATTGGCGTCGGTCGAAAACGGCGCTTCGCCGCGCTTGTCCCTGGCGATCGGAATCTGGTTCTTCTCGGCGAATTCGAGCAACGCCTCGCGCGAACGGAATTGCCATTCGCGCCACGGCGCGATTACCTTCACGTCCGGCTTGAGCGCGTAATAGGACAGTTCGAACCGCACCTGATCGTTGCCTTTGCCGGTAGCGCCATGGGCGACGGCGTCGGCGCCGACCTTCTCCGCGATCTCGATCTGCTTCTTGGCAATCAGCGGCCGCGCGATCGAGGTGCCGAGAAGATACTGGCCTTCGTAGAGCGCGTTGGCGCGGAACATCGGAAACACGTAGTCGCGCACGAATTCTTCGCGCAAATCCTCGATGAAAATGTTCTCCGGCTTGATGCCGAGCGTCAGCGCTTTCGCCCGCGCCGGCTCGAGCTCTTCGCCCTGGCCGAGATCGGCAGTGAAGGTCACCACCTCGCAGCCATAGGTGGTCTGCAGCCACTTCAAGATGATCGAGGTGTCGAGGCCGCCGGAATAGGCGAGCACGACTTTTTTGACATCGCCTTTGGGCATCGAAAATCCTGCCTGCGCCAAATTTATTCGAAATGCGCGCGGACTATAGGCGGGCGCAAGAGCGACGCAAGTTCACGGTTACCGGTCCGGGGTCGCCACGGTTGGATTTAGGAGCTTTGCCGCTTCCGGCCGCTCAGCCACCCGCGCATCGCGTTGCCGGACCGTTCAAGCGGGCCTTCGACTTCCTCGTTGGTGAGCCGGGTTCGCCGCCAGCGGTAGATCGCGCTGTAGAGCGTCCATACCACGACGAACATGAAAACGCCGGCGAAGACGATGTCAGTGAAGAAATGCCCGCCGGCGGCCATGCGCAGCACGCCAATGCCGGAGCCGAAGGCAAGCGCCGCGCCATAGGCGAGCG
>JGI12635J15846_10005501_pt1 | contig 10926 bp, 7 predicted proteins | sample BlaSpr_A8_OM2_M2_FD_15846 | JGI IMG/M metagenome (IMG submission 15846) | reverse complement strand
GCGGTGCCCGCGCCGCCTCCCCGCGCCCCCGCGGGCCGCGTGACCGGCCTTCCCGATTTCTCGGGGCTGGTCGCGGAGAACGGTGCCGCGGTGGTCAATATCAGCGTCGTCGAGAAGCCGCAGAAAATGGGGACCGGCGGCGGCAACGGCGCGGATCCGGGCGACGATGATCCGCTGTCGCAATTCTTCCATCGCTTCCAGGTCCCGATGCCGGGTCCGGATCACATGCCGCCTGCGCACGGCATAGGATCGGGGTTCATCGTCACGCCCGACGGCTATGTGCTCACCAACGCGCACGTCGTCGCCGACGCTTCCGAGGTGACCGTCAAGCTCACCGATCGGCGTGAATTCCGTGCCAAAGTGATCGGTGCCGACAAGCGCAGCGATGTCGCGCTGATCAAGATTCCTGCCACGGGTTTGCCGACGGTCCGGTTCGGCGATCCGGACAAAATCAGACCTGGCCAGTGGGCCATCGCCATCGGCTCGCCGTTCGGCTTCGAGAACAGCGTGACGGCGGGCGTGGTGAGTGCGGTGGGGCGCCCGCTGCCGGACGACAGCGGCACCTCGTTCGTGACCTTCATCCAGACCGACGCGGCGGTGAATCCGGGTAACTCCGGCGGACCGCTGTTCAATTTGGACGGAGAAGTGATCGGCATGAATGCGCAGATCTACAGCCGCACCGGCGGCTACATGGGCATGTCGTTCGCGATTCCGATCGACGTGGCGCTGAACGTCAAAGATCAACTCATGAAGACCGGCAAGGTGGCCCGCAGCCGTATCGGCGTGGCGGTCCAGGATATCGGGCAGCAGCTCGCGCAGACCTTCGGGCTGGCGACGCCGCACGGCGCCTTGATCAGCGCGGTCGAGCCGCAAAGCCCGGGCGAGCGGGCAGGGCTCAAGCCGGGCGATGTCATCACGAGCGTCAACGGCCGCAATATCGATCACGACTACGATCTACCGACGGTCATCTCGCAGCTTCCTCCCGGCAGCGAAGCGAAGCTCGGGGTCTGGCACGATCGAAAAGCTACCGAGGTGACGGTCAAGACCGTGCTGCTCGAGGACACGCCGGCTCAAGCGGCGCGTAACAACGGTGCGCAGGACGGCGGCGGCAAACTGGGGCTCGCGGTGAGGCCTTTGGATCCGAATGAGCAACGCGAACTGCATACGCACGGACGCTTGGTGGTCGAGGACGTGACCGGGCCGGCGCTCGCCGCGGGATTGCAGGCGGGCGATGTAGTCCTCGGGGTGAATGGAGCGGGGGTGTCGACGGTCGCGGACTTGAAGCGTGAGGTGGCTCGCGCCGGGCGCACGGTTGCGCTCTTGATCCAACGCGACGACGCGCAGATCTATATCCCGGTCGACCTCGGGTGAGTGCGCACCCGGCCGGCGCCATGCCGGCGGCATTCCTGCCGACCTCGCGTGCCGAGATGGACGCGCTCGGCTGGGATCAATGCGACGTGATCCTGGTCACGGGCGACGCCTACGTCGATCATCCGAGCTTCGGCATGGCGCTGATCGGGCGCGTGCTCGAGGGCCGCGGCTTTCGCGTGGGTGTCATCGCGCAGCCCGATTGGCAGAGCACGCGCGACTTCATGAGCCTCGGCGCGCCGCGGCTGTTTTTCGGCGTCACGGGCGGCAACATGGATTCCATGGTGAACCGCTATACCTCGGATCGCCGCGTGCGGAGCGACGATGCGTACACGCCCGGAGGCGAGGGGGGTAGGCGGCCGGATCGCTGCGTCATCGTGTACGTGCAGCGTCTGCGCGAGGCCTACAAGGGCATCCCTCTCGTCATCGGGGGCATCGAGGCGAGTCTGCGCCGTATCGCGCATTTCGACTACTGGTCGGACCAGGTTCGCCGTTCCCTATTGGTGGATGCCAAGGCGGATCTCCTGGTCTACGGCAACGCGGAGCGGCAGGTGGTCGCCATCGCGCAGAGACTCGATGCAGGTGAGAGGATCTCGGACATCGAGGACCTGCGCGGCACCGCGTATCTGCGGCGTGCCGTCCCGCAGGATTGGGTCGAGATCGACTCGACCGAGCTCGATACACCGGGGCCGCTTGCGCCGCCCGCCGACCCTTACGCCGGTGAGGAGGAGCGCATGACGCATCGCCCTGGCGCCGGCCCTGCGCTCGCGCCGCCGCCCGACACGGGCCACCGGGTGGTCAAGTTCTATCGCAAAGTACCGAACGCCGCGCGCGAGCGCAGCGTCATCCGTCTGCCTTCCTACGAGGCGGTGAGCTCCGACGCCGTGCTGTATGCGCACGCGTCCAGAATCCTGCATCTCGAGTCGAATCCGGGTAACGCCCGTGCGCTCGTTCAGCGCCACGGCAACCAGGAGGTGTGGCTGAATCCGCCGCCGCTGCCTCTGTCCACCGAGGACATGGACGCCATCTACGAGCTGCCGTATGCGCGCCGGCCGCATCCGAAGTACGGCGCAGCGCGGATCCCGGCCTATCACATGATCCGTTTCTCGGTCTCGATTCAACGCGGCTGCTTCGGAGGCTGCACCTTCTGCTCGATCACCGAGCATGAAGGACGCATCATTCAGAGCCGCTCGGAGGATTCGGTGATCCGCGAGATCGAGACCATCCGCGATACCGTGCCGGGATTCACCGGCGTGGTGTCGGACCTGGGCGGTCCCACGGCGAACATGTACCGCCTGCATTGCAAGAGCAGCGCCATCGAATCGGCCTGCCGGCGTCCTTCGTGCGTATATCCGGGCATATGCCCGAACTTGAACACCGATCACGCGCCGCTGATCCGGCTGTACCGGCGCGCCCGCGCGCTCCCGGGCATCAAGAAAGTGCTGATCGCCTCGGGGGTGCGCTACGACCTCGCCGTCGAGTCGCCCGAATACGTCAAGGAGCTCGCGACTCATCACACCGGCGGCTACCTCAAGATCGCGCCCGAAGCGATCGGCGAGGGCCCGCTCTCCAAGATGATGAAACCCGGGATCGGTGCCTACTACAAGTTCAAGGAGCAGTTCGACAAGTACTCCAAGGCCGCGGGCAAGGAGCAGTATCTGATCCCGTACTTCATCGCCGCGCATCCCGGCACGCGCGACTCGGACATGCTCGAGCTGGCGGTCTGGCTCAAGAGCAACGGCTTTCGCGCCGACCAGGTGCAGGCTTTCCTGCCGTCGCCCATGGCGACGGCCACCGCCATGTATCATTCCGGCAAGAACCCGCTCAAGAAGATCACTCGGAGCAGCGAGGAGGTCATCGTCCCGAAAGGCACGCGGGTCCGGCGGCTGCACAAGGCGTTCCTGCGCTATCACGATCCGGACAACTGGCCGGTGCTGCGCGAGGCGCTGAAGCGCATGGGGCGGGCCGACCTGATCGGCAACGGCAAGCATCACCTCGTACCCGCCTACCAGCCCGTCGGCCCGCGGCCGGCGTTGCGGCCATTTCGCACCCAGCACACGGGGTTGCCGAAATCCGGCACCGGCCGCAGCGGCACCGACCGCAAAAAATCCCCCAAAGGTGCGCGCGGCGCAGGGCGTTCCTAGGGCGCCGGCCAGCGTTTTTGCTTGCTACCCTGCCTCCCGTGCGATTAAAGTTCCGGGCTGTCTAGCGGTTGCCGGCCGCAATTCATCAAACGGGATTGGCGCGCCCTCCTTTCGAGCGGGCATGGGGCCCTATGGAATATGGATCACTGGATCGTACATAAATTTGGGGGTTCCAGCGTCGCCGACGCAAGTTGTTTCCGGCGCGTCGCCGACATCATCGAAGCTTCCTCGAATCCGCGCGAGGCCGTGGTTCTGTCCGCCTGCCGAGGCGTCACCGACGCATTGCTGAATTCGGTGGCGCTGGCCGAGCAGCGGGACGGCGACATGAGCGGTGCGATCGAGGAGCTTTGGAAGCGTCACGAGAAGCTGGCCGCCGAGCTGCTATCGCCGGCCGCGTGCGAAACCTATTGCGTCCAGCTGGCGAAGGACTGCCGGGACATCGCGGGCGTCCTTCAGACCGTGCGGCTCATCCGCCAGGCGACGTATTCCATGCGCGACGTGATCGCGGGCTACGGCGAGATCTGGTCCACCCGGCTGTTCGCACCCTTCCTGCGCGAGCGCGGGCGCATCGAGGGCGAGGTCAAGTGGATCGATGCGCGCGATGTCATCATCGTCGAGTGGGGACCGTTGGGCCCTGCGGTGCAGTGGAGCGCGAGCGAGCAGAACCTGCGCAAGCGCATCCCCGAGGGCTTCAAAGGAAGGCTGATCGTGACGGGATTCGTCGCGACCACGACCACCGGCATGCAGACCACGCTCGGACGCAACGGAAGCGACTTCTCCGGCTCCATCTTCGGCGCCCTGCTGCAGGCGTCCGAAATCGTGATCTGGACGGACGTGGACGGCGTGCTGTCCGCCGATCCCCGGCTGGTGCCGAACGCGCAGGTGATAGATCAGCTTTCGTACAACGAGGCCATGGAGCTCGCGTATTTCGGTGCCAAGGTGATTCATCCGCAGACCATGGAGCCGGCGGTCGCGCGGGACATCCCGATCTACATCCGCAACACCTTCGCGCCCGAAAAGCACGGCACGCTCATCTGCGCGAATCCCCAGTCCGCGCTGAAAGTGAAAGGCATCACCACCATCGATCCGGTCGCACTGGTCAATCTGGAGGGAGCCGGCATGATCGGCGTGCCGGGCACGGCTCACCGTCTGTTCGGGGCTTTGCGCGATGCCGGAATTTCGGTCATCTTGATTTCGCAGGGGAGCTCGGAACATTCGATCTGCTTCGCGATACCCGCGGCGCAGGCCAAGCGCGCCGAGGAGGCGGTGAGGCGCGCGTTCGACGCGGANCTTCGCGACGGACAGATTCAGCATGTCGACGTGGCGCTGGACCTCGCCATCCTCGCCGTGGTGGGCGACGGCATGGCCGGCGCGCACGGTGTCGCCGCCAACGTGTTCAACTCGCTCGGAGATGCGGCAATCAATGTGCGCGCGATCGCCCAGGGCGCCTCGGAGCGCAATATTTCCCTGGTCGTCGACGGCAAGTTCGCCGCCAAGGCGCTGCGCGCCGTGCACGCCGCGTTCTATCTGTCGCCTTACACCCTGTCGATCGGATTGATCGGCCCCGGCACGGTGGGGCGCGTGCTGCTCGAGCAGATCGGGAGCCAGATCGAGCGGCTGCGCGCGCTCAACCTGGATTTGCGCGTGCGCGGAATTGCAGGCTCCAAGCGCATGGTCCTCGCCGAGAAGGCCATCGATCTGAACCGTTGGGCCGAACTTCTCGCGGAGAAGGGCGAGCCGGTCGACCTCGCGAAGTTCGCGGCACACTGCCAGGCCGATTACATCCCCCATACGGTGCTCATCGATTGCACGGCGAGCGCCGCGGTGGCGTCGCACTATCGCGACTGGCTGGCGCGCGGCATTCACGTGGTCACGCCGAACAAAAAGGCGAACTCGGGCGCGCTTCCCGACTACCGCGCCTTGAGGGAGGCGGCGCGCGCTGCCGGTACCCACTACTTGTACGAAGCGACCGTGGGTGCCGGACTCCCGGTGATCCAGACGCTGCGCGATTTGCGCGAGACCGGCGACGACATCACGCGGATCGAGGGAATTTTCTCGGGGACGCTCGCCTATCTCTTCAACGTATTCGACGGCAGCGAGTCGTTCTCCTCGATCGTTCGAGCCGCCAAGCAGAAAGGCTACACGGAACCCGATCCGCGCGACGACCTGTCGGGCATGGATGTGGCGCGCAAGCTCATCATCCTCGGCCGGGAAATGGGCCTTACCCTGGAAATGTCCGATGTCGAGGTCACGGGGCTCGTGCCGAAGGCGCTCGACGGCTGCAGCGTGGAGGAGTTCATGGAGAGGCTCCCCGAGTTCGACGCCGTCATGGCGCAGGCCTTGAAGGATGCCAAGCAGGCGGGCCAGGTGCTGCGCTACGTCGGACGGGTCGACGCGGACGGCAAGGCCACCGTGGGCCTCACGCACCTGGATGCCACACATGCGTTCGCGAACATCGCGCTCACCGACAACGTGGTCCGATTCGCGACGCGGCGCTACTGCGACAATCCGTTGATCGTGCAAGGCCCCGGCGCGGGGCCTGAAGTGACCGCCGGGGGCGTGTTCTCGGATTTGCTGCGCCTTTCGGCTTATCTGGGAGCGCACCTGTGAGCGCCAAGCACACCGAGGTCATCGCTTTCGCGCCCGCCACCGTCGCCAATGTGGGCATCGGATTCGACATTCTCGGCCACACGGTGGAGGCGGTGGGCGACCGGGTACGGCTCCGGCGCATCGACCAGCCGGAGGTGCGCATTCGCGCGGTGACCGGGATCGCGGGCGACCTTCCCGTCGAGCCCGGCAGCAACACCGCCGGACGCGCGCTGCAGGCCATGCGCGCATCCTTGGGACTTCGCTTCGGATTCGAAATCGAAATCGAAAAGGGCATTCCGCTGGCCTCGGGAATGGGGGGATCCGCGGCTTCCGCGGTCGCCGCCGTGGTCGCGGCCAATGCCGTGGTCGAGGAACCGGCGCCGCGCCTGAAGCTGCTCACGTTCGCCATGCAAGGCGAGATCGTCGCAAGCGGATCGGTGCACGTCGACAACATCGCGCCGTGCCTCTTCGGAGGATTGGTGCTGACCGTCGGCATCGATCATCCGCGCGTGAAACAGATCCCGGTCCCCGCCTCGATCCGCTGCGTGCTGGTTCATCCGCACATGCATCTCGGCACGCGTGAGGCGCGCGCCGTGCTGAAAAGCGACGTGACCCGATCGGATTTCGTCTGGCAGACGGCCAATCTCGCGGGTTTCATCAGCGGGTGCTACTCCAACGACCTCGACATGATCCGCGATTCGTTCAACGACGTGATCATCGAGCCGCAACGCCAGAACCTCATCCCGGGATTCAAGGATGTGCAGCGGAGCGCCATGTCCCACGGGGCTCTGGGATGCTCCATTTCCGGCGCGGGACCTGCGATATTTGCCTGGGTGGAGATCCAGAATGCCGAGGCCGTGCGCGCGGCCATGACGGCCGCGTTCACGGAGCATGGGCTCGAAACGGACTCTTGGATTTCATCGCTCGATAACGCCGGCGCTAGGGTGGTCGAGGCCTGACGCTGACCGAGGACTGCCGATGACCGAGGAAATGAAATTCGCGAGCTCGCGGGCCGGTGCGCCCGCGGTCGCGCTGAGCGACGCGATTCGGCAGGGACTTGCGCCGGACGGCGGACTGTACGTGCCGACGCGCCTTCCCAGCGTCGATGCCGCGTCCTTCAGAGGCCTCACGCGCCTGCCGGAGATAGGCGAGAGGACCCTGGACGGATTTTTCGAAGGGGACCGGTTGCAGCCCGTGCTCGGCGACATCGCCGAAGCCGCGCTCGACTTTCCGGCACCGACCACCGCCGTGCCGCAGTGCCCGGATCCGCTGTTCGTGCTCGAGCTCTACCATGGGCCCACGGCGGCATTCAAGGATTTCGGCGCGCGGTTCCTGGCAGAGACTCTGCAGCGGCTGCAAGGCCCGGCTGAGCCGCCCATGACCATTCTCGTGGCAACCTCCGGCGACACCGGCGGCGCCGTCGCCTCCGCGTTTCACCTGCGGCCCTGGGTGCGTATCGTCGTGCTCTATCCGAAGGGTCTGGTGAGCGCCCGCCAGGAGCAACAGCTCACCTGCTGGGGCGACAACGTGATCGCCTTGCGCATCGACGGGACCTTCGATGATTGTCAACGTCTGGTGAAGGAGGCTTTCGTCGACTTCACGCTTCGGACCAAGCATCGCTTCAGTTCCGCCAACAGCATCAATATCGGCCGATTACTGCCGCAAATGGTGTATTACGCGGCCTCGAGCCTCGATGTGGAGCGGCGCACCGGTATGAAGCCTTCGTTCATCATACCGGCCGGCAACTTGGGCAATGCCTTCGCAGCCATCTGGGCGCGCGCGGCCGGGTTTCCCATCGATCGGATCGTGCTGGCGCACAACGCGAACCGTGCCGTGCCCGATTTCTTGGCATCGGGCGATTGGCGGCCCCGTCCGAGCCTCGCCACCCTGGCCTCCGCCATGGACGTGGGCAATCCCAGTAATATGGAGCGTATCCGCGCGTTCTATCCGACGTTCGCCTCGATCAGCGAACATTTGAGCGCGGACAGCGTCGATGACGCTACAATCCGGCGTCGGATCGGAGAGGATTTCATGCAGTTTGGACGCGAATGGTGTCCGCACACGGCGACGGCCGCGGAGCTCTACCGCCGCCTCGGCGAGAGCGATCGGCGGGATCGCCCGTGGGTGCTCGTGGCGACGGCCCATCCTGCCAAGTTCAACGATGTCGTGGAGCCGATCATCGGCAAACCGGTCGAGGTGCCTCCAGCGCTCGAGCGGCTGCTCAAACTCCCGCAACACATTCTGGACTTGCCGCCCACGCTCAAGGCGGTGGCGGCGGCCTTAGAATGAGCGGCCGCCGCTCGACCGAGCCACGCCCTAGATGAACGACCTTCGAATCGAGCCGCAGTGGATTGCCGCGGGAGCCGCTCTCGTGCTCATCGGAGCGGGCAGCTACGTGGGATTGCGCTCCTACCAGCGCCGCGCGCGGCGCAAGTCGCTGCTGGCGCGCCTCGACCGGGTTGCCTACGAAGCGGCGCATCAGGTGCTGGTGCCCGACGGGATGGGTGGGTACATTCACATCGATCATTTGCTGCTGACGCCGCGCGGGGTCCTGATCCTGGATACTCGCCGGGTGGCCGGACTCATCTTCGGCGGCGATCAAATGAGCGACTGGACGGTCATCGGCCGCCGCCGCTTCACCTTCGACAATCCGCAGCCCGCTCTTTATGACCGGATCGCCGCCGTGAAGGCGCTGGTGGGCGAGTTTCCCGTCGAGGGCCGGCTGCTTTTTTCCAACATCGGCAAGTTCACCAAGGGCATGCCCAAGTACGTGATGATGCTGGACGGCATCGAAGTGGAATTCCCGCCCGTGGACCGTAGTCTCAAGGGATCGGCGGCGCTCGCGCAGTCCGAGGAAGTCTGGGGCCGCCTGATGTCCCAGCTCAAACCGAGCCCGCACCTGTTCACGAATCTCTAGAGGCTGAAGAACCGCTCCGCATTCCGGGTCGTCGCTGCCGCCAGCGCGTCCAGCGATTCGCCGCGAAGGGCGGCGACCGCGCGGGCGATATGCGGCAGGAACGCGGGCTCGTTGCGACGGGACTTCGGACGGGGCTCGATGTCGCGCGGCAGAAGATAGGGTGCATCGGTCTCGATCATGAGGCGTTTCGCCGGGATATGGGGCACCGCCTTGCGCAGATCCGCTCCGCGGCGCTCGTCGCAAACCCATCCCGTGACGCCGATCGACAAGTCGAGCGCGAGATACGCCTCGAGCTCCTGCGGCCCGCCGGTGAAGCAGTGCGCGACACCGCCGATCAGGGCGGGGCGGAATTCAGCGAGGATGGCCGTGAAGTCCTCGTGAGCGTCGCGCTGGTGCAGGAACACCGGCTTCGCGGCCGCAGCGGCGATCTCGAGCTGCGCGACGAAGGCCTGGCGCTGCGCTGCCCGCGGGGAGAAATCCCTGAAGTAATCCAAACCGCATTCCCCGACCGCGACCACGCGGGCCAGGGAGAGTATCTCCCGCAGTTCCTCGTGCCTCGAGGGCGCGAACTCCGTTGCATGATGCGGATGCACGCCGGCCGTGCACCACAGCGCGCCCGGATGGGCTGCGGCAAGGGCCGCCGCCGCGCGCGAGCTCTCGAGATCCGCGCCCGTGACCACCTGGCGCGTCACGCCGGCATCCGCGGCGCGATCCATGACGCCGCCCAAGTCGGCGGCGAAGCTCGAATGGGTGAGATTCGCTCCGATGTCGACGAATTCATGGCTCAAGTCGCGCTACCTCGTTGTGATATCTTCGACCGCCATATTAAGACTGCTCGGGAGCTCCTGCATGCGTCGCTTAACGGGATTGGCGTTGTTGTCGCTGTCGTTCGCCGCGGCGATCGGCATCGCCCAGGAGGGCGGCGACATGCAGGCGCAGATCCTGTACGCCTATCAGTCGGAGGACACCAATCAGCTGGCGAGCCTGGTACAGAATCTCTCCAACCAAGTGAAAGCCGGCGGCGCGGACGCCGCGCTCCGCTATCATCTGGCGCACGCAGAATATCGATTCGGATTGCTGGCGCAGGGAAAGCGCGCCCGCGACGCGGCGCCCGCGTTCGCGGACTGCATCGAGCAGCTGAAGTCCATCCTGGAACAAGATGTCAAATCGGTGGAGGCGCTCGTCCTGCAGTCCGCCTGTTACGGCGAGCTGGCGAAACGCAGGCGTCTGGAGGCGGTGCTGCTCCGATCGAAGGCCGAGGAGCGTCTCAATGCCGCGTTCAAGCTCGATCCGCGCAATCCGCGCGTGCTCTACTTCATGGCCGAGAAGGGGCTCTCGGGGTCGAAGCCGGGGGCGCCGGAGAACGAGCGGGCGTTCGCCGAGCTGCAGGAGGCGGCGAAGATTTTCGATCAATCCTCGGCGACTCGAAGCGACGTCCCCGGCTGGGGGCACGCGGAGGCGTATCTCGCGCTCGGAATGCAGCTGCAAAGCCGCGGCGATACGTTGGGCTCGCGCAACTGGATCGAGAAGGCGTTGATCGTCGCGCCCGATTACAAGGCCGCGCAACGGCAGATGACGGGCATCGTGCACCATTGATCGCGCCGGCCGCCGCCGGCGTCGAAACTGGTATCATGCGACGCGATGAAGGCACAAGCCACGCAACTATCGCTGTTCGAGACGCGCGGCTCGAGCGACCCATTTGCGGTGCGGGTGAGCGCTAGGGCGCGACGACTCACCGCCAGGGTTCACGTGGGCGGCCGTGTCGAGATCGTGGTGCCGGTCGGCGTCAACGCCAGGGCGGTGAGGGACTTCGTGCAGCGCTTCACCCCGTGGATCGACCGGAAAGTTGCGGCCATGCAGTGCTTCGCCCAGCCGGCCGCCGCCGTTCCCGAGCGTATCGACTTCGCG
>JGI12635J15846_10005500_pt1 | contig 10929 bp, 8 predicted proteins | sample BlaSpr_A8_OM2_M2_FD_15846 | JGI IMG/M metagenome (IMG submission 15846) | reverse complement strand
AGCACCTCGTCCACGACGACGTACCGGGCAACGTCGCCGCCGAGCTGATTCAGGAGGCCGGCGCAGTCGAGGCGGCACTCGCAGCCTCGCCTCGCCGCAAGAGCCTGCACTTTCGCTTCGAGCGCGGCGCCGCCTGCCCGATGGAAGGTCGAGCGGTGTGGGCCCGCTGGTCGGCGGCCGAGCACCGGCTGACCGTCTACGACTCCACGCAGTCGCCGACCTCGATCCGCGGCGGCCTCGCCGTGCTTTTCGGGTTGCCCGAGTCGAATGTTGAGGTGATCGCGCCCGACGTGGGTGGCGGATTCGGGCCAAAGATCATGTTGTTCTATCCCGACGAGCTCCTCGTTCCGTTCGCCGCGTTGAAGCTCGGCAGGCCCGTGAAATGGACCGAGGACCGGCAGGAGCATTTCACTGCGGTGAACCAGGAGCGCGGCCAGGTCCACGAGGTCGAGGTCGGTTTCGACGACGACGGCAAGCTCATCGCGCTCGATGTGGACTTCATCCACGACGGCGGCGCGTACACCCCTTACGGAATCATCCTGCCGATCATCACCGCGGCCCAGGTACCAGGCCCCTACCGTGTGCCGAACTATCGGGTGAGATTCCGCGACGTGTACACCAATGCCACGCCGACGTCTCCGTATCGCGGCGCCGGTCGCCCGCATGCCTGCTTCGTGATGGAGCGAACACTAGACGCGATCGCCGCCGAGCTCGGACTCGACCGCACCGAGGTACGGCGCCGGAACCTCATCGAGCCCGATCAGTTTCCGTACGAGGTCGGTGTCGTGTGGCAGGACGGAAACCAGGTCGTGTACGACAGCGGTGACTACCCGGCGCTCGTAGAACGGGCGCTCGAGATGCTCGGCCCTCGACCCGAAGGCGATCACATTGGCATGGGCCTCAGCCCGTACGTCGAGGGGACCGGGGTCGGGCCGTACGAGGGAGCGCACGTGCAGGTGCTCGTCTCGGGCAAGGTGGTTGCGGCCACCGGCATTCCAAACCAGGGGCAGGGCCACGCAACCGTCTGGGCGCAGATTGTCGCCGACCAGCTGGGAGTGGACGTCTCCGACGTCGAGGTGTCGAGCGGCGACACCCGCAGATTCCAGTGGGGCGTAGGCACGTTCGCATCCCGCGCCGCCATCATGGCCGGCAACGCGATGGCGGTGGCCGCGGGGATGGTCGCCGAGAAGGCGAAGCACATCGCCGCCGAGCACCTGGAGGCGGATCCCGCCGACCTGGAGCTTGCGGGCGGCAGAGTACGCGTGAAAGGATCGCCCGACCGCGGCATCCCGCTCGCGGCGGTCGCAGTGCTCTCCAACCCGATGCGATATGCGTTCGGTGGCGGCACGGAAGCAGCGACCCAATTCGCAGCCAAGCCGCGGCCGGGGCCGCCGCTGCTCGAGGGAGAGCGGCCTGGTTTGGAGGCGACCGGGTACTTCAGCCCGGTGGGGTCGGCGTGGGCGGCGGGCTGCCACGCGGCGTATGTGCGGGTAGACCCAAAGACCTACCGGCTCGAGATCCTCAAGTACGTGGTCGTCCACGACTGCGGTCGATTGATCAATCCCCTGGTGGTGGAAGGCCAGATCGAGGGCGGCGTCGCCCAGGGCATCGGTGGCGCTTTCTACGAGCGCCTCGCATACGACGACGAAGGTCAGCTCCGCAACGCGTCCTTCATGGAGTTCCTCATGCCCTATGCGACCGAGATCCCGGCGATCGAGATCGATCACATCGAGACACCGTCGCCGCTGAACCCGCTCGGCATCAAGGGCGCCGGCGAGGCAGGCGTGATCCCCGTGGGCGCGGTCCTCGCCTCTGCGATTGAGGAGGCCACTGGAGTGCCGATCACCGAGATGCCGCTTTCGCCGTTGAAGCTGTTTGAGCTGGTTAGGGCTCAGTCCTGACGACCGCGGCGATGATGTTTCCGCCCGGCGGTCCCTGGTGGGAGTTGCGCTCCCCTCCGCTCACGTAGTTCGTCGTGCGGCCGGTCACCGAGGCGACGAGCATCCCGCCCAGCGCCTTCCCGATCTGGTAGGCGTCGACGTCATCGAGCAGGGTGATCCTCTGGCCACGGATCTGATCGCTGCCGGGGATGACCGACTTGGCGAAGACGTGAACGAGGCGCGACAGGTCGCTCTCGGCCGGCAGCCCGTTGAACTGCAGCCCGGCTGAACGAAGCGCGTTCCTCACGCCCTCGGCATCGATGAAGTCCTTGGTGACCGCATGGCCGATGCGCAGCAAGCTTCGCGAAGCGGTCGAGTTGCCGAAGACGAGCACCTCGCCGTGGCGCTTCTCGCCGCCGGACGAGGTCATGGCGACCTCCGAGTACAGGCTCCAGTCGCGTCGCACCACGCTGTCCGACAGCGCCGATTCCTTCACCTCGCCGAGAGCCATCGCCACACCCAGCGCCGCGGCGTCGTTCGCGTAGACGCCGGCTCCCTCCGGACCGAAAGTGAGGTCGTGGGAGACCACCGTCTTCCCGCGCGACTCGGCGTCCTTGATGCTCGCCGTCGTCAGGCCCGGCACCTTGACCATGACCAGGTGCACGTCCTGTGCGTCGGTGAGGCCCGCGTCAGCCATGGCCCGGTGCGTCGCCTCCGCGACCTTGCGAATCTGGCCCATGCGGCCGACCTCCTCGGGTGGCATCGGATCCGAGCCTGCCCGACCTACGACGAGGCGTTTGTCTCCACCGCCCTCTGGGACCTCGACCCATTCGCGCGTGACGACTGCGATGTGCGGCGTGATCACTCCCGGGCACCCGCCGGACAGCACGAAGATGACCTGCTTTGCAACATCGTCCACCGGTATCCCCACGAATTTCGCCGTCCACTGGCGGAGCGCCACATCTGCCCACACGCGGCCCCAGTCGTCGTGCTGACCGGTCCCCTCCGTCTTTCCGGCGATCGCGACCAGGGTCTCCGGTTTGATCTTCCCCGCGTCCGCGAGCTGTTGCAGCCCGGACGTATCCGACGGCGCGGCCATCGGGCACACGAACATCTCGACCTTCTGAGCTTTCATCACACGCACATTGTCATGTGGGGAGTGGTGGTCGCAGGAAGCCGAAGCCCGGCATCGCCTCCAGCTGCTGGGCCAGTGCCAGCAGCTCCCATTCCTGGCCGGACCTTGCGACGAGCTGCACGCCGACCGGCAGCCCGTCCTGCAGGCCGGCCGGAATCGAGATGGCTGGGGTGTGAGCAAAGCTCACAGGCAGCACGAACTGGATGTAGCGCCCGTACGGTTCGCTGAGAAATGGCGGCACCTCCCCGATCGGCATCGGGACCAGGCCGAGTGTCGGGGTGAGCAAGAAGTCAAAACCGGTAAGCAGCGGTTTCACGACGACCGCGTAGGCGGCCGCTGTGGCGCTTTCGAACGCCTGGAAATAGTCGAGCGCCGACAGCGCGCGGCCCTGTTCGACCAGCTTGCGAATGCCGGGCGCGAAGAGCTGCGGGTCGGCCGGAAAGGAGGCCATACTGGCGCGCCGCACAACTCCGTAGCCGGCCGCCACCGCCTCAGATTCCCAAGGGATCGCCCGGACGTCGTGGCCGGCCGACCGCAGCGCGTCGCCGGCGCGACGGCACGCCTCGGAGCAGGCATCTTCCATGCCCAGTGCTGTCGTGCCGGCCATGCCGATCCGATAGCCTCGTGCGGTTTGGGTCGACTCGGGCGCCTGCGACATCACTGAGTAGAGAAGTTTCACGTCGCGCACGGTCCGTCCGAGTGGAGCGACCACTGACAGTCCCGCGGGGTCCACGATCTCGCTCGGCACGCGATCGGGCGACGGGCGCAAACCGACCACCCCGCAGCAAGAGGCAGGGATCCGAATCGAACCGCCCATGTCGGTCCCCATTGCAACAGTGGCCATTCCGGCGGCCACGGCAGCGGCGCTGCCTCCGCTCGAGCCTCCCGGAGTGATTCCGGATCGCCAGGGGTTGTTGGTGGCCGGAAAGATAGCGTTCGTCGTACCCACGGCCGCCGCCAGCTCCGGAAGGTTGGTCTTGCCGAGGATCGCGGCACCGGCTGTCCGGGCGCGCGCCACCGCGATCGTGTCGTGGTCCGGGATGCGCTCGCGCCAGACAGCGCTTCCATCGGTCCACGGCATGTCCTTTACGGGGAGGTTGTCCTTGATGGCCATCGTGACCCCAGACATGGCGCCACCGGCTGAACGTGCCTTGTGGTCGACGTGTACATAGGCATGGACCTTTGAATCAAGGCGGTCGATCGCGTCGAGGTGCGCCAGCACCACGGCTTGAAGATCCAGCTCGCGCGTGCTGATGCGCTTCACGATTTCGCTGGAGGACAGCCATGCCGGATCGTAGTCGCTCATTCGAAAATGAAGGCGCCGCCACCCTCGGAGGGCAGCGGCGCCGGTCTTGAATCCTCAGGCCGCGTGAGAGCCCATCGACGCTCGCTTGGCGGCCGTCTCTTTGCGGAGGTTCGTGTTGAACACGTAATAGAGGGCGCCAGTGAGCAGGAAGCCGACGATGAACGTGATATCGCCAACGTCCGGATTGCCGTTTGGTATCGGACCGACGTAGACGCCGAAAATGTTGCCGAAGAGATACACCGAGACCACCAGCCCGATCGCCATGGCCGCGACACCCTGCCAGCGGTTGTATCCGGTGTTATAGAACATGCTCTCGTCGCCGTAGTCGCCGCCTCGGAGCCAGTAGTCCACGAAAATGACGGCGAGCCAGGGGGCGATCCAGTAGCTGATGAGGATCAGGAAGCTCTCGTACTTGCTGCCCGGCGCGACCTGCGCCTGCAGGATGACCCCGCCCAGGAACCCGATCACGCCGACGATGATGCCGATCACAGCACGACGTTGTCGAAGCGTCATGCCCATCTCGCGGATGCCCAGCGAGACCAGCGCCATCGTGCCGCTGTAGATGTTGATCGCGTTCGCAGCCACAGCCCCGATGGCAATGCAGAGCAGGGCCGCATAGTAAACGGGATCAGGCATGGCCTTTTGAAGCTGCGCCGTCGGGATGCCGTTGAAAAAGTCGGTTCCGCTGACAGTTACGAGCACAGCGCCGGCCATCTCGAGGACGACGCAGGACAGGAAGACGCCGAAGCCGGCCCAGAACCCGACCATGCGACGGTTCACCGTCGGTGACATGTAGCGCGTGTAATCCGCTGCAAAGGGATTCCAGCCGACCGCGTAGCCAAAAGCCGCCGTGAAGGCGAGGAACCAGCCGCCGGGCACCGGTTTGGGCGAGAACCCGTAGTTGCCCCTGGTGAAGATGTAGAAGCACGCGACTATGAAGACGACGCCTAACAGCGGAACAGCGACGCGCTCGAAGACGTGGATCAGGTTGTGGCCCAAGGTGGCAATCACAACCTGGGCTACGACGATCACGAGAAACGCCAGCCAGAACGGAAGGTTGAAATTCGGGAAAAGGGACTGCAGGGCAAAAGCGCCGCTGACGCTGTTGACGATGAACCAGCCAAACGAGGCTGTCAGACCGTTCAGGGCCGCGGGAAGGATGTTGCCCAGGAACCCGAATGGGCCGCGGCTCACGATCATCATCGGAACGCCGAACTTGGGACCGAACGACGAGAGCACTGCATGGCTGATCGAGCCGAGTCCCGTGCCGAGGAGAATGGCGGTCGCCGCCTGCCAGAGGTTGAGTCCTTCAAAAGCCACGGCGATGACGCCGATGAACACGGTCGCGAATTCCAGGTTGGGCGAGAGCCAGGTCCAGAAAAGATCGATCGGTTTGCCGTGGCGCTCGCGAAGCGCTATGTACTCGACCCCACCAGGTTCGATGGTGGCGACCTTTTCCCCGTAGTCGCCTTCACGAATCGGGACATCTTTCCCTACTTGCTCGGCTGTTTGCATGAGCTATCCCCTCTCGAAACCGGCCGCCTCCGTTCCGCAGAGTTTAGGTCTCTGCTAGCCTCGCGTGAATGCTCGATTTGCTCCTGAAGGGCGCACGCCTGGCAGGGCAGTCGGAAAATCGCGAGATCGGGGTTCGCGACGGCCTCATCGTGCCGCCTGAGCCCGAGGCGCGGCAGATACTGGATCTCGGCGGCGCCCTCGTCACGCCAGCGCTGGTCGAGCCCCACATTCACCTTGACGCGGTTCTCACGGTGGGCGAGCCTCGGCACAACGAGAGCGGATCGCTGTTCGAAGGCATCGCGATCTGGGCGGAGCGGGTCAAGCACCTGACGGTCGACGACGTGAAGCGCCGGGTGCGCACCGTCCTGCGGTGGCAGCTGGCCAACGGCGTGCAGTTCGTGCGCAGCCACGTGGACGTCTGCGATCCGGAGCTCCGCGCAGTTCGGGCGCTCGTCGAGCTCCGCGAGGAGATCGGCGACCAGATGGTGCTTCAGCTGGTCGCTTTTCCGCAGCAGGGCATCATGTCGTTCGACGGCGGGGAGGACTTGATGCGGCGCGCCATCGCCCTGGGCGTTGACGTCGTGGGCGCGATTCCGCATTTCGAGCTGACGCGCGAGTACGGCGAGCGCTCCGTCAAGTTCGCGATGTCGCTGGCCGCGGACAAGGGACTGCGCGTCGACATTCACTGCGACGAGACGGACGACGACCATTCGCGCTTCGTCGAGGTGATGGCCGCTGAGACCATCCGGCTGGGAATGGGCGGCCGCGTCACGGCCAGCCACACGACGGCGATGCACTCCTACAACAACGCCTACGCCTACCGGCTGATCAACAACCTGAAGCGGGCCCAGATGCACATGGTCACGAACCCTCTCGACAACTCGACGTTGCAGGGCCGCTTCGACAGCTATCCCATTCGGCGCGGCCATACTCGCGTCAAGGAGCTCCTGGCGGCCGGCGTCAACGTTTGCGTCGGCCACGACTCGGTGATGGACCCCTGGTACCCGCTCGGCTATGGCGACCCGCTCCAGGCGGCGTTCGTGCTCGCGCACTACGGACAGATGTCGGGACACAACGAGCTGCGCACGCTGATCGACATGATCACCGTCAACCCGGCAGGCGCCCTTGGGCTCGAAGGCTACGGACTGGAGCCCGGCTGCAAGGCCGACCTCTGCGCCTTCGCGGCGCCCACCGAGATGGACGCCATCCGCCTGGTCGCCCCTCGCAAGCTGGTGCTTCGAGGCGGCAAGGTCGTGGCGCGCACAGAGCCCGCTCAGACGACGGTGGTCTGGGACGGCCACGAAGAGGCCGTCGACTTCCTCAAACCAACTTCGCTGCGCTAAGCGCCCGAACTATCCTGACCGGCATGGAGCCTCGCTGGATGGCCGTGGCGCGCGGGGACGAGCCCGCCGACCTCGTACTGGCGGGCGGCCGGGTGCTCTCGGTCTTCACCAAGGAATGGCTCGAGGTGGATGTGGCGATCGCCGGCGGCCACGTGGTCGGCCTCGGCGACTACCAGGGCCACGAGCGGATGGAGGTCGAGGGCGCGTACCTCGTTCCGGGCTTCATCGACGCCCACATGCACATCGAGTCGTCGAAGCTGACCGTGGACGAGTTCGCGCGCGCGGTCGTCGCGCAGGGCACCACCGCCGTCGTCGCTGATCCTCACGAGATCGCGAACGTGCTCGGCACGGACGGGATCCACTGGCTGATCGACTCGTGCGCCGGCTTGCCGCTCGACGTCTTCGTCATGGCTTCGTCGTCCGTGCCCGCCTCGAAGTTCGAGTCGCCGCACCGGCCTTTCAACACAGGTGACATCGAGAGCCTCCTGCGGCGGCACCGCACCATCGGCGTCGCCGAGATGATGAACTTCCCTGGCGTGATCGCCGGCGACCCGAACGAGGTCGCGAAGCTGCAGACCGGCCTCACAGACCACGTCGACGGCCACGCACCGGGGGTCCGCGGCCGGGCCCTCAACGCGTACATCGCCGCGGGCATCCGCTCCGACCACGAGGCGACCACTTACGAGGAGGCCCTTGAGAAGCGCCGGCTCGGAATGTGGATCATGCTCCGCGAGGCGTCGATCGCGCGCAACCTGCGCGACCTGCTGCCGCTGGTCAAGCGCTACGGGCCCGCGCGCTGCATGTTCTGTACCGACGACCGCGAGCCGAGCTTCATCGTCGAGGAGGGTCACATCAACCAGATGGTTCGGGTCGCGGTCGAGGAGGGAATTGCGCCTGAAGACGCCCTGGTGATGGCGACGATCCACCCGGCGATCTACCACCGGCTGCGGAACCTCGGCGCCATCGCCCCCGGCTATCAAGCGGACATCCTGGTCCTGGACGACCTGACCTCTTTCGTCCCGCGCCAGGTTTTCAAGCGAGGGGCGGCTCCACGGTTCGTCAAGGTCGAGGTGCCGGAATGGGTCCGCCAGACCGTTCACCTGGCGGATGTATCCGCCTCGACTTTTCATGTGAAGGCCGGCTCCCGGCGCATCCGGGTCATCAAGGTCATCCCGTCGCAGCTCCTGACCGGCATCGAGCTGGTCGAGCCGGCTGTACGCGACGGCTGCATCGTGGCCGACACGAAGCGCGACCTCGTGAAGATCGCCGTGCTCGAGCGGCACCACGCAAGCGGGCGGGTCGGCCTGGGATTTGCGACCAACGTCGGGCTCCAGCGAGGAGCGTTTGCATCTACGGTCGCGCACGACGCTCACAACGTTGTCGTTCTGGGGGTCGACGATGCGGACATGGCGGCGTGCGCGCTGCGCCTCGCGTCGATCGGAGGTGGCATCGTGATCGCCGAAGGCGGTCGAGTGGTGGAGGAGCTGGCGCTCCCGGTGGCGGGCTTGATGAGCGATCAGCCACTTGCGTTCGTCCACGAGCGGCTCCGTTCGATGGAGCAGCGCCTGGCCGGCATGGGAGTGGCGATGGCCGCGCCTTTCATGACACTGAGCTTCCTGGCTCTGTCGGTCATACCGGAGCTGAAGATCACCGATCGCGGCCTGGTCGACGTGGCTCGGTTCGAGCTGGTGCCGTTGGGAATTGAATGATGCAGAGCGGCGCCTCTACTCCTGTTTCGCTTCGCGGAAATGGTCGCACGAGATGGCGGCTGGGTGGCCCTACGCCGACCTACCGGCGCTGTTTGAAGCCGCGGACCGTGCGTGGTCGGAGCTCGAACCGTCGGATTGGACCGAGGCGCTGGCAGGCCACCCTCGCGTCGGCGAAAGCGGTGGCAGCTCGCCCAACGCCTCCGAGCGCGAACAGAAGGGTGTGCGAGAGGCAAGCGTCGATGTCCAGTCCGAGCTGGCTGAGGCGAATCACGGCTACGAAGCGCGCTTTGGGCACGTTTTTCTCATCGCCGCGGCAGGCAAGAGCGCGGACGAGATTCTCGCGGCGCTGCGCCGGCGCATGGACAACGACCCGGTGACCGAGGCGCGGGTCGCGGCCGGCGAGCATCGCAAGATTGCACGAATGCGGCTGGAGCGGATGCTGGACGAATGATCATCTCCACCCACGTCCTCGACACCACGCGCGGCCGTCCCGCCGCGGGGCTGGCCGTGACCCTGCGCCGCCGCGGGGCGGATGGCGACTGGTCGGTCGTCGGGCGGGCTGTGACCGACGCCGACGGTCGGGTCAAGGACCTCGCGAACGCGCCCCTGGCAGCGGGCGATTACCGTCTCGAGTTCGCCACCGGCAAATACTTCACAGCGTTGGATACCGAGGTGTTCTACCCCGAGGTGTTCGTCACAGTCACCGCCACGGATGGAGGCGCGCACCTTCACGTGCCTCTGCTGCTGAGCCCGTTCGGCTACTCGACTTACAGGGGAACATGACGATTCGCCTCGGCGACAACCAGTACGGGAAGGCCGAGACGCACGTTGTGCGCGTTACGCGTGGTGCCTCGCACGACATCAAGGATATGACCGTGAGCATCGCGCTGGCCGGCGACTTCGAGGCCGCTCACCTCACCGGCGACAACAGCCACGTCGTCCCCACCGACACGCAGAAGAACACCGTCTTCGCGTTTGCCAAAGATCAGGTCGGCGAGATCGAGGATTTCGCGCTGCGCCTCGGCCGCCATTTCGTGAGCGACCACCGGGCGGTGCGTCGGGCCCGAGTCTCGATCGCAGAGCAGCCATGGACACGCATCACCGCCGGCGGGAACCCGCACCCGCACGCGTTCGAGCGAGAGGGGTCTGAGCAGCGCCTGACGGCGGTGACGTGCACGGAGGATTCCGAGTGGGTCGTGTCCGGGATCACCGGGCTCACGCTGCTCAAATCGACAGGCTCCGAGTTCTGGGGCTATCGCGAGGACCACTACACGACGCTGGCCGAGACTCGCGATCGCATGCTTGCGACGGCGGTCGATGCGCGCTGGCGATATGGCCCCGCGAACGTCGACTGGATCGAGGCGCGCCGAGAAGCGCGGCGCCTGTTGATCGAGACCTTCGCGACCAAGCACAGCCTCTCGCTCCAGCAAACGCTCTACGCGATGGGTGAGGCGGTGCTGGGGGCCCGACCTGAGATCGCCGAGATCCGCCTGTCGATGGCGAACAAGCATCACTTCGTGGTCGACCTAAAACCGTTCGGGCTCAACAACGAAAACGAGGTCTTCTATGCCTCCGACCGCCCGTACGGGTTGATCGAAGGCACGGTGACGCGAGACGACGCGGCGCCGGCCGATCAAGCATGGTGATCGCACGTGGATTTTCTGCAGCCCACCACCTGGACTGAGGCGCTCGCCGCGAAGGCGGCGTACCCGGACGCGATGCCGATCGCGGGAGGCACCGACGTGATGGTCGAGATCAACTTCGACCGCCACCGGCCGCCCGCATTCCTCGATCTCACCCGAGTCTCCGAGCTCACAGAGTGGGGCTCCGAGGGGGGCATGTTGCGCATCGGGGCCGGCGTGACGTACGCGCGGGTCATCGGCGAGCTCGGCGACCGGATTCCCGGACTGGCGATGGCCTCCCGCACGGTCGGGTCGCCACAGATCCGGAATCGAGGCACCGTTGGCGGCAACCTGGGCTCGGCATCACCGGCGGGCGACGCGCATCCGCCGCTGCTCGCCTCGCGAGCCATCGTGGAGCT
>JGI12635J15846_10005495_pt1 | contig 10932 bp, 10 predicted proteins | sample BlaSpr_A8_OM2_M2_FD_15846 | JGI IMG/M metagenome (IMG submission 15846) | reverse complement strand
CCCCCGGGCCGAGATACCGAGCTCGACCCGGGGTGTCGGATATTCGAAGCGGCGGAGAAGCTCGCGCGCGGCGGCGGCGTCCGTCGCCTCGAGCGCCCCGGTGGCGATTGCGAGGCCGGCGCCCGCATCGCCGAGCGTTCCGGTGACCGCGAGCACGTCCCCGGCCTTCCCGCCTCCACGTCTCAGGGCCGATCCACGGGGAACGTGTCCCAGGATCTGTACGCTGATGGTCAAGGGGCCGGAGGTGGTATCGCCGCCCACCAGAGCGACCCCGTGCACGGCCGCGAGCTCGCCGAAGCCGCGCGCGAATCCCTCGAGCCACCCGCCATCGGCACGGGGCAGCGTCAGCGCAAGCGTGGCCCACGCCGGCACCGCTCCCATGGCGGCCATGTCGCTCAGATTTACGGCCAGCGCGCGGTGGCCGATCGACCGGGCATTCGTGCCCGCCGGAAAATGCCGTCCCTCGACCAGGGTATCCACCGCGGCAACGAGCTCCGCGCCCTCCGGAACGCGCAGGAGCGCCGCATCGTCTCCGACGCCGAGCTCGACGTCGGTGCGTTCCGCGCCCACACGCGCGAAGTATCGGCGTATCAGCTCAAACTCGTCCATATTCGAGCGGGCGCAACTCGCGCGCCGCCCGGTCCAGCACGGCGTTGACGTACTTATGGCCGTCGGTCGCGCCGAAGCGCTTCGTGAGCTCCACGGCCTCGGCCAACACCACGCGATAGGGAAGCTCGGGGTGCGAGGCCAATTCATGAATGCCGAGCCACAAGGCGGCATGCTCGATGGGATCGAGGTCTGCGGGCGCGATCTCGCCGAACTTCTCGAGCTGCGCATCGAGCGCCGTCGAGCCCGGCACGATGGCCGCGATCAGTTCCTTGAAATATTCTCGATCGACACGCTCCGCTTCCGGATCCTCCGCGAACTGCTGGTGCGTATCCTGCCAGGACCTGGGATTGATCTGGAGTTGATACAGTGCCTGCAGAGCAAGTCTGCGCGAGAGGCTGCGGGCGCGATGGACTTGAGTCACGGACGCGGGCCTAATCCAGGCGCCGCAACAAATTCGCCATCTCGAGCGAAGCGAGTGCGGCATCCGCACCCTTGTTGCCGGCCTTGCCGCCCGCGCGATCGACGGCCTGTTCCATGGTGTCGGTCGTCAACACGCCGAAGCCGATGGGTACGCCCGACTCCAGCGCGATGCGCGCGAGTCCCGAGGCGCACTCGCCCGCGACATAGTCGAAGTGCGGTGTCTGGCCGCGGATGACGGCGCCCAGCGCGATCAGCGCCTCGTAGCGGCGGGACATCGCAAGCTTGCGCACGACCACCGGCATGTCGAAAGCACCCGGCACGCGAACGATCTCGATCTGTTTCTCCGTGGCGCCGTGCCGCTTGAGCGCATCCAGCGCGCCGCGAAGCAATGGCTCGACGACGAACTCATTGAACCGCGTCACCACGATGCCGAAGCGCAGGTCGCGAGCCGTGAGCTCGCCTTCGATTATTTTTGGTACGTCAATTGGCACGATTCAATCCTCCGGGACCGACAGTATAGAGCGCGGGCACTTCACTCGACGCCATCCACGTATTCCGTGATCTCCAGATCGAAGGCCGACAGCCCCTGCAGCTGTTTTGGAGCGCTCAGGACGCGCATCCGCTTCAAGCCGAGGTCCTTCAAGATCTGAGCGCCGATGCCGTAGGTCCGCAGCACCGTGGCGCCGACGTGATGCGCGCCCGAGGGCTTCGCCTCGATTTGCCGCAGGCTGTCCATGAATTCTCTCGGCGTCTCTTCCGGGCGCAGTATCACCACGACGCCGGAGTCCTCGCCCGCCACGCGCCGCAAGGCCGCATGCAGCGGCCACCCTAGATTCTCGTTGCGCACGCCCACCACGTCCCGCAACGTGTCCCTGATATGCACGCGAACCAAGGGTGGGAGCGGTGAGTCCAGGTCGCCCTTGACCAAGGCGAGGTGCACGTTCTTGTTGACGTGGTCTTCGTAGCAGCAGAGCCGGAACTCACCGTACTCGGTCTCGACCGGCTGGTCGTACACGCGCTCCACCGACCGCTCGTTCTTCAGCCGGTAGCGGATGAGATCGGCGATGGTGCCGATTTTCAAGGAATGCATCTTCGCGAAGCGCTCGAGATCGGGTCGGCGCGCCATGGTGCCGTCGTCGTTCAAGATCTCGACGATCATGGCCGCCGGCGAGAAGCCCGCGAGCCGTGCGAGATCGCATCCCGCCTCGGTGTGGCCGGCGCGCGTCAACACCCCGCCGGGTTGAGCCATCAGCGGGAATATGTGCCCCGGTTGACGAAGGTCCTCGGACCGCGCCTTCGCGGCGACTGCGGTCTTGACCGTATGGGCGCGGTCGTGGGCGGAGATGCCCGTGGTCACCCCCTCGGCCGCCTCGATGGACAAGGTGAAATTGGTGCGATGCGCCTTGTCGGTCTCGCTCACCATCAGCGGCAGCCGCAGCTGCCGGCAGCGTTCCTGCGTGAGCGTGAGACATATGAGTCCCCGCCCATAGCGCGCCATGAAATTCACATCCTCGGCACGCACCCGTTCGGCGGCCATGATGAGGTCGCCCTCGTTCTCGCGGTCCTCGTCATCCATGATGACGGCCATTTTGCCTGCGCGAAGGTCCACGAGAATCTCGTCGATCGTGTTCATCGGTCGTTCCTGATGTTCATGTTCTGGCCGGCAACCGGTCCAGGGCGGTACTGCTAACCCAATGTTTATATTGACTAATTCAGGGACTATCGGGTCAATATACGTCATACCTGCCGCCAGCTTGCCGAGCTACCCTGGTGGTTAGTACCCAAAACGGGCGGTATTGTAGCGCTGAAGGCTAGGTGTGCTATCGCACAGACAGCGCGTCGCAATATTTGGCAGGCTCAGCACAATGCAAGACGCTCTGCATGAAATTGACGTCGACTACTATCGCTCGGTGCTGTTGCTCATCGCGCGCGCCAAGCTTGCAGAATTACGCCAAGAGCGCTCCGCACCCGAGTGGTCATGGGGACAGACTTTGCCGCTCGCGCGGGCTGACGAAGACACTTTTCGTCGTCCGCTCGTCAGACGCAGTGCCACTACCTCGATTTTCCTGCCGCCTCAAGCGTTCGGTTTCGATATCACTGCGTTCCATCATAAAACCGTCCAATCCCTCTATTCTCCACACGATGAGGCCGTCGCCGATGAGCCTGATAGCTTCCCTTATGGCGGCTCCCATGGAATCCAAATGCACGGGCATCACCCGACCAAGGTCAGGCATTTTCTCTGATTGGGTTGAGGTCTTGGTACAGAAAAGCGAAAAAGTCATGGGCAGTTCCTCCGTGAACGGTGCAAGCACGCACCGGGATCCAATTTCAACGCCGCATGGATTCGACGATAACGGGGGCGAAGCTACAGCGCCCGTAACGCCCGGTCTGTACGAAAGCGCACTTTGCGCCAGAATGCCGCCGGTCTAGGACTTGTGAAGGTCGGTGAACGGCTGCATGAGCCGATCCAGGTATCGCGCTATCACGTCGATCTCGACATTGACGGAATCCCCGCTCGAAAGCCCCCCCAGCGTTGTCACTTCGCTGGTGTGCGGAATGATATTGACCTCGAACCGTCGCCCCTCGACTTCGTTCACCGTCAGGCTCACGCCGTCGATGCAGATGGAGCCCTTGGGAGCGACGAATCGCATCAATGCCTCGGGCAGCTCGAACTGCAAGCGACGCGAGCGTGCGTCCTCCTGCACGCGCGTCAAACGCCCGACGGCATCCACGTGGCCGCTCACCAGGTGTCCGCCCAAGGCGTCCCCGGCACGTAAGCTCGGCTCCAGGTTCACCCGCGCACCCGATTGGAGCGCACCCAGCGTGGTCTTCGCCAGCGTCTCGCGCGAGACATCGGCGCGAAACACCGGGCCCTCGATCCGGGTCGCCGTCAGGCATACGCCTTGGACGCTCACGCTGTCGCCGATGGCGATCCTCGACCTGTCGAGCGCCGAAGCGTCGATGGCGAGCTCGAGGTCACCCCCCCGCTCCGCTATCGAGACCAGCCGTCCGGTCGCAATGATGATTCCGGTAAACATCTCTCGTATTCGCCTCTGCTAGGTCCAAATTCGTCGCACGACGCTTCCTATGAGCTCTTTCCTTGAGTACCCGCGCGCGGCCGCAAGATCAAACGCACGTCGGCGCCCAGGCGCTCCGTGCCGACGATCTCGAACGCAGCGCCCGCACGATCGCCGCCGGAGAGACCCGTGAGGGCGGTGAGCGGCGCCGCGTCCGCGCCGAGCAGCACCGGCGCGATGTACAGGATGAGCTCGTCCACCAGGGAGGCCTCCAAGAAGCCGGCGGCCAGCGTCGGGCCACACTCGACCAGCAACTCGTTGACCTCCAAAGCGGCCAACCGAGCCACGACCGCGCCAAGATCGAGCCTCCGGCCGGCCGCCGGCACGCGCTCCTCGGGGACGGGGGGCGAACAGCGCGAGACCTCCGAATCCGGCCGCAGCGCATGCTCTGCCGCAAATACCATCGCCCGACCATCGCGGAAGACCTGAGCCGTCGCCGGGCAGCTGAGCGCCGGATCGAGCACGACTCGCAGCGGCTGGCGCACCCAGGGACCGTACTCGAGACGCACGTCGAGGCGCGGGTCGTCGATGCGCACCGTGCCGGCACCGGTCAGGATGGCGGAGCTTCGTGCGCGCCAGCGCTGCACGTCGGCGCGCGATTCCTCGCCGCTGATCCACATCTGGCCGCCGCCGGCGGGCGCCGTGCGCGCATCGAGGCTCATCGCGAGCTTGAGCCGGATCCAAGGGCGCCCCCGCTCGAATCGGGAGAAGAAGCCGACGTTGAGCAGGCGCGCCTCCGCGGCGCGCCCACCCACCGACACGGCGATCCCCGCGCCCTCGAGCCGCTTGACGCCCGCACCCGCGACCTTGGGATTGGGGTCGACGCCAGAGCAAACCACCCGGCCGATGCCGGCCTCGATCAATGCCTCGGCGCACGGCGGCGTGCGCCCGTGATGACTGCAGGGCTCGAGGGTCACATAGGCGGTGGCGCCCTGCGCTGCGGCGCCCGCACCCTTGAGCGCGGCGACCTCCGCGTGAGCCTCGCCGGCCCGCTCATGCCATCCCTCGCCGACGACCCGACCGTTGCGTACCAGGATGCAACCCACGCGCGGGTTGGGATCGGTGGTGTACAGGCCGCGCGCGGCGAGGGACAGCGCCCGCTCCAGGTACGCATCATCCTCGGCGTCGGGCTTTGCGGTCATTTGCCGGCGTCGCCGGGCTCATCGCCCGGCAAGAGCGGCAGCTGATCTTTGCTGGGCGACCGTCGACGGCGGTGGCGGCGCAGCAGATCGATTTCAGTATGAAATGCCTCCACGTCCTGAAAGCTGCGATACACGGAAGCGAAGCGAACGTAGCCCACCTCGTCCAGGTGCCGAAGCTCCTCCATGACCATCTCGCCGATGGCGCGCGAGGCCACCTCGCGTTCGCCGAGGCTGCGCAGCTTATGGCAAATCCTCGCGACTGCCGCCTCGATCGCCTGCCCGCCGACCGGACGTTTCTCCAGCGCCTTTTGCATCCCCGTCAGCAATTTGCTCTCATCGAAGGGCTCGCGGCTGCGGTCGCCCTTGACCACGGTCGGCATGAGGAGCTCCGCGGCCTCGAAGGTGGTGAAGCGTTCGGCACAAGCAAGGCATTCGCGTCGGCGGCGAATCTGCCGACCCTCGCCGGCCAGGCGGGAGTCGATGACCTTAGTCTCCGTGTGGCCGCAGAAAGGGCAATACATGGGGCCTACCTAGCACGGCGGCGCCCGGCACCGGCGCGTTCTCAAGCATAGACGGGGAATCGCCGGCACAGCGAGGCAACCTCGCCGCGCACTCGCTCGATGGTCGACTCATCGCCCATGCGATCCAGAATATCCGCGATCCAGTTGGATATTTGCTCCGCTTCCGCCTCCTTGAAGCCGCGGGTGGTGGCGGCCGGCGTTCCGATCCGAAGTCCGCTCGAGATCGCCGGCGGACGCGGATCGTTCGGGACCGCGTTCTTGTTGACGGTCATGTGCGCACGGCCGAGCGCGGCATCCGCGTCCTTGCCGGTGATGTTCTTGTCGACCAAGTCGAGCAGAAACAGGTGATTGTCGGTACCACCCGAGACGATCTTGTAGCCGCGCTTTTGCAGCGCCTTGGTCATGGTGCGGGCGTTGGCGATGACTTGCGCCGAGTACGCCTTGAACTCGGGCTGCAACGCTTCCAGGAACGCGACCGCCTTGGCTGCGATCACGTGCATGAGGGGACCTCCCTGGATACCGGGGAACACCATGGAATTGAGTTTCTTGTGAATCTCCGGATTCGGGCGCGCCAGGATCAGCCCGCCGCGCGGGCCACGCAGGGTCTTGTGCGTGGTGGTCGTGACCACGTCGGCGAACGGCACCGGATTCGGATAATGGCCGGTGGCGATCAGTCCGGCCACGTGCGCCATGTCCACGAAGAACAACGCTCCCACCGAATCGGCGATGCTGCGAAAACGGGCCCAGTCGATCACGCGCGAGTAAGCGGAGAATCCGGCCACGATCATCTTGGGCTTGTGCTCCTGCGCCAGCCGGCTCACCTGCTCGTAATCGATCTCGCCCGTATCGGGTTTGATCCCGTACTGCGCGGCCTTGTAAATCTTGCCCGAGAAATTCACCTTGGCGCCGTGCGTCAAGTGGCCGCCGTGATCGAGGCTCATGCCCAAAATCGGGTCGCCGGGGCTCAACAGGGCCATGTAGACCGCTGCGTTCGCCTGTGAGCCCGAATGCGGCTGCACGTTGGCAAAGTCGGCCCCGAACAACTTCTTGGCGCGCTCGATGGCCAAGCTCTCCGCGATGTCGACGTACTCGCACCCGCCGTAATAGCGCTTGCCCGGGTAGCCTTCCGCATACTTGTTCGTGAGTACCGACCCCTGGGCCTCGAGCACTCGCGGGCTGGTGTAATTCTCGGAGGCGATCAGCTCGATATGATCTTCCTGACGCTTGCGTTCGCCGTCTATCGCCTTGGCGAGCTCGGGATCGAATCCGGCAATCGTCATCTTGGTATCGAACATGAGGGACCTCGCGGTGAACAGCCGCTAATTGTAGCCGGGCGCGGGCAATTCCCACTAGCGTAATCCATTTGGGGCGGGGTTTTGGCCCGGCTCCGGAGATTCGGCCCCCGGTACCCGACGAGGGCCTCAAGGATTACTCTTGAGGACCAATCTTTGGGATAATCTCGGGGTTTCCCCCCGCATCAACTCGATATAGGAATCCATGGCTCAGTTCATCTACACCATGAACAGGGTCGGCAAGGTCGTGCCGCCCAAGCGCATCATTTTGCGCGACATCAGCTTGAGTTTCTTCCCGGGCGCCAAGATCGGCGTGCTCGGCCTCAATGGCTCCGGCAAGTCGACCTTGCTGAAGATCATGTCCGGCATGGACAAGGAGATCGAAGGCGAGGCTCGCCCGCAGGCCGGCATCAAGGTGGGATACCTGCCGCAGGAGCCCGCGCTCGACGAGACCAAGACGGTGCGCCAGATCGTGGGCGAGGGCGTCGGGGACGTTCAGGGGCTGATCGACAAGTTCAACGCCATCAGCGACCGCTTCGCGGAGCCGATGTCCGACGACGAAATGGCCAAGGCGCTCGAGAGCCAAGCCCAGCTTCAGGACAAGATCGACGCGGTCGACGGCTGGGAGCTCGAGCGCAAGCTCGAGATCGCGGCGGACTCGCTGCGGTTGCCGCCGTGGGACGCCGTCATCGGCAAACTGTCCGGTGGCGAGAGGCGCCGGGTCGCGCTCTGCCGATTGCTCCTCTCGAAGCCCGACATGCTGCTGCTCGATGAGCCGACCAACCATCTCGACGCGGAATCGGTCGCATGGCTGGAGCATTTCCTCGAGGAGTATCCCTCGACGGTCATCGCCGTGACGCATGACCGCTATTTCCTGGACAACGTGGCCGAATGGATATTGGAGCTGGACCGGGGCCACGGCATCCCCTGGCAGGGCAACTACTCCTCGTGGCTCGAGCAGAAGGAGCAGCGCCTCGCCCAAGAGGAGCGGCAGCAGGACGCCCTCGCCAAGACCTTGAAACGCGAGCTCGAATGGGTGCGCACCAATCCCAAGGCGCGGCAAGCCAAGTCCAAGGCCCGATTGCAGCGCTTCGAGGAGCTGTCGTCGCAAGAATTTCAGAAACGCAACGAGACCAACGAGATCTACATCCCGCCGGGCGACCGGCTGGGCGATCTCGTCATCGACTGCAAGGGGTTGCGCAAAGCCTACGGTGACCGGCTGCTCATCGAGAGTCTGAACTTCAATCTGCCCGCAGGCGGGATCGTCGGCATCATCGGACCCAACGGCGCCGGCAAGACCACGCTGTTTCGGATGCTCGCCGGCATGGAGAAGCCGGACGCCGGAGAGATCCGCATGGGCCCTACCGTGAAGCTCGCCTACGTGGACCAATCACGCCAGTCGCTCAACGACAAGAACACCGTCTGGCAGGAAATCTCCGGCGGCCTCGATCTCATCAAGGTCGGCAACTACGAGACCTCCTCGCGCAGCTACGTCGGCCGTTTCAATTTCAAGGGCGTGCAGCAACAGCAATTCATCGGCGATCTCTCGGGCGGCGAGCGCAACCGGGTGCATCTCGCCAAGGTTCTCAAATCCGGGGGCAATGTGCTGCTGCTCGACGAGCCCACGAACGATCTCGACATCGAGACGCTGCGTGCTTTGGAGGAGGCGCTGGTGGCATTTCCCGGCTGTGCGGTGGTCATCTCGCACGACCGCTGGTTCCTCGACCGCATCGCGACCCACATCCTCGCCTTCGAGGGCGACTCGCAGGTCGTCTGGTTCGAGGGCAACTATCAGGAATACGTCGAGGACTTCAGGCGCCGCAAGGGCGAGGACGCCGCACAGCCGCATCGAATTCGCTACAAACCATTGACGGGATGAACCATGAGCATCTACATCACTCCCCAGGACGAGCTGCACGTCGAGCACGAGGGCATCGCGCTGACGTGTCCGCATTGCCGCACCTTGACGCACCTGACGCCGATCGCCGTGCCGAAATTCGACGACCTCAGCCGGCGCAAGCCGAAGCAGATCGGCATCGTGTTCCGCTGTGACGCGTGCGCCGAGCCGATATTCCTGAAGTTCGCCGCGCGCAGCTACACCGCGCTGCGTATCGAGCTCGCCCCGAACTTCACCGAGGTGGAGCGCGCCCCCGAGGATTTTCCGCTCTCTTATCTGCCGGCGGAATCCGAGGGACTGTTCAAAGAGGCGTTGGGCTGCTACGCCGCAGGCTTCTTCGACGCGTTCGGATCCATGGCGCGGCGCACGGCTCAATCGCTGTTTCGCGAGCTCGGCGAACGCGGCAAGCTCGAGCTCTTCGATACGCTTCAGGAAATCCGCGCGCTGGCGGAGCTCGACGACGACATCTTCGCCGATGTGCGCGGCGTGCTGTTCGGCACCGACAGCGATCCTCTACCGAATCAACCGCGTCTCGATCAGGAGGCGGCCGGCATATTGCTGGAGGTCATGCGCGATCTGCTTTATCAGACCTTCGTGCGCAAGGCCCGGCTCGTTCAGGCCGTGAGCCTGCGCAGGGGCGCGACCATGCCGCCGACCGACCTCGAGGCCTGCGCCAGAGCCACGCACATCTGACCGCGCACATCTGATCTCAGCCGAGAAACACTCGGGCGTTGCGGAACAAGCGCATCCAGCCTCCGTCCTCCCCCCACTCACGGGGAGCCCAGGAGTGCTGCACGGTTCGGAATACCCGCTCGGGATGCGGCATGACGGAGGTGACGCGGCCGTCCGCCGAGCACACGCCGGCCACTCCCGCGGGCGAGCCGTTCGGGTTGTAGGGGTAGCGTTCCGTCGGCTGATCCCGGGTATCGACGAATTGCAGCGTCACCCGGCCCTGTTCCAGCAGCTTCCCCGGGTCCGAGGGACTGCCGAATTCCGCGAATCCTTCGCCGTGGGCCACCACCACCGGCAGCACCGACTCCTCCATGCCGCGAAACAGCACCGACTTGGATCGCGGCACCCGGACCAACGCGAGCCGGGCTTCGTATTGCTCGGAGCGGTTTCGCACGAAGCGCGGCCAGTCTTCCGTCCCCGGAATGATGTCCTTGAGTGCCGACAGCATCTGACACCCGTTGCACACCCCCAGCGTGAAGGTCGCATGGCGTTCGAAGAATGCCGCAAACTCGTCGCGCGTCGCGGGGTTGAACAAGATGGATTTCGCCCAGCCCTCCCCTGCGCCGAGCACGTCGCCGTAGGAAAACCCGCCGCAAGCCACCATCCCGTGAAAACGGGCGAGCCGGACGCGGCCGCTCAAGATGTCGGTCATGTGCACGTCGTAGGCGTCGAACCCGGCTCGCGTAAACACGGCCGCCATCTCCGTCTGGCTGTTGACGCCTTGCTCGCGCAGCACCGCGACCGCGGGTCTGGCGCCTCCCGAGATGTAGGGCGCGGCGACGTCTTCGGCCGGATCGAAGCGCAGCGCCGCATGCAATCCCGGATCGTGCTCGTCGAGCAGCCGGGAGTATTCCTCGCGGGCACATTCCGGATTGTCGCGCAGCGTCTGCATGCGATAAGACACCTCGCTCCACTGTCGGTGCAGATCCGTGCGCGAGGCCGAATATAGCGTGCGACCTCCCGCCGACAAACGCACTTCGGCGCCGGCGCTAGGACTCCCGATATCCCGCCAGCAGCCCCGGAGCCCGTGGCGCTCCAGCACGGCCGCGGCCTGTGGCACGGCGTCCGCCGGTATCTGCACGACCGCGCCGAGCTCCTCCGCAAAGCAAGCGGCGACCGGATCCGCCGCGTCGAGCGCGATGTCGAGGCCGCAATGGCCGGCGAACGCCATCTCGATCAGGGTGATCAAAAGGCCGCCGTCGGAACGATCGTGATAGGCGAGCGCGAGCGCCTGGTCCTTGA
>JGI12635J15846_10005490_pt1 | contig 10934 bp, 6 predicted proteins | sample BlaSpr_A8_OM2_M2_FD_15846 | JGI IMG/M metagenome (IMG submission 15846) | reverse complement strand
TCCACCATCGCACACGATACCGTGTTTGCTCATTATGAGCAGGTGGTATCGGCATTCCCCATCCGCGGCAGGATCGAAGATTATTGCACCTTCGTCTCTGCCCATCCGCGATTCGTGGTTGTCGGCGCCTACAACAACCCGCAAGGATGGCTTCTCAGAAAACTTGATCAGGACGGAGCGGAATTGCACGTGGTGGGAATCTGCCAGGGATACAGCGAAGAGTGTCAGATCTATCAGGTCAGCGTGCAGCGCGGAGAGTGCCACAAAACCACGCGAGATTTCACCACCAGCGTCAAGTGAAGAGCCCAGTCTGCAGTCCCCCGCATTCCATGCCGCTCATCGGGCACCGGTTTGGCGCAGCCCGCTAGGGCCGCCAATACACGTGGAATATTCCTACTAACTGGTTTTCTGGAAACTTGCGTTCGACTTCCGCCCGCACCTGGAGGTTCATCTTGGCGGAGGGAAAAAATGGAGCTTCATTGATCACTACGAGCTTCAGGTCATCGGACTGTAGCGCCTTCAACACATCTTCTACCGGTGCGCCGCCATCGTCGCGGGTTACGTTCGTCAGCCCGGAAAGAAAATACAGCTCCGGACAATCGTTGCCTGCATACATCAATCCGTTCGGACTATGCTGTTGCAGAAGACGGGCCAAATCTGCAAAATTTGGGGCATATTCAATCCGTACTCCCCCGGCCCGCTCCAGATGCAGTTCATCCATCCGCCCCACTTTGTGAGTCAGTTCGTATACATAATCTGGAACCAGCATGAGCACACCAAACAGCAGATAGAATCCCGCCACCGCTGCGAGCACGTACGTTCCCGGCTGCTTCTTCGCGGTCGCCACAATCGCCACCGCTGCCAGCAAAGTCAGCGGCAATGCATAACACAAATAAATCGGCGCAGAAAAGGGATACTGCACAAGGCCGCACATCGCTGCCAGGGAGATCAGAACCATCACGCGTTGCCTTTGGAGTTTTGCGGTAGCGCTCGACTTTCCCGCCGCCATCAGAAAGGCCGCGCCCAGCAGCACCACCAGCGGAGTGAGGGTGGCGACTGAATACCACACGCCTGAAACAATCCCACTGGTCGTCGCGGACTTCACCAGCATCACGGTCAAACCGAGGCCGACAGCCGCACCCACCAGCGTGCTCTGGAATTGACGCCAGTACATCGTCGCGGCAATCAGCCCCACCAGGACCAGCGCGAAGATGGCCTTCTGAGGCGGCACTGGGCCCATCACTCCCAGCCCCACCGAACGCGAGACGGCGCTGGACGTGACGCCAGAGAAAAACTTTCCGACCGCTCCCGACCTCGCGTAGGGCACGAGGAAAGCAATCACCGGGCTGAGGACTCCGCAGGTAAAAGGAAGCGCCAACCGGAGCAACCTGCTGAATCGCTCGCCAGTCGCTGCCTGCCCCACGCTGCGTTCCCCGACCAGAATCAGAGCCACCAGCACGCCCGCAGGCATCAAGAAATGGTAGATCTCGCCTGTGCCCAGTCGTGCGCGAAACACATAAACTACTGTCGCTATGAACAGCAGCAGGGCACTCGTACTGAATATGCGATACGCAATTGCCGCTTGCCCGGTCTGGGCGGCTTTGGGATCGCTCAGTTCGTCGCTCTGTCTGCCGCTCTGTCCCTCGCTCTGTTCAAGGAACGCCAGGAACAGCAGCACTCCCGCAATGTAGTAGGCGCCAATTACTTTGATCAGTATCGATACGCCCCCACAGAGCCCTGCGACAAACAACCATCGAGCCTTGCGCACGTCCAGATAGCGCAGCAACGCAGCCGCTCCAAATGTAGCGAAGAAGAGGTTGTACCAGGACGGCATGGCTGCCGGATAGTTCGGGTAACTCCAGACCACGGCCAGCAGCGTGATCAGGCCCGCCCCGATCGCGGACGTAAAACGCTGCGCAATATAATAAACGGCGGGAATCCAAGCGAGAAAGAAAAGGAAAGCGCAGATTCGCAACGACATCAGGCTTACTCCGAACGCGCGAAACGCCAGTGCATGGATCAGGCTTAGTCCGCCCGTATAAATTTCCGTGAAATCCCGATGCGGAAGCTCGCCCTGCATCACTCGCAGCGCGCTCTGCGCCAGGGTACCGTCGTCGGCCGGAACCCAACCATTGCCGAGGTGGAGGCCGACATAAACGCCCGCAACGGCCAGAATCGCAGCCAGAACCGTGATGCGAGCCACCCATCCCTGAGCGGCAGCCAGTACCGTCGCTTCATGTTCGCTGGCGGCGGCCGCGTGCTGTTCCCGCACCCTGATTTCCACATTTAAGCCGGGGTCAACCCTTGTCCCTGACGTTGCGGAAGTTTCGTCCATTTCCTTCTTCACTTTGCCTCCAGCGCCGTCAGCCGCATCTTGGCTTCTTCGCTGTCCTGATTGAGTAACAATGCACGCTGATACTCGGCGCGGGCTGCGGGAATATTTCCGCTCTGCTCAAAAGATTCGGCCAGCCAGTAGTGGTAATCCCACACCTTCGGATCCATAGCAGCGGCCTGCAGCAGGTAAGGTTGAGCCTCCGCGTTGTGTCCATCCTGCAGAAGCGCGCGCCCCAGAAAATGTTTCGGCGCCGCCTGTTCCGGCACCAATTGCACCGCGCGCGACAGCAATTGTTCTGCGTCCCGGTACTGACCATCCATCAAGTGAATATTGCCGCAGTTGTAGAGTGCCGAATAAAGATTGGGTTCTTTCTCCAGAACCCCTGAACAAAGCGCAAACGCCCGCTGATAGTCACCCATCTGTCCATACAATCCGGCCACTGCCGCCATCCCCATCTCCGACTTCGCGTAATCCGGATTCACGCGGTCCAGCCACACGCGGCCCTCGTCGAATCGACCGGCGCGGATGTATGCTTCCGCCAGCGCCAGCGGCCCATAGCCATATTCCGGATGATCCCTTACCACCGACTCCGCCAGTTTGATTGCGCGATCGTGCGCGCCCCGCTGGCTGTACTCTTTCGCCAACCCGGCATTCGCATACGGACTTCCTGGATACAGAGATTGCCCGCGCACCACCAACAGGAGATCGCTTCCCCAGTACACTTGTTCTGCGATCGAGGCGCACACATAACTACTGCACAAGACGAGTACCGCGCACCCCTGCACGGCCTGCGCACTCCATCCCTTGATGGATGGCAGCCGCCGCAGCGCCATGGCCGCCAGAATCGCAAATCCAATGGACGGCAAATACATGTAACGGTCGCGCACGAAATCGCCATTGCCAAAGTTTCGCAAGTACAGCGCCGGCGCTAATCCCACCAGCAGCCACAACCCCGCGAACGCGACGTTGGAATTCCCTTCGCGCCGATTCCAATACCACAACCCAACCAGCGCCGCCCCCAGGACCACCGCCGGCGCGACCACTTGACTGAGGATTGCCCCGGTCACATACGGCGTGTAATACAGCCCCGTGATGCCCACCGGAATCAGCAACTGCCGCAGATAAACGGAGAGCACCAACGGCAAAGTCCGCGCAACGTCCACCATCCCGTGACTGGGATCGAACTGCCCAGTCGCGTGCAGCAGAGCGTGCTTTCGCAGCAGCGCATACGCCAGCGTCACCACCGCATACGGAGCCGCCTCCATCACCGCCCCAACAACTCTCTGCCCCAGCGATGCATTCCTTTTCGACGGGTACAACCATGCGTAGATGGCGACCAGTGCCGAAAACATCACCGCCATTTCCTTTGTCAGCAGCGCGCACGCCAGCAATGCCAGCGACGCCATGCGCCATGCCGCTCTTTTCTTTCTTCCGGAATTTCGCTGGCTTTCGGGATTTCGCTGAGGGTTGCGCGCCGCACCACGTCCGTTAAGGAACGCGGCGAAAGCCAGCGCGGCAAGAATTGTGACCATCGTGTCCGAAGCGGCGGAAATCCACGTGACCGGCTCAATGTGAACGGGATGTAACGCAAAAATCAGCGCCGCCAGCGCCGCCGTCCAATACTCCAATCCCAGCCGTCGCACCAGCCAAAACACTGCAACAACCGCGCCGACGTGCAACAGAACCGCTCCCAGGTGCCATCCCCAGGGGCGCAATCCGAACAAAGTGTAATTCAACATCGACCACGCCACGAACAGAGGCCTGTAATACACCTGGTGTCGCGCCACGTGATACCACAAGTCACTGCCAAACGCGCGCGGGAGATTGCTCCATGTCCGGATGATCGGACTGTTCGCAATCTGCGGCCAGTCATCCCATACGAAATCGAAGGACAGCGAGCCGCTGTAAACCACAAAAGTGACCAGCCCCAGCAAGGGCAGCAGGACGCTAGGCCGGCGCAGGTACTTTGCCAGCAATTCCGATGCCCTGGGATCGGGACGCTCTTGTGTCTGGTCCATGTCCATGTTGTTCGTGGAGAGAGGATCGGTCAATCCACCCTCGATCAGCTCATACTACCTCCCGCCCCCAGCCGCCGCATGTTACTCAGGTTACCTAGGTGTGCCACTTATTCCCGTATTTCGCCCTCCTGTCTATGCGACGATCATTGTCATGGGATCTGTCACCGGAGCCAAACCCGCGAAGGTACCGTTCCCGGTTTTGTGCGTCGATCTCGATGGTACTTTGATCCGCGGCAACGTCCTTTGGGAGTGCATCCTCGTCCTCCTAAAGACACGCCCCATCACGCTGCTGCTGCTCCCCTTCTGGTTGCTCGCGGGACGAGCTTCACTCAAACAGCATCTCGCTGCCAGTACCCATCTCAACCCCGCTCGCCTTCCCTATCGGCAGCAAGTTCTTGAACTTATCCAGCGGGAGAAAGCCACCGGCCGCCGCATCGCGCTGGTAACTGCCGCCGACCGCGAACTTGCCGAGGCGATTGCCACCTATCTCGGCGTCTTTGACGAGGTCCACGCGAGCGACGGCAAGATGAACCTCAAGGGAGCGAACAAAGGCACATTTCTAGCCCAGCATTTCGCGCAGACCGGCTTCGAATATGTGGGCGACTCGGCCGCCGATGTGGAAGTTTGGCGAGGCGCTCGCGCAGCATACGTGGTCGGCACCGAAACCCGCGCCGAGCAAGCCGCTGCCTTAACCACGCTTAAAGGCACGATCCTCGAACCGCAGGCATCGTTCCGCGCGTCTTTCCTCATATGGATCGACGCCCTCCGCGGCCACCACTGGGCTAAGAATCTTTTACTCTTCCTGCCTCTCGCCCTGTCCCACAACCTCGCGGTCGAGTCCATTGTTCGGACTCTCGTCGGCTTCGCACTCTACGGCCTCTGCGCCTCCGGGCTCTATATTCTCAACGACCTCCTCGACCTCCATTCCGATCGCGAACATCCATGGAAAAAGGAGCGTCCATTTGCCGCCGGCGATATCTCAATTCCCCAGGGTTTGCTCGCCTCGTTTTTCTTGCTCTCCTCGGCACTCGGCCTGGGCTTTCTTCTCAACGCGAAATTCGGCTTCGCTCTGCTCGGATACTCCACGCTTACCATGTTGTATTCGCTCTGTCTTAAGAAGATTGCTCTTCTCGATGTCTTCGTTCTTTCCAGTTTCTACAGTTTCCGGATTCTCGCCGGGGCTCTGATTTCGGCCACGCCACTCTCGCAGTGGTTCCTGGCGTTCTCGATGTTTTTCTTTCTTAGTCTCGCGATGGCAAAGCGTTACTCTGAGTTACTTCACGCCNGCGACCTAGTTAGCAACGGTAACTCAGGACGCGGTTATCATGCCGGCGACCGCGAACTTCTTCTCTCNCTNGGCGTCGGCAGCAGTTTTTCGGCCGTCGTCATCTTCAGCCTCTACGTTCAGAGTCAGGACGTGCGCCTGCTCTACNCCTCGCCGGAGTTTCTCCTTCTGCTTTGCCCCATCGTTCTTTATTGGCTCAGTCGGAATTGGTTGCTGGCGCATCGTGGAGAATTAAAGGAAGACCCGGTCACGCTCGCGATCCGGGACCCAGTCAGTTACGGGGTAGCCCTGGCCTCGGCGGTCGTCATCGCCGCGAGCATGATAAACATGAGTTTCTAGTATGTCTGGTCAATCAGCCGTAACTTTGCGCAAGCAATCCGTAGCGCCGCCGCCCACCGAGCGAGCTCTCTCGTGGGGCCGTTATCCGAAGACTGCGCACCGTCACGTCCACAAGCCGGCGTGGAACGACCAGGTGCCGGAAATTCTCGGAACTGCCGCGCCAGGATCGTTGCTCCCCTATGGCCTTGGACGCAGCTATGGCGACTCGTGTCTCAACGCCGGCCGAGAACTGATCGACTGCCGGCGCCTTAACCGCATCCTCGGATTCGACGAATCGACTGGCATGCTCCGCTGCGAAAGCGGCGTCAGCCTCTCCGACATCATCGACGTATTTCTCCCTAAAGGATGGTTCCTTCCGGTCACGCCCGGCACACGCTTCATCACCGTTGGCGGCGCAATCGCCAACGACGTCCACGGTAAGAACCATCACTGTGCTGGGACCTTCGGCGCTCACGTCTGCCAAATCGGTCTGCATCGGTCGAACGATGGCTTGGTAATTTGCAATTCGCAAGACAATTTCGACATGCTGCAGGCCACCATCGGTGGTCTCGGACTGACCGGAGTAATCGCCTGGGCAGATATCCAACTCAAACGCGTGGCTGGCCCATGGATCGACGCAGAGTCCATCCCCTTTCAGTCGCTAAGCAGTTTTATCGACCTGAGCCGCGAAAGCAACGACCGCTTCGAATACACGGTGGCATGGCTCGACTGTTTTGCCGGGAAACACCCTCGTGGCATCTTCTTTCGCGCTAATCATTCCGCTGAGCGTGGTAAGCAATTTCACCCGAAGCGTGGCCCTAAACTGCCCTTCGCACTGCCGGCCTGGATGCTCAATCGTTACTCAGTAAGAGCCTTCAACACCGCCTACTACAAGATTCACGCGGCCAGTAAAGGCGCAGCCATTGTCCCGTATGACTCGTTTTTCTATCCACTCGATTCCATTCGGCAATGGAATCTGCTCCACGGCAAACAAGGTTTTCTGCAATATCAGTGCGTCATCCCGGAAACGAACGTCGAAGCTGTCGAGGAGTTACTCGATCGCGTCGCACGCTCCGGCATGGGCTCTTTCTTAGGAGTTCTGAAGCAATTTGGGTCTGCGCCGCCGGCTGGCATGCTGTCATTCCCGCGGCCTGGACTGACCATTGCGCTCGACTTCGCCATGCGAGGCGAACGCACGCTCAAGCTCATGCAGTCGCTCGACGAAGTTGTCCAGCAAAGCGGAGGGGCGCTTTACCCCGCCAAAGACGCCCGCATGAGCTCCGCGGTGTTTGAAGCATCGTTTCCACGCTGGCGCGCCTTTGTTCCGTATATCGACCCGAAGATGTCGTCCTCATTCTGGCGGCGCGTGACGGGAGCACAATGACCGCGATGAGAAAAATCATTATCCTCGGCGCCACTTCCGGCATTGCCCTGGAAGTCCAGCGCCTATTAGCTCGCGAGGGTCGCGAGTTACTCCTCGTCGCGCGCTCGTCACAACGCCTCGCCGAAGTGCAGGCCGACTTAGCGGCTCGAGGTGCGCACCAAGTCTTGACTTACTCTGCCGACTTGGCCTCCATTCAGCAGCACGCGGCTATCTTCGAATTTGCCCGCCACACCTTGCCCGATTTTGACACCGTACTCCTCGCTTACGGCTCCATGCGCGACCAGAAGGATTCCGAAACCTCGATCGATATTTTACTGGAAGAATTGCAGGTCAACTTTGTCAGCGCCACCGCGATCCTCACCCTGTTCGCCGCCGATTTGGAACGCCGGCGCACCGGATGCCTCGCCGCCATCACCTCCGTTGCCGGAGATCGAGGACGCCGCTCCAACTACCTCTACGGCTCCTCCAAAGGCGCGCTTTCACTCTTTCTTCAAGGACTCCGCAGCCGGCTTCATCCTGCCGGCGTCCGCGTCATCACCGTCAAGCCGGGACCGGTCCAGACTCCCATGACCGATCACATGCCTAACTCCACACGCTTTGCCGATCCGAAGCAGGTTGCGCGGGACATTGTTGACGCTCTCGAACGGCGTTCCCCCGACGTCCTCTACACTCCGAAAATCTGGCGCTACATCATGACTGCTGTGCAGCAAATCCCGGAAACCATCTTCAAACGCCTATCCTTCTAAGGCGCGCGTACAGACGTGGCCGCGCCACACGAGAATTTCCGCACGCGGCCACAAAGCGAGACTCATAGAAAAAGGGCCCCATCGCTGCGGCCCCTCGTGCTGCTGTCAACTCGCTGCTCGATCTTACCTTCTTCCCCGTCCGCCGCCGCCACCGCCGGAATGGCCCCCGTGACCTCCTCCAGGACCGCCGCCCGGACCGCGTCCACGACCGCGACGCCGGCGATTACGATCGCGATCGCCACTACCGCCGCTGGGACGTCCTTCACGCGTTCCTTCCGGACGCGCGGGGCTTGCCTCTACCGAGGCGACCACTCCATCCACACGGTTGAAGTTCGGCTCATCGTCCGCATCGAAATCCGCGCCGCCTTCGATCACTGCCGTCGGGGATCCTTGCGGAGCACTGTGCGACGCTGACGGTGGTGCTGCGTCCACTCCCTCATCGCCTTCTGGAGGAGGCGGAGCCCCGCCCATTTTGGCGCGCTGCTCTTTTAGAATCGCTTTGCGGGACAGCTTGATCCGGTTGCCTTCGACGGCCAGAACTTTCACCAGCACCTGGTCGCCTTCTTTCAGTTCATCGCGAACGTCTTTGATCCTGTGTTCGGCGACTTCGCTGATGTGCAGCAACCCGTCCAAACCGGGCAGAATCTCGACGAACGCCCCGAAATCAGCCAACCGGCTGACCTTCCCGAGATACGTCTTCCCCACCTCAGCCGACGCCGTCAGATCGCGGATAATCTGCAAAGCCTTGTTCGCCGAGACTTCATCGTTCGAAGCCACGTTGACCTTGCCCGAATCTTCCACGTCGATCTTGACGCCCGTTTGCTCGATGATGCTGCGAATCATTTTGCCACCGGGCCCAATCACGTCGCGAATTTTGTCCACCGGAATCTGCAGAGTGTAGATACGCGGCGCGTACGCCGAAACCTTCACGCGGCCTTCGGTGATCACCTCGTCCATCTTCCCGAGAATGAACAATCGCCCGCGCTGTGCCTGCGCCAGCGCCTCGCGCATGATTTGCGGAGTAATGCCGGCGACTTTAATATCCATCTGCAGCGCGGTGATGCCGTCCTTGGTTCCGGCAACCTTGAAGTCCATGTCGCCGTAATGATCCTCAGCGCCCGCAATATCGCTCAGGATGGCGTACTGTTCCCCTTCCTTCACCAGCCCCATCGCGACTCCAGCCACTGGAGCCTTCAGCGGCACGCCCGCGTCCATCAGCGAAAGCGAGGCGCCGCAAATTGTGGCCATCGACGACGAGCCGTTCGACTCCAGAATATCGGAGACGACGCGCATCGCGTAAGGCCAGTCGTCCAGGCTCGGAAGCACAGCCGAAATAGCGCGCTCGGCGAGTGCGCCGTGGCCGATTTCGCGGCGTCCAGCGCCACGCATGAACCCTACTTCTCCAACGGAGAATGGCGGGAAGTTGTAGTGCAGCATGAAGCGCTTCTTGGCTTCGCCTTCAAAGCCCTCGAGACGCTGCATGTCGTCGCTGGTGCCAAGCGTGGTGGTAACTAATGCCTGGGTCTCGCCACGGGTGAAGACCGCGCTGCCGTGGGCGCGAGGCAGCACTCCGGCTTCGATCCAGATCTCGCGGATCTGGTCGAAAGCGCGCCCGTCGGGACGGCGCTTGTGATCGATTGCCTGGCTGCGGAAAATTCTTTCACGCAGCGTCTCGTAATACTCTTTCAGCTTCGCTTTGCCGGCTACGTCGTCTTCGGGCAGAGCGGCGAGCAGCTCTTTCTCCAAGGTCCGAACCAATTCGTAGCTCTCGGCTTTCGGATGCTTCGCAGTGTCAAGAGCGTCGGCCAGTTGCCGGCCAATCTGCGACTCCAGACCTTTGAAGAAAGTCTCATCGAATTCCGGCGGCGTCACCTTGCGTTTCGGCTTGCCAACCTTGCTCCGCAGTTCGTTGATGGCGGCGCAGATCTTTTTGATTTCGGTGTGGGCGAATTCAATNGCGTCCACGACCGTCTCTTCCTTTACTTCTTTCGCGCCGGATTCGATCATGACAATCGCATCGGCNGTGCCNACGACCATGATGTTGAGCAGGCCGTCGCGCATTTCGGTGTATGTGGGATTGGCGATGAAGCGGCCTTCCACCAGGCCGACGCGCACCGCGCCGATCGGGCCGAGAAACGGAATATCGGAGAGGGTTAGAGCGGCGGAAGCGGCGTTAATGCCGCAGACATCGGGGTCGTTTTCCGTGTCGGCGGACAGGACGAAGGCGATGACCTGGGTCTCGCACTTGAAGCCTTCGGCGAACATCGGACGCACCGGCCGGTCAATCTGTCGGCTGGTCAGAACCTCGCGCTCGCTCATGCGCCCTTCGCGCTTGATAAAGCCGCCGGGAATGCGTCCGCCGGCGTAGGTGTACTCGCGGTAGTCGACGGTGAGCGGAAAGAAGTCGATGCCCACGCGGGGTTCGGGATTGGCGGTGGCGGCGGCGAGGACTACGTTTTCGCCGAAGCGCACGACGGCGGAACCGCCGGCTTGCTTGGCGAGTTTTCCGGTTTCAATAGAGAGCTGTTTTCCGCCTGCGATTTCGACGGAAATTTTTGTGGCTTCAGGCTTCATAGATCATCCTTTGAATAGGCAGAAGGGCATGCGCTCGGGCACGGAGTTCGCGTGGACAGGCGGATGCCAGGCGGCGGTTGGGAACGCACTTTGCTAAGGCTCTCGAAGTTTGGAACCGGCTCCACACGGAGCCGATCGCGCTGTTATTTGCGGATACCGAGCTTGGAAATAACGGTCTTATACCGTTCCGAGTCGTACTTCTTCAAGTAGTCAAGCAGACTACGGCGTCTGCTAACCATCATGAGAAGTCCGCGGCGCGAGCCATGGTCTTTCT
>JGI12635J15846_10005488_pt1 | contig 10934 bp, 9 predicted proteins | sample BlaSpr_A8_OM2_M2_FD_15846 | JGI IMG/M metagenome (IMG submission 15846) | reverse complement strand
CGGGGCGCAGCCGGTTTCACGTTGCTGCGCCCCAGTCCCACGGTTCAGGCCTGAACTATCCACCGTAGTTCGGTGCTTAGTTCGGCCGCTTGTTTTCGTCGACGTCGACATATTCGGCGTCGATCACATCATCTGGCTTTTTCTCCTGGCCCGCGTTGCCGGCCGGGCCCGAGCCTTCGCTGGGTCCCGCACCAGCCGATGGCCCGGCTCCCGCACCTGCGGCAGCTCCGGCCTGCTCACCAGTCTTGTAGAGCGTCTCGGCGATCTTGTGCAGCGTGCGCTCGACATTTTCCGTCGCCGACCGCAGCCGCGCCGTGCCGCCTTCGTTCATTGCTTTCTTCGCGTCGTCGATCGCTTCTTCGGCGCTCTTCACGTCGCCTTCGCCGATCTTTTCGCGATTCTCACGCACGAGCTTCTCGGCTTGATAAACCAGGCCGTCGAGCCGGTTGCGCGATTCGACCTCTTCCATTCTGCGGCGGTCGTCCTCGGAGTGAGATTCCGCTTCGACGCGCATCTTCTCGGCTTCCTCTTTCGTGAGGCCGGTCGAAGACTGAATGGTGATCTTCTGTTCCTTGTTGGTGGCCTTGTCCTTCGCGCTGACATTCAAAATGCCGTTCGCGTCGATGTCAAAGGTCACTTCGATTTGCGGTGTGCCACGCGGAGCCGGCGGAATTCCATCCAGCTTGAACGTGCCGAGCGAGCGGTTGTCCTTAGCGAACTTGCGCTCACCTTGCATGACGTGGATTTCGACGCCGGACTGATTGTCCGAAGCTGTCGAGTAGGTCTCGACTTTGCGCGTCGGAATCGTCGTGTTGCGCGGAATCTGCACAGTCATCACGCCGCCGAGCGTTTCAACGCCCAGCGAGAGCGGAGTCACGTCGAGCAGCAGGATGTCTTTCACTTCGCCGCCGAGCACCGCGCCCTGAATCGCCGCGCCTACCGCCACCACTTCGTCCGGGTTGACTCCCTTGTGGGGCTCTTTCCCGCCGAAGAAGTTGCGAACGAGCGACACCACTTTCGGGATACGTGTTGAACCGCCGACGAGCACGACTTCCTGAATGTCGCTCGGCGACATCTTCGCGTCCTCGAGAGCCTGCTTGACCGGCTTCATCGAACGCTCGAGCAAATCATTCATCAGCTGCTCGAGACGCATGCGCGTCAGCTTCACCTGCATGTGGATCGGGCCGCTCGCGCCTGCCGTGATGAACGGGAGATTAATCTCCGTCTCCATCAGCTGCGACAGTTCGATCTTGGCCTTTTCCGCCGCTTCCTTCAGACGCTGGAGCGCCATCCGGTCCTTGCTGAGGTCGATGTTGTTCTCTTTCTTGAACTCATCGATTAGCCAATCGACGATCCTCTGGTCGATGTCGTCACCACCGAGGTGCGTGTCGCCGTTCGTCGATTTCACTTCGACGACGCCGGCGCCGACTTCGAGCACCGAGATGTCGAACGTGCCGCCGCCGAGGTCATACACCGCGATCGTTTCGTCGCTCTTCTTGTCGAGACCGTACGCCAACGCAGCCGCCGTCGGCTCGTTAATGATGCGGACGACTTCGAGGCCTGCGATTTCGCCTGCCTGCTTGGTCGCTTGCCGTTGCGCGTCGTTAAAGTACGCGGGGACGGTGATGACCGCCTTCTGCACCTTTTCGCCGAGGAAGTCTTCCGCGGCCGACTTCAGCTTGCCCAAAATCATCGCCGAGATTTCCGGCGGGCTGTAGACCTTGCCGGAGATGTCAACGCGCGCATCGTCGTGTTGTCCCTTGACGACGTGATACGGCACGCGCTTCATTTCATCGCTGACTTCGTCGAACCGGCGACCCATAAAGCGCTTGATCGAATACACGGTGTTTTCCGGATTCGTCACAGCTTGGCGCTTGGCCACCTGACCGACGAGGCGCTCGCCGCCCTTAGTGATTGCGACCACCGAAGGCGTTGTGCGTGCCCCTTCCTGGTTCGGGATGACCACCGGTTCGCCGCCCTGCATCACGGCTACTACTGAGTTGGTCGTCCCCAAGTCGATACCAATGATCTTGCTGCTCATACTGCCTGTCCTCCCTGACTATNCTTCCTTCTAAAGTCGTNTTGTTTCAGCTCGGCTGGCTCTGGTTTAGAGTCGCGAACCTTCTTACGTGGTGACTAAGCCTCTGCGGTTTGTGTCGGAGGCTCTGTCGAGCTTGACTACTATACAGGTTGAGTGTTTCTTTGTCAAGTTTTCTTATAACGATCGTAAAGCTTTGCTGGATAGTAACTTATGGGCGCATCGGGCTGGATTTGCTCTGGTTCCCAGTGTCCCGACGCACGCTCCATTCGAAGCCCGCGATCCAGCATGATCCACTCCGGCCTCGTCAAACGATAAAGATGCTCCAAGAGCGGAAAGGATGCTGAGTACTGCCGTATCAACCCATTTTCGGTGGAAAGACTGTTTAGAATCAGTGGGATGGCAACGATCTGGCAGAAGGCGGCGGAGAGATTGGCTGCCCAAGGTGCCCAAAATCAGTTGGTTAGCGAACCGAGGAGCCGTCGGCCGCACGGCAGGAACGTTCGGCGTGGGGCCGGGTTTAGAAGAGTAAGGTCGTGTGATACTCTGGCCGCCTGTAGGCTAACTGGCAAGGAGGGGTGGCGTGAATCGTCGAGGAATGGTTTCGGCAATCGGTGGTCTGTTGGTGGCAAGCCTGCTTTCGATGTCGTGTCTTGTGTCTGACTCGTCTCTGCTCGCCGCGCCAGCAACTCCTCAGACGCTTGCATCCGTTCCGGATGTCGATCCGCATGAAGCGCTTGGCTCAAAGAACGCGCCGATTGTGATGGAAGTTTTCAGCGACTTCCAGTGCCCAGCTTGCAAGAGTCTCTATGACTCGACGAATCGGCAGTTGATGGACAACTACGTCAACACCGGGAAGGTGTATCTCATCCATCGCGATTTCCCGCTGCCGATGCACGCTCACTCGAAGGTTGCCGCTCAGTATTCGCGGGCCGCTGCACAAATTGGCAGGCTCGAAGCCGTCGAAGAGGTGCTGTTTCAGAATCAGGAGAAATGGGAAGCGTCGGGTGATGTGGACGGGACCGTGGCGAAGGCGTTGTCGCCGGCCGAGATGACAAAAGTTCGCGCACTTGTGAAGAGCGGCGCGGTTGACGCGTTTATCACCAAGGATCAGGCGATCGGCAACAACACTTACAGGGTGAGCCAGACGCCGACTACGATTTTTCATGCCAACGGGCAGACCTTTCCGTATGCCGGAGTGATGAGCTGGGACATTTTGAAGCAGTTCCTCGATCAGCTTCTCGTCGGCAAGTGAGTTTGCTTCGAGACTCTGGCCTGCGCGAAGTGAAGTGCGTGAGTTACAATCGAATTTCAAGATGATGCAATCGAGTCCACTCAATTTTCGTCGCGCGGTAATGTGGCTCGGCCGCCTGATCCTCGGGCCGATCTTTATTTATGCCGGATATTCCAAGGCGTTTCTCCCCAATAGTCATTTCTGGCCGTGGTTTTTCTTTAAGTTTTCGCTGTCGACGAACATCGCCAATTTTGCGTTTCAAGTTGAGGCTTTCAAACTGCTTTCGCCGGCGGGCGTTCAATTTGTTGCGCACACGCTCCCGTTCACGGAAATTGTCCTCGGCTTTCTAGTGCTGATCGGCTGGCAGCTCCGGATTTTTGGGTCGATGCTGGCGGCGATCATGGTTGGATTTTCAGTGGTGGTCACGCGCGCGTATCTCCTGCACATGAATATCAATTGCGGATGCTTTGCGACCCCGCAGCCGATCGATATGCAAAAGGTGCTGGAAGATGCGGGGATGGCGCTTCTCGCGGTGCTGATGGCCGCGTTTGCGATCATCGAGGCTCGAAAGCCGCACCCGTGGTCAGCCCCGGCTGAGACGACTGCGGCTGCTGCGCCTGCCGCGAAGTAGCGCGCGAATCCCTCCCATCTGTAGACTAATTCTGTGAAGACGCTCGACGAGTACTTGCAGCTGGCTGCGGTGGCGCACGGACATTTGTGCGCTGGCCAGGTGCTGGGCGTGCGGCTAGCGATGCTGGGCTTGCGCGAATTGGGAATCACCGACCCGATCGCTGAGCGAAAGCGTATCGTCATTTATGTCGAGATCGATCGGTGCATGACGGATGCGATTGGGCTGGTTGCGAACTGCCGTTTGGGAAAGCGCGCGCTGAAATTTCGCGATTGGGGAAAAGTTGCGGCGACATTTGTCGATTTGCAGACCGGGCGAGCGATTCGGATCGCGGCGAAGGAGTCGAGCAAGGAAATCGCTCGGAATATGTTTCCGGACATGACGAAGGATGCGGGTCAGCAGAAGGCGTACGCTGAGCTGTCGGAAGAAGTCTTGTTCGACAAGAAATGGGTGAAGGTTGAAGTGAAGGCCCATGATTTGCCCGGATACAAAGGTCCGCGCGTGGTTTGCGCGGAATGCGGCGAAGGGATCAATTTCGCGCGCGAGGTGTTGCAGAACGGACGCACATTGTGTCGAGCGTGCGCCGGCGACACGTATTACTTCCAGCTCTAAACCCAACCCAGAGTTGTGATTGTCGTGGCGAGCGTCGTGCATAGCTACTTGCGTCGGTGATGGAAACCTGAGGCGAGGTGCGGCCTCACCCTGGCGAAACATGTGCGCTAAAATTGGAGTTTCATGCTGAGTTTGCCTCCGATTACGTTGCGGTTGCGCGGTTGGAAGTTGATCGATCGCGTGGCGCTGGCGTTTCTGTTGCTGTGCTCGATCGCGTTGGGCGCAGCGGGCGGGCTGCTCTTCGTTTATGCGAGCGATTTGCCGGAAATTCGGGCGCTCGAGACGTACCGGCCGAACGTTGTCACCGAAATTTACGCGGATGATGGGCAACTCGTTGGGAGCTTCGCTCTGCAGCGGCGCATCCTGATGACCTACGAGCAGTGCCCCAAAGTTTTGTACAACGCGGTGACGTCGATCGAAGACCAGCATTTTGAAGAGCACTGGGGCATCGATTTCCCGCGCATCGCGGGCGCGGCGTGGCGCAACGTGTTGCATCACCGCATCACAGCGGGGGCGAGCACGATCAGCATGCAACTTGCCGGCAACTTGTTTCTCGATCGCAGCGACAAAAGCTTTCGGCGCAAGATGCAGGAAATGTTGCTGGCGCTGCAGATCGAGCGCCGCTACACGAAGCCGCAGATTTTTGCGATGTACGCGAACCAGGTTTATCTGGCGCACGGCAATTATGGATTTGCGGCGGCAGCGGAGTTTTATTTTGGCAAGCCTGTTGGCGATTTGAAGTTGCAGGAAGCAGCATTGCTCGCCGGCATGGTGAACGGGCCGAAGTTTTCGCCGCTGACCAATCCGACTGGAGCACTGGCACGGCGCAATCTCGTGCTGTACCGGATGCTCGAAGAGGGAAAGATTACGGGCGCCGAAGAAGAAGCGGCGAAGAAAACGCCACTCGATTTGCATGTGCAATATCCGCGCAACGATCTGGCGCCGTATTTTTTCGAAGAAGTTCGGAAGTATCTGGAATCGACTTACGGAACCGAAGCGGTGCATGAGCGCGGCCTGCGCGTTTACACGACGCTCAATATCGCGATGCAGCGCGCGGCGAATCAGTCGGTGCGCGATGGTCTGCACAGTTATGACAGGCGGCACGGATGGCGTGGCGGGCTGCCGAATATCTTGCGCGACAACCTCGGCCAACTGGATTCGTACGAAGACGAAGACTGGCGGCATGCGATCGACAAGGGCAGCTACGTCACCGGGCTGGTGATGGCGGTCGGCGATAAGGACGCGACGATCAAGATCGGGCAGTATCGCGCGGTGCTGGCGCCGTCGGATTTTGCCTGGACGGGGCGGAAGAAGCCGAGTGAGCTATTGAAAGTCGGAGACCTCGCGCAGTTTGTCATCAAAGAAATCGGCGAATCGACGGTGCGCGTGCAGCTCGAGCAGCAGCCCGCGCCGCAGGCAGCGATGCTCGCGATCGACAATCCGACCGGTGAGATCAAGGCGATGGTCGGCGGCTACAGCTTCGAGGATTCGAAATTCAATCGCGCGACGCAGGCGTATCGACAGGTCGGTAGCTCATTCAAGGTATATGTCTATGCCGATGCGCTTGAAAAGGGTGCTACGCCGTTCGACACGATTCTCGATGCGCCGATGACGGTGATCAGTGGCGGCCAACCGTATTCGCCACACAATTACGACGAAAAATTCGAAGGCAATATCACGCTGCGGCGGGCTCTGGCTGGGTCGCGCAACGTGCCGGCGGTGAAACTGGCGGAGAAGGTAGGGATTTCGTCCGTGGTCGATGTGACGCGGAGATTTGGAATCACGACGGCGCTGCCGCCTTATTTGCCGCTCGCGCTCGGCGCGGCGGACATGAAATTGTCCGAGCACGTCTCAGCTTTCACGGTGTTCCCTAATGACGGCATTCGCATCGATCCGCACATGATTCGGCGCGTGACGAGTTACGACGGAGCGCTGCTCGAGGAAGCGCATCCCGAAGTGCACGACGTGATTTCGCCGGAAGTGGCGCACACGATGACGGCGATGCTGGAAGAAGTGATTCAGTTCGGCACGGGAATTCAGGCGAAGGCGCTCGGACGTCCCGCAGCAGGGAAGACCGGAACGACGCAGGACTACACGGACGCGTGGTTTATCGGATTCACGCCGCAGGTGACGGCCGGTGTTTGGGTCGGATTTGACGACAAGCAGATATCGCTCGGGAAGAAAGAAACTGGAGCGAAGGCCGCTCTGCCGATCTGGCTCGAATTCATGCAGAGCGCACTCGCCGGCATGCCGGAAGTCGAATTCGCGAATGTGACGCCGTTGGAAGAAGAAGCGCACGATCACGCAGTTCACGTCGATACCCCCGACACCGCGCCGACCGAGGACGAGCCCGCAGAGCGGAAGGCGAAGCCTCCAGACGACGCCGTCCCTCTACCGTCGCCACCAAAGACAACGGCTGCTACGTCGGCGGCGAATCCGTCGAACCCATAACTACATTTGTCCTCAGCTCAAGCGTCGCGAAAAGGATCCCAGCCGGCAGCTTTGAGTGGAGAAGTTTTTCCGTCGGGATGCGAGAGCTTAATCCCGCTAGCGCGGCTGATTTTGCCAATGGCGGTGAGGTTCAGTCCGCGGTACGCCGACGGAATTTTGTGGGTTTTGTCTGGGGCGACGGTGAACAGGAGTTCGTAGTCGTCGCCGCCATTCAGTGCGAGAGCCAGCCGTTTGTTCCGATTTGGAACGGAGTCACGCCCTACGGTTGCAGATGCCAGTTTTGACTCGTCGATTGTTGCTCCGACTCTGCTCGAAACGCACAGACGCGGAAGATCAGTCGATAAACCATCGGAAAGATCCATCGCTGCAGTTGCCAGCCGATGATCGGCCAGCCATTGGCCGAGCGCTATTCGTGGCTCGGGATACAAATGCTTTCGTAGGCTCGGGTCGGACGGGCGAGTCTTGGAACTTGCAGATCGCAGAGCGGACAAGCCGAGGTCGGCTTCGCCCAATCGACCGCTAACATAAATAATGTCGCCGGGTTTGGCGCCCGATCGAAGCAGCGCTCGTCCACGGCGAACTTCTCCAACAACTGTGACATTTATAAGGACACGGTTTTGGCGGGTGGTGTCGCCGCCGGCGATCGGGCATCCTAATCTTCTCGAAGCGCGGCGTAGGCCGTTTAGAAAATCGGTCAACCAGCGACCGGTTAATTCGTTGGGAATGGCGAGACTTAGCAGGAAACAGCGTGGAGTTCCGCCCATCGCAGCGATGTCGCTCGCCGCGCGCTCCAAACATTTCCATCCAACCGAATCGGCCGGATGACGATCGCGAAGAAAATGGATTTCTTCCAGGAACCAATCGCAGGTTAAAATAGTCTCGTAGCCGCTGCGGGGAGCAAACAGAGCGGCATCGTCACCGATCCCCACACGCAATCCAGCCTTCAACTCATTGGATCGCGAGGACTTCCCGAGAATTTTGCGGATCAGATCATTCTCTGGGGTTTTCATTCGAACGTTTTCAGGAATTCGATGTAGTGACCTTTGTCCGNTCTTCACGTCTAGTTTAGCGTAAACAAATGAGACTGGCCGTTCGGGCAGGTATGGGGCAGTTTTCTCACAGCTGCCCTTATAGCAGGGAAATACAGGATTGACTGTAACCGCTACAGATTTTAGTATGGCGCACCGTCGCGCCACCCTTTACCGCGACCATTATTGGGCAGTTCGAGTCATGGACCGTCGGAAGTAGAGATGAGCCAAGAGTAGCGGCGGTTTTAAGAAAATACGGGCTGTCTGTATCATTAATCGGTTTTCATAAAGGACTCCGCAGATTATGAAGGGCAAGACCTACACTTTTTACATCGCGTCAACGCCGGGGAAGATGCAGAAGCTGGTCATCCCTGCGTACGTGCTTCACGTGGTGGCTGTGCTGGCACTGATCGGAAGCGTGACGGTGGTGGCTGCGGCAGGGTCTTACTCTCGCATGCTGTGGAAGGTCGGAAACTACAATGCCCTCCGGCACGACCAGGAAACTCTAAAGAAACAGTATCGCGCGCTGCAAAATACGGTCGACGACACCAATCAGCGGCTTGATTCCTTGCAGTCGTTAGCGACCGAAGTGGCGATGACTTATGGCGTGTTGCGATATCACCCTGCGGCTTTCGATTCCAGCGACAATCCAGCCGATGCACAGAGCGCCTTTGATCGCTCCGTTGAGCAGTACACCTTTTTGAAGCGCAACGCTGCGGCGATCGCGATTTCCAGCGGCGGACTGCGCTTGATGCCGTCGATGAGCTTTGCGGATTCGACGTACACTCCGGCGATCTGGCCGGTGATGGGGCACATCACGGATAGCTTCGGCGAACGGCTCGACCCGTTCAGCGGTGAAGGCGCGTTCCACACGGGCGTTGACGTTTCGGCTGACTACGGCGCTCCGGTTCACGCCACGGCGGACGGCGTCGTAACGATCGCGGAAAATCACGCGGGCTATGGCCGGCTGGTTGTGATCGATCACGGTTTTGGTATCACCACTTGGTATGCCCACCTCTCGTCCTTCTCAGCGATCCCGGGTGAGCGCATCAAGCGCGGAACGGTTGTGGGTTACACGGGCATCAGCGGTCGCGCGACTGGTCCGCACGTGCACTACGAAGTGCGCGTGAACAATGCGCCGGTAAATCCGTGGCGCTACATGAAGGCTGCTACGCCGGCCGGCGATTAATCGCAGGTCCGACTACACTCACTCTTCAATTTGAATCAGGGACGACTTCGTAGCTGCAACTTCTTCTCCGATTTGGCAGGCGCTTCTTCCTGGCGAGTGGGCTGAGGTTCGGACGCCGGTGTCGAGAAGCGAGCAGCCTTCAACATTTCCGGTGTAACTTCCAACAGCAATCGAACAGACTTCGTTTCCCCTCGGTCGATCCGGGTAACATCCGCGCCGTGAACTAACTCGATGTAAGCCTCGCGCGTCTGATCGTCGAGCTGACGCCGAACCTTCGGATCATTCAGCCCAGCTTGCGCAAATAGACGAATGCCATTGAGCACATCGGCGAGATCATGAGCAGTTCCGTCGTTCGGGCATTCGCCTTCAATAACAACTCGTAAGCGACTTTCCTCCGGCACTCCCGCAAGCGTTATCCACCGCAACTGATCGAGAAGCGAGGCGAGTTGTTGCGCCTGACCGCCGTTGGCAGCGCGTGCGGCGAGTTGGGAGCCAACTTCCGCATCCTGGCGGAACACCGCGAAAATCGGCGAGCCTCCCAAGCGGTCGAAGCGCTCGCGCCAGTCATTCGCGTCTGTTCCGCGCAGCGGATTTCTCAACAAGGAAGAGAGATCGGGATCGTCGGTGATAGCGATTCGATTCTGATGCAGAAACACAAATGAAACCTTGCGGGAACTGCCCTTCAGCGGAGCGGTAAAAACCTCGCGGCCATCCTTCTTGTCGTGCGTGCCGAACTCTGAAATGTACGTGTTGATTTTCTTTCGATCGAAGCGGCCGTCACCGACGGCGAAAAACTCGGTCGCCTCGCCGCGCTTGATCGCAGTGACAGCGATACGATCGAGGTCGCGCTCATAGTCGAAGCTGGTGTCTTGCAGAAATTTTGCGTAGTCGGCGTCGACTTGTTGTGGCTGTGGTACCCAGGCGCCAAGCTCCGAAAAAAACGGCGCCGCGCGAAGCTGCGCGACATCGGCGAAGACAACGGAATCCGCGTCGGCGGGAGTCAAAGCAAGCGCGCTCTCTCTGGCGTCGGTGTCACCGCCGGCGAAAAAGTGATGCAACGCGACGGCTGCAATCGCGAACAGGGCGAGAGCAAATACCAAACCTATCCAAAGACGTCGATTCATGCGCAGTTCATTCTCACGCAACTGGACCGAAACTGTAAGGTTGAATCGTTGACGCACGGAACAGCATCAAATTGGGCCTGGTCCGGTACGCAGCTGGCGGCTTTGAAGCACCTCGGGGAGTTTTCCACAGTCGTCAGCGGGCAGCTTCAGCTAAACGACGCCGTTTCAAAGGAATACGGGTTGCCCTTGAGGGAACGGCGGCTTCCTTTTCCACAGTGCTGGCCTTTGGCGTGCTGGAAATTTTGGGTTCGCTACTTGCGCTCTCCGGGGACTGTCTGCTATTCTTTGTCGGTTTGAGAGCGCTGGCGTAGCTCAGCTGGTAGAGCATCTGATTTGTAATCAGAGGGTCGGGGGTTCAATTCCCTCCGCCAGCTCCACCGGTTAGCTTGCGGGGGAATGAGGCGGAGCGAATCCTCAGAAACAAAATCGACGGGCTGGTGTCTTTTGACACGAGTCCGTTTTGTGTTTTCGTTTGCTGACCTCTGCGTTTTCTGACAAATGTTTGCTGGACTTGCACTTGGCTTGAGGGACGAATTTTTCGAGGACGGGTGGGTGAGTGGCTAAAACCAGCAGACTGTAAATCTGCCGCTCCTTGCGGGCTACGGAGGTTCGAATCCTCCCCCGTCCACC
>JGI12635J15846_10005487_pt1 | contig 10935 bp, 14 predicted proteins | sample BlaSpr_A8_OM2_M2_FD_15846 | JGI IMG/M metagenome (IMG submission 15846) | reverse complement strand
GCAGCACGAGCCTGTCAGTTCGTTCGAAACGATGCTGCCAGCAGTTCCAGAGCAGTCCACTCTGCGTCCACGGCGAGCCGAGGCCAATAAGCTTTGAATTTTTGAACTGTATCATCGCAGGACGAATCGATTGATAAACGGCGACGTCCAAATCGACGCCCTCCGTTCGCCACGCGCCAGTTTCATCAAGAAGGCAAATAGGAACACTCAAGCCTCGCGGCGCTCGATAGCTGCAAGTTGCAACTGAGATAACGAAGCCGGATTTCAACTCGATTGAGTTCTTTAAGACTTCAACAACCTCGCTCGACAGCACCGTGTCATTGTAGAAAGAAGCGAAATAGTTCATGGTTTCGCGCGCAATCTCACGCGATTGAAGTACCACGAGAGCGTGCAGACGATCCCGCTTGGCTGCGAATTGGCGGTATTCCGCACCATGCACGGAAATCAAATACGTCACGAACTTTGCGGCTGTCTTGGTCCCGGCTGATCGGCGGCCTTTTACGCACCATAATTCGTTCCGGGTTGCACTTGGTGTGTAATCTGCTTTTCCGGAAAGCTCTTGGAAGACTTTCAACTCTGCATCGTTGAGGGGTTTTCCTTCGAAGGCTTTGTATGCTGCGACCCATGCGGACGAAATGGGCTCCAAAAGCACATCACGGCAAAATGCTTCAAAGCTGATTTTGGGGTTAAGTTTCATGCGTCGCTCTTTTCGGAATCCGAAATTGATGATTCCGCTTCCGCCTGCTCACGCTCGGCGATTTGTTGAAGCCGTGATTCAAGCGTTCCTCCAAACTTGGCTTTCCGCTCTAAGCCCAGCGCGAGTGAGTTGAGCCTCACGCCGTTCATGTAGACGCCGAGCACTGCGAGCAATCCTTGCGGCTTCCGCGACTTTCGGTCCACAATGCCCTCAGCGCTCAAATAGCGAGCACCGAGAGCCAAGATAGTCAAACAGAGCCGTTGGCTCTCTAGAATCGCCCGCTGCGACGCTGTGACTTGATCTGGGCCGCCCAAATCGATTACCGCGGCGTCAATGAGTGCGCTAACGGCCTCACGAATTTCACCAGCATCGGCCGGCAGTTCTTTTCCGCCAGACTTCAGCGCCATGATGACGCCATGTTTTTGGTTCGTGCCGCCCTTAATCGAGGCTCGGTAGGCTGCGAGGTTCTTCGCGCCTGACGCGCGCTGCTTAACGGTCGTGCGGCGTTTTTTTGTTTTATCTGGGCGCTGTTTGCCCACCAAAGCCTCACTTTTCGTCATAAGTGTTTGTGTTTTCATTAGGAGGATTCTGCCTGTCAGGCAAAAGAGCTTTCGCCGCACACTCTCTTTGCCAGTCAACGAGTCGCGATAGGTAATATACAGGCTTCGTTCCGGAGTACGTCACTGGCGGTCCCGCGCGCCGCGCTCGCCACACCGCTAGCGTTCCTGGAGAAACTCCGAGATACCGTGCGGCCTGCTTTGTATTAAGCGCCGCTTCGATCTCTTGGTGCATCTGCATTCGATTTTGTGTCCAGAAATAGAAAAAGCGGCCCCGAAAAGCGGCCGCCGAAGTGAAAATCAAAAAAATATGAAGGATTTTAGTGCGCGAACGTAAGCGCAAGAAGCGCGGAAAATCAAACCCGACTACTTCTGTTTAGGAAAAACTAACCCGTTGCCTCACGACCTTCAAACCGGTCGTTCGAATACATGCTTGGGCTATTTGCCGTCCTTGCACTCTTGGATATTGCAGCCTTCTTTCACTCTCTTTTGCATCCTTCAAATATATTCTTATCTTATACATAACAGTTGAATGGTAGCTAAGGGTGCGAGCGTGCAAGAACGCAAGCACGCAACACGAATCATTCATTTGCATCCTTCGCTTTCTCCCAGAACCATTTTCCAGCGCGCTTGGATGACTTAATAGAAAGTTTCTGTTTGGCGCTAGCTAACGTTCGTTCGCCAATGCCATGTTTCAAAGCATTCGCCTCTACATCGCGAGCAAGGCGCGGCTCCGTCAGATACTGTTCCAGGAATGCAATTGCCTGATCTAGTTTCGATTCTCTTTCGGGCTGTCTCACTGCATCTTCCACATCCGTTTCGTCCGGGCCTTCCCAGCCAATGACAGGTTGACTGCCCACGGATGTTTCCACGCTGTTAATCCTAAATTTCATGCCCGTGCGTTTCCTCGACAAATTGCCCTTTGCGAGAAGCATGCGATGCAAAGTTTTATCTTCATGATCGCGGCAAATTAGCCAGGCAGCGCGAGAAACTGCGGAGAGAGCAACGGCTCCGCCTACACGGTGAAGGGCGTTCACATCTCCACGTTTTGAAAGATGAGAATTTAAAATTATTGTTACCTCGTGTTTCGCCGCAAGTTCTGCTAAAGGGGTCAAGATGGCTCGGACAGATTGCTCTTTGTTCAAATCACCTTCGCCCAGGTAAGACTGAATAGGGTCAACCACCATCAGAGCAATTTCTGGATGGTCGCGGAGCTTTTGTTCGATTGGCTCTAAATTATCAAGCCCGATGAAACTAGGCGGTTGGCAGTTCTGAAGCCGTGCACCTGAGGCGATGTGAATCAGACGCAGTACTGCCTTTGCGGCGTGTAATCTAGGCACCAATGTATCGGCAAGATCATCTTCTGCATTTAAGAGCAGGACACTGCGCCGCGGACCGTGCGTGTATTCATTTGAATGATTCGCAGTCTGATCGGGCCAAGGTCTCCCGCTCGTAAATCTAGCGATCAAATCAGAAAGAAGCGTCGTCTTTCCGCAATCCGGATTGCCCGAGAAAAGAGTGATTTTGCCTGCAGGAATCTTTTCCGGCCAAAGCCACGCAAGACGCTGTGGTGCGACCTCGTCAAGCGTCTGCGTGTCAAGCGACCATTTGAGGTCCTCGTTCGAGCTCATGGACGCACCGACTTTCTTGGGCACGAGAATTGGCACTGCACAAATTAGCGCCTTCCCGTGCCGGCCGAGATTTTAAGATTCTTAAAATATTGCTTTTTCGGCTTTTGGATTTTAGCTAATACCCTCGCAACAGCGTTTCCTGCCTGGGAACGATAGTCTGATGCTAGCCTAATCGCCGCCCGGAAATCCTTCACCGCGTCGGGGCCAACATGCTCTTGAGCCTCGATCTGGAAAATACGTTGTCTTGAAACTCCTTTGCGATAGAACGCCGCGATTTGTGTAATGGAGAGCCTGGCAAATATTCTTTCTCTGCGGAGGACCGCCCCAACGTGGGCATTCGGAGGATGTGCTTCCAACATTGCGCCCATCATGATGCAGCCGCCGCTCTGCGTTGACCAGCGAGTTAAATTATTTCTCATGTCACTAAGGTATCAGCGTAACTTGACAAGTCAAGTAAACGGTGATTAACTAACGTCATGTACTAGCATTTAGTAATTTATGACGGAGAGAGTTATTGAGGATTATTTTGGACAAGCTTTCGAGGCAGGAGCTCTCGTTCTTGCTTGATCTTTTGAATTCGGCAGGAGGTGAGGTTGATGTTTTTAAAAACAGTCGCTTTCTACGAGCAATAGTCTCGCTCGATGAGGCGACCCGACTGGATAAGTTCGCAGATCGTTTTCGTCTGTCCTATGAGAAAGGGAAGGTTTCTCATACCTTCCGATCAAAGGACAAATATTATGCACTCCCAATGAGGAACAGAAAGCAAAGGGCTCAAAATGACTGGAGTTGGGCTCGCATTCCAATCATAAGTCTAGTCGTTCATTACAGGCATAAAGAAGGAAACTTCGTTCATTGGCCAATGATCGTCGGCGTGCCAGCGCATCACCCTCCGGTCATGATAAATGAACCGGTTGATCTGGTTAACTGGCTATTAGTCCGCGGCATGGCTAATGGGCAACTAAAAAGATTTGTAAAATGCTCTCGCGAAGATTGTGGAAAATTTGGTATTCGAGAGCGTTCTAAAAAGGATGCCCGGTTTTGCAGTGTCAAATGCCAGAAGTTTGAAAACTCAAGCAAAGCAAGGTTGGTATCGGAGATGAAAAAGCAAGAGAAATTCGGAATGAGCCTAAACCCAGCGCCAGCCACTCGAAAATAGTTCAAGCCCAATTGGCCTATGCGGCATTTCGACTATTGGCAGCTGATCCCAATTCCAATTCAACGAGATCATCCCGGAAGTCGAAGTAACCCTGAATTGGTTTTCCAGACTTGTTCCAGTTTTCGTTGTAACTATCAATGGCGAGTTTCAGGTGGTAGCAATTGCCGATGATCTGTTGTCTCTGATGTGCAAAGGATGTCTCCATATGGGTGTGCTTAGCCGTCCGCATGTCGTCCCATTTGAAGGTTAGTTTCCCTTGCATTTCGTAGGGAGCTGCGTGCTTGACACGAACGCGTCGGCCCTGGGGATCGTCAACGTATTCCTCACGCATCGCTTCGGCAATTTGTTCCGCACATTGGCGGATAACCTTAGATGGATGTATATCCCAAAGCCGTTTTGCAATTGCCCAGCGCGCGATCTCCACGGCGGTAGCCGGCCACCGCTCTTTAGCTTCGCGGTATTTTGCGATGATTTTCTGATTCTGTTCTAGTAGGCTCATTTATAACCTCACATATCAGACGGAATATTGTGTCCCCAACCATCGGTTAACGCCGAAGAAATCAAGATATCTCGGACTTTTACCAGCATTTCTCGGCTATGCGTCCAATCGACTTCTTTGCGATGCTGAAGTTGACCAAGCACGATTGCTGGATGCACGCCAATTCGCGCAGCAAAATTCTTAATTTTTTGTTTCGAGTACAATGGTCTATATCTCGAAATAAAATTATCTATTTCATTCTTCTCTACTAAGAACTTTTCTGCGAATAAGTCTGCACGCTTTTCGATATCTGACTTTTCCTCAAAGGAAACAGCATGATCTCCAACTAGATCCACATCCAAGATGGGCTTTCCATCCCGCGCGTCACCGTTATGAACATGTCCGGCCTCATGTAAAAGCGCAAACCAAAAATGGTCAATCCGGTCATATCTCATTGACAAAACAATTACAGGGGAAGAATCGTTTAACCACAACGTTGCCCCGTCAATTTTTCCTTTACTGAGGCCTTCGATCAAAACGAGCCTAATGCCACCATTGGCTAGGGCTGTTGGAATTTGACGAATGTCCTCTGGATTCGCACGAAGCTCTTTGAGTTTTATCAACATATCTGCGAAAGACTTAGATGAGAACTTGGCAGCATGAATGCCTCGTGCAATTTTCTTAGCACGATAAACCCATGCAACTTGAGACGGGTTCGCAACTGACGTCGATTTCTTTGCTGCATACATCAACTTACAGTCATCATCGAGAGAATCAATTTCCAGAAACTTCAGAACTCTATCTTCCAAGACTTTCGAGTCTTTTGATGCTTCAATCCAACCGCGTTTGATCATCTCCTTAATTGGGGCGCGTGCAAACAATTTCGCTTTTTTCTGAATTTCTACATCGGCGTGATTCTCCGTAGACAATTGGTAGGATGTTTCAAGATTCATCCAAAACTGCGCTGTTGTGCCAAATGCCGCCGCGAGATTCAAAGCCACATCAGGAGATATCGCGCGCTTAGTATTTATGATATTGCTGATCACGGGGGAAGCTATCCCCGTGATTTCGGCGAGGTCTTCCTGTGTCCATCCGCGCTCTTCAAGCTCGTCCTTGATAAATTCCCCTGGAGGGAAAGCTTCCGCTACTTCTCGTATGTCTAGCATCGCAAGGCCCTCCTATTAGTGATAGTCCGCGATCTCAATAATCTCAATTCTCTTGTTTGGAGATTTTCCTTTAATTTCCAATATCAGTCTCCATTGATCATTCAATCGCATTGAACATTGCCCCGTGCGACCTCCGCTCAATTTTTCGAAGTGTGACGATTTCATCTGACGTAGATCACGTTCATCGGTGGCATTCCGAATAATCCACAATCGCTTGCGAAACGCCTTTACGATCGCCCGGTCGTAACCGGCCGTATAGTTGGCGTCGCGTTCAAGCTTTTCGAGCGAAGCATCTCTGTATGAGACCTCGAATGCCATGACTGACCAAGTGGAAGTATATCTCGATCATCTAAATCTGTCAATCATGTTTTTTAATAATTATATAAAATGATAAAGACAAATTCAACAACATAGGCAAATCTCGTTGAATAATTTTGTTGTCCTTTTGTGAAAGGCACCAAAAGACGCCCAAGAAGAACCAACGAGAGCAAACACGGAAAAATGCGTATCTGATTCATTCAAAAACTATCTAGTTCATTTTCCGATGGTTAAGAATTACCGGCTATGACACTCATAATCCCGTGGGTCGTCCTTTGGCTCAGTATGCTGGATTCGGGGGGCGGAGTGGTGGGCATCTAGCGCCAAATCGAACCGCTAACCGATATTTACGGCTATTAACGGTGATTACAGCAGCGCACTTTATCTTAAAGATAATTCGGCAAGTAAGTCATTCTCAGAGCTTTACTCGGTATCCTGATTTTCCTTGCAAAGCAGGTGCTCTCCCAGCTGAGCTACACGCCCACGTTTGGAGTGACCTTCATTCTAAAGCATTTCCGCGCGCGCCGAAATCCATTCCTTCGCTTTTTTGTCATCTGGAGTGCAGCCCTATTTTGAGACAGTTTTTGGTGGTCATACGCCCGAAGCACCTGCCTGGTGAGCAGGAGCCCTGCCCTACTCGAGATCGTTCGTTCAAATCAAGCCGCCGCAAGCAAAGCACCTTGCGAAGGAACTGAGTGTTATATGAGGACCTGGAGGATCTTTGCCCAGTATTTTCGCCTACGCAAAATCCTCGACAAAAAGTCTTTCGAACAGCCGAACGATTTCTCGCAACGCCTTGCAAGAAACTGTTAAGCCTACCCACACCAACCATGGGAACTGCCACCCGGAAATCAGCGGACCAAACAGCGCCCATGCCATCAGCAGCGGCAGCGCCGTTCCGGCGAACCATACGAAAGGTATCTCGACGCGTTGCAACAGGCGACCGGCTGCGGCACACGCAAAGGCAGCCGATGGCAGTGCCGCGTGCTGCGGGACCAACCAACCGAAAACCGCGGCGAGGCACACACCTAAAGCGGCGCTTAGCCAAAGGGCCTTCGTTAGAGACGTCGGAAAGATGCGCTCCCCAGCGTACACGCTGCAATAGCCCGCCGTAATCGCGCCGAAACCGAAAACTTCCTGATGGATGCCCCTCAGGATCGAGACAATTGAAGTCGCAGTACAAATCGCAGCGATCAACTGCACAGCGCCAATCACCACAACCACGGCCATGGCGGACGCTGTAACTAGCATGGCCGACTGAAGAATAAGTTTCGCCAATCGTTCCGGCGCGTAAACAGAAGCGAATGCTTCGGCAATCTCCTCCGCCTCGCCGAACCGCATTCTGACGATCCGGTTCAAGGCCTCCTCGTCATAGCCTCGGGATCGCATCTCCTCCGCAAGATCCTCCAGGTGCGTTCGTAGTTCCTCCGCCACTTCCGCGCGGCGATTGTTGCCGGGAAGCTTAGCTAGCAAAATTATCCGAGAAGCGATGCGATCCAGATGCATCACGCGTTGGCCTTCGACAGTATGGCGTTTACCACTTTGGTGAAAGAAAACCATTCTTGTTCACTGCGGCGGGCCGCTTTTCGGCCAGCGGCGGTCAAACCGTAATACTTTCGCTGCTTCCCATTCTTTCCCGTGCGCCATTCCGAGTGGAGATAGCCGCGCTTGTGCAGATGGTGAAGCGCGGGGTACAGGGTGCCCTCCTTGAATTCAAATGCATCCTGGCTGCGGCGCAGCGACTCCTGGATGATTTCGTATCCGTACATGTCTCGTTCGGACAGGAGCTTCAGTATTAACAGCGCGATACTGCCTTTCAGCAATTCCCGATCGAATGGCATTCCAAGCACCTGGGATAGTCAGTTACATCGGCTACGGAGGTAGTGTACTTCTGAATGGGTTTGGAAAAAAGCGGTGAGTTCATACCTATTGCCGCCGCCAAGAGCATGAAAATTACGGCCGCTGTTGACGTTTGTTCGCGAGCGGCGTAGCCTTATACATCGTATAACGATGCATAGAAGAAAGGCCCCAATTATGAAAACGGAGAAGCTACTGCGCATAGCCGTCGTACTGATCGTCGTGGGACAACTGTTGGGCACCCTAGCCGACAGTCTGGCTCGAACTTTAGTGGAGATGCCTGCCTGGCGTCATCTCGGGCCCGAGGCCTGGGCCGCATTCAGCCGAAGCGCTGATCTTGGAAATGGCGAGATTATGTACCCTCTCGCGGGCATCGGGGGAACTGTGCTGATTTTGGCAGCCGCGATTGCCTTTCGGCTGAGTCCGAAAAGAGCTGCTTCTGTGGCCATTCCTCTGTACGGTGCTGCCCTAATGGCGATCTGCGTTATGCTCACCACCACTCAGGCTGCTCCCATCATGTTGAGTCTGCATCGAATCGGCAATGATCCAGCAACGCTGCAGCAAGCCTTTGAAAGTTTTTACCGATGGGATTCGATCCGAGCCGTCTTTGGAGCGCTTGAGGGCTGTGCGGAGATATGGGCGCTGGTGGCGCTTCTCTCCGTAACGGCTGGTACTCACGTGCCAGCGCATGAAAACCTCCGCTCGCCCGTGAAATCGTAAACAGCACCGCGCTTCGATCGCCGGGACCACGAACGTACAGGGCGGACGATGGCGCAAACGCTATTGGAACTCGACTGGATTGGAATGCTCTTCAAATCGTCCGTTTTCTTACCAATATTGGGCTCCATATTCTTGCCGGATTGGTCTGTCTAGTTACGGGAGTCGTCACGATAGCCAGCGCGAAGCGAGCGGGGCTGCATCCGATGTACGGAACGATCTACCATCGGAGCCTCGCCGTACTCGTCATCTCCGCAGGTTTCTTGGCGGCGGCGCACTGGACAGACGACCGCGCGCTCTTCGCCCTGGGAGTCATTTCCTTCGGTGCGTCATCCCTGGGACGCACGGCCCGAACGAGACACTGGCAGACCAGGGTCGGCACACACATAATTTCTATGGGTTGCTCCTCCATGGCTATGCTCACTGCCTTCTGCGTTGAGGAAGGAAAAAGCTTACCCGGTCTGAGCGGGTTGCCCCGCTTAACTTATTGGTTCTTGCCCGCCTTGGTCGGAACGCCCTTCATCTTGCGCGCACTCTTCCGCTACCGAATGAGCCGTCGGCGTGCTGCGGCAAATCCTACAAACCGTATATGGCAGTGAACCCTTACTGGAGACAAATCGAGGTTGTTACACTTTGCAAGTTCTCCCCAAATACTAAATTGAGCTCAATGAGCAACAACGGTCGCCACGAGAACGTCTTAAGTGACCCTTGACGGGAGGGGCTGAAGAAAATCTTCCCATGGGACACACATCATGGACGCTCCGAAGCTGGACTTAATTGATGGGAAAGCACAATGTCCCAGGGAACAGCCACGTCTGTCTAATTGTCACGCTGCAGATTGTCTCAGCTGGCGGTTCACCTAAGCGCGACCAGTTCTCGAATCGATGGAGTGAACCCCTGCTTTGAGACAGTTTTGTTGGCTGCAGCTCCCGGGTTGACCTGACCCCTTTTTCGAGACGTTTCCTGGGTTGAATCCGGGAGGCACTTCCCAGAACCCCTTTTCTGACCGACTTCCGGGTAGCGACCACTCACCCGGTGGGTGCCGGTTGAACTCAGCGGCGTAGTTTTGCGTATCATAGGGGCATGAAGCTTGCCCCAGGATTCTTTCTCGGCATCGGCGTCAAAACGCGTGCCATCTCCGGGTTTACCCTGACCGAGTATCGGTACCGTGCAGGAACCCGCTTGGGCCGGCATTCTCACGAGCAAGCCTACTTCTCATTTGTACTAGGCGGGTCGTATGTGGAACGGTGTTTGTCGAAGCCCATCGAATGCCGTGGCGGAACGACGCTCTATCATCCCGCGGGCGAAGACCACAGCGACATCTTCGGCAACTGCGGCGGTCATCTCTTCAGCCTCGAAATCGCACCGGAATGGACCAAGAGACTCCGGGGGTACGAACTCAAGACGGAGGAACCGGTAACACTCACCGCGAGTCGGGTGTCGGCGCTGAGTTGGCGCGCCTATCGAGCCTTCTCGGACCTGCATCCTCGATCCGATTTAATCCTTGAAGCAGCGGCGATCGAGCTTCTGTACCAATTGCCTTGGAAGGGCTCGCACCCACTGGAGGCGCAAGTTCCTCCCTGGCTAAGACAGGCAGTTGAGATTCTGCACGCTGAGTTTCGCAGTCCGTTTAGCCTTGCTACTGTTGCCCGTCGCGTGGGGACTCATCCGGTGCACTTGGCTCGGACGTTTCGACGCCGCTACGGCATGACCATGGGCGAGTATGTGCGTCGCTTGCGTATCTCTTGCGCAGCGGAAGCACTCTGTGACAGCGAAAACTCGCTGTCAGCGATCGCGGCACAAGCAGGCTTTGCGGATCAGAGCCATCTTGGACGCATTTTCAAGGCCATCACCGGCATGACCCCTCTTCAGTTCAGAAACGCGCGCTAATCCGGTTCCACGGCGATAGCAACGTTCTATACATCTAGCGCTCCTTACGCAAAAACTGAGTACTGGGAGGCCGCTCACAGTTACGGAGCGCCTCCGACCATCGGAGTGAAATTCGGAGGTACGAAGGTGAAGAACATCGCCGCAGTTGTAGTGGTCCTCATAGCGTCTACGGCTGGATGGTCGCAAGCCGTTCCTGATCACAAGTTTTACAGCGAGCCCCAGCAAGCGGTCATCCCGTTCGACTTGTACAAGAACCAGATTTTTGTTCCCATGCAAGTCAACGGATCGCGCCCGCTCTGGTTCATTCTGGACACGGGCGCAAACACTGCGGCACTGGACGAGACGATCGCTCATGAACTAGATCTCAAGCCCGAAGGCGGAGGCGCGACGCAGGGAGTGGGGAGCAACACTGGACGTGGCACGCTTCGCCTTGGCAGATTCGAGTTTAAGGAGATACCTATTCATTGC
>JGI12635J15846_10005485_pt1 | contig 10937 bp, 12 predicted proteins | sample BlaSpr_A8_OM2_M2_FD_15846 | JGI IMG/M metagenome (IMG submission 15846) | reverse complement strand
CTTCCCTTCCACCACCATGCCCAACCCCCTGAGGGGTGTCTGTTGAACCCTCGCCCACTAGATGCCCAATTCGTCGAGCGTCTTCTCATCGTCAGGCGTGAACTTTTCTTCCTCGATCTCTTGCTTGAACAGCTCCAGGTTCCGCACTTCCAGGTACGTCAGATTGCCCAGAACCGCCACTTCGCCCTTGATCTTTGCCGCGTCGCGCAGCAACTGCGGCATCAACAGCCGGCCTTGCCCATCCATCTCCACCTGTTGCCCGTAATAGTTCACCCGCGCCAGGAACTTCTTCTTCGTAGGATTGAAGGTGGAGAGTCCTGCCAGCTTCTGCTCGATCCGCTCCCACTCCTCGAAGGGATACACTTGAGCAACCTTCCCATCCAGACTCGTGATATAGAATTGCTGTCCGTACTTCTCGTCGATCACCCGCTTGAATTCCGCCGGGACCTTTAACCGTCCCTTTTCGTCGACGCGAGTTGGGTGATTGCCGCGAAACATGTGCAAAGCCTCTTCGGAGGCCCGGTTCTGTTAAGGGTCTGGTCTTCCTATTAGCCACAACGACAGCAACGAGGGAGGTAAAAGTAACGCAAAGTTCGGTCAAACTCGGGTGGTTGGGGCTGTTTGTCGTGCTTTTGGGTCGGTTTCCCACCGGCTCCTCTTTATCAGCTTCCCGTTCCCACGACCTTAACTGTATTGACCACTTTGTTCTACTTTCTCCCACATCTTACCCGTAAGTCATTGATTGTCAAGCATAAACTTGAAGGTAGGGCTCCCACTCTGGGAGTGATCCGGCAAAATACGAGTACTTGTGGTTAACCAGAAAGACGACCACAAGGGGTTGGGTTTAGGCCTTAGGTTCCTTCGCTATTTATTCGCTCAGATTTTTCTTGCATGCCGCGCCCGTAGCGGAGTTTCCTGTGGAAATTCCACGGTGCAGCGTGAAACTCCGACATTTTGAGCTACCCACGGGATCTATTGTCATTCTTCTCTCGTTTCCCTTCCAGGGCTGTTTTATGATGCGCCCATGAAGCGTGGCATCTATTTAGTCGCCTTGGTCGTTTCGTTTCACCAATGTCTCGACGCCTCTGACACAGTCAATCAGCAGGAAGCGATTGTCCGGCTGGAACAAGCGGTAGCAAAAACCAACATCTTTGAACTGCCATCATTCGCGATGAAGGCGGATTTGCGGCTCCTCGGCCACGGGAAGGAGATAACGGGCACGTACCAACTACTATGGAACGGCGCCGAACGGTGGCGTGAGAGTATCAGCGTCCCTGGTTACAGCGAAGTGGAGATCGGAGAGAAAGGGAAAATTTGGCTCCAACGCTCCAGCGATTTCATCCCATTTGCGATTTACAACCTGCATCAGGCTCTTGGCTTCGGTTCAAGCGCAGATGCGCCGCGGGCTGTGTCGCTCGTTCAATTGCCCATCACTTCGAAAGATACGATCAAGAAAATAACCGCCAAGAAAGTACATGGAGATCGAGTGACTTGCTTTGAGATTGAGGATGAGCAGAAATATCCGTCCCAGCTCTGCGTCCGTGATGAGGGCGGCACCATCGACCGGACGTCCTCTTCTGAGAAGGATGACAACCTCCAACCTGCCGGCGGGAAAGTGTTTCCACGCCACCTGAGTTGTCATACTAGGGCGACGATGGTGTTCGGAAACGCTCAGGCTTTCACGGCGAATGCAACCCTAGTACACTGCGTTCTCCACCCTGCTACTGTGAATCTTTCCAGCTTCCACCGAGATCGAATAAGCCTCTCCGCCATCGCCGCTCCAGGCCCGCACATCGAATGAGGCGCCGGTTGGCGCCCGATAGGCGGCGATGTTGCGCAAAATCAAAGGCTGGCCGGGCTTGCAGATCTCCGGAGCATCGGTGACTTGCAGAAAATAAACTCCGAGCCCCGTACCCACCACTTTCGCTCTGCCGTTAGACTCCACCAGCAAAGCCGACTTCTCATCGATGGCAATCTCGCGGGGCGTCTTCGACCAGCCATCCTCGACGATCCGCGCCAGAAATCCCAGACTGCGACCCATGCGGTCACGCGTCGCGAAATGACTGTCAGTGAGAACATTGTCGAGACCCGGAACTTTCAGAAAATCGCGCACCAGGGTCACACGCTTGAAGTAGGGATCGGCTAGAACCTCGCGCGATGTGAGATCGGCATCGTTCGGCTTGTCTTCCAGGCAGCCGTAGACGAACTCGCCCAGCACAGCCAGACCCGCGCTGGTTCCTCCGATGGGCTTGCCCGCAGCTAGATGCGCATTCATTGCATCCTCGACCGCAGTTCCCTTCCAGAAGTTGACATAACGCGACTGATCGCCGCCGGCAATGAAAATGGCCTCTGCCTGCCTGATGATCTGGGCTATTCGCGGCTCCTGCGCCGCTTTCCGGCTGGGAATGATGAGCGTCGCCACGGAATTCACCTGGCACAAGCCGGCGACGTAAGGGTTGTAGTCGACGCTGCCGTGTGCCCGCACGATCAGGAAATCGCCGCCGTTGGCCTTGGCGCAGAGCCAGCGAAAGGCTTCATCCAGATCCGTGCCTCCGCCCATCATGGCTACCCCCGCTTCAGGGTGAGTTTGCACATCCTGCGGGCTGCCCTGGCGAACGTATTTGAAGTCGGCTGCCCGGCCGGTCGTACTCGCGCACGGCACAAGGCTCAGCACAAGGCTCACAAGCAAGAATCGCGGGAGATTCATGATCCGACGACTATACGCCAGCGCGAGAGATGCGCGGGTGAAACCAGTTTCATCGCCAGCGGATTGCAAATAGGTGTACACTGCGTCCGTTTATTAATGACGACTAACCGGGGGGATTATGCGTCTGAACCGAGGGAGGATGTGGCTGGGGGGTCTGGCAGGAGGCGTGGTCTGGACAATCTGGAGTTTTCTAGTAGGCAAGTACGTCATCACTGATGCGCGCTACCTAGCGGCGCAGAATGCCGGGTTTTTCCTGAGAACGCCACGCGCTCCGCTGTTTGTAGTCCAGTGGATCGTGATCTTGTTCATTCTGTCGATCGCGGCCGCGCATCTTTACGCATGGGCACGGCAGGCTCTGGGAGCCGGTCCCGGCACCGCGTTGAAGATTGGTTTTCTGGCCGGCTTCTTCGCCGGCTTTCCGGATAACTTCGCGCAGATCACCTGGTTCGCGGGCGACCGCGGGCTTCCTTTTGGCTGGATGATCGACATGTGGCTCGGCGCCATCCTGGCAACGCTGGTCGCGGGCGCGCTCTACAAAGACTAAAGACGTACGAAGACTAGAGACGGAGGGTGGTTGGCGACCGGACGTGGGCAATCAACGATGCCTACTTCGATGGCTCCACGAACACTGCCGTCCCGTAGGCCAGCACTTCGGTGACGCCCTGCATCACTTCGGTCGCATCGTAGCGTGCGCCGACGACGGCATTGCCGCCCAACTCGGCGGCATGCTGCAGCATCAAGTCAAATGCCTCGGCCCGGGTTTTCTCGCACAAGTTGGTGAGCAGCGTGATGTTGCCACCGACCAGTGTCTGTAATCCCGCGCCGATCGTGCCGAAAATTGAGCGCGAGCGCACCACTATGCCGCGCACCACTCCCAAAGTCCGTGTCACGCGAAAACCATCCAGCTCAAACTGAGTCGTGACCATATTATGAGCCACCATCCGTCCACCGCCTGCGTAGCTTGTTGCCATCGAGGTCATTCCTTTCCGAATCCGCGATTGCCCCCCTACCGAGCAGCTAACTATATCGCGAAATATCCAGAATTCGTATAGACGTGTTTGCTACCTCTCTCGCAGCACGGAGCCAACTGCCAGCTCACTCTAACGCAGCCGTGATGAAGAATGCCTGCGAAGCAGTATCGTACTCGACGCGCAGTATGTTGGGCTTACAGCAGACTTGGCAATCTTCAACGTAGCTCTGACGGTGTCCGGCGGATTCATCGACCCCGGTGGAGTTCCACTCGCCGCAACCTGCACACTGGAAACCCGCTTCCATGACGCAATTATCTCCCACGAATCGCCAAGGGACATATAATGTCGCATCTCGATCTTTGCACGGAGGTTGCATGATCTCGCGGCGGCGGTTTCTCGAAGCTGGTGGGTTAGCGGCAGGAGTTACCGCAGTGGCTCGTCCTCTGCTGACATTCGGCACAACAAGCGACGGCAAATCGGGCGACTTCACCCTGCCGCCGTCTCTGGCACGCTTAAATTCGCGGAAGAACGACGCCACCCCCATCACCCGCGAGGAACGGCACGAACGTCAGGAGCGCGCCCGCAAGCTGATGAGCGAGAACGGGCTTGACGGCATCGTGCTCATGGAAGGCACGTCGCTAAGATACTTCACCGGTATTCTCTGGTGGGGCGGCGAGCGCATGTTTGCGCTGGTTCTGCCCGCCAAAGGTGCTGCGTTTTATGTGTGTCCCGCGTTTGAAGAAGGACGTGCCCACGAGCAGATCGCCGGTGCGCCCGATGGTGAGAATCCTGATGTGCGCATATGGCAGGAAGACGAAAGCCCGTACCAGCGTGTGGCGCAAGGATTGACAGAACGCGGCATGGCCAGCGGCAAGCTGGGGATTGAAGAGACCGTGCGCTTCTTCTTTGCCGACGGAATCGCCAAGGGCGCTCCCCAGGCCACGCTGACCAGCGCAACGCCGGTCACCGCTGGTTGCCGCAGGATCAAGAGCGCGCACGAGATCGCGCTCATGCTTCTGGCCAACCAGGTAACACTGGCCGCGTACGAAGCGGTGTATCACGCGCTGCGCGAAGGCATGACGCAGCAACAGGTGGGCGACTTGATTGCCGCGGCGTACGGACAACTAGGCTTCCCCGGCGAGGCCAGCGTGCAGGTCGGTGAATACTCCGCGCTTCCTCACGGGTCGACCACGCCGCAGGTGATTCGCGAAGGTTCAATCGTCATGATTGACGATGGCTGTACTGTCGAAGGATATCAATCTGACATCACGCGCACGTTTGTACTCGGCAAGGCCCCAGAACAAGTTGGAGACAAAATGAGAAAAGTCTTCGACATCGTGCACCGGGCGCAGGCTACCGCGCTGTTGGCGGCGCGTCCGGGTGCGGAGTGCGGCTCCGTCGATGCTGCGGCGCGGAAGGTGATTACCGACGCGGGCTACGGGCCGGACTACAGATATTTTAGTCACCGCCTGGGCCACGGCATTGGCATGGACGGACACGAGTGGCCTTATCTGGTCCGCGGCAACACCACCAAACTCGCACCCAACATGACTTTCAGCGACGAGCCAGGCATCTACCTTCGTGGAGAGTTTGGCATCCGTCTCGAAGACGACATGCACATCACAGAAAACGGAGCCGAATTATTCACCCCGCAAAGTCCGTCGCTCGAAGATCCCTTCGGGAAAGCCTGAACTGCCTCACCAGCGCAACTGGCGAAGGTATTCGTAACTGGTCTTTATGCTCTCGAAAGGCACCGCAGGCTTGTCGTGTTCGACGATGTAGTGCTGGATGCCGGCCTTCTCGGATTGCGCGAAGATCCGCCTCCAGTCAATGATGCCGCTGCCGACTGCGGTCATGTCGTTGAGCGAGTCCCCAAAATCCTGGCCGCCCGCTGCAGAAACTTTCGGGAGCTTCTTCACATCCTTGACGTGGACCAGGGGGAAGCGTCCCGGATAGCGGTCAAAATACTTGAGCGGATCTGCGCCGCCGACGGTGATCCAGCACAGGTCGAGCTCCATCTTTACCAGGTCCGGATCGCAGGCTTCGAGAAGGAAATCGTACGGCAGTTTTCCGTTGACGGGGAGAAACTCGAACCAGTGGTTGTGATAGCCAAACTGGACGCCGGCCTTTTTACTGGCTTCTCCGGCGCGGTTGAAGGTCTCGGCCGCACGCTTCCAGCCGTCGGGCTGATTGCGGATTTCTTCGGGAATCCAGGGACAGATGATGTAGCTCTGACCGATGATCTTGGCAGACTCGATCTGGCCCGGCCATTGGTCGCCGAGCACTTCCCACGGCACATGGCAAGCGGGTGAGACCAGACCATGGCGGTCGAGGGCGGCTCGCACCTCTTTGGGAGAGCGATCGAAGTAGCCGGCGAACTCCACTTCCTGGTAGCCGATCGCGGCAACTTTGGCCAGAGTACCGTTGAAGTCGGCCTTCATCTGGTCGCGCACGCTGTAGAGTTGCACGCCGAGCTTATCGATCTTGTGGTCCGCCGAGGCTTTTCCAATTCGGTTGGCGAGCAGCGTAGCCGCCGTAACGGTGGCGGCGGTCTCAAGGAACGTGCGGCGATTCATCATCGCATTTTCTCCCGATGTGGTTCGAAATCCGCACCATTATACGCAGGAGGACACAGCAGGAGTGCCCAATCGCGCCGGAGGAAGTGCGCGGGCGGCAACACCCCAGCAGGATGCAGCCGCGCCAGGTGTTACTTCGACGACGCTACCTGCAGGTTATTCGTCACCGAGAAGATGCCGGAGACACTGTTGGCACGAATTCCCGCAAAGTTCTTGTCGCCCTCATTGTCGACCACTCCTTCGAGCGTGACGTTGCCATTCCTCACGATGATGCGAATCGGTTTCTGCACACCCAGGGCGTACTTCTCCAGCGCAGGATACCCGTAGATCGCGCGGTACAAGCGAATGCGCAGACGATCGTCCATGGGCGAGGGTGGAAGCACCTCGATCTGGTTATCCACCTTCTCGACGCCTTCTATGTGCTTCACCACGTTCTCAGAATCAGACTTGAGCGTGGGCCGCACGACCTGTCCGAGCAGCGTGACTGTGTCACCGTCTATTTTGAAGGAGATGTTGTCGAAGACTCCGAAATATGGGAGCATGAGAAGCTCGTGCCGAACTTCCCGGATGATGCGGTCCTGCGACTTGGCTGAAGGCTGGCCGCGATCCTGAGCAGAACCCAGCGTTGTAAGCGATAGCATAGCGATCACGAGAACCGATTTCATGAACTTCATTGCCTTTTCTCCTTCGCGAAGGCTTTCGAATCCGCCAGTTTACCCCAACCTGCCCCCAGCGCAACGGGGCCACACGAAAACTTTTGAGGATCTACTGTGTTTGCCGTAGTCCTGATTCTTGGCACAAAAGGGACTTCAAAACGGCCCGAAGTTGCCGAAGATCCATTCTTCCGTTAACTTCGTGAAGAGGCAGCGATGCAGCATTTGACTCCGCATGACGTGATGACCATGTTCATGGCGCTGGCCACGCTGCTGGGGTGCGCCAAGGTGGCGGCGGAGTTGATGCATAAGATCCGCCAGCCCTCGATCCTCGGTGAAATCGGCGTCGGAATCCTCCTGGGACCGACAGTGCTCGGACACTACCAGCCCCACTTGTACGAAACTCTTTTCCCCATCACCGGGCCGATGCCGATCGTTCTGGACACCGTGACCACGCTGGGGGTCGTATTCTTCCTCCTGACGGCCGGGTTGGAGATCGACTTGCGCAGCATCTTCCGTCAAGGCAAGAGCGCGCTGTTGGTGAGCATTTTCGGCGTGGCGTTTCCGTTCGCCGCCGGCTTTCTGGCCGCCGAAGCCTTTCCCGAATATATGGGCGCGGTATCGGGCGCCGACACCTTGATTTTTTCGCTTTTTGTGGGCACGGCACTGTCGATCTCCGCTCTGCCGGTCATCGCGAAGATCCTGATGGACTTGAATCTTCTGCGCACCGAGATGGGCACGGTCATCATCTCCTCGGCGATGTTCGACGACCTGGTGGGATGGATTCTGTTCTCGTTTGTGCTGGGCATGATGCATCCTACGGCGGGAGGCGCCGTAGGCGATGGGGTGAAGCACACCATAGTGCTCGTCGTCCTGTTCGTGGGCCTCACCTTGACCCTGGGGCGCTGGCTGATCGATAAAATCCTGCCCATTTTGCAGGCGCACACGACGTGGCCCGGCGGCGTGCTGGGTTTCATCTTCACCCTCACCCTGGCGGGAGCGGCTTTCACCGAATACGCGGGGATTCATGCGGTGTTTGGAGCGTTCGTCATCGGCATCGCGATTGGAGAATCGGGTCATCTGCGCCAGCGAACGTCGCAACACATTCACCAGATCGTGACCAATGTGTTCGCACCGTTTTTCTTTGCCAGCATCGGATTGCGCACGAACTTTGTTTCGAACTTCCACCTGGGATTAACTGCAACCGTGATCGGGGTGGCTTGCGTGGGCAAGTTGCTGGGCGCAGGCTGGGGCGCACGACTGGGTGGAATGGACCGGACGTCGTCGCTGGCGGTAGGGCTTGCGATGAATGCGCGCGGAGCGATGGAAATCATTCTGGGGATCCTGGCGCTGCAGGCGGGATTGATCCGCGACAATATGTTCGTGGCGATGGTGACAATGGCGCTGTTCACCTCACTGTTATCGGCGCCGGCCATACACTTTCTGGTGAGCCGCCGGCGCACGTTAACTCTGAAGGACACGGTCACGGCCAAATTATTTTTGCCTAACCTGACCGCGACAACCAGGCTGGGAGCACTGCGGGAGATGTCCGAAGTAGCGGCGGAAGCCGTCAGCAACGCGCCGGAGAGGTTGTTTCGCTTGGTATCAGAACGGGAGCAGGTGCTTCCGAGCGGTTGGGAGAACGAATTGGCGGTGCCGCACGCGCGCATCGATGGACTAGCCCGGCCGCTGGTGGTGGTGGCGAAATCAGCTGGGATTGACTTCGACGCGCGCGATGGCAAGCCGGCGCGGTTGATCATCATGATCCTAACGGCAGATAACCAGTCCCAACACGATTTGCTGGGAGATGCAAGCCAGCTGTTCAGCCGCAAAGAAGCTGTCGATCGAGCGGTGAATGCTCAAACTTTTGTGGAGCTGGTCGCAGCGTTGAACGCGCCGGTGCAGTAAAGCGGGCGGGGAGGGCAGGTTCCCGCCAACTGCACCGCCGGCCCTGCTGGTTCAAGCCGTAACGCTGAGACCTCCATTTGTGGAGGAACTGCTTGACGAACTGCCGGTCGAAGTCGAAGAAGAATCGTTTAACAAATTCAGGACAATCTGTTCGTTGCTATTGGGAGCCAGATTGAACGTAATCTCCTGCGCGTTCGAACCCTGACTGCCAACGCCGAGGGAGACCTGTTCCCCTCCGCCGCTGGTTGGGTTGAGATCAATGGTGATCTGCTCGGGGTTGGTGCCGCTGCTGTTGCCCAGATTGAGGACAATTTCGGGACCGCTGGTGGAGGCAGGAGCACTCGAGGCGGAACTCGCCGTGCTGCTGTTGTTACTGAGGTTGAGGATAATCCGCGGCTCGCTGCTGGAAGTGGAACCGGAGCTGGAAGAGTTTTGCGTGCCCGCCCCTTTTGAAACGTGCTTTGCAGCGTACTGAAGGCTGCTTGGGCTCCAGCCAGATCGCCCGGCTGCAGTGCTTGTCCGATAGCTGTAAAATCCTGCTCGCGCTGGGGTCGCGAGAATGGGTCTCCGCTGGCAAACGGACCGCTCCGGCCGGGCTGGACGATATTGTTGTAAGCCGGCCGGCCCCGGCCAGGCCGCCGGACTGCAATGCTTGTCCGAGCTGTTGCAGATCGCTTTGCCGAGTCTGAAAATACTGCTCGGTCTGCTGGTAAATGGAACTACTGGAAATGGCTGCTGTCGACATGAGTATCTCCTGAGAATCCGGTTGATCTGACAAGGAACGTGGTAAAGCTTCCTGCCATCCAAGGGCCATATCGGCTTTAAGAAAAACAAACTTTAAAAGCGCGCTCCGGCAAAGGCCACTTCACATTTCTTTCTCTAAGCTGCACATTTTGTTGAAGAACGCGGCGTCTTCAATCCACATCGTGAACTTCGAGCGCGACGCGAACATCCGCGAGAAGCACAGCGTGGTTACAGACTCTTCTAGCAAGGCTAGCGGGACATTTCAGGACGAGGTGAGGTAAGGTTCAAACTTGGGCAGATGCCGGTTTCTTCATGCGCATCTGCCCGGACTCCGCGCTTGCCTGCGAGTCTGATTCGGGCAGTTGATTCGGCTGCTCCGAAATGTCCTGCAGTTCTCCCCGGAAGCGCGGCAGGCTCTCCGGATGATTTTTCTGCAGATATTCCACAAGCTTTTCGCGGACCAGACAGCGGAGGTCCCAGGCATCGCTCGAATTACGCGCATCCATTAGAGCGCGCAATTGGACAGTATGCTCCGTGCAATCGGAGGCCTGAAGGACGCAGACTTGCCCTTTCCAAAGCGGTGTAGCCTCACAGATTCTTCGCAGCTCCTTGCGCAGCTCTTCGATGGGGACGGTGTAGTCGGCATAGAACAGGGCGTTAGCCAAGAGGTGGGCGCTGGTGCGAGTCCAGTTCTGAAAAGGATGATTTAGAAAATATGAGAGAGGCACAATAAGCCGGCGAAGATCCCAAATGCGGACGACGATGTACATGGTGCCAATTTCCTCGATCCATCCCCATTCGCCTTCGACCACGACCGCGTCTTCGAGCCGAAAAGGTTGGGCGAAAGCAATTTGCACTCCCGCAATAAGATTCGACAGAGTGTCCTTCATGGCCATTCCGACCACGAGCGTGGCGAGTCCTGCCGAGGCCAGAAGGCTCACGCCGATGTGCTTTATGGCCGGGAATGTCATCAGCATGATGGACAAGGTAACGACTGCGACCAGTACCAGAACGATGCGACGTAGCATCTGGAACTGGGTGTGGACACGGCGTGCGACCAGGTTATCGGCGATATCGAGCCGGTAATGCCCGGCAAGCACGTCCGACGTAATGTCAACGAAAAGGGTCACGAGCCACGCAATCGCAGCAATCAAGCCCAACCCTGTAATATGTTCCAGAGCCGACATTAAGACCGGCGGCAGGGGCAGGCCCGGCAAAACCGCAAGCGCGGCCAGCAGTGGGAAAATCCAGCGGCTTGGACCTTGGCCGTGGCGGATGAGCGACTGGTCCAGCACAGCGGCTTTGCGGCGGGCAAACTGGCGAAGCAGCCAGAAGACGATGGAATGGGCGATTAGCGAGAGCGCGATGGCCGCAGCAA
>JGI12635J15846_10005484_pt1 | contig 10938 bp, 8 predicted proteins | sample BlaSpr_A8_OM2_M2_FD_15846 | JGI IMG/M metagenome (IMG submission 15846) | reverse complement strand
GCTATCCTTGCGCTGGAAGACGGGCGAGTCTTCCGAGGCAAAGGCTACGGCGCCAAAGGCGAATGCTACGGCGAAGTCGTTTTTAATACTTCCATCACTGGCTACCAGGAAATTTTCACCGATCCTTCCTACTCCGGACAGATCGTTGTCCTGACCAATCCCGAAATCGGCAACTACGGCACCAACCAGGAAGACAACGAAGCCACGCGTCCGTGGATCGAAGGGCTGATCGTGCGTGAGTTCTCGCGCGTGAGCTCGAACTGGCGCTCGCAGCAGGTGGCCGAGGAATACTTGGAGCAGTTCAAGGTGCCGGTGCTGTCCGACATCGACACGCGGGCGCTGGTGCGGCATCTACGCGACCATGGCGTGATGCGCGGCGTAGTGTCGACCATCGGGACCGATGCGGACAAGCTGATTGCGAAGGCGCGATCGATTCCCAAGATGGACGGGATGGATCTGGCCAAAGAAGTCAGCACGAAGCGGCCGTACGTCTGGGAAGTGGGCGAGCGCTCTCACGAACCGGTTGCCGTGGTGGGAGTGAAAGACGAGCCTCCGCGATTTCATGTAGTCGCCTATGACTTCGGCATCAAGCAGAACATTTTGCGCAAGCTGCGCGGCGAGGGTTGCAAGGTGACGGTGGTCCCGGCGCAGACTCCGGCGGAGGATGTGCTGGCGCTAAAGCCGGACGGAGTCTTTCTCTCGAATGGGCCAGGCGATCCCGAGCCATGCACGTACGCGGTGGATTCGATTCGCAGGCTCATGGGACGGCAGCCGATTTTCGGCATTTGCCTGGGGCATCAGCTAACGGGGATCGCTCTCGGCGGCAAGACCTTCAAGCTGAAGTTTGGGCACCACGGCGGCAACCATCCGGTAAAGCAGCTGAAGACCGGGAAGATCGAGATCACCGCGCACAACCATAACTTTGCTGTCGATCCCGACTCGCTGGCCGAGAGCGAAGTCGAGTTGACCCACATCGATCTGAACGACCAGACGCTCGAAGGCCTGCGTCATCGGAACCTGCCGCTGTTCACAGTGCAGTATCATCCGGAAGCCGCGCCCGGGCCGCACGATTCGCATTATCTGTTCAAGGAATTCACGAAGATGATGGAGGAGTGGAAAGGGTGAATAGCACCCGTCAAACACCGGCATTTAAGGGCGCCCTCTGGCTTGCATTATTCTTCGCAATTGGATGCCCAGATTTAAGAGCGTGTTCAGTTTCAGTAAGCGGTAAGGAAGAAGTGTCCGATCACTTTGACGTAAAAGTGCTGCGGGGAGGCAAACCAGTCGCGGGCCTGCAAATTGAACTGAGGACGATTCCGAGAAACCCATCTCAAAGGAGCCGGGTGGTGCAAACCGGCACCACAGATGAGAGCGGGTTGGCATCGTTCGCAGCCGTCAAGCCCGGATCATATACTGTGGATATCAAACATAAAGAGTTTCCTTCGTCCACAGACATCGTAGTTAGAAGCCCCTCCCGGAAGACCACACATGAAACAATTATCGTTGAATGGCCGAACATTGAAATTCTACATGTGCAATCTGTCGCAGGCCTGATCAATGGCCAAATCAAAACGGGGAATCCTCTGAACGATCAGATGCACCCGATCGTCGTTCCGCTAGGCGAGGCAAAGCTGACGTTACTGCACGCCGCCTCAGAGGAAATCGTTGGATTACAAACAGCCAGTGTGTCGGGAGCTTTCAGCTTTGGTTTGACTCCTCCTGGGCTCTATCTGTTGCATGTCGAAGCGCCGGAGAATGCAGAAACTCATCAAATCGGCTACGACGGTTATATTCCAATTGAGATCGATTCTTCGGCAGATGTATCAAGCCTCAGTCTCTCAATCTATCCGCCAATGTGCGGAAATCTCCGATACAGGAACGAAGAAGGAGTCGCGGCCCAATAGATGCCTAAACGCACGGACATTCAGAAGATTCTGATCCTCGGCTCCGGACCCATCATCATTGGGCAGTCGGCGGAGTTCGATTACTCCGGCACGCAGGCCTGCAAGGCGCTTAAGTCCGAGGGCTACGAAGTGGTGCTGGCGAACTCGAATCCGGCCACGATCATGACCGACCCGGAGTCGGCCGACCGCACTTATATCGAGCCGCTCACGCTGGAATATCTCGAAGAGATCATCCGCATCGAGCGGGAAATGTCGCCGGGAGCGGGTTTTGCCGTGTTGCCGACCGTGGGTGGGCAGACCGCGTTGAATTTGGCGATTGAACTTTCTGACGGTGGCGTGCTGGAAAAATACAACGCCACTCTCATCGGCGCGAACGTTGCCGCCATCAAAAAAGCGGAAGATCGCCTCTTCTTCAAAGACGCCATGCAGCGCATCGGGCTCGATGTGCCCAAGTCGGCGCTGGTTAACAATACGAAAGACGGCATCGAGTTCGCCGGCAAGATCGGCTTTCCGGTGATCATCCGGCCCTCGTTCACGCTGGGCGGATCGGGCGGCGGCATCGCCTACAACCGCGAAGAGATGCTGGAGGTGCTGAGCCGCGGCCTTGATTTCTCTCCTGTCCACGAAGCGCTGATTGAAGAATCGGTGCTGGGCTGGAAGGAATTCGAACTGGAGGTGATGCGCGATACCAAAGACAACGTCATCATCATCTGCTCGATTGAGAATTTCGATCCCATGGGCGTGCACACCGGCGACTCGATCACGGTGGCTCCGGCGCAGACGCTCACCGACCGCGAGTATCAGGCCATGCGCGATGCTTCCATCGCCGTGATCCGCGAAATCGGAGTGGACACGGGCGGATCGAATATTCAGTTTGGCGTGAATCCCGAGACCGGGCGGATGGTGGTGATCGAGATGAACCCGCGCGTCTCACGCTCATCGGCGCTGGCGTCAAAGGCGACCGGGTTCCCCATCGCGAAGATTGCGGCGAAACTTGCCGTGGGCTACACGCTCGACGAGATTCCCAACGACATCACGCGCAAGACTCCAGCGTGTTTCGAGCCCACGCTGGACTATGTCGTCGTGAAGATTCCGAAGTGGCAGTTCGAGAAATTTCCTGGCGCCGACGATACGCTCGGTCCGCAGATGAAGTCCGTAGGCGAAGTCATGGCCATCGGACGCACCTTCAAGGAAGCCCTGATGAAGGGAATCCGCTCGCTCGATACCGGCAAGCGCGTGGGCGGGGAGAAGATTGAGCCCAAGATTCTGACCAAGCGGTTGGTGACGCCCCATCCGGAGCGACTGGCGTACGTGCAATATGCTCTGCGCCAGGGACACACGGTGAAACAGATCGCCAAGATGACCTCGATGGATCCGTGGTTCCTGTACCAGCTCAAAGAAATCAACGATCAGCAACTGGAACTCGAAAAGCATCCCATGGAGTCGATTCCCACCGAGGTGCTACGCGATTCGAAGCGCATGGGCTTCTCCGATGGACGCCTGGCGCAAGTATGGCGGCTGGAAGGGCAGGAGAAAGTCCGCCACCTGCGCAAGAAACATGGTGTGATGCCGGTGTACAAGCGCGTCGACACGTGCGCGGCGGAATTCGAAAGTTTCACGCCTTATCTCTACTCCACCTACGAAGAGGAAGACGAGGCGGCGCCGACCGACAAAAAGAAAGTCATCATTCTTGGCAGCGGGCCCAACCGCATCGGGCAGGGAATTGAATTCGATTATTGCTGCTGCCATGCGTCGTTCGCGCTGCGCGACGACGGCTACGAGACGATCATGATCAACTGCAATCCGGAGACCGTCTCGACCGACTACGACACCAGCGACCGTCTCTATTTTGAGCCGCTGACCTTTGAAGATGTTTGGGCGATCTACCAGCACGAGACGTCGAAAGGAGCGCCAGTCGGCGTGATCGTGCAGTTTGGCGGGCAGACTCCGCTCAACCTGGCGCTGCCCTTGAAGGCCGCGGGTGTGAAGATTATCGGCACGTCGCCGGAATCGATCGATCTGGCCGAAGACCGCAAGCACTTCAACAAGTTGCTCGAAGAATTGCAGATTCCGCAGGCGCCCGGTGTGATGGCGACGTCGATTGACGAGGCTATCGAGGGAGCGCGGCGCATCGGATATCCGGTGCTGGTGCGGCCTTCGTACGTGCTGGGTGGCCGTGCCATGGTGATTGCCTACGACGAAGAGTCGATCATTCGCTACATGAAAGAGGCAGTGGAATATTCGCACGACCGCCCGGTGTTGATCGATCACTTCCTGGAAGACGCGATTGAAGTCGACGTCGACGCGTTGTCCGACGGAGAAGACGTCGTGATCGGCGGAATTATGCAGCACATCGAAGAGGCCGGCATTCACTCCGGCGATTCGTCCTGCGTGTTGCCCGCGGTCGATATTCCGCAACCGCTGCTGGAACGCATGCGCGACTACACCTTCAAGCTGGCGCGCGCGCTGAAAGTTGTGGGGCTGATGAATATTCAGTTCGCCATTCCCCGAGGCGATGGCAGCGCGAGTGGCGCTGACGGAGACAAGGTTTACGTGCTCGAAGTGAACCCGCGGGCTTCGCGCACGGTGCCCTTCGTTTCGAAGGCGACGGGCGTTCCCCTGGCAAAGATCGCGGCGCGGCTCATGACCGGACGCAAGCTGCGCGAGTTCTTGCCGGAATTCATTGAGCGCCGCGCCGACCTCGACACCGGAAGCTACTACTACGTGAAGTCTCCCGTGTTTCCGTGGAACAAATTTCCCGGAGTCGATACCGTGCTCGGACCCGAGATGAAGTCGACCGGCGAAGTGATGGGCGTGGCCGACAACTTCGGCGAAGCTTTCGCCAAAGCGCAACTCGCTGCAGGGCAAAAGTTGCCAACGCAGGGCGCCATATTTATCAGCGTGACCGACCACGACAAACGGCACGTCGCGCAAGTGGCCCGGAAGTTTGTGGACATGGGATTCAAACTCGTGGCGACGGCGGGAACTGCCGACGTAATCGAGACTGCCGGCATGAACGTCGAGCGCGTCTATAAGGTGAAAGAAGGCCGGCCCAACGTCGTCGACTTCATCAAAGGCCAGCGCATTCAACTCATCGTCAATACGCCCACGGGACTTGAGCCATGGTTTGACGAGAAGGCAATTCGGCGGGCGGCGGTGACCGCGCGCATTCCTACGATTACGACTCTGGCAGCGGCGCGAGCTGCGGCAGAGGGCATTGCGGCGCTGCAGCGCGGGGAAGTGAATGTCAAAGCCCTCCAGCACTTGCATGCGGAGCGTGGCGCGAAGGTCCGGCCTTTAGTGGGATGATCTGCTCCACCGGACCAGTTTCCGGTTAGAATGGTCCATGCTGCTACACGGTATTCTTCCGCCCATCACGACGCCGTTTTATCCCGACGGCAACATCTACTTCAAAAAGCTCGAATCCAACGTGGAGCGCTATTCGCGCACGCCCATATCTGGCATCGTTGTGCTGGGCTCGACGGGCGAGGCGATCCTGCTTTCCGATCAGGAACGGCGCGATGTGCTGAAGGCCGCGCGCGAGGCCGCCGCGCCCAATAAAGTCCTGGTCGCCGGCACGGGCATTGAGTCGGCTATCGACACCTTACGCCTTACCGAATATGCGGCCGAACTCGGCTACGACGTTGCCATGGTGCGCACGCCGCACTACTACAAAAGGCAGATGCAGACGGCGAACCTCCTGGCCTTCTACCGCACCGTGGCCGATCGTTCGCCACTGCCGGTCATCATTTACAACTTCCCGCAGGCCACTGGATACGACATGCCCGCTGAAGTGGTGATTGAAGTGGCCGGGCATCCGAACCTGATTGGCATCAAGGAGTCGAGTGGCGACGTGGAGAAGGTCCGCAAGATCGTCGAAGGCACGCGCCACGTCAAGCGCAGTGCCACGGTGACGGAAACGTTTGAGGCAGTGACGCCGCGAATGGTTGCGGCCGCGACCTCGAGTTCGAGCGACGAGGGTGGATTGGTTCCCGTGGGAGCGTTGGCTGGGACCGCGGAGAGTTCCCCACGTCTCGCAAAGGGACGAGACATGGGGCACCCGGATTCTTCGGCAGGAAAGCCTTCCTCGGCGGCGGTGACGGTCTTAGGCAAAATGAAGACGCGCCAGAAGGAAGTCGGGTTCCAGGTGCTGGTAGGGGCGGCGCAGAAACTGCAGCCTTCGCTCGACGCGGGCGCGGTGGGAGCGATTCTCGCCTTTGCGTGTCCGGCCCCGACCGCTTGCTACGAGATCTATGCCGCATGGAAAGAAGGCGATGCTGACCTCGCGCGCTTGAAGCAGGAACGAATTGCCCAGGCAGCCGAGCGCCTGGTGGGAGATCACGGCATTCCGGGCGTGAAGCACGGCATGGACTTCAACGGCTACTTTGGCGGGCCTTCGCGATTGCCGTTCCTCCCGCTGACAGCGGATGCGAAGGCGGAGATCGAGGGTTTGCTGGCGGATATCAGGAACTAGAAACTGCACAATTCAAAATTGCAGAAGTACTCTGTACACTAAAAACCTGCCAATGATGAACCGTCGGATCCTTACCATTGCCTACTGCGTTGTTCTGGCTGTAGGCCCCGTTGCGGGCAAGGACAGAAAAGATAAAGACAAGGCTGAACCGAACATAGTCCTGCTCTGGCCCGACCAAACCAATCCTACTCTTAAGCTTACTTTCGGACGGTTTACTCAACTAGGCTCTTACAATGGCCAGTTGAGTCTGGAATCGCACGTCATGGTTGAAAACATGTCCGGGAAGCGCATTCCGTTCGCTTCTTTCACAGTTTACCTGCTCGACAAGGACAAAGTACGAATTGGAAACAGCACGTTGAACCTCAGCGACCTCGATCCGGGCCAGCAGGCGAAGTTGGCCTTCCAGGTGGCTTCGCTCGGCGTTCCCGCGAGCCTAAATCTGGTCGCTCGCAACGATGCATCCGGCATTCCGATTTCACTGAGAACCGTTCCCCTCAAGATCATCTCGACGCCGCCCGGGGCCAGTCTGAAAGTGGATGACCAAGATGAAGGCTTTACCCCAGTCACCGTCCGCCTCCCCATCGGCAGCCACACGCTCGCTTTCAGCAAAGAGGGGTACGCCTCGGGCAGCACTCCGGTCGATATAAAACCCGACGAAGCACCGGGAGGAAGCATCACGTTTGAACTGGGCGGACTGTCGCACGACAATGTGGAATTGCGAGGCGGCACCGTATTGCAAGGCGACGTCTTGTCCATGACCATGACGTCGGTGGTGCGCGTCGATGGAAAAGATCAAACCTACGACCGTAATCAGGTACAGAAACTTATTCTTGTTCAGCGAGAAGCGGTCCAGCAACCGGTGATCGTGCAGCCCGCGGCTCCGCAACCGAAGTAGCGGGCGACTTGTGCATCGCAAGTCTCAAAGGCAACGGCAAACTGCTAATGGAAACCCCCGCCCGTCCTTGCCCACGATTTCCGAGGAGATGAAGGCCTGGTCTTCCGCCTTAGCCGACGAAGTTGGGGGCTGGCCCCAAGCGAGTACACGGCCCTTTTTTGGCTTCACTGCGCTGTACCGCGGAGAAAGAATGTTTGCCGCCCTGCCGCGGACTCGGGGTATAGAAGGTACAAATTCCGTGGCGTTCAAACTGGAAGCGCCGACCTCTACCGTTTCTGCTCGTCTCCAAAAGGATTCCCGCATCCGCCTCTGGTCGGCGCAGACGCAAAAGGCGCGTTGGTTCACCTTTGAACTCTCTTCGGACGCCGACCTGCATGATGCTCTCGACTGGTTGGGTTGGGCCTACGAGGCGGCTAAGAACAAGAAATCCCGATAGTTCCGTGCCGCTTGTGATCAGGATCACACCCGGGTATACTTAGTTCGAACGACCGTTCGAATCAGCTCGGCCGCGTCATGGCGACTCCTTCCACCACAACCCGGGTGACCGCGCGGCGGCATCGCGCCACAACTGCTCCCGAGACCCGGTATGACCGGCGCCTAGCCGAGCTTCTGACTCATGCCACCGAAGTCTTCTGCAAAAAGGGATATGAAGGCGCGTCCATGCGCGATCTTTCGCGCGAGAGCGGCATGTCGCTCGCAGGACTTTACTACTACTTCGAATCCAAAGAGCGCCTGCTCTACCTGATCCAGAAGCATACCTTCACCACGATTGTTCAGCGGCTGAAAGCACGATTGGCAGGGGTGAGCGACCCGGAAGACCGCATCCGAATTTTCATTCTCAATCATTTGGAATATTTTCTTGCCAACCAGGCGGCCATGAAGGTGCTCTCACATGAGGCCGAGGTTCTGAAGAATGGCTTCGCCTCGGAAGTGGCCGCGATCAAGCGGGAGTACTACCGGATTTGCGTTGGGCTGCTCGACGACTTGAAACGCGAGCGCGACCTACGGTTCTCTACACGCATTGCCGTGCTCAGCCTCTTCGGCATGATGAATTGGATCTACACATGGCACAATCCGCGGGTGGATGCCGACGCGGCGTCGATGGCGCGCGAGATGGGCGACTTTTTCTTACGAGGCGTAACAGATAGCGGAAGGCGCGGGAACGGACGCTGAGCCGCAGCGTTTTTGGATACCGGCGAGAGCAGATTCCTAGCTTCGCTTGGAATGACAAACGGATTTAGCGGAACCGACGGAGATATCTAGCGAGACTGAAGGAGACACATAGATGGCGACTACAGTGCAACCTGCAACCGGAGAAACCACGAAGCAGCTCGTCAACTACCGCACCGATGGCGGCGTGGCGGTGATCGAGTTGTGCGATCCCCCAGCGAACACCTATACCTACGAGATGAACCGCCAGTTGGACGAGGCGATTCTGAAGGCCCGCATGGACAACGAGGTCTATGTACTGGTGCTGACCGGCGCCGGCGACAAGTTCTTCTCCGCGGGCGCAAACATCAAGATGTTGTCCACCGTCGATCCGACCTTCAAGTATTACTTTTGCCTGCATGCCAATGAAATGCTTTTGCGCCTCGAACACACTCCTAAGCTGGTGATCGCGGCCATTAACGGCCACTGCGTGGGCGGCGGGCTGGAAATCGCTATGGCGGCCGATATCCGTATCGCGCGCAGGGAGGCTGGAAAGATCGGGCTGCCGGAAGTGAACCTGGGCGTGCTCCCGGGCACCGGCGGCACGCAGCGGCTCTCGCGCATGGTGGGAAAGAGCAAGGCCATCGAACTGATGGTCACGGGCAACACGTTCTCGTTCGAAGAGGCGCAGGAACTCGGCATCGTGAACGACATCTTCGAACGCGAAGGCTTCATGGAAAACATCATGGAGTACGCCAAACAGTTCTGCCCGCCCAACAAGGCATCGAAAGCCGTGGGACGGATCAAGCGAGCGGTGCAAACGGGCTGGGAAATTCCGATGGAGTCGGCACTGGCGGTCGAGCGCGAGAACCAGCAGTTGTTGTTCCAGAGCGAGGATGCGAAGGAAGGTCTGGCGGCGTACGTGGAAAAGCGTCCGGCGCAGTTCAAAGCGAAGTAGTCGCGACGGCAAGGGCGGGCGGGTGGGGACGCCCGCCCGACAACCGGCGAGACGCCGGCGATACGAGGAATGAATGCTTGCAGCACTGAAGGCCAAAATCTCGCCCGGGCGGTTGCTGATTGACGGCCAATGGGTCGATGGCTCGAAGAAATTCGACACCATCAACCCGGCCACCGGCGAAGTGCTGACGCAAATCGCGGAGGCTTCCCCGGCAGACGTTGACCGCGCCGTCGAAGCGGCGCGCCGTGCTTTTGAAGATCGCAGCGGTGCCTGGCGCAAGCTCTCCGCCAGTGAACGCGGGCGCTTGATCTGGAAACTCGCCGACCTGGTCGAGAAGAACATCGACGAACTCGCTGAACTGGAAACCCTCGACAACGGCAAGCCAATCTTCGAATCGCGCTACGTCGATCTGCCGATGGTCATCGACGTCCTGCGCTACTACGCGGGCCTGGCGACGAAGATCCACGGAGAAACCGTCAACACCTTTGAAACTGCTTTTACCTACACATTGCGTGAGCCGGTTGGGGTCGTAGGTCTGATTGTTCCGTGGAATTTCCCCTTGCTGCTGGCATCGTGGAAGGTAGGCCCCGCGCTGGCCTGCGGGAACACGCTGGTGCTCAAGCCGGCCGAGCAAACTCCGCTGACGGCTTTGCGATTCGGAGAATTGGTTATCGAGGCGGGTTTTCCGCCTGGCGTTGTCAACATTCTCACGGGCGGCCCGGAGCCGGGGAAGGCTATCGTCGCGCATCCTGGAATCGACAAGATCGCGTTCACCGGTTCGACTGCGGTCGGAAAAGAGATCATGCGCGGGGCCGCCGATACGCTGAAGCGCGTAACCCTCGAACTTGGTGGCAAATCGCCGAACATTGTTTTTGCCGACGCCGATGTCGACGGCGCTGTCAAAGGCGCGATCAACGGCATTTTCTATGGCAAAGGGGAAGTCTGCAACGCGGGTTCACGGCTGTTTCTAGAGCGCAAGTTGAAGGATGAGTTCACCGAGAAGCTGGTTGCGCGCGCTTCCAAGATGCGCCCGGCGGACCCGCTGGATCCGAAAACGCGCTTGGGAGCGATCGTCAGCCAGGAGCAAATGCAGACTGTGCTGAGCTTCATCGAGGCCGGCAAAAAGGATGGCGCGAAACTGGTCGCCGGCGGCAATCGAGTTGCGGTCGACGGGAGTAGAGGTTTTTTCATCGAGCCCACGATTTTTGGCGACGTGAAAAACGAAATGAAGATCGCGCGGGAAGAGATCTTCGGCCCGGTACTGTCCATCTTGACGTTTGATGACGTCGACGAGGTGATTGAACACGCGAATAACAATCCATATGGTCTGGCGGCAGCGGTTTGGACGCGCGATGTGAAGAAGGCGCACAGCGTTTCGCGCCGTCTCAAGGCAGGCACGGTGTGGATTAATACGTATGGCTTGATGGACGCATCGCTGCCGTTCGGCGGCTACAAGAGTTCCGGCTTCGGCCGCGAACTCGGAGCGCACGCCATGGAACACTACACCGAGTTGAAAACCGTTTGGCTGAACATGGGATGACAGCACTCGGCAATCAGC
>JGI12635J15846_10005481_pt1 | contig 10940 bp, 9 predicted proteins | sample BlaSpr_A8_OM2_M2_FD_15846 | JGI IMG/M metagenome (IMG submission 15846) | reverse complement strand
CCCCCTCCTTGTTATAGGAGAACGCTTCACCTGCCATGTGATGCTCAAGGTGGTCGTCAAGATCGAAGTCTGGGTGGAACTTCCTTGCCGGACCTGCCGCCCCCTTACCCTTGGGGGCACCGACGAAGGAACCGTGCTTACGGAGCCATTCTACGAACTCAGGATTAAGGCTCTTGGCGAGTTTCTTCTGGTCGCGAGGCTTGTAGACGCCATCACGCTTACCCGGCTGGCCCGACCGCACGGTTGTAGGAGCCGCAACGGAGTTCGCTCCGTTCAGCTTGAGTTCGAGAATTTTCTTTGACTTGGGATTGCCCGGCTCGGCGTAGACCACAACAAGGTTGCCCAGCGTTTCCGTCACTTCGTCGTGGTGCCCGTACTGGTGCTCTCCTCCAGATGGGGTGTCAACGGTATAAGTTTCGATTAGGAACGGCTCGGGCATACCCATTGCCTTGCAGGCCGCAGGGTCGTCCTTGTCGATCATGAATTGGTGACCGTGGGTAGCCACAGCCACGAGGCCGTATCCACTATCCACCCATTCCTTAAGTTTGCTGATGTTGTCTGTGCCCTTGTGCTGCCATTCGCTCCAGTCGGAGCGGGTCATGCCAAGGGATGTGCCTACGAAGATCACACCTTGGTTAGCGAGTATTGAAATTTCCTGAAAGTCCATGATTCTTACCCATTTTGTTGATTTCAGCCCATTCCTCTCTTTTCATTTCAGCCTTATTAAGGGCTGTGGGGCGGGGGTAAGAAAAGGAAGAACCCGCCCCATCTAAAATCTTCGTTGCCGTCGCGCCGAAGGTCCGTTCAATCAAAGAACCCCATAGTCGGTTTTCTTGAAATACACGTATTCGAAATTCTTTTCGTGGCGTAGCTTCTGAAATCCATTTGGGGTGGGCAGGGGCTCTGCTTTTCCGAAAATTATCTGCGGGGTTTCTGGCGGAATCAGTATTAAGAGAATGTGGTGCTGATTTATTCGGGATAACCCGACAGCCCCACAGGTCGGTTGTTTGTTCGGTTGGGCCGTGTGCTGACTGGCAACAGGAACTCGCGGCCCGATTTCTAGGAGGTTAAGGTCATGAAAGAAACATATTTTGAACGTCCCCAGCAGCCGATCTGCGCGTGGAATGAGATTCAGTGGGAGGAACCGAAACAATTGGAGGACGAGATGGGAGCCATTCGCTTCTGCTGGCCGCTGGCCTCCGAAGCTCAGAAGTGGGAGCAGGAAAAGTGCCGTGAATGTAATCAACCCGCTTGGTGGATCGGGATCGGAAGTCCGTTCGGTGACGGCGAGCAGTATTTCATGGGGTGCGATTCGTGGTGCTACTGGTGTCTCCCACGCGAACATTTTACGGACGAAGAATTGCGGCTTGTGCGCCATGCTGAGTGGGCCCGGGAGCAAACCGTGGGCGAAATCATCGAACTCATCCGCGAAGTTCGCCGATGGACAGACGACAAAACTGTCGAATCGGCTCTTTCCGACCTTGCCGATCAAATCAGGGGAGCCACGGAGAGTCGGGAAACAAAATTACAGCAACGGGCTGTTTGGGATCGGCTTTGCGACCCCGCTGTGAATGGATAGGACCAAACGTTAGTCGCGGCGATGCTGACGATGTGAATAGATATTCGAGTCACAAGTTAGTGCTCGGGTGCCAACCGTCCGACGGGTGAACCACACGTATATAGAGAAATACGAATGACTAGGAGAAAAATTGGAAAGCGACGCCAGAAAGCAAGAAAAGGTCTACACGCCTGAAGAAGTTGCCGCATACCTGTCCGATATGACTCTAGACGAGTGGCGGAAGGCGACTGCGACTGAAAACCGCGAAGTATGTGCTGATAGCGAGGGCCTCGGCTTTTGGGGTAGCCGAGGGTTCCCGATCGGCTACGTAGACGAAGTGAACGGCCCCAACTCTGTCGAAATGCCTGAATTCGTGCCCACCCGGTACGAACTGATCCAACTCGCAAAATATTGGGCGACGATCGCACTCGATCTCCGTTTCGACTACTTCCCCTACACGCAGACAGGAAGCTCAGAATGGCGGCGCGATGCATTCGCCTCGCGTCGTGTTGGACGTATCGGCGAGATTCTTGGGCAGGACCAAATCAATAAGGTGATCGACCAAGCCTACGAGGAATATGGCAAGAAGCAGGACCCGAGGGCGTGGTCGATATTCCTGAATGGCACTCCAGAGGAGCAACAGGCTTTTCAGGACGAGATTCAGCAAAAGATCAGTGAACAAATCGAACGTGATGATCGCTCGCCGCTGACCACGGAAGAGCTTTCTAAGTTCGACGTTGAGTTGCTCACGGAAGCAGCTTAAGGCTGCCCAGATGATCGTAGCGTACAGCCGACTGCAGTTGTTGCCGAAATCAGAGAGGGTTCAGTGACGCGCCGGATCTTCGCAAGAGAGTTCCAGTTTTCCCCTGTTTTAGTCGCTTACCCTCGTAATCTTTTGCTTCGGCCCACACTTCAGTAATTTCGGGATATGCCAACAATTGCGTATCCGGGCGGCAAGGCTCGCCTCGCGAAGCAGATCATTTCCTTCCTGCCGAAACAGGGTCGCTGTTATGTCGAACCTTTCGTGGGGAGGGGCAACATATTTTGGGCTGCTGCCTGTGCTGGGCTCAAATACGACCGTTGGCGGTTGAACGATAGCGCCACCATTCCATTCTTTAGGGCAATAAAACAGATCGGGCACGTGATTGAGGTGCCGCACTGCGCTAGGCATGAGTACGAGCGACAGCGGGATGCGTACAATTCGGGCGATTCCACTGCGATCCTGCTCGAACCCTTTCTCACTTTCACCGGAGGAGGTTATCTCCACTCTGGGTTCCGTGGCGACAAGAAAGGTGGCGTCTCATCAGTTGGCTATCAAGAGACGCTGCGGGAATGCCACAGGATTATGAGCAGAACCAGACCCCGGCTTTCGAACTTGGATTGGCGGGAAATGAGGCTGGATGAGCTAGGTCCGAACGACATGGTGGTGGTCGATCCACCCTACCCCGACACCAATCCCCTTTCTTACACGGATGCCACGGTTAACTATCACGAGCTTGTGGACTTGCTCTTGCGTGCGAAGTTCCGGTGGGTTCTTTGCGGATACCTTCATCCTGCCTTGCAGAGGCTCGGGAACCCGTGTTGGGCGAAGGACGTGCGATTCCTATATCTGAGAGGGGAAGAAGCGCGAAGAACAGAATGCCTATGGACGAACCGCCCCGATGACGTAGCTGTGAAGAGATATTCGCTGCCCTTGGCGCTTCGCGGTCGGCTCCGGACTCAAAATCATGCTTCCAAGCTCTCTTTTCCCGATCTCGACCAGAAGATTGACGACGGGCTGGAGACTGTCGCGAAGGATTGGAGCAACCTCGTCCCGTTTTTATTGGAAATGAATCGGCGGCTTTCCGCTCCCGGCAGGCGCACCGACTTGCGAAAGGGTGCTCCCGCTGGTCTAACATGGGTAGCATGGGTCGAATCCAAGCGCAGCAAACTGGGTCGTAGCCTGCGCTCGGTGCAGCGGTTGCTACGGGGTAAGACGGAAGCTTCAAAAAACTGGAAAGCAAGACCTCACGACATTTTGTCGTCAGGTTCGGAGAAGATTCTCCCCAGTGCCATGGGTATTGCATTTGAAATGGCACGGCTGATCCTCGAAATGCGCAGCCGCAGTCGAAACACAACCTCGAACAAACGCAGGCTGGAGCGGCTTGCCTCGCAATTTCTTTCTGTCGCTGAACGACGATCTCAGCAACGGAGCGATTCAACTTCTGCCGAGCGCATCGGGATCGCCAATCGGACATCGAGTGGCGTGACCCTGACGATGTGAGAAGACCCAGACTGATAACATGGTTGTCGGGCTGAGGAGTCATTTTCTGGAAGGGCAGGATCAGCCGTTCACGACTGCTGATCCCCGCTCGAAACCAGCTTCAATCTTCTGTCGTCCAGCCTGCAACCCCGCCGCGATAGCGGACTCCCGAGTGGGGAAGGTTTCGGGCAGGTAGACCTCCGTTTCCATGACTCCATCCGCATCGTGTTCCTGAATGGACAACTCCGCAGAGAATCCCCCATCCTGTAGTGCGTAAGATCGTGCCACGATAACGTAGCCCTTGTACCCCTGCCTGCTCTTCATGACTGCATCCTCTTCGGCCTTCAATTATTGCACTGCGGGCTGGGGCGGTTCCTGTCAGGGAAATCAAGAGGTCAGTTCACAGTCGCCCACTGCAGCACCGCTTGTACTTCTTCCCGAAGCCGCAAGGAATACACAAATAGAGGATTCAATAATACTGACCTTGCCCCTCAAAAGCACCGGTGCGTCACCGCCCACGTCTCAGCAGTAAACATCCTCCGATGAAGGAAAATATTCCCACCACAACCCCAATTGCCATACCCGCCAAAAACGGCGGGGAGTGAGCAGCTTCGCCTGCGTTCAGAAAGTAGTGGTGCAGCAGATGTCCGAAGGCCAACGTCGTGAATAGCACCGCCAGCCCGCTCAAGATGTTCACAATTCGCATGTTGCCTCCGCCTCTCTACGAGTTGGGTCTTTTCCCGCTAGCGCCCGGAACCAGCCTATCGCACTTTGGGGGTCAAAGAGATTCTGAGCAGAGCCACACGGCGCTCAGTTCACAGTCGCGCCGCCGCAGCACCGCTTGTACTTCGTCCCGGACCCGCACGGGCGAGGGTCGTTCCGCCCGACCTTGGGAGCATTGCGCCGTGGTCCATATCCACATTCTTCGGATCATCGGTCTCGACGAGAAACTGAACATTCACAATGCCAGCTGTGGGTCGGGTCGACTACGGCTACCAAGGATCGCAGTTTACCTACCTGCCGCGCTTGTCGAGACGAACCTCGATTGTTTCCCATGGAATGGTCTTTCTTATAGCGGCACTTAGAGAATGCTCTTCTGTTCAACAATGGGTTCACCCTCCGCAATACATTCGATGAGGATGAAAACCAAAAGCAAATCTTACGATGACTTCCACTTCCACAAACCGAGATGGAAACCACCGGGCGGTATGGAGAGGGGCGGGTGGAACACCTTGAGCCGCTTAGAATCAAGCACAAACCCATAACCACCGTCCGACTCTTCGCGGCAGTCGAGCAGCGAGGTAATGCAGAGAACCTTGCCGCACTCGCGTTTCAGATCGTCCACGCTTAAACCGTGTTTGCGAAGACGCTTCTTGACCCACGGAATCTCACAATTTTCACGCCGATCCTTTGGGAACGCCTTGCTTGAAGCAATGGCCAGCGGCCCGCGATACGACGTGGGCCACGAACGGTACTCGATGCACGTCTCACGCAGTGCGATAAGCGTGGCCCAAGGCTGCTGAACCGTGATGACTCGTGTTCCCTTGGTTAACTTCATTCTCCACCTCTCTGAAGCTGCGTATTAGCTCTATTCTCCGCGAGCACAAACTACAGCGTTGTGAGCGGGATCACGGGCTTGCGGTTACGGGGCTGGGTTCGGATGCCTTTCAGGAAGCCCCTTCTGCTGGGATTTGGGCTGCCCCGAGGGGTTCAGGTCGGCTTGGGCGTTTCAGAGGTGCTGGCAGCCTTTGTGACCATCAAGTAACCACGTCGGGGAAGTGTCGCTGGCGACGACGCATATTCTGGGGCGTACCCCTGCTCGTGAGACCGAAGTCGGCGGCTTCTTACGGTAGCAGCGAACAAACGGCGAATCTGCTATCCTTCGCCAGTGGACGAAGGACGAAAACGGGTGATTGGCATCATGGCAGCGATTCTTGCAAGTCTGCACATGCAGACGGCAGACGACCTGTTTGGGACTCCACAGGGGAGCCCGCGAACGGACAAGCTGATTGCAGCATCAATCCAATGGGCTGAGACGATCATGCGAAAAATTGATGAAGTGTTCGGACGCAGCAAGTAGGATTGTCTTCTGGGAAGCCAATGAGCGATCGAGCGATGTCTGCTGCCGAGATAGAAGCCGCTATCCTGTCCGACGTCGTTGTTCGGTTCGTAAATCTTAAAGCCAGTACTACCAGACGAGACCTGATTGTGAAATTCAGGGATTCGGATATCCTCACGAACCTAGCCAACCGGATGGTTCTTCGCCGGATGAATGCGGGCAGCGGCGAAGAGTATCTGCCGACCGCTGCTGCATTCCAGTTCTCTGGGGACGCCCAACTCAAGGAGACCGCGAAACTTGGTTTAACTGTTGTTCTGCACGCCCTGCAGAATATGGGTGTTGGAGAGCCAAAGGAAGCGGGCTACACATTCGATGATCTGAAACGACACGTTTACGACATTTACCCGAGTCGTAAGTTTGACGACGAGACTTTGAAGCTCGGCCTGTACCTCGCGCAAGATTTTGGTGTGCTGGGCGGATTTCGTTTCAACGCCCCGAGCGATACGGAAATTGTCTGGTTCCAAGTGGGTGAAAGCGCCATAACAATGAAGAACCTCGATGACCAGTGGGATATCGTGACTGCGAGGTACGGACGGTCCAACGAACTCCTTTACAGTTCTGGAAACGTAGAGGAAATCGAAAAGGCGTTAAAAACGGGAGGGCAGGCTCGGTGGGAGGAAGTCGCACCGTTGGGAGAGGGCGGGCAGAGTACGGTCTTTCTTGTACGCCGTCCGAGTAGGGTTGAGGAGCGACGAAACAGCATCAAGACCATAAATTCGCCGCCGTGGACGGCAGACGCAACTCCCGAGCAGCGATTGAAAATGATGGGAAGCTTTGCTGAAGCGGTTTTGGGATTTGCCCGTCCTGACAAGCCTCACGAACTTGGAGCACTGAAGATTTTCAAGGTTCCTCCCGAAGGCGAGACGCTGACACCCGAACAGCATCGGGCAATCGAACGGTTGAAAAACGAGATTTCTGTACTCAGCCAAAATCGTCGTGGTCTTCCGCAGCTTTTAGACTCGGATATTGCACAACGCCGGATCGTAACTGAGTACTTTGAGGAAGGCACATCAGAGAAGCAACCTCTACGGTACAAGGGGCAGGTGCTTCGCGCTCTCAAAGCGTTCCGGTCGCTTGCAGAAACGGTAGCCGATATTCACAAAGACGGCTACGTCCACCGGGACATCAAACCGGCTAATGTCTTCATCCGCAAAGACGACGAACTCGTACTTGGAGACTTCGGAATCGTCTTCATTCCGGGACAACCCGAGCGAGTGACGTTCACCGACGAGCGTGTTGGACCCCGCGACTATATGCCGCAATGGGGTGACCTCGGCGAACGGCTGGAAAACGTCCAGTCGAACTTCGATGTTTACATGCTCGGGAAGCTCTTGTGGTGCATGGTGAGCGGGCGTCACAAACTTCCTCGCGAGTATCACAGAAGGCCCGCCTACGACCTCGCAGTGCAGTTTCCGAATGACCCCAACATAGCAATCGTTAACGAGATTCTGGACAAATGCGTCGTGGAAGAGCCTCAACATTGTCTCAAGTCCTCAAAAGAACTGCTCGGAATCGTTGACCAGAGCTTAGCTACTCTTGAGAGTGGATTGCCGATGCTAGATCGGAACGGGAAGCTGATTCTTCCTTGTCGTGTATGCGGCAAAGGATTCTATCGGGAGCACGCCACTGGTCAGCTTGTGGCGTTCGATTCGATGAATCGTGCGATAAGCCCTATCCGGCTCCGAGTCTTCGTTTGTAACGTTTGCACGCACTATGAGTTCTTTGCGCCGAACTTTCCAGACGAAGCGGCTCAGAAGGGGTGGACACCGTGGCGTCCCAACTGAATCACTACCTCCGTCCAATTTCGACTCGGTTCAGGGCAACTCTATTGCATCTCTGAGCTCTTGGCGCTCTGGGGTCAACGGTTCTAAGCAGCCTTCTTTCCCGCGTTCACCTTCGCCCACCTTGCCCGCTGTGCCGCTGCGATCTTCCTCCGTGCCGCCGCTGAGGTCGTGCGCTTGGGTTTCACCTTACCCGCTTGGGCTCTCGGGGCTCTCTTTGCCCATCGTGCTTTCTGCGCGAGGCTGATCTTCCGACGAGCGGACGCCGACATCGTGTGTGAAGTACCGTTGGAGCTAACGCTCCCGAGTGCTGCCAACGCAGCGTCTATACGTTGGACTTCCCCTTGTGCTCGTTCCCGTTCTTTTTTCAACTGCTGGACTACTGCGGACATGTGTTTCATTGGGGCCCCCGGCTGATCTTACAGGCGGGAGAAAAGAGGGGTCAAACGCGGGGTGGGGTATTACCTACCGAGGGGAAAATGCTACACCCCCCTGGAATGTCGAGTGATTGAGTAGGGAATGTGCGGCGGGCGCGGGCGGGGGGCGAAGAACTGGAAAGAGCGAGAGGTGGAAAAGTAGGGGTGGCGCGGGCAGAGGGTGTTGTGCGCGCGGGGAGCAATTTCGCGCTACACGCTATTTCTCCATGCTCACTTCTACCGCTAGTTGGTATCCCACCCGAGGTGAAATCTCCCCTGTCTGGTCCTTGTACCCACTGAGAACTAGCTGAACTGAGTGTTTTCCCGCGGATATTTCAAGGGATTTAGGTGTGCGCCCTAAACCGGTGCTGTCGATAAATATGTCCGCGCCAGCGGGCGTTGATGTAATCATGACTAGCGGCACACCTTTACCAGCCGATTCCACTTCTCTGATCGCCCAACTCGACTTCGGATCCTTCGGTTCCAATATCGGAGTGGCCGCACGAGAACTCTTGACGTTTAATGCTTCTTGGACAGAAGTTGGTTCCCTCTCCGCCGGACGAGCGCTGCCTTCAGTAGCGAGCATGCTAGCATTTGCAGTGTGTGGCGTAACNCTCTGTTGGAACGTGGTTGGTGATTCTGCGCGAACACTCGGCACGGCGGTGACTGCGTTTGCCAATTGTGTCTGTGGAATCGGCGGAGACGCTACCAACATCGCTCTCAGATTCACGTTGCTGTCTCGGAGAAGCTCTATCTCTCTAGTCCAAGCCACACGATTAGCCGCTTCTACACGAACTGTATGTGTTCCTGATGGTAGAGTCAGTGTCGACGGAGTGTTGCCCACAAACTTGTCGTCAACGAAAATGTCTGCACCATCGGTATCCGATGACACCACCAGGGCCGCCGATCCAGCACGTGGAGATGATGATGGTGAACGAGGTTGGGTCGACATGTTTGGGTAGAAACGACGAAGCACGCTTAGCAAGTCTTGCGAACTTAGGGCAAACCCTATTCCTTGAAGGGGCCGCCGATCGGATGATTCAAACCGCTTCTGTGTCGTGATTCCGATTACTTCTCCGGATGAATTTAACAAGGGTCCACCGCTGTTACCTGGATTGATTGCGGTATCTGTTTGGATCCAAGTTCCTGGCTCGCTGGTCATGGGGCCTATCGCGCTTACGATGCCCTGTGTAACTGTATTTTGAAACCCTTGACTCGGTGATCCGATCGCAATAACGCTGCTTCCCGGTCGAACTGTTGATAGATCGGCGACTGTCAAATGTGAAAAATTGATTCCTTCCAGCTTTAGAAGAGCCAAGTCCAGGGTTGGGTCGATATACTCCACTCTTGCATTAAACGTTTGTCCGTTAGCTGTTGTCGCTGCCAGACTCGTTTGGCCGCTGGCGACATGTGCGTTTGTGACGGCCACTCCCGTGTCCGTCACCAGAAATCCGGAGCCCCAGCCGTCGGAACCTCGGAGTAATAAGACTGAAGGCGTAGCGGTACGAACTACCTCTTCAGTCGGCAGACTAGGGCGAAGCGCAATTGAATCCACTCCCCCAAGTGCCGCTTGCACATTGCCTGTAAAATTCGTTGCGGCTTTTTGGAGAGAATAATTGAAATTGGCGGTTTTTAGCAGCCAGTAATCACCGTGGTATGTGCCGTTTAGTGCGATCCAAGGCATCGGACCCTTTGCCAAATCGCCATCGACCGGAAGGTAACCATCTAGCATCAACCGCACGTGCATTTGCTGACGAAGGAGTTTTCCAAACACACTCTTTGCGCCGTGTAGATAACCTCCCGGAACGTCGAACTGGTAAGGTGTCTTGCCAACCACTATCCCATCTATTTCAACGGTCGCTCCCGGCGGGTTAGTGTTAATGGAAACACGATCGTTGGCGTAGCAAACTTGGACTGCGGCCAGAATGATTGACATCAATGCTGAGATTCGGAAATTCTGAATCATACGAGTAGGCTTCATGTGGTCCTCCACGATGCAGAGTCCTAACTAAAGGGCTGTTCGCCGAGAGTCGAACTCAGAGCGGGAGCAAAGGTTGTCTTGCAATATATTCCGCCGGAGTCTTCGGTGCCTGATTGGGCGCGTTTTGCGAGAGGGCTACAGCCGACCCGGCTGTACATGCTGTGAACGACGACATTCGTTGGAACTAGTTCTTAACGGTCATGGCGTCTGAATCCACAGCCTTCTTGTCGGAGACTCCTTCGAGCGCGGCATGCACTCCTCGGTAGTCATTCTTATCACACTGCATTGCAAATCCGCCCTTTTTATCACCGTCAGCCCACGTCAGTCCAACAAAGTGCTTCTTGGATTTGGTGAGCGCCATCAATGCGCCGATTCCGAAAGAGACTACCGCTAGGCCGATGGCAGCGCCCACCCGGCGATGAACATCTTGTCCGTAACTCACTTCGGTGATGGACGATGGAAGAATGTTTGCAATCTCGGTTGTTCCTTGCATGATCCGGACTGAATTCGAGTCAACGTAAAGCTTTAGGTCAGCGCCAGCTTTGGCATTTTGCAGCGACCCGCCATCGTACTTGACTTTGAAAGCGGGTTGAGAGTCTACGGCAATTAGCGCAGTGGGAATTACAAGACAAAGAATCACAGCCATGACAGATTTCATTACTGATCTCCTTATAGGACTAAACTATAGAATAATCGCCCGTTAGCGTCTGCTCGCGGACGCCGGACCTTAGACTCCAACAGGATTTCTATCGGATGCGCAAGAGAGACCGTCGGGGAGAGTGCTGCTCAGAATGGCGACGGAGAGGTGCGAAAGGGACTTCTTCACCTTAGCCCTGCGCGTCA
>JGI12635J15846_10005479_pt1 | contig 10944 bp, 8 predicted proteins | sample BlaSpr_A8_OM2_M2_FD_15846 | JGI IMG/M metagenome (IMG submission 15846) | reverse complement strand
GGCGTGACCTTAACCGAACACTTCGGTCCGGGCGAGTCGTCCTTAGCGACTTCCGCGCCGGAGGAGTCGTAGACGAAAAGGTGCACGTCGGTATTCTTCACGCCGTCCGTGGTGGCCTCGAACTCTTTCCCCGCCGTGAAAGACAGGAGGTAAGCGACCTCTCCCTTGTCCTTCATCTCGATCTTCTTGCCATTGAACGCCGCCCCCTTGCCCAGGTCGGTCGGCTTGACGTCCTGCGCGGGACACAGGGTGGCGACCGCGAACATAACTGCCACCACTGCTGTGACTAACCGAGTAATCGATTTCATTGGTGTTTCCTCCAGAGTCGGATCAGATCAGCAGCATGATGATAGTGTCTAGTGCATTCCTTGTCACGCTGTTTCCAAAGCGATGGAGAGCGCACCTTTACGAACAAATTATGATTTGTTTATTCGACTTTTACGAATTTTCGCGCTCAATGGTCTGGGTTGAGTAATTCCCGGCAATATTCCTGCACCGGGATCCGAGCCCGGAGGCCCGACATGTTCCTCAAGACCGTAATGACGCTGCTGTGCACGGCAGGTATTGCATTCTACGTGCGCTTCTTGGTGGCGCTATGCAAGGAGAGGCAACCTCGTTCGAGCGGTTATTGGGTGCGTCTGAGACTCGGCTCTGGCCAACCCACGATCGCTGAAATGCCGAAGCGGGGAACACCTGTGACTCGCGCTGCATGAGAACGGATCGGACAAGACATTGGGGGAGGCCAATTATGTTGACGCGAACCAATATCGTACGGGCCATCGTAGCCATTGCAGCGTTGGTCGCTACTTGGGCCATACTAGGAACCGCGGTCGCACAAAAGGCGGCAGTTCCAAAGCCGCAGGATAAGCTGGCACTCGGAGAGCCCGAGATTAAGCAGTTGCTTCTGCTTATTGATACCGACAAGAGCGGCAAAATCTCTAAGGAAGAGTGGATGAAGTTCATGGAAGCTGAGTTCGACAGATTGGACAAGGACAAGAAAGGGCAGCTGGACACCAAGGAACTAGAGCAATCGAAATTGCGTGTAAGCCGCTCCGTGAACGTGGGGAAGTAGACGCTGTGCGTTACAGTGCGTACTAGGGGAACACTGGACTGTCCACTCGGATAATGCTCGCTCGCATTTCTACCGTTCTGCTGGCATTCATCTTGGCCTTAGTGCCCTCATCACATGGCCAAGATCAGTCCCCGAGCGTTGACGCATTGGGACCGATCGCAACGGATCGGCCGGCAGTTACCAACTCCAGCGTGGTGGTCCCGGCCGGTAGCCTGCAGATGGAAAACGGGTTCCTTGAAACTGGGAGCCAGGGACAAAGCATCTTAGACGGCCCGGAGAGCTTGTTACGTTTTGGTGTCGCGAAGAGGACTGAATTACGTTTCACGGTGCCGGACTATTTTCACAACCTCAGCGCCCGCGGCGGCTCGGGATTCGGCGACCTTGCCTTCGGAGTAAAAGAGCAGCTTGGTCCCACTCCCGGCAAATTCGATCTATCCGCAATCCTGTTCCTCAGCTTTCCGACCGGTGCGAACGGGGTGTCCAGCGGCGGATACGATCCGAGATTGCAAGTGCCGTGGTCGCGCGCGCTCTCAACAAACTGGACGGCGGCCGGAATGTTCTCGGTGTATTGGCCCACTCAAGGCCGCACGCGAAACGTGACTGGCGAATCGACGTTCCTTTTGGATCGTCAATTGACGAAGCCCTGGGACGCCTTTGTCGAAATACGCGGGCGACTTTCCGGAAAATGGTGGGCCGCGGCACTTGCTGCACTTCGGGACGGCTCTAAAGATCACAAAGGAGCAACAGATTGACTTCCATGTCGGCGTGGGCCTGTCATCGGCCGCAGTGGATCATCTCATCGGGATCGGCTATTCGTTCCGCATCCAGGCGCGTCGCTAGACGAGCTTTAGCTAAACTTGTTTCCATACAAAGACACCGACGCGGCACTAGAATGCTTCAAGCAGGGCGACAGGGGACCTAGCACGTTCGGGGACCCGTTAATTGTTTTGTTGACGCTTCGGTCGGGCTGCTCCTGAGTAGATCGTGGATTTATACAGCGCAATTCAATACGTGTTGTTTGTGGTCATCGTCACCGCCTTGGTGAAGCCCCTGGGCGGGTACATGGAGAGGGTATTCTCCAGGAAGCGGACCGTACTTGATCATTTCTGTCTTCCCGTTGAGCGACTCCTCTATCGCATTACTGCGGTTGATCCCAATCTGGAGATGACCTGCAAGGAGTACGCAACGTGTTTCGTGCTCTTTGGCTTTTTCGGCACGCTCCTGTTGTATGGCATTCTCAGACTGCAGCAGTTCCTTCCCTGGTTTTTTCCGCAATACCACACGACGCCATTATCTCCTGACCTGGCTCTGAATACGGCGATCAGCTTCTCGACGACTTCTACCTGGCAGGCCTATGCGGGCGAGAACACGATGAGCTATTTCAGCCAGATGGTGGGACTCTGCGCGCAGAACTTTTTGGCTGGTGCTGCGGGGTTGGCCGTGGGCATTGCCTTCATTCGCGGTCTTGCCAGACAACTCTCCGACACGCTCGGCAATTTTTGGGTTGATCTTACACGCGCCCTGATGTGGATTCTGTTGCCGGGAGCACTGATCGGCGCCTTGCTGCTGGTCTGGCAGGGTGTTCCGATGAACTTCCACCGCTATGCCGTCGTCACCACCGTCGAAGGTACGCAGCAGGTCATACCGCAGGGCCCGGTAGCCGGACTGGAGATCATCAAGAATCTCGGAACGAATGGCGGCGGCTTCTTTAACGCGAATGGGGCTCATCCCTATGAGAACCCCACGCCCCTTACAAACTTTCTCGAAGTGTTGGCGATCGTACTCCTGCCTGCGGCCTTCACCAACACCTTCGGCAGGATGGTGGGACAGCCTCGACAAGGATGGCTTCTCTACTGTGTGATGCTACTTCTCTTCGTCTGCGGACTGGTCTTCGTACATCACTTTGAACAAAGGGGCTTCCCCCGCATCGCGAACGTGGATTCCCGACACAGTCGCCTCCAGTCTGGTGGCAACATGGAAGGCAAGGAGGTGCGTTTCGGCATTGGGGGGTCCACCCTTACGGCCGTCGTTACCTCCAACACAGCCACAGGGTCAAACAACTCAATGGACGACAGCTACACCTCGCTCGGTGGCATGGTTTTGTTGGTAAACATGCTGTTGGGAGAGATCGTATTCGGAGGTCTGGGAACTGGTCTTTACAGCATGGTCATGGCCGCTGCTATCGCTGTATTTCTCGCGGGACTGATGGTTGGGCGCACGCCTGAATATCTGGGGAAGAAGATAGGACCCGCGGAGAATAAAATGATCATGCTGTATGCTTTGGCCGCGCCGCTGGTCGTCCTCCCACTCGCCGCAATTGCCGTAAGTACCAAAGTGGGGCTTTCTGGGTTGACGATCAACGGCGGACCGCATGGTTTCAGCGAGATTCTGTTTGCCTATACTTCCTGCTTCGCCAACAATGGCCAAAGCTTTGCGGGTCTGAGTGCGAACACTTCGTTCTACAACCTCACGACTGCATTAGCGATGATGGTGGGCAGGTTCGGCTTGGCGATTCCTGCATTGGGGTTTGCCGCTCTCTTTGGTCGTCAGAGAAACACTCCTTCTACGTCGGGAACTCTTCCGACACATTCTGTTGTGTTCGGGGTGCTACTCTCGACTTGTTTGATAGTAATGGTGGCCCTGAGCTATCTTCCCGCCTTGGCCCTCGGTCCCGTACTGGAACGATTGCTCTTGGGAAGATAGAACGTTTGAAATTCACATATCATGCTTGCCCCGCGTCCTACTAAGCTCCGTTCGCAACGCGACATTAACTTGTGGCGGATCCCGCTGCAGCTCTCACTCGCCGCGGGTGCCCTGTTCGCGATCACACTGATTCCGGACATCCTTGACAAGTATGGCGTCATTCACATCCCGTCGTGGTTGACGATGGGCAGCATCGACGATGCACGCGCAATCTTGTCGGCGATGATGGGGGCCGTGGCGACTGTGCTCGCGCTGATTTTCTCGGTCGCGCTGCTCGTGCTGTCCATGGTCTCGACGCTGTTTGGTCCGCGCCTGCTCTACCGATTCCTGCAGGACTGGGTCACACAGGTCACGATCGGCATGTTCATGGGCACGTTCGTGTACATTTGCCTCGTCTTCCTCGTGACGCATCAGGATCCGCGGTCCTCGTTCATCCCGCAAATCTCCCTGATCACGGCCTGGATGCTTGTCGTGCTCAGTTTCGGGTTCCTCGTCTACTACAGCCATCGGGTTGCGAAATCGATCCAGAACCCCGACATGATCGGCGCGATCGTCGACGATTTGTACGTCGCGGCCAGCAGAGCGCATGTTCCCGGACCTGGAGAGGGCACCGGTGTGGCGCCCGACGCCGCCGCGATCCTGCTCCAAGCTGAGACTGGCGCGACCGTCTCGTGCGCGAAGAGCGGCTATCTGCAGCATGTCGATCACGGTGCCTTGGTCGCGGCCGCGCGCGTGGCGGACGCGCTAATCGTGCTCAGGTTCCGCCCTGGCCAGTTCGTACTCCGCGGCGATCCGCTCGCAGCAATTGTCCCACCGGACAAGGCCGGCATGCTCGAAGCCGCGATCGATCGGCGAGTTCACATCGGCCGTCACCGCACCCTCACTCAAGATAGCGAGTTTGGGATCGCGCAGGTCGTCGAGATCGCGATCCGCGCCTTGTCGCCTGCGGTCAACGATACTTTCACCGGCGTTGCGTGCGTCGACTGGCTCGCCGACGCGCTGCTCACGCTGGCTGAGCGGCCGCCGCTCGAAGGAAACTGGTTCGACACTGACAGCCGGCTCCGGGTGTGGATGCCTCCAGTGCGTCTAGAGCGTCTCGCCAAGCTCGCGTTCGATCAGATCCGCCAGGCCTCATCGACGACGCCCGCCGTCCTGATCCGCCAGCTCGAAGTGATTTGCCGTCTGGCACCGCGACTTCCGGACATCTGTCGTCAAGCGCTGTCGGATCAAGCCGATGCGATCTTGGAGACCGCGAGCGCGCTGGTCGCGCTTGACCGCCGCGACCTCGATGCGGCGTGGCACCGGGCGCACGCTTCGCTTGAAGCGATGCCCCGGCCATCGAGCGGCTAGCAGGAACAAGTCCGCATAGCCCCGCTCTCGGACGACCCGGCGACCACAGCCCTCCATAACGCCAAGCGGGTAAGGGGCGGCGACGGATTTCGCCAGTGAATCCTCACCTGACCCTCCCGCAACTTTGAAATCGGCGATGCGAAATCGCACTCACCACGGGCTCGGGCAAAGAGAAAGGCAGTAAGTTTTGACGAGGCGACTCTGAGAGCTTTCAAACACACCGAGCTGGCACTAGAATGCTTCAACTAGGGCAATAGAGCGCCTAGTGCGTTCGGGGAGCTCAGCTCAGCGCGACCCCTGAAGAGCCAGGTGGTTTCTCAGCACATGGCCGCGTGTTCGGAGAGGGGCTTCGTGCTCGTACCGTGTACGATCTTCATAAATCATCGACGCTCACGCGGAATGGGTAACTACAGCGTGACCATAGTGCGGCCGCGGCAAGCCACGCCCACCCTAAGAGAATTCGCCGCGGATGCGGAACTCTCGTATTTATTGCTGGATCTTGGTTATACGCAAACTGNGATCGAACACATCCTGAAGGAACTTGAAGGAAAGAAAGCCTCCTTCGAACAGACTCGGTCGATCGACGAGTTCACACTAAACGATAACGGATTTTGACCCGTCGAAAGGAAGTGTCGGCTTTAAGAATTCAGCCGACTATCTTTCGCGCGTGTTCAACTTGTCGAGTGCGCGCTTCAACTCCTCAAGCTTCTGTCCAGCCTCGCCGAGCTTGCCCTCGGCCGTCAGGCGCTGGTAGTCGGCAAGATCCCTGGCTGCTTCCGCTATGAGTGCGTTGCGATCCGTTGCGGGTAGGGCCGACGCAGTCGATGCGCCTCGCGCTGGCTCCGCCGAGGCAGCCACGGCACTCGTAGCCGGGGCACTCAAGGACGAGACCGTTCCACCAAAAAGCGACGCCATCGCCGACTCAAAAGTGGGTCCGTACGCCAGCCGATCTTGGAGCGCGAGCACAACCAGCCGCAGCTCAGGCATCGGACTGCGCTCGGCTTGCAGGTAAATCGGCTCCGCATACAATAGGGCGCGCCCGGTTGGAATCACCAGCAATGCACCGCGCCGCACGTGCGAGCCTTGCTGATTCCACAGCGTCAATTGTCCGGAAAGCTGCGCGTTCTGATCGATTCGCGCCTCGATTTGCAGCGGACCGTCAACCAGCTTCGTTTTGGGAAAGTTGTAGACCACAGACGTACCGTACTGCGCGCCGTCGCTGCGTCCCGCAATCCAGCCGATCAGATTATTCCGGTTGGCCGGCGTGAAGGGCAGAATCTCGACGAACTCCTCGCCGGTTTCGCCCGGCAGTTTCATCAGCACGAAATTCGGCTGCATAGCTTGTGTTTGTTGTTCGCCTCCCGCACCCATGCCGACTTCGGTGGCGACCGTCCAAAGATCTTCACGGTTGTAGAAGGCTTCCGGATCCGTCATGTGATAAAGCCCGTAAACCTCCGCCTGCAGTTTGAGTAACAACTCCGGGTACCGCACGTGTTTGCGAAGCCCCAGCGGCATCATGGCCGCATCCTTGAACAGACTCGGGAAGATGCGGCGGTAGGCTGCGATGATCGGATCTTTCGGATCGAACACATAAAACGTTGTCGTACCATCGTCCTGCTCCCCCTCCTCGTTAGCTTGCCTATTTATATTAACTATGGTTAACTATGTGAGATAATCACTGGTTAATCAGACCGGAGTCTAACGTTGGGATGTTTGTGGCCGGCGAGGGAAAGAAAATGAGCCTAAAGGCATGACGCACCTCCATCGGCTGGTGCTCATTCTCGCGGTTGTGACATCTCTACCTCCTTCTCAAGCAGTAGCACAAGGAGAAACCACGAGTGCTATCGTCGGCCAAGTTCGGGATACAACCAACGCTGTCGTGCCGGGCGCCACGGTGGCGATCACGAACCTTGAGACCGGGCTGAGGCGTAGCGCCAAAACCGATGACGCTGGCCGGTTCAACTTCCCACAGTTAAAGCCTGGGACCTACTCGGTCAAAGCGGAAGCGCAAGGCTTCGAGCCGCAGCAAAATGGCAACGTCACTTCGGGCCTGGGCCAGAAGCAAACAGTGGATTTCACGCTCAGAGTGGCTCGATCAAATGAGACAGTTGAGGTAAATAGCGAGGCTCCACTCATCAACCCGGAGAACGCAAACACATCCACAACTCTGAATACTTCGGCGCTGGAGGACCTTCCGAATCCGGGCGGTGACCTCACCTACCCGCTGCAGTTTTCGCCCGGAGCACTTATTAACACGGCCGGCAGCGGCAACGATTTTGTAGGCGGCACAAACGGCTACGGCAACGTGGAATTCAACGGGCTGCCCGCCCTCTCTAACGGCTACATCGTCGATGGGCTGGAAACCAACGACCCGCTCACGAATCTCAATAGCGGCCTCTCAACCAACCTTGTCCTGGGNTTGAATTCGATCTCAGAAGTGACTGTCAACACTCTTTCCTATTCCGTGGATCAGGGACGATATGGCGCATCCCAGGTCAACTACGTCACCAAGTCGGGCACGAATCGGTTTCACGGAAACCTCTATGAACTGTGGAATGGTTCGCTGCTGAATGCAGCGGACTACTTTACCAACGCAACGCCCGGAAACCACAAGCCCGGAGCAACCGTGAACCATTTTGGAGGCAGTGTCGGTGGGCCGATCGCGCACGACAAACTGTTCTTCTTCTTTGATAGTGAATGGGTGCGGATAGCACTGCCTATCGTCACATCGACGATCGTTCCCAGTACGGCGTTCCAAGCATACGTCTTGCAGCAACTTTCTGGGGGGCAAACAACCGGCTGCGGGTCCACCGATCCGAATGGGAACTGCTTGTTCTATCAACAGATGTTCAACCTCTACGGAAATACAAACGGCACACCCACCGCGATACTTGGCTGCCCGCTTGGCGCCGCCGGGGATGGTTGCGCCAACCGGCAGAGCATCTCGCACTCCAGCGACGACCACGAGCAGGTCCAGACCGTCCGTCTCGACTACAACGTCAACCAGAAAGATACGGCATGGTTTCGTTTTCAGTCGGACACCGGGCTGCAAGCCGCGTACACGGATCCCATCAATCCGGTGTTCAATGCGCTTTCGCCGCAACCTCTTTATTCGTTCGCCGCAGGACACACGCACGTTTTCTCGCAGAACCTGGTGAACTACTTCAACCCGGCTTTCTCCTGGTATGAAAGCTTGTTTGGGCCAAGCAACCTTCAGAAGACCCTTTCGGCTTTCCCGATCGTATTGGAGGGTAGCGGCGCCAACGCCTTCACTTCCGTTGGAGGTCTTGACAATACTTGGGTACAAGGCAGGCGCGCCTCCCGGTTCTTCATTAATGACAACCTCGCCTGGAGCCGCGGCGCTCACGAACTACGGTTCGGAACGAATATCCGCATCTTCCGCCTGAATGACTATGACTTCGGGGAAGGCACCATTCCTACCGTGACCTACGCGAACTTGCAGCAATTTATCGATGGGGTGGCAAACACCGCGTTGGAGACGTTCCCTTCGCACTTAAACGAGCCCTTCAACTTTCTCAATCTCGATCTCTACGCGCAAGACACCTGGAAAGTGACTCGCACTCTGACTTGGACGTTTGGCCTGCGCGACACCTTCAACTCCAATCCGCTGAATCCTCATGATCAAGTCGCACGTCTTCGCGGCTCGTTCAATTCTATTCCCCATGACGATCAACCCTTGAACGCCGTTATTCAGACTCATCTCGGCAATCTGTTCTCGTCCACGCCGGTGGCTATTTTGCAGCCGAGAACGGCGATTGCGTGGCAGTTCGAGCCGAAATCGGTACTCCGCACCGGCTTCGGGATTTTTAGTGACATCTTGCCAGGCACGGTGGCCGACCTGATCGGCACGAATCCGCCATACGACAAGACATTTCAGGGAGGAGTGCTTGGCAGCGTGGGTGGCACAGCCGTAGCGCCGGGAGCGCCCAACAGTGCAATCGGCGCAATCATTGCCGCAAATCAGACTTTTACTGCCGGATTCCCCCAAGGCCAGTCTTCTCTTCCACCGGTTGCGATCACGGCCATTCCAGATGGCAAACTCCACGCGCCGTACTTCATGGAGTGGAGCCTGGGAATCGAACATCAATTCGGAATGACGGCTAGCTTACACGCACAATATGTCGGGACGCGCGCCGTGAACCAGCCCTACTCAACACAAGTCAACGGCTACCAAACTGTGTGCCAGGGCTGTTTTGCACCATTCCCCTATCTGCAGCCTACTGATGCGCGATTCGCTGCGGTGACGCAGTTATCCACCGGAGCGAACAGCCACTACAACGGTCTTCAACTGACCGCGATGAAACGGCTCGGCCATGGCTTGCAAGCACAGCTCAACTATACCTGGAGCCGTTGCATAGATACGGTCTCGAACGGAGGCTTCCTTCCGTTCTCTGCGGGAGGGATTCTTTCGCCTCTGCCGGGAGATCTAGCCCGCGATTATGGACCCTGCGACTATGACGTCCGGCACAATCTCAACGCGCAATATGCTTATCAGCTGCCGCTCAAAGTGCGCAGTCATTCGCTGGCTTACGCTCTCAACGGCTGGCAGATTTCCGGAACAGCGTTCTGGCACAGCGGAGTTCCGTTCTCAGTGTTGAGCATGCCTTATTCAGCGAACGGCAACGGAATCGTGCAGGGCAGCGGACCGCAGTTTGCCAGTGTCGCTCCCGGCGTTCCGTTGTATGACCATCATCCGATTCCGGGCGTAACTCAGGCTGGAACGATTCAGTGGCTTAATCCGGACGCATTTGTGTCAGCGGTTGATCCGAGTACAGGATCGTGCTATGGCGGCGACAACCCGCAGAACTGCCAATTCGGAAACCTTGGCCGCAACTCACTGCGCGGTCCGGATTTTCTCTGGAGTGACTTCTACCTGACAAAATGGTTTCGCGTGACTGAGCATGTGAAGCTGCGGTTTGAGTCTCAATTTTTCAATATTTTCAACCATCCGAATTTCAGCCTTCCGAGCGTGGTGCAGGCCGGCATTCCAGGCCAGCCCTCCACCCAAACTGGATTCGGAGCACTCACCTCCACGACCTCTCCACCAACCGGCCTGCTCGGCGTGGGTTTGGGCGGCGACAGCACTCCCCGCATGATCGCTTTTCAGGCGCGGTTGGAATTCTAAACATTCTAAGAGGGGCTCTCGCCCGCGGCAGCGGAATCCCGGTTCTGAACGTGTGCTCGCATCCGCAAACGCTAGCGCTGCATCGGGCGCGCCCCGTGTGGAGTGGCAGGTAGGTTCTGCAGGCGTGCAGGGCGCGTCCGATACAGCTGTTGGAAGGAAGCCACCGACGAGGAGACTCGCTCGCCATCCTTATTATGAGATGGCTTTGCAATAGGGCTTCAGAATTCTCGGTTCCTTCCTGCTATTCAAACTACGCGGCTTGAACTCTGACCCCGCCCACGGTTCATGCCAGCCTTCGCCGGACGCACACTTCTGGTTCCTAATCTTGCGGCTCACGTCCGCGACGACCTCCAACGGCGTTTCTCTGAGCTAGCCGTGTTCGACACGCGCCTTTATATCTGAGTACGCCGCATCGATGAGCCTGCTTAGCGCTGCGTCGTTCGTGGCCCTTCCCGGTCTCAACTTCACATGGCGCATAAACTTGCCCGTGCCTTGCAACAAGCGGGCCGGATCCGGCAGCGTCGCGCCCTGAAAGAACCCCACATTTACGTGCGAAGTGAATACATTGACGTAGCCGAAGGGCGCATCTCCCAAACATGCCACCGGACAGCCGTCATGCAAAAGTTCCCGGACTTCGTCCCCGCATTTTCGCATCACCTCAAACCACTGATGC
>JGI12635J15846_10005477_pt1 | contig 10946 bp, 8 predicted proteins | sample BlaSpr_A8_OM2_M2_FD_15846 | JGI IMG/M metagenome (IMG submission 15846) | reverse complement strand
GACCCGCGTCCCCAACAGACCTCTGACGGCGGGATCGTTTTTGTGGCTCATGAATTTTCGGGAGATGATGGCCTGTTCAAGCTGGCGCACGGAAAGCTGACGCGGCTGGTTCGAACCGGGGAGCGGTTGCCCGACGGGCGCATGGTCCGGGTGATCAGTTTCGGCAGCGTCCGACCTGAAAGCCAGGGAGGCGTAGCGTTCCTCGGCTATCTCGAACCTGGTGGTCAGGCGGAAATCATGGTTTCCGAAACTGCCGGCATAACTGTTCTGGCGCTTCAGGATAAACAGCTACCGAGTGGTGAGCATTTCANGAGCTTCGGACTTCCATCTGCAACTGTCACGGCGGATGGTCCTTTAGTCGCGTTCACGGCGCGAACCGATCGCGGTGCNGGCCTGTTCACCTTTGCGCAAGGCACGCTTCNCAAAGAGCTCTCGCAGTCGGCATCTTGCGGGCTCGGGCCCATCGACTATCTCTCACCCGCGAGTCCGGGCCTGAGCGATCATGGAGCGCTGGCGGTACTGGGGCGATGCTCGGGGACTATGGGAATCTTTCTCGTAAAGCGCGGAACTGCTGAGTTGGTAGTTAATGCCGATCGCGCGACAGACGATGGCACGCGCTTCGACCGCCTGGGTGATCCGGTATTTAGCGAGGGCACGCTTTTTTTTGGAGCGCTCACTGTGGATGGAGCTACCAGCTTCTTCAATATCTTCGACGGTAAGATCACTGAATTCGTTCCAACGGTGATGCCCAAGCGTTACATCGCGGATCGAGGATCTCCAAATCGGCACACTATCGAGGTCGTGAGCGTGTCGATCAATCAGCACGGTCAGATGGCGTACCTCGGCAGTCCCTGAGACAAGTCCAAATCCGGGTCAGTCAGACGCACTTCGCGATCGCCTTACCTTTTGCGATGCGGGCTCGGCCGATCAGAATTTCCACGCACCAGCAGCATCACGCTACGAGGAGGCTGAAGAGTGGCGTCAAAGCCGATCACTGAGCAACGTCCAGTCGGAAATTTGTTTCTCACGATAGCGGCGGCGTTGCTGATCGTGACGGTCGTGGGATGCATGGTTGGTCCCGACTACAAGCCGCCCGCAATGAAGCTGCCCGCGCATTGGGACGGCAACGATCAGCAGATAAAGCAGGCCGCGAACCAGGCGGACAAGACCGATCTCGCGACCTGGTGGCAAGCATTCAACGATCCCCTGCTCAACGCGGTCATCGCGGAGGCGCTCTCATCAAATCTGGATGAGAAGATCGCGCTGGCTCGAATTCGCGAAGAGCGCAGCTACCTGGTGATTAGTCGCGCCGGACTCTTTCCCAGCATCGATGCGTCCGGCTCATACACTCGCCAGCGGTATAGCGCCAACACTCCTTTCGGATTCTTTCCGCAGCTTCTTCCAAGAGATGAGAACATCTATGAAGCCGGGTTCGACGCGAGCTGGGAGCTCGACGTCTTCGGCGGTATCAGGCGCGGCGTCGAGGCCTCGAAGGCCGAGCTGGCCGCATCGATCGAGGACTCACGTGACGTGCGCGTATCGCTGCTGGCTGAGGCTGCGCGCGATTACGTTGCGGTGCGCGCACTCGAACGCCGCATCCAGATCGCCAAGGCAAACTTGCATGATCAGAATGATTCATTGAGGCTCGCTCAAGCCCGATTCGAGCAGGGCTTTGCGCCGGAGCTCGACGTCGTTCAGGCGCGGTCGTTGCTCGAAACTACGCAGGCGCAAGTGCCCGAACTCGAGAGCGAGCTCGCGCAAACCATCCATCGCATCGACGTGTTACTCGGTCGCGAGCCCGACGCGCTCCAGGCCGAGCTCTCCGATATGGCGCCGATTCCGGGCATCGCGGATCCCGATGCGATCGCGGTGCGGATCCCCGCCGCCCTGCCTTCCGATCTGCTCCGGCGTCGCCCTGATATTCGCGCCGCTGAGCGAGAGATCGCGGCGGCCACGGCTCGCGTCGGTGTTGCCACAGCTGATCTGTATCCCAAGTTCTCGATCGTCGGCACGGCCGGGCTCGAATCGATAAGTGCCGGCGATTTCTTCTTTGGGACGAGCAGGATGTGGCAGGTCGGTCCCTCAATGACGTGGCCAATTTTCGAGGGCGGCCGGATTCGCGCTTACATCGAGGTGCGGAACGCCCAGGAGGAAGAGGCGCTCCTCGCGTATCGCAAGACTGTGCTGATCGCGCTCGCTGAAGTTGAAGACGCGCTCGTCGCCTATGCCAAGGAGCGAACCAGGCATCAGGCGCTGGTGGCGTCTGCAGGTGATTACAAGCGCTCGAAGCAGCTTGCGCTCGATCGTTACGAGGAGGGCTATGACACCTATCTCGACGTCCTTGAAGCGCAGCGATCGCTCTACGCGGCCCAGGACTCACTGGCACAGAGCGACCAGCAAATAATCGACGACCTGATCGCTATCTACAAGGCGCTCGGCGGCGGATGGCAAACCGATCCGCAAACCGAATCCGCTAAGGCAGTAGTCAACCTTCCTCCGGTACCCGTCGCGCGTGTGGCCTTGCCTCCCCTTGAGTCCGCGCGCGGCGGTTCTACCGGGGGAACCTCTCCTCTGCAGGAGGTAAGAAATGGAAGCGGGCAGTGATCATACCCAACCCTCCATCTACTCCGACCATCAGCCGGGCATCGTGGACCGCGACGACGCCGATCGCTTGGCATCTGCAGAATCAGAACGATCCTCATCGTCACGATTTCGTCGCGGACGAAATTTCATTCTGGTCTTGCTCCTTCTGGTCGCTGCGGCGGCCGCAGTACCGGGATGGCGCTACCTGTCTTCTTATGAAGACACCGACGACGCGCAGGTCGATGGACATATCATCGCGGTCAGCTCCCGGATCAACGGTACCATCATAGGCGTCTATGTGGTCGATACTCAGCCGGTCCGCAAAGGACAGCTTTTAGCAGAAATCGATCCAGCGGATTACATCGTCGCTATCGAGGGTGCGAGAGCTCGGCTGGGTCAGGCCCAGGCGCAGGTGGAATCGGCTAAGGCGGACTACGAGACGACACTCAGCAAGGTCAGTGAGGATGATGCGACCAGCGCAAAGGCTGACTACGACGTGCCTCGGCTGAACATCCTTGCGGCCGAAGGCGCCGGCCGCCGCGAGGACTATCAGGAAAGCCTGCGTGTCGCGAAGGTGGCGCGAGCAACAGTCGATGCCGATCGCGCCGCCGCCAACGCAGCGCTGAAGAATATCGCATCGCGCCAGGCTGCGGTTAAGCAGGCTCAGGCCGAGCTCGATCAGGCCTTGCTCAATTACAGCTACACCAAAATCGCCGCGCCTATGGCTGGGGTGATCGGCAAGAAGAGCGTCGAGCCGGGGCAGCGAGTGCAACCGGGTGAATCGTTGCTGGCGGTGGTGCCGCTCGACGACATCTGGGTAACCGCGAATTTCAAGGAAGACCAGCTGCGCCGGATGCAGCCGGGGCAACCGGTCGACATCCACGTCGATGCGTTGGACCGCACTTTCAAAGGGTATGTGGATGGTCTGGGATCAGCGTCGGGTGAGCGATTCAGCCTGCTCCCGCCTGAGAACGCGACCGGCAACTACGTCAAGGTGGTGCAGCGGATTCCAGTTCGCATCGATCTCGCACCGGGCCAGAACATCAATCATCGTCTGGTCCCCGGCATGTCGGTCGAGCCCACCGTGTGGCTCAAATGAGTGCGGCTCCCGCTGGAGGTCCGTCCGCACCAGCTTCCGCCCCTAGGTACGCGATCAATCCATGGCCGATCGCGCTCACCGTTACGATCGCGACCTTCATGGAGGCGCTCGACACGAGCATCGCGAACGTCGCGCTGCCGCATATTGCCGGCAGCCTGTCCGCGACCGCCGACCAGGCCACCTGGGTGTTGACCTCATACCTGGTCTCCAACGGCATCATCCTGCCTCTTGGCGCCTGGTTGTCGGACGTTATGGGACGCAAGCGCTTTTACATGTCCTGCGTGGCAACCTTCACGGTCTGTTCATTTCTTTGCGGAATCGCTCCCTCGCTAGGCATGCTCATCCTGTTTCGCGTGCTGCAGGGAGCCGGGGGCGGCGGACTGCAGCCCAGCGAGCAGGCCATCCTCGCCGATACCTTCCCACCTGAACGCCTGGGCATGGCGTTCGCCATCTATGGGATGGCGGTGGTGCTCGCGCCGTCAATCGGACCGACACTTGGCGGCTGGATAACCGACAACTACAGCTGGCGCTGGATCTTCTATATCAACGTCCCGATCGGAATTATCTCGCTGCTGCTAACCAATCACTTCGTTCAGGATCCGCCATATCTCAAAGAGCGCATGGAGGAACAGCGCCGCAGCCATCGCCGACTTAACATCGACTACATCGGAATAGGTCTGATCGCGCTCGGCATCGGATGCCTTCAGGTGGTGCTCGACAAGGGTCAGGAGGATGACTGGTTTGCCTCTCACTTCATCGCGACGCTCTCGGCGATCTCGATCACCTCGATCGTGGCGTTGATCGTTTGGGAGCTCCGGCAGAAATCGCCGGTGATAGAACTGCGACTGTTAAAGAACTTCAACTTTGCCGCTGCCAGCATGATGATGTTCGTGCTGGGGCTGGCGCTTTACGCGGCCACCGCGTTGCTGCCGCTGTTTATGCAAGAGCTGGCGGGATATACGGCCGAATTAGCGGGCCTGGTGTTGTCGCCGGGAGGTCTCGTGATGATCGTGACGATGCCGCTGGTCGGGCGTTTGTCGTCGCACATGCAAGCGCGCTGGCTCGCTGCGACGGGGTTCCTGCTCACAGGCCTTGCGCTATGGCACATGACTCGGCTCGACCTCGATGCCAGTTTCAACACCTATACGCTCGACTACCTCTACCAGCGTGTGGGCGTCGCCTTCATGTTCATTCCGATCAACACGCTGGCTTATCTCGACGTGCCGCCGGGGAAAAACAATCAAATTTCGAGCATGATAAACATGTTCCGCAATCTGGGAGCGAGTGTCGGAATCTCGATGGTGACGACTCTGACCCAGCGACGAGCGCAAATGCATCAGGATACTTTCAGCATGCATACCAGCACCTACAATCCAGCGCTGCGCGATCAGCTCTCGGGCCTCACCAATAATTTGTTCCACGCGGGCATGAGCACGGCCGATGCGAGCCATCAAGCCCTGGGTCGCATGTACTTGACGATGCAGACGCAGGCGAGCACCGAGGCCTATCTCGACACGCTCAAAATTCTCGCGATCATTTGCTTCTGCATGCTGCCGATCTTCCCGCTGCTGAAGGGCAACGACCCGCGCGCGAAGAAAACCGTGACGGTGCATTGAGCTCGCTTCGCTCAGAAGATCCCACGCTCCGAGGAGAACGTCTGGGTCCGACCGATAGCCGGCGGAGTCCACGGAACGTACACGCCATCTTGCCAGCTCATCCAGCGCAACGAAGGATCTTCGAGCGGTACCGGGAACTCGTACAGCACCTGCTCGGGGTCGCCTTGCGCGTCAAGAGATTCCACCACGACCGAAAAACCTGGCAGTTCGCGTTGCTGCCCCACCGAAAAGCGCTCATTCGGACTGCGCAGGAAGCGACTGAATGCCGTCGGAAAGAATCCATCGGGAAAGCGTACTCGCAGCGACCGAGGCCCGACGCGCGCGACCTCTAGCCGGCCTCCGGTCGAGAGCGCGCGCGTATGCCGCGGCGTCGGCAGATGTTCCAACCGCTTCACAGTCCAGATCGCTGTGACGAGGTAGATGTGGTCGGGTGGGTTAATCAGCACCAGGTCCTGGGATGCGATTTGCGGATCACTTGGAACACTTGCCATCGCACGCTCCATCCTGGAGCTGGTCTCCGCCTGGTAAGCGATCCGGGCGATCCCGAGGAACGGAGCCGCGATCAAATGAATTAAAAGGAGGAGCAGAGTTGCGGTCCACCCAAATCCCTTCCAGACACTGGGTGTCGACGCGAAGGAAGAGCCTGCGAAAAGTGCCTGCGTCAGTTGAGCGAGAAGCGCCATCGAGCCCAGGCAGACGAAACCCAGCAGTCGATTCTCCGGACCAACGGCGCCAATCGGTATCAACGAAAGCAGCGCGCCAAGGCCCCAGAATCGCGCCACCCGATCGCGCACGACCAACGGGATAAAAAGAACCGCCACGATCGCCGCGACCACGAAGCTGAAGACGCTCATATGGAAGAACGCCGCCGTGCCGGGCGCGTTGGCCATACTCATCTCGGCGGGAAGCGGCGACCACTGTCCCATCAGCAGGAACGCGGCCCGCTGACAAAACGAACCGGCGAAGCCGATCGGATCACGAAGCGGGTCCACGTAAAAGCCGGATCCGTGCGAGCCGAAATTGCCAAGCTTGTAGATCAACACCCACGCCCCTAGCACCCCGCCATGAGGCAGGAGCCGCATGAACCTAGCTCGAATTCCGTCGCGATCGACGATCAGCGCATAGGAAAACAGGTACGCCACGGTAGCCAGGCCCATCTCGCCGGCGGAAAGCGCCAGCGCCAGCATCAACACGCTGACGCATCGAGTCGTCGCGTGCCCGTGCTTTCGCCATCGAACGAACGCCAGCACGCTCAGGAATCCAAAGCAGCAGGCGATCAAGGCGTTGCGGTTTGCCAGGTATGCCGCCGGCACGGCATGCGCACCGTCCAGCGCGTACATCAGCGCCGCCAGCCCGGCTACCCAGCCAGCGCCCAGCACTTCACGATAAAGAAACGCGGCCGCCAGGACTGCCGCTGATAACCACAGCAGACTGTGCAAATGCATCAGGACGGGATTGTCCGGCCAGAGCCGATAATCGAGCATCATGGTGAGCGTGCTCGAATAGCGCAGAAACGCTTGATGCAGGTCCGGCGAACCCCACCACGGCATCGTGCCGAAATCCATCTGGCTCAGGTTGTGTGCGCGATCGATGTATTGGATGAAGGTATTAATCGGTTTGGAATCGCCGTAACCGAGCATGGTGGCGCGCTGAAAATAATCGTCCATCTGCCAGCCACCGGTTAGCGCCGGCAGCATCCCGACCGCCGCCAGGATCGCTACCGCCAGCGGCAACCAGGGGTGTGCAAGTGCCGTTTTGATGCCGGCCGCAACGCGATCGCGCATCGATACGGGATTCGATCGCCCAGCGTCGGTGGGAAACACCTCTGCGACGTGATCAACTGACACTTCATCTCGTCGTTCAATCGACTTTTGCATAATAGTGAAGTAGACTAAATATATATGGTTAACTAAAGTCAATGCCGTGAGTTCGCTGCATCACTGGGCCGTCCGGAAACAGCCGCGTCCCGGTCCGAGGTTCCCTTCGCGACTCTCGAGGCGTAATTGATCCGACGATGGGCTTGCGCGAGGAAAAAAAAGCCGAGCAGCGCCGCGCGATTCTGAGTGCGGCGGCCGTGCTGTTTCGAAAACGAGGTTACGAGGAGACTCGCGTCCGCGACATAGTCGAACGCCTGCGCATCAGCGAGGTCACTTTCTTCAACTACTTTCCCACCAAGGATGCTTTGATAATGGCCTTTGCGGTCGAGATGTTGGAGTACTCGATCGCTTCTGTGAAACGTGAACTCGAACGTCACGATTGCAGTGTGCCCGACCGCATTCGCACGGTGATGCGCCAGTGGGCGACGTCGTGGGACTCAGATCCCGAGTTTCATGCTCTCGTTGCAAAGCAATCGAGGATGATGACCGACGTGAAGGGAGTTCTGCGCGACCGATCTATTCAACTCTATGAGCAATACGCACGACTGTTCGCCGAAGGCCAAAAGCGCGCAGAAATTCGCGCCGATTATAAGCCGTTGCATCTGGCGGAAATGATGGAAGGGATGCTCACACTTATTGCCGGCAACTGGGTTAGTGGATGGTGGAAAAACAGATCCGATTCTCTTGAAGAGCGTTTCATGAATGCGATGACTGTCTTTCTGGAAGGGTGCGCCCCGCCTGAGCCAGCTAGGTCTCGAGCGCGCCGTCCCAGCCGTAAAGCGCGAGGACTTCGAGCGAGCAACAAGCGAACAGTGTGAAGTGCACGCGCCTCAGCTCGATCGCGGCCACACTCCCGGGACGCTCGTGACCAGCCACTTCACGAGCGCGGCGCTCACCTCTGCCGGTTTCTCCTGCGCCATCCAGTGGCCCGTTCGAATCGTCGCCTCCGTGAGATTGCGACAGTACTTGCGCATCGGTTCTGCGAGCCGCGAATGAGTGCATTCGCAGACGTAATCGTAACGAGCGTTGAGAAACAGCACCGGCATGTCGAGGTAGCCGTCGTTGCGCGCCGCCTTGGCATAGTCGGCATTCGCGCTATGGTTCAGATACCACGAACCCGGTCCAAAGAAACCGTTGCGCTCCAAGGCCGAAACGTAAACGCTAAGGTCCTCTTCACTAACGATATCTGTGTCGCGCGGCAAATCGGGGATTGCGCTGCCACGCACTCCGTGATTGCGTCGCGCACTCGCCGTGATCGCCGGCTTGCCCTCACCAGCAGGATCACCCTTGCGAAAAGCCAGCTTCAGGAATTTGTAGACGTTAGCATCCATCGGCGCGATCGCCTCGGCAAAGCTCTCTTCGTAATAGCGCATGTAGTCCCAGTTTCCGGCCGGGTACTCGGCCTCCGGATACACCTTTCGATCGACCAGCGTGATAATGTGATCCAGGCCGCGCTCAATTGTGTAGTACGGCACGCATAGGTTGGCGACGCCTTCGCATCGATCTGGATNGTGACTGGCAAGATTCCATACCACCGGACTGCCCCAATCGTGTCCCACCCAAACCGCGCGTTCTCTCCCCAACGAATCCAGCAACTCCAGCATGTCCTGTACAATCAGTTCCTGCGCATAGTCGCTGCTGCGAGTATAAATGGATGACCGACCATAGCCACGCATGTCCGGCGCAATTGCACGAAAACCCAGGGACGCGAGCGCAGGCAACAGATGACGCCAGCTTATCGAAAGCTCGGGCCATCCATGAACGAAGATTATCAGCGGTCCGTCCTTCGGCCCCGCCGCCAGGTAGAAAGTCGTATGTCGGTTTGTCTTGGTCGTATGTTCCGTCATAAAAGTGTCCTCTATCTAAATAAATTAGTTCTGCCGAAAGCTCTTTCCTTTCTTCAAATCGTCGGTAGTAGGCGCTTACGGTCAGGCGAAGGCCGCACGATTCTTGGCTACGAATTCCTCGACTGTCATCGGCAAGCGGCCACCGATTTCGGCGATATAATTGCTCGTGCCGGCGAAGATGCCGTTGCTGTGGTCGATGGCCACTTCATGCAGATGCTGCATCAGGAACGCTTTCGCCGAGCCGCCCGTAGCCGCACCTGGATCGCTGTACATAGACATCGCGGTGTTTTGAGCGGGTCTCTTCGGGCGACCGCCGTAGATTTCCGCGTACTTTTCGATCGGAACCTGTTCGTACGTGACCTCCTTCCCGATCACGCGACTGATGATCGCTGCGATTTCTGGAAGCGTTAGCTCAATCGGACCGAAAAGAGGATAGGTTTTACCCGCGTGCGCGGTCGGGTTCTCGAGTATTGCCACAATTACACGAGCCTGGTCCTCGGCTGCGACTGGCGCGTGCCGCCCCGTAGTAGTGAACGGCGCGAAGATTTTGCCCTGGCGGATCATTGGTGCGAGGTAGAGCAGCCATTCAGCGAAGAACGTCGGCCTGAGGTGGACCGTCGGTATGTTCGACCAGTCGAATACGCGCTCGCTTAGCCAATGCTGGCGGGCGGCATTCCTCTTCGCGTCACTGCGTGCGGATATCTGCGACATGTTGACGATGACTTCAACTCTGGCTTCCTTGGCCGCCTGTGCAAACTGAGCGGTCGCCTGCACGATGCCTGGGCTTATCGGATAGCAGAAGTAGGCCCGATTCACTCCGCTCAGCGCGGCGCGCACAGAGTCGAAGTCCAGCAGGTCGCCAAACACGACCTCGGCGCCGGCCTGCTGCAGTTGCTCCGATNGCTGGTCGGGCCNATGGGCGAGNACGCGTACNGCGNGATTCTNTTCGAGTAGCNGCCNAACGGTGTAGCCGCCGGTGTCGCCAGTCGCGCCGGTAATCAGAAATTTCGTCTCGGTCATTTTTCGTCTCCTCAGACGGACCCTGCGATGGGGTCGCACTTAAGATGTCGCTGGACATCTATATAGATGTCAGCTAACATCTAAAGAGTCAAGCAAGGTGTGTCCGATCTGGAAGGACTGAAACTGGATGCGGAAATCGAAACAGGAAGCGGCGGCAACTCGGCAACGCATCATCAAGGCGGCAGCGGCAGCATTCCGTAAAAACGGAATCGCCGCGACCGGTCTTTCCGACCTGATGGCGGATGCAGGCCTCACTCACGGCGGTTTCTATCGGCACTTCGACTCGAAGGATCAAATCATCGCCGAAGCCTGTACCGCCGCCGTGGACTCTTTGATCGGGCGACTCGCTGCGTCTGCTTCCGGGAAATCGCCGCAGCGCGGATTGAAGACGATAGTGGAAACCTACCTGTCCGCTTCGCACCGGGACAGGCCCGAAGACGGCTGCTCGCTTGCCGCGCTTGGCAGCGAGATGGCCCGAGGTGAGGAAAGGACGCGCGCCGCCGCGACGCAGGCCTTCCTGAAGTTGGTGGGAGCCATCAGTTCTCAATTCGGCAAAACTCGGCCGGATGTTGCGAGGCGACGAGCCTTGGTAGCAGCTGCCACAATGATCGGAGCGATAACGATGTCCCGCATCGTGACAGATCCAGAGCTATCGGCCGGCATTCTGCGGGAGGCCGAGAGGCAGTTGCTTAATTCGCGATGAGCAACAAGGGCAACGCTTACAAAAGATCGCGGACGGCCTGGATCACGGCCTCTGGTGTTTCGCGCGGAATAAAATGGCCGGCAAGCGAGATCAATCGCCGTTCGTAGGTCCCTGTGAAGTGGCGTGCGGCGCCCTCCGACGTCACGGGTGGCGCAACGCCGTCTTCCGTACCGTGTAAGACGATCGTCGGTATCGCAATGG
>JGI12635J15846_10005475_pt1 | contig 10948 bp, 7 predicted proteins | sample BlaSpr_A8_OM2_M2_FD_15846 | JGI IMG/M metagenome (IMG submission 15846) | reverse complement strand
CGAGCCGCTTTCTTGCATGCAGGGACGAACGCAGCAACGCAGTGTGGCGGGCTGCACGGTGCGCAAAGCGGAGAGCGCCGATCTCGAAAGTTGCAACGCACTATCCCATCGCGTGCACGGCTTCGAACGCGGCGCCGACCTGGCGCACGCGATCGAGGAAGGCAGCGCAAAGGTTGTGGAACGCGGCGGGAATATCACAGCTTACGCTACGGGCCTGGCCTTCTTCGGCCACGCCACGGCGGAGAGCAATCAAGACATGCAAGCGCTGATCACGTCCGCAGAATCTTTCGGCGGCCCAGGGATTCTCGTGCCCTCGCGAAACGCTGAACTCTTTCGGTGGTGCTTGTCGAACGGCCTGCGGGTCACTCAGCCAATGACGCTCATGACCTCTGGCCTCTATAACGACCCCGCCGGCGCCTATCTGCCTTCGATCCTGTTCTAGTCGCTTTCGGCTCGATCGACGGAAGAATCACAATCGCGAATGCGTTGTTACACTTTTTTGACTTTGCTGCGTCCAATTGTTCGAGGTATCGTGTGACCGTGACTGCTCTCCGCCAAAACGTCGGCAAAATGCAGGATTGTTGTTCGCGCCGACCCGTGTCTGCTCTGGTGGAGGCTAGCTGATCGCATAGGTTTCCGTTCAGCTTTCGTACGAGCGCCCGCCGCCAGAGTGACTGGTTGGCGGGTTTTGTGTTTTCAGACGAGTCCATTCTGGATATGAATGGACCGTTCGAATCGGCGGCGCGGTCGCCAAGTGGTAAGGCAAGAGTCTGCAAAACTCTAATCGGCGGTTCGATTCCGCCTCGCGCCTCCAAATTTTTTCGCGCAGTTCTCAGAGAGGGGATCATGTCTTCGGAGTCTCAGTCCGGCCAATCAAGTTGTCACCATCGCTGTTCCCATGTTGCCTTCCTGTCCCACCCGTTTGTCTGTTGTTGTAGCCGCTAAGTCCGCAAACTCACCGTCCCGAATTTAAGAACAATTTTCAAAACGCGAAGCCGTGAGCTTTGCAATGAGATCGAAGTCCGCCTGACTGGCGGACAAGGAGGAGTGTCGTGGTGCGTTTTAGGGGGATTCTTGGAGTGTTTTTGTTAGGACTGCTCGTGTTCGCGATCGGCTTGCCGACAGAAGTTCACGCGCAGTCAACAATTTCCGGCTACGTGACGGGAACCGTCACCGATGCCAGCAAAGGTGCGATCAGCAACGCGAAAGTAATTCTGGAAAATCAGGCGACGTCGTTCCATCAAACGGCGGCGACCGAGTCCGACGGTGGCTTTCATTTTGAGTATGTTCCGCCCGGCGACTACGTCGTGAGCGTTACGGCCGATGGTTTTACATCGTTCCGCGAAAACATCACAGTCACAGTAGGCCAATCCACGACCGTAGCGGCGCAACTCCGCGTCGGTTCCGCGGAAACCAGCGTGACGGTGTCTTCTGAAATCGCGCCGGTGCAGACCGAAAACGGCGACATCACCTCCAGCTACAACGAAGCGCAAATTAAATTTGTGCCGAACCCTGGCGGCGATCTCACCTACGTTGCGCAAACCGCTCCTGGTGCCGTGATGAATACGCAGCAAGGAGGCGGCAACTTTTCCGTCTTCGGGCTGCCGGGTTACTCGAACGTTTTCACGATCAACGGCATGGATTACCTCAACAGCTACGGAGACAACAACAAGTCCGGTGCGACGAACAACAGCATCGGCGCCAACGAAATGCAGAGCGTCACCGTCGTCAACAACGGATACTCCGGCAATTACGGCCGGCTCGTCGGCTCGAACGTGAATTACGTCAGCAAGTCGGGCACAAACAGCTTTCACGGCAACGCGATTTACGATTGGAACGGGTCCTCGCTCAACGCGAACGACTACTTCAACAATCTGCACGCGACCAGCAAGCCGTTCGACAACGTGAATCAATGGGCCGCGTCCATCGGTGGTCCTATATGGCGCGATAAAACATTCTTCTTCGTCAATAACGAAGGTCTGCGCATCGTGCTGCCGACGACTTCGGCGGTAAATATCCCGAGTCCGCAGTTCGAGGCGGCAACGCTCGCCAATCTGGCGACGGTTAGCCCCGGATCGCTTGCGTTCTACAATCAGATTTTTTCGCTCTACAACAACGCCGCGGGAGCATCGCGCGCGCAAAACATTTTGCCCAACGGCGGATGCGGCACGTTCGTACTGCCAGGTGGTGGACCCTGCGCGCTCCAGTTTCAGGGCGTTCCGGGGAATTTCACCGGTGAGTGGCTGCTGGCGTTTCGCATCGACCAGATCATCAGCCAGAAAGATCAGCTCTTCCTGCACATCTTCACCGATCACGGGATTCAGGCGACCACGACCGACCTGATCAATCCTGCTTTCAATCAGAGCAGCCCGCAGCCGGAATGGCAGGGACAACTCAACGAGACGCACACGTTTGGTAGCCGCGCGGTGAACCAGGCGATCGTCGCGTTTCAATGGTCGGGCATTCTGTTTGGCCCCGCAGATCCAGCCACGACGCTGAATGTTTTCCCCGCGCAGCTCAAGTTCGACGGGAACAGCTTCACGACGCTCGGCCAGAATCAGGCGCATCCGGTGGGACGTCACATCACGCAATATCAGATCGTCGACGATTTTTCGATCCGCTACGGCAAGCACACGCTGAAAGCCGGTGTCGATTTTCTGCGCGACGACCTCAACGTCTTCTTCTACGGCACCAACACAGCGGGAACCGGCGTCACGTCGCTCGACAACTTTTTCAATGGCAACGTGACCACGTTCAGCAAATCATTTCCCAACGCGCTCAACCAGCCTTTCGCCGCATACGATCTCGGCTTTTACCTCGGCGACGACTGGGCGGTCACTCCAACTCTAAAACTCACGCTCGCGTTGCGCTTCGATCGCGAATCGAACATCGAATGCTTGACGGCGTGCTTCGCGCGTCTCGCTCAACCCTTCGAGTCGACCGATCACGACGTGACGGTTCCCTACAACCAGGCGATCGAAACCGGCGTGTCGCACACGTTTTACGACACGACCGGTCTTGCCGTCGAACCGCGCCTTGGTTTCGCGTGGTCTCCGTTCGGCAGCCAGAAGACCGTCGTGCGCGGCGGCATCGGAAATTTCCGCGATTTCTTCCCGCAGCAGGTGCTGCAGGGATTCGCCCTCAACACACCGAACGTGAACTCGTTCACCGCATCTGGTGTTCCGCTTTCGCCCGACGTGCCGGGCAATGCGTTCAGCAGCGTCGCCAGCTACAACAGCGCTTTCGTCACCGGCTTTTCGCAGGGAGCGACACTGGCGTCTCTCACAGCGACCGATCCCGGTTTCCTTCCTCCGGCATATTACGGCGCGCAAAACAAAACGGAGAATCCAACGTATCTCGAGTGGAACCTCGAGGTGCAGCGTTCGCTCGATCGCAACACCGTGATCAGCGCGAACTACGTCGGCAACCACGGCATCCACGAAGTGTTCATCAACAACAGCTTGAACGCGTACAGTCCGACTGGCTTTGCCGGATTGCCAACGACCGCGCCCGATCCGCGATTCTCCGCTGTCACCGAATTGCAGACCGACGGCACATCCAATTACAACGGCCTTGTCGTTTCCGCGCGCCGCAATCTCAGCCACGGAGTCCAAGCGACGTTCAGCTATACCTACAGCCACGCGCTCGACGATGTGTCGGACAACGGCTTCACCGCGTGGGGCTACGGCACGGCGCCGAGCGTTCAATATCCGCAGATTCCGTCGAACCCGCACGCGAACTACGGCAACAACGACGCCGATGTGCGACACGCGTTGAGCGCCAGCTACATCTGGACGCCGTCGATCGAATCGTGGATCAGTCACGGACCGCGCCGGCTGTGGAACGGCTGGTCGGTCTCCGGCACGTTCTTCTATCGCACCGGCTTGCCATTCACCGTCATCGACAGCGCGACGACGTCCACGCTCGGTGCCAACAACTATCAAGGCACCGTATTCGCCAATTATCTCGGCGGCTCTCAACCGAAGTGCAGCAGCCCAACCAATTCGTGCTTGATCGCAGCCGACTTCGGCTCGGCAGCGACGGGCTTCGGTAACCAGGAGCGCAACCAGTTCCGCGGGCCGGGCTACTTCAACACCGACCTCAGCATTCTCAAGAGCACGCGCATCCATATCTGGGGTGAAAGCCAGGAATTTGTCGTTGGCGCGAACTTCTACAACATTCTCAACCATCCGAACTTCGACCAACCCGTGGCCGACATCGCGAATCCGCAATTCGGCCAGATTATCTCAACTGTTTCGGCTCCGACCAGCGTGCTTGGTTCAGGACTGGGAGGCGATTCGTCACCACGACAGATTCAGCTGACAGCAAAATTTGTCTTTTGATTTGCACGTGCGTTGAAAACGCCCGAACGAGAGTGCCATTGGTGACTGGCACTCTCGCCGGGCGATTCGTTAAGTCGATTCGCTTGAGTTCGTTTAACAAAGTTCGCTCGAAAGAAAATGGGGAGATCGAAAATGAAGCGTCGAATCGCGATGCTCGTCGTCCTTGCTGTTGCAGTCGCTCCTGCGTTACGAGTGGCCGCGGAAAATGCGGTCGATTGGAACACCGCCGCCAAGAATTGGTGGGCTCACGTGCAATATCTGGCGGATGACAGCCTTCAAGGCCGTCACACCGGAACCGCAGGATTCGATCTTGCGGCAGCGTACGTCGAGAAACAGTTTCGTGACGCAGGCTTGCAGCCGGCGGGAACCACCGGATACCGCCAGGACGTCGCGTTCAACGTTGTGCATTTGAACGAGGAGCAGACGCGCTGGGAGATCGTCCGCGGTGGCCAGTCGATTCCAGTGCAGCTCGGAACCGATGCATTGGTGCATGCATACACCGAGGGAGACGGCTCGATTGATGCGCCCGCTGTTTTCGTCGGCTACGGATTTGCCGCGCCCGAGAAGCACTTCGATGAGTTTGCTGGACTTGACCTTCGTGGAAAGATCGCGGNTTCGATCGGCGGCCGTCCCGCAAATGTGCCCGGACCCATCAGCACTTATTACCAACTCGAGTCCGAACGTTGGCAGGCGCTGCGCAAAGCGGGAGCGATCGGTTACGTCAACATCGCAAATCCAAAGCTGTCATTGCCGTGGGAGCGCACCGTCAAGAGTCAGCCGAAAGAAGTTATCTCGCTCGCCGATCCTGCGCTGAACGATCTCAAAGGCTTGAAGTTTCGCGGCACGATCAATGCCGCGCAGGCTGACAAGTTTCTCGAAGGCACAGGCCACACCGTTGCTGAACTGCTCGCGCTCGCCGACGCCGGCAAGCCTCTGCCAAAATTTGATCTCAAAGAAAATTTCCGGACGCATGTTGCCGTCGAAAAGCTGCCGGGAATCCGCTCGACCAACATCGCTGCGCTCTTGCCCGGTTCAGATCCAAGGCTCAAGAACGAGTACGTCGTGCTCAGCGCCCACCTCGATCATCTCGGCGTCGGGCGCCCGATCGACGGCGACAACATTTACAACGGCGCGATGGATAACGCCGCGGGCACAGCTTCGCTCATCGAAATCGCCAAGGCTTTGTCGGCGTCGAACGACAAACCGAAACGCTCGGTGCTCTTTCTATCGTGGACCGGCGAAGAAGAAGGAATGCTCGGATCGCAATATTTCGTGGCGCATCCGACGGTGCCACTCTCCAGCATTGTTGCCGCGATCAATATGGACATGTATCTGCCGCTGTTCCCGCTGCACTATCTTGAAGTCCAGGGCCTCGGCGAATCGACGCTCGGCAATGACATACGCGCCGTGGCGCAGCGCAACGACGTCGAGGTGCAATTCGACAAACAGCCGCCCGAAAATCGCTTCATTCGCAGCGATCAGGCGAGCTTTGTGAGGCAGGGCATTCCCGGTCTCGCGTTCAAATTTGGGTGGCTGCCGGATTCACCGGAGCAGAAAACCTTCAACGATTGGATTCACACGCGCTATCACGCGCCATCCGACGATTTGAATCAGCCGGTCGATCAAGTCGCGGCAGCGCAGTTCACCGCAATCATCGGCCAGTTGGCGCTGCGCGTCGCTGACAGCCCCGAGAAGCCTTCCTGGTATGCAGAGAGTTTCTACAGCGGTCTGAGCCAAAAAACACAGTCTGCCTCGCGCTAACACAGTCGGGCGCTCGACTCGCAGTGAAACGGGACAGCTGTGCGCAGGCTTAACGGGAAGAAAACAAAGCAGGGAACGAGTAATGGCGTTCAGACCGCGTCAGCGGGCGGTCGGCAACGGCCGCTCGTTCATTTTTCGGATAATTTCTCTCGAATGCTCTCCGCCATCTGATCTACAGAAATATCTTCGCTCAGCTGTTTGATTTCATGATCGTCGATGACTCCGCTCAATCCCAGCCGCTTGGCGATTTCACGGCAAACACTCAGCGTCGCCGTGAGTTCCTTCTCCGTGATGAGCATCAGTTGCAATTCGAGGTGATTGCGCTCGTCGGTGCGTCGCGCAATCCGTGACTGCCGCATCAAGATGAAGCTGGCAAGCAGGATGCTTTCAAATGCCAGCACGAGATCGAGTATGGGAAACGGAGCGGGATCAAAGGGCTTGATCCTTGGGAATCCACCGGTGTTTATCGCCAGCCACGCGACTACGCCCACGACGTGAATCGCAACGAACGTCAGGCTTCCGACAAGGCTGGAAACTGCGTCGCCAACTCTCTCATCCCAAGTCCGCCGAGACAGGAAGTCCCGCTCGTGCTTGGCGATGAGCTCAATGTGCTCCTGAACTGGGCTTTCGGGCATAGCAATTAGGATGGCGTCTAACCGCCGAACATGACATCGGGCAGAAGGCGTGTCTCGCGGGCGAATTTCCTGTAGGACCTCGTCTTAGTTACTACCCCCGGGGGCCTTTGTTTCCCGAGTTACACTGCTGGGCATGAACACTGTACTCATCACGGGCGCGAGCCGAGGGATTGGTGCCGCCACCGCGCTGTTTGCGGCTGAGCGCGGCTACGCTGTTTGCGTCAATTACCGCACAGATGCCCACGCTGCCAACCAAGTGGTTCGAGCAATCGCCGACAGGGGAGGGAATGCAATTGCAATTCAAGGGGATGTCGGAGCAGAGCCGGACGTAACAAGGATGTTCAAGCAGATCGATCAGGCTTTTGGGAACTTGACGGCTCTCGTGAATAACGCCGGCATAGTTGCTCGGCAAATGCGACTTGATCAGATGGACTCAGAGCGTCTTCAGCGAATTTTTAGAACCAATGTCACTGGCGCCTTCCTCTGCGCCCGCGAGGCAGTACGCAGGATGTCCACCCGCACAGGTGGAAGTGGCGGAGTTATCGTAAACGTATCGTCGATGGCAGCTCAGCTTGGCGCTCCCGGAGAATACGTCGACTATGCGGCCTCCAAAGCGGCCATCGATGCAATGACGATTGGTTTAGCGAAAGAAGTAGCTCTCGAAGGGATTCGCGTCAACGCCGTGCGCCCCGGCATTATCAACACCGAAATCCACGCGAGTGGAGGCGAGCCAGGTCGAGTGGAACGCGTCAAAGACTCCATCCCGATGAAGCGTGCGGGTGAGCCAGAGGAGGTGGCGAAACTGATTCTCTGGCTTATGTCAGCCGAGGCTTCCTACTGCACGGGTGCGATCGTTAACGTGAGCGGTGGAAGGTGACAAATCACCGATGCCGGCGGGGGGGAATCGAACCCACGACTCTTATCGAAAGCGCGTAAGTATTGATTCTATGTAACGCCTAATCCACTGAGATCGCTATTTCTCCGCAGGCGTAATGACGATGCTACGGAAAGCGACGCGGCCTTTTTCGCCTCCCTGCAGATAGATCGGGCCGGGAAGTCCTTCGTGGCTGTCCAGGGCACCGCCCGTGATGCCGGGGATTTCCTTGTCATCGATTACAGTCTGGCCATTTTGGACGATCGTGACCATTCTGCCGATCAACGTGATGTCGAACGTCTGCCACTCTCCCGGCTTGCGAGGCAACTCCGGCGTAGGAGCCAGGAAACCGTAAATGCTGCCCGTGTGATGGCTCGGCGGCTCGTTGATCGAGTCGGTTTCGATCTGCACTTCGTAACGGCCGCGCAGATAGACGCCACTATTGGATTTCTCACCACAGTTGAATTCGACGTGCAGCTTGAAATCCTGGAACTTGGAATCGTTGATCAGGTCGGGTCCGTTGTTCGGCGAGATCAGGGAACCATTCTCAACTTTCCAGACTGTTGGGGTGTTGGCCTTCTCCGGTTTCCATCCAGCGAGATCTTTGCTATCAAAGAGCGCGATAGGCTTTCCCCACTTTGGCGTTCCAGACCTCTTCAGTGACGGAGCCCTTACACCGGTCCACGTCCACGGAGTGCCGTCGGGTCCGGTTGTGGTTCCCGTGAGGTGACTGCCGCTCAGCGTACCCTCGAAGACCATGTCGTCTTTGCGTTCTTCCTCCTCTTTGGGAGAAACGAACTTCAAATGTCCGTTGGTAATTTCGACAGTTGGCAGCGGACGGGCATTCCCCCATCGACTTACCATCGTCGCTTTCAGTTGACCATTTTCCTGGCGCAGCTCGAGCCAGGATGGATACTCACGATCCGGAGCTTTGAGGGTTAGGTCCCAGCGACCGAGAAAGGCCTCGACCGGTTGCGCGGGCCCGGCAGAAGGAACGTTCGCCGAATATGCGTTGCGAGAAAACGTCCATGCGCCGAGCGTCAATATCGCAATTGCCGCAAACAGAATGGTTATGAGTTTCATCGTCTAAACGAGATCCTCTTTCGTTGCGATCAGCCTTGCCATGGGAGGCAGCTCCAAAACGACGAAGCATCCCGTACTTCGACGTTGTCTTCCGAAGCGGTCTTCCGAAGCGCGCTGACGCATTGGTTACACGGCGGTTGCGCGAAGCGCTTGGATCGCGCGAAAGACTTTGAAATGAGTGGTGCCGGCGGAGAGAATCGAACTCTCGGCCTAGGGATTATGAGACCCTCGCTCTACCACTGAGCTACGCCGGCACAAGAGGACATTCATGCTACGGAAGGATCGCATGACGGTCAAGGACCGCCGTCGATGCGAGATCTTGCGGCACATTCGGCGGTCTCGAAAGTGCCCATCTTGCTTCGTTTTGTAAGCAAGAGTGAGATGGATTTCAACTAGATTTCCACAGGTTTTTCAACCACGAAAGTCGCAATTTCCCCGCGAAAAATGCGGCTGAAACGATATCGAGAGCGGCTGAAAATGCAATTTGGGGCTCGAGCTCGCGTCCCATAATGTCGTTAAGAGCACAACCAGTCATACACCGATGACGGTACAGAACCTGAATTGAATCAGAGATTTCCCTAGTACGACCGTACCGTTGACCAGTACAGCTAGGACTTCTATCCTGCCAGCGTCCGCAGCCCCTTCGCTTGCACGCCAAGCGAACACCTGGCGAAATGCCGGGGAAGGGGTTGTGTATCTTTTGGTCACAGGCCGAACGCCTGTGTCTGCTTGACGATTTTGTAGCTTTCTATAGAGTTCCTCCCGTTGTTCAACCACTCGGGAGGGGACTCAATGTCACGTAGACACGTCGTTCTGCTGCTGCCAGCTTTGATTTTGGTAGCGGCTATGGGCCTGAAGACCGCAGTCACCAGCAATAGCAATCTGATCGCTGCTATGCCGGTGATGAATGGACCGGATCCGACACCATCACCTTGGAACGGACCCGATCCAACTCCATCGCCCTGGAACGGACCGGATCCGACGCCATCACCTTGGCGGTAAGGAAAAACCGGTAAAGCGGCTGTCGAACGGGACAGCGGACCAGGGCCTTTGACACGGGTAAGATGCCTGGATCCGCAAGCCATGCGATTCTTTTCCTAGGAACCTTCCTAGAAGCGCTCGTGGTGGTGTGTGCCATCAAGCGAAAAGTCCTTCGCAAGTACTTCGTCCTTAATCTGTACATGGTGCTGTGCCCTCTTGTGAGTTGGGGCCGTCATTACACCCTTGCCCGTGACGGCGTCGGCTCGCTCAATTATCGATACTTCTACTTCTACACCGACGCATTACTGACGATCGTTCTGTATTTCGGCCTGATCAGCTTGTATCTCTCCGTCTTCGAGGAGATGAAGGTTGGCCGCTACCTTCGGTTGGGAGCTCTCGCGCTCCTCGCCGGAACTTCGTGGTTTACCTACGCGGTCGTCAGTCAGTCCTCGCACAAGATCCTGACCTACTTCGCGTTTGAGCTGTCTCAGAACCTGTATTTCGTCGGGCTCATCCTGACGTATGTGCTCTGGGCTGCCGTGTTGAAAATGCCGCAAACCCCTGCGCAACTGATCCAGCTCGTTCTTTCGCTGGGTATCTACTTCAGTTTCTTCGCCGCCAGCTACGCTCTGACCAATCTTCATCCGACTCTCTACTCTCGCGTTTCTGTCCTCATACCGGTAGTGGGGTGCCTGCTGCCCTTGTCGTGGGCTTACGCTTTCTGGCGAGTTCCGAATGAAGCGCGGCTCAGCCCAGCCCGGCTAGCCATGGCGGCGGTGCCCCGATGATTGCCGCCATCATCCTTGGTTGCTCGATTATTTTCTTCCTGCAATTCTTTGTGCCTTATTGCAGGTCTTTGATCACCGCGTCGTCCAATCACGTCCTGTCGCCGGAAGTCCAGGATGTCACCGGGCTCACGACGCCGGCGTCTGGCGAGGACTTTCAGCGCGTGGTTCAGCTCCTGTATCTCTGCCCCGACCGGCCTGAGGATCGTGGCGAGATTCGCGCCATCGGGGTCTACTTCGGTATGGTCAACTTCCTGAAAACGGTCAGCCGGAGTATCGCGCCGTCGGTTCGCACATGGACCGAACGCGAGCTTGGCCGCTGCACTTACTTTGCGGCAGTCGCTCTCGACCGCCGCGTCGCCTTCAGCCGCGACCTGCTCGCACAGCAGATCGAAGCATAGTCTCTCACCGTCCCTCAACTTTCCCGGTAGCGCCGGCATTCTGCCGGCGTTTTTTCTTTGCGGCCTGACTAAGTGGCCCGAACAG
>JGI12635J15846_10005472_pt1 | contig 10952 bp, 14 predicted proteins | sample BlaSpr_A8_OM2_M2_FD_15846 | JGI IMG/M metagenome (IMG submission 15846) | reverse complement strand
TACGCGCCCGCGGGATGATCGTCAATCATAAACGGATAGCTCGAATCATGCGGGAAGACAATCTGCTGGTGGTTCGACAGGACCGGTCCCGACCGCGTGGGCATACTCTTCGTGCTGCACGGGTTTACCTCAATCTCGCCGCGCGAATGACACTGTTGGGACCCAACCAACTCTGGGTCGCCGACATAACCTACATCCGTCTCGCCTGCGAATTTGTGTATCTAGCGGTCGTTCTGGATGTGTTTTCTCGCAAGGTAATTGGCTGGTCGCTCGGCCGGAGCCTCAGAGCCCAGTTGCCTATTTGTGCTCTGGAGCGCGCGATTGCTAATCGAAGGCCACCGCCAGGAGTCGTGCACCACTCAGATCAGGGCGTGCAATATGCATGCAGCGAGTACATGCAAAAGCTCCGGGAGCATGGGATGCTGCCCAGTATGAGCAGACCTTCGAATCCTTATGACAACGCCACGTGTGAGAGCTTTCTAAAAACGCTCAAGCGTGAAGAGATCCACGCTAGCACTTACCGGGACTTCGAAGACCTGCGGGAGCGGATGGGGGAATTTATTGAGGGGTACTACAACGTGTGTCGGCTACACTCGGCGCTAGGCTATCGTTCGCCCGAAGACTTCGAAAAAGAGTCCCAACGAGAATCCCAGAGAACGTCAGCGGCGGCGATGATGACGTTCTTCGGAGGCTAATGCGGGCATCTAGCAGAGCAATGCCTTCGAAGAAAGCTGTGATGCACATCTTTGTCTCAACGAGGGGTTCACTCTATTGGATTTGTGACGGGACTCGACTGTGCACCAACTGTGCACGAATCCAACGTTTTCATACTGCTCGGGATAGCTTTGAGCGAAAAGCAGATTCCCCGATTTGTTGGAAACGTTAGCAGTTAGAAGTAAGAGAAGGAGCCGTTGGAGTCGAGTTCGGTGCGCCCAAGGCAGGCGCGCTACCAGGCTGCGCTACGCCCCGACCGTTTGTGCGTATTGATTATACGCGACTTCGCAACGCGGATGCTTTCCAACGGGCCGATTCGGCCCACCACTGCGCCAAAACTGCCAGAAGGATTTCATTGGACCGCTGCTGTGCCAGAATTCACCGGCATTTCGTTCGCCTGACGGTTAATTTTCTCCTGCGCTTCTCTCTTCATCTGCAGCTTCATCTGCGAATACCGCTTGAAGACTTGAGAGTCGCCCTGGCGAAGCAACTGCGCCACCCACTCGTCCGCCACGCCGCCCGCCCTCAAGCGGGTTGCATAGGTGGACCGCAAATTGTAGATCCGGAAGTAGGGAACCTTGGCGCGGCGAAGCGTCTTGGTCCAGACGGTTTTAAGAGCCACCTGGTGTCCGGACTCGTTCGGTCACTTGGAAACAGGACCGGCGCGGTCCCGCAATCGCCAGCTGATCCGTGAAGGCATCAACCGCCAGAGGGGTGAGGGGCACTTCTGCGATTCCGTTCGGTGTCTTTGAATCCGGAATCCAGACCACGGCGTTAGCAAGGTCCACGTCGATTTTCTTCATCGCGATGAGTTCCTTGTAAACCCGAAGCCTGGTCTCGGTAATGATCCGAACGATGTTTCGCAAGTGAGATGTGTGCGTGCTGCTCGATGCGCTTCTGTTCCGACCAGCTGACATAATGCGGACGGAACAAGCCTTTGACCCGCACCGGAGATTCTACTCCGGCGCACGGATTTGCCGGAAGGAGCCGTTTGCGCACGGCGACGTTAAGCATTCGCCGGAGCACTCGGAATTCCTGGGTGCACGGTTGCCGGGCTGAATCGCGTTCTTTTCCCTGACGCCGAACGAAGACTTGATTCGGACGCGCTGACGAAGTCGATCCCGAAGATCGGTCAAGCCGCATTGAGGACCGTCTGGCGACGGCGACTCCGCAAAACCCTACGGCGCTTTCTTGTGGAGCGCGGGTTTGCTCCGTCGTAGATGAGGGCCCAAATCCGGCTGGGGGAGGCCGAACGACGACAAGGTTTCGTTTACCCTCGCGCGGTTTGCGGCGCGATCCGCACAAATTTGTGAAGCAGATGCACCACGAAAAATTGGAGCACGGCGAAAAAGAGCGGCCCAGCGCATTTCCCAAGATCGTGCTCATACAGGCCGATTCCGGCATCCAGCAATTGCATGGCGCCGGCGAGCGAACCCAGAAGCAGCAACGCCGGCGTCGCCTGCTTGTAGATCGCCCCCAATGCGAACAAAGCCAGAGGAATTGTGCGCGCCGCCGCGTACATCGCCAATATCAAGGACGCCTGCGTGGGAATGGATTCGACAGGGACCAGGTATTGCGGACGGATGATTCCCACGATGGAAAAGCCGCTCGCGACCAGGACATTGATTGCCGTGACCACCGAAGCCAGCCGAAACGCCCTTGTTGTTGTCATTGATTCCTCTCTCTGGGGGTTGGGCCTAAGCGCTGTGAGCCTTCGTGTGATACGCGGGCACAAAAACATGCTGCACAAATGTTTCAAACGAAGTCGGCGTGCTGTTTTTCGGGGAACGCGGCTCCTGCGCAACGAGGAGTCCTCCATTGATGGCCTCGAACATCTCGATGTACACGGCGGCCTTCTTCGGTGAAAAGCCCATTTGCACTAACCCTTGTCGTACCTGGTCAGACGAAAATTGCTCATAATGCAGGTCCGGTTTGCCGATACCGCGAGCAATCGCAGCCGTAACTTCCGTCATCGACAGATCGCGCTCGCCAAGCAGTTCGCGCGTTTCCTTGCCGGAAATATCCAGGTCCAGGAGGCGCTGTGCGGCGTAGTTGCCAACGTCTCGTGTCGCGATCATGGGTAGCTTGAGGTCCGGCAGCAGCGCATGCCCGAACAGGCCCATCCCACGAATCATGTCGATCGCCGCCAGATTGTTCTCCATGAAATACGCAGCTCGCAGGTGCAGAACGTTCAAATCGCTGATCCCGTTCAGCTTTTCCTCGGAAGAATGCAGTCCGGTGACGGGCCCCGTACCCTGCGGGACCTGCGCGCCGTAGCTGCTCAAGTGCACAGCGTGGCGTAGGCCAGACTCCTTCACGCCTTTCGCAACTGCATCGCTCTGTCGCTCCTGCTCTTCGCGGGAGTGCAGAGGCGGCAGTATCGCGTATGCCGCCCGCGCGCCGGTGAAGGCTTTGGTGAGCGCGGCCGCATCGGTCATGTCCGTTGGGAAAGCCTCCGCGCCTTTGCGCACAAAGCGCTGTAGCCGCCCAATGTCGCGCCCCACGACCCGCACTCTCTCGCCCTCCGACAGCAGGAAATCGGCGATGATCGAGCCGGTGTTCCCGCTCGCCCCTAAAATCACATACATTGCATTTGAAACTGCCGGTGAAGTCATGGTTGCTGCCTCCTTGGTCCTTGGTCCTTGGTCCTTGGTCCTTGGTCTGGTAAAGGTTGTCGGGCTTTAGGGCGATTGTGTTGTCTTCGATCGTCACTTGGGGAATGTGTCGCCGAACATGGGAAGGCCGCTCACAGATTCGGCCTTGGTCGCCTCGTCCTGCAAGACGTCCCAATGCTCTTTGAGAAGACCGTTTTCGAACCGGACAACGTCGGCTGCGATCCACGCGGCGGGCCTTCCCATCCCCGTGAAGCGGCCATGCGCTATGACGTAATCGCCTTCTGCGATGATGAGCTGGTTCTCATAATGCAACGTCGCCGGCACTGAGCGGACGAGATTGAACAGTCCTTCGCGACCTGGCGCTATGTGTGCGCTGTGCTGAATGTAGTTCGGTGACCAGAAGCGTTCTGCAGCGACGTAGTCACGCTTATTAAACAGTGTCTCGAATGCTTCGAGCACGATTGCCTTATTTCGTTCTGGGGTCGAGTTGCTCATTGCTTCTCCTGTGCTCGTAACGGGTTGCCCTGCGCTTTCATTAATGTAGAGTATGTACATACTCCAGAAGTTGCAAGATATTTCCGAAAAACCTTTGTGGAAGGTTCGGCCGGCCTTCACTTGCCCGCAACCGCATTAAGATTTGTCGTTGACGCGATGAGTTTATTGCAGCAAGGTTAGGTGGCTTGCATCCAATCAAGGAAGAGTATGCCGATACTCTACGAGGCCTTTCTGCCTGGAGCGATCCATGTGGACTCGGGAAGGGATGGTGATGGCGGATGGGTTATTCGAAGAGTGACAAGGCGGAGACGCACGCTCGGATCGTGAGTGTTGCTGCCAAGAGGTTTCGCGAGCTCGGTCTCGAAGGCATCGGCGTTGCCGATGTGATGAAGGAAGCCGGTGTTACTGTCGGCGGGTTTTACAAACATTTCGATTCACGCGACGAACTGGTGGTAGAGGCGCTGGCTTCCGCATTCCAAGACCTCGACCGTTGGGAGGAAAACACTGACACGCTAACGAAAGTTCTAAAGGCCTATTTGACCGAAGAGCACCGGGACGCTCCGGGAACAGGCTGCGCTCTGGGCGCGTTGCTGGGTGACATGTCTCGGGCGAGTCGATCGGCGAAGGCCGTATATACCGCACGACTCAAGCGCACCTTGGCATACTCGACGGACCTTGTTCCTTCAAATGGCGACTCTGATCGACGCGCCCGTGCGATTCTCACGATTAGTGCAATGCTGGGGGCGATCAACCTCTCTCGTGCCGTGTCAGACCCGAACCTTTCACGAGAGATTCTCAAGCGGACTCGCGATGAGCTGATCAGTTTGAACAAAGAGGGCGGCGGGGAGGAAAGACCGGAAACCCGCTGAGGGCTTGCCCTTCCCGCTTGCGCGGATTAAGGACCGTCTGGCGTCGGCGACTTCGCGCTAAGTGTCTGATATTTGTTTATCTTGCCAAGATAGCGCACATCCCTGAGCGATAGAAATGCTTTCTATCGCTCATATTTATGCCTATTATGAGCGATAGAATCTGTCCCTGAAATTCCATTCGTCGTTGTTTTCGATTCCTACTGCCCGAGACTTCCAAGTGGTTCGTCTCTTTGCCCAATTCGAGGATTTTGGGAATTTGGTCAAACCATTCTGGCTCGAATTGCGGGGGCGCCTGATCTAGATCACCTATAATCAATCAGATAGATGTGTATGATTATCACAAACAATGTGATAGAATGGATTAGTCATAGGAGGTCGAATGCAGCCAAAGACACTAAGAGACGCTAGAAATCGGCGCGAATGGACAGAAACACAAGCCGCCCAGCGGCTGGGAATGTCGCAGTCTTATCTGGCGATGTTGGAATCTGGGCAGAGAAGGGTGACGCCTTCTCTTGCACGTAAGTTCAAAGCTGTTTACGGACTGAGCGCGACAGCCTTGCCAACTCCCGATCTGTTTAGTCCTCGACTGGACGTTAGCGGTGAGGAGTTCGCAAGTATGGTATCCGCATTGGGCTATCCTGGTTTTGCCTATATGAAGTCCCGAACACGAGAGAGAAATCCAGCCGAGGTTCTTCTTGAAGCATTGAAGCAGGACAATCTCGAGCCCCGTGTAGTCGAGGCTCTTCCTTGGCTTTTGCTGCATTATTGGGACATGGATCAAGTATGGCTGGTAAGGCAAGCCAAACTGAACAATCTGCAGAATCGTCTGGGTTTTGTCGCGAGCTTGGCAGTGCAGGTTTCTAAGCGACCGACGCCGACGAATGAAGGTCGAGATCACGCTCTTGAAGGGCTTGGCAACCTGCTAGAAGAAAGTCGACTGGTGCGCGAGGACACGTTCGTTAAAAGGGTGAACACTGACGTTGAACGGGAATGGTTGAGAAAAAATCGGTCGGAGGAAGCAAAGCACTGGAATCTACTGACGAATTGGCGACCAGAACATCTTCAATATGCCCTCTAACACTGAACAAGATCCTCCTTTGCCGTGGAGCGCATTTCTCGATGAACTAGATCAGGCTATATCAGAGCCTATCGAACTTCATTGTATTGGCGGGTTTGTCGTCAGTCTGCTCTATGGTCTTCCGAGGCCCACCGGTGACGTTGATTACATTGCTGCGATTCCGCGCTATCGGATAGAAGAATTGGAACAGCTCGCAGGGAGAGGATCAGGACTCGCCGCAAAGCACAAGGTTCACCTACAGCATGTCACAGTGGCAACCATGCCGGAAAACTTTGAATCACGGTTGATAGAAATGTTTCCTGGACGCTTGAAAAAGTTAAAGATTCTTGCACCTGATCCGTACGATTTGGTGTTGTCCAAACTCGAGCGGAACAGCCCAAAGGATCAAGGCGACGTCGAATATCTGGCAAAAGCAGTGCCGCTGGATCCCAAGATTCTGTGGGACCGATACGAAAAAGAATTGCGCCCAAACCTAATGGCGAGAGAAAGCTGGCACGACGGCACTCTAGATATGTGGATAGGTTCGTACTTTTAAACCCACCGGTGAGAGGGCCTTGTGCCATCAGTGCGATCCCCTCGTGCAGAATGGCGTCGCGGTTGATCGAACTTGGTGATAGTCCGTCGTTGAGATCGAACTTTGCGAACATCTGTTTGAGCACGAAGTGTTGAAGTGATTTCCCGAAGAGCTTGGGTCGCTTGCCGCGATAGTAATCAACAAACCTATCGGCCGGTACCGGCTTCATAGTCAGCTCTTAGGAACATCGGCACGGTTCCACCATCCCCCGCCAAGAGCCTGAAACAACGCAGCCGTGTCGGCATAGCGATTCGACTGAGCCTGCACAAGGTTAATCAGGGCTTGCTGATAAGCTTGTTCCGCGCTCAAGAGCGCGAGGTAATTGGCATAGCCAGATTGATACTGCTGCTTTGACAGATCAAGCGCCACAGTCGCAGCATCTTTTGCGGCTGCTGAAGCCTTCAACGCTTCGGCGTCCTGTTGCAGGGCATTCAGCGTGTCCGCGACGTTCTGAAATGCTGTCAGTACAATGCTGCGATATTGTTCGGACGCTTCAGTGTAAGCAGCCTTTACAGCGCGTTCGCGGTGCAACAGCGTGCCGCCGTCAAAGATCGGTTGCGCGACACTGGCGCCTACATCCCAAAAGCCTGTCCCGGGGGAGAACAAATGACCAAGCACCACTGCCATGCTGCCAGCATCCGCGGTCAGCGCAAAATTTGGCAGCCGATTCGCAATAGAAATGCCGATTTGAGCGCTGGCTGAATGCAGGTTCTCCTCGGCTTGACGAACATCGGGGCGTTGCTCCACCAGTTGCGAAGGAAGGCTCAGCGGCAGTTCTTGCGGTAGTTGCAAACTGGAGAGCTCAAACCTTTCCGGTAGGTCCTGGCTGGGAAAGCCGCCCGATAACGCAGCCAGCAGGTCACCTTGCTGGGCCAACTGCTTAAGCAGCGGGGGCAATGTGGCGGAGACTTGCGCGAGCTGCATTTCCTGCGCTGCCACTTCGAGCCTACTCACATATCCCTTGGCGAACTGGTGGCGCAAAGTCTCCAGCTCATCGGCATTGATGGTGATCAGTTCACGAGTCGCGTCAATCTGCGCAGTCAGAAGGATATTTGGTAGGGGCGGTGGGAATCGAACTAAGAGCGATGTTGAATCTGCGTAAGTTATTGATTCTTCGAATCGCCACGGTTGTCTAACCGCGCCAATTCGCCCAAGTGGGGTACACGCCAGGTACACAGACATACGCGGCAGCGCTGCAAAGCACCAAAAGGAAAGTCCCTGGAACTGTATTTCAGGATGACTTCCGAGGGTTTCTTTAAGTAGATCACGCGGCAAAATGCTCGAATGCGAGTGAATTTGTCAGTGCGTTCCTAACGGTTCCCGGATACTTGGTCGCATATTTCACGAGCTTTTGTTTGTCTAAAGATCGCAGTTCAATCTCGTCAAGATGTGGTGTTAGTCCGCTTTGCAGCGTGAGGTAAACCCAGTCAAGCAACGCCTTCTCTGCCTCAGCAATACGATATTGCGCATAGCGCGTCTGCTTTTCGACGAACCCCCAGAATAGATGCTCGGAAATCGATCGCAAGGTGATTGCGAGCTCTGGCGTCCTATATTCCCTCGGCTTGCCGGTCGTCACACAAGTCAAGGCAACTGGGCTCTGGGTGCTCAGCCCCCAATGATTTAGTGCCGATTCAAGCGAGACGTACGATTTTGGATTCAGGACGTTCAAGAAGTCAGTCGCTGATGCATCACGCACCAATTTATTCAAGTACACTCCATTCGAGACGCGACTGAGCAACCCCCGTTTCGCCAATCGAGAAACAGCCCTCCATACCGACTCAGGTGCAAGGCTGTATTTGGCGGCTAGGTCATCCACAAGGACGACATCTGTAAGGCGCGCTTCATCCGTCAAGACCTTTGCCCAATCGAGCCGATTTGTCTTCGTGTTGTTTATAGCCATTCCTCAAAAAGCTTTTTCACGGCGTCACGCAATTTCCCGAATTCTCTTTCTTCAAGGGGCGTGTAAATCTCTGGAGGCAGTATGGGTTTGAGTTCCAGACTGCAACGGTCTATATCGATCTGCGCAATTCGTTCCGAGATGATCTCTCCGTCAATCTCATTAGCGTGTATCGCATCTTCTAGATGTGCCTTCAGATTGGGGTTAAGCGCCGCACCCTTCTGCAAGAGGACATGGATGTCGTAGGCATCCCTCGCCTTGACGATGCGTCTCAGTAGGAACGCTTCCGCCTTTTGCAAAAGGAGAAGCTCCTTTGTCGGCGACTTGATGTCAACCGATTCGCCCGACTGTGACTCGATGGGATGTGTTTCAATTTCGCTTTCGATCGCCGAACCCAACTTCGTCAGGTCGACACGGAAGAGTCGCTGTCCAGAGCTGCTCGACACGAAAATGCTTCCCTCTACACCACCTGATCCTGTCGTCGCAAATTGAAGTTCTCCTAATTGCAGAGTTTCGGCGATAGGAGAGACTTCGGCTTTCAGGGTACTGATGATTTCGTCGCGTGTCGGTATCGAAGTTCCCAGTGGAAGTAAATCGAGATCCGCAGAGTGTCTGACGCTTTCGTGAAATAGGACTAACGCGGCGCCGCCGAAAAGTAGGAATGCGTCAGGAAAGTCTTGAAAGATGGCTAATATTGCGTTCTCCATGAGCGCATTTATTTCGGCCTTTTCTCGGCTAAAGCCTTTCTCTTCATATTTCGTAGTTTGCCTTGCGATGTTCATGGGGCTCTCCAAGGCCGCCATAGTTCTCTATACGGACATCAGTGTACATTATCGAGCTTCATCGTGTCAATTATATTTCCAAATACAGACATATATGTCCTTTTATAGGAATATAACTTGGAATTCCTCTCTATAACACGGGGCGGGTACATATACCTGCCCCGTATCACGTCGACGGAAATAGACGTGCCAGAATGCCTCCATTCCAAAGTTAAGACCGACTTGTTTGCTCAATACTTCGCGTCCCACGCTGAGGACGTGTTTGACGAAGCTGATCTTGAAAACCTTTTCACCGAAAGGTTTCACGAGTGGAATCTGCCTACGAGCATGATGCCGTACACGTTCTGGAAAGCAAAAATCCTCTCTAGCTGAGGCAGCACCCCATGGACGATCATACGTCCACCTCTATTTTGCTAACATCAGTCGGCCAAAAATTAATTTTGAAGAAACCATGCAGATCTTAAACGGCCGCAGGGCTGTGGCTCCGACGACTGAAAAAATGCGCGAAAGGCACGCTTGCCGATCTCTGAAATGATCAGAGCTAAATCCATGCGACCGCAGCATCGTGGTCGTCGCCGCCCTGATCGGCCACAATCAGACGATTGAGATAACTCATCTTGCGTTTTACTCCGCGTGGCCAACGCGCCGTCGGCCGCGTCGGCCGTTTCCGACTTGACTGCTTTCTCGCACTTGCCGTATAACGCTAGGGACTTGGTGTTGCATGGGAATCCGGTGTAAATCCGGAGCGGCCCCCGCCACTGTAAGCGTGGAGGAGCGAAGCGAATAGGCCACTGGTGCAGCGATGCACTGGGAAGGCAGCTTCAATCCGACGAGACGCAAGCCAGGAGACCGACCAATTACACATCGACTCGAATCGACCTCGAAGGGAGTGTCGATGACGATTCTCGAAGTACAAGAACAGACCGTCTTGTTTTTTTGGCTAGCGGTTGGAACCGTTTGTCCATCTTCGCGTGGGACACACACCTCCCGTTCGTCCTTTTGATTCGATGTGAGGCATCCGGGCCCACGAAGATTTTCGCGGTCGCAGAGCGCGACCGAGGATGAACTTTCTTCGGACGATCTGCAAATGGGGAGCGATCCTTATCGGTTTGTAGTTGAAGACAAAAAACAATTCGCTGGCGAGATGCTCGGGAAGCTCGGTGAAAAGCCGGCACTGCCCCGCAACTGTAAGCGACCGTTTTTAGACTGCACAAAGCCACTGCCCGCAAGGGTGGGAAGGCGCAGCCGCCGAGCCGTAGGTCGCAAGTCAGGAGACCGGTCCCGCCAAGCGCACAGTCCGCTCTTTCTAGGGCGAAGGAGGACTCTTGATGTTCGTTCCCATGGTGTATCGGCTTCGATTGTTTCTGTACCTCACGGTTCTCGCACTGCTGACCGCCTGCAGTGTTCCAGCGCAGTCGAATGGAACCCTGCGGGGAAAAGTAGTGGATCCGCTCGGAAATCCTGTTCCGAACGCAAAGATTGTCTTGCTTCAGGACGACAAGGAAATCATTCAGGGAACGTCCGATGCGGAAGGCTCATTCGAGCTGGGCGTTGCTGCCAGTGGGCGGTATACCCCGCGTGTCGAAGCGCCAGGATTCGCGATGCAAACGCTGGCTTCCGTTTTTCTTGAAGCTGGAAAGACCGAGCAGCTCCCGGTCTCGCTGCGCATTGGTCCTTGGCCGCAGCAGATCGTCGTTTCGGCGACGGGAATCGCCATTCCGGGGGCGCAGGTCGGTGCTTCGATCACGGTTCTCGACAGCGAGCAGATTCGTGCGCTCAACAAACTCGACGTCCTCGAAAACATTCGCCTGGTTCCGGGAGCGCAAATCGTGCAGACCGGTCAGCGAGGCGGCATTACGTCGTTGTTCATCCGCGGCGGCGAGTCCGACTTCAACAAGATATTGGTCGATGGCATTCCTGTGAATAAT
>JGI12635J15846_10005469_pt1 | contig 10955 bp, 8 predicted proteins | sample BlaSpr_A8_OM2_M2_FD_15846 | JGI IMG/M metagenome (IMG submission 15846) | reverse complement strand
TGGTAGTGGCCTCACTCACCGCGGGCGCTGGTTGCGACAAACTGCGCGCGCGCGACAAGCTCAACAAGGGCGTGCAAGCCTATAAGGCCGGGCAGACGGACCTGGCCATCGAAGATTTCAAGACCGCGAAAGATTTGGATCCTGGACTGACCAACGCGCGGCTCTATCTGGCCACCGCTTACTCCGCGCAGTACATTCCCGGCGCTCCTTCCCCTGAAAATATTCGCAACGGCCAGCAGGCCGCGCAGGAATTCAGAGAAATTCTGGCGAACGATCCCAAGAGCCTTTCCGCGATTGATGGTCTGGGCTCGACGCTCTACAACATGGCCGGCGGACCGCCCTTTGATCCCAAGATGATGGAGGAATCGAAGAGCTTCCACCAGCAGCACATCCAACTGAAACCGGACGATCCCGAGCCATATTATTGGGTGGGCGTGATTGACTGGTCGCTGGCTTTCCGCGGCAACCGGGATTTGCGCGAGGAGTACAACAAGACTGCCCGGAAGTCCGTTTCGGATACCGATCCCATGCCTCCCGCGCTCGCCGCGCAGTTCCAGCAGAAATTCGGATCGACCGTTGATGAGGGCATCGCCAGCCTGCAGAAAGCCGTTCAGCTGCGCGAAGACTACGATGACGCGATGGCCTACCTCAACCTACTCTATCGGCAGAAGGCGGACATGGAAACAACCCCAGAGGCTCACGACGCCGATGTGAAGCTCGCGAACGATCTGGTGGATAAGGTAAAAGCCATCAAGCAAAAGAAAATGGAGGCGCCGCAGCCGGCGTCCTGAGCGCGGTTTTTTTCGATTAGCAATATTTCCAGCCGGCGGGTTTTCTTGACTCGCCGGTTTTTCTTTTTTGCCCTTGCTGTTGTAGCGGCGCACTTTGGTGCGCCATCGGTGCGCGGCCGTGACCGCTACAAAGCTTGCCACAGTGCCGCCAAGCGCGTCCACGCTGCCAGGAGGGAACAACACGCATGAACATGATTCGCGGCATGGTGACGGCGCTGGCTTGCGTTCTCTTTCTGGCTCTGTTCGTCTCGAATTCTCGCGCGACGCGCGTCCCTGGCTTATCCCATGCCGAAGACGCCGACGATCCCTGGTCCGCCTCGCAAACGGTGCAGCCGGCTGATCTGGTGAAGGAACTTGCCGCGCCGGCTCATCCCGACCAGGCCGCCGTGGTATGCGTGGGGTTTCGTCCGCTTTTTCAGGGCGCGCACATTCCGCACGCCGTGTTTCATGGAGCCGCTTCCACCGACCAAGGGCTGGCTGAACTGAAGACCTGGGCGAAAACCATTCCCAAGGCGACGAATGTGGTGTTGTACTGCGGCTGTTGTCCGCTGGCGCACTGCCCCAATCTGCGGCCGGCGTTCGTGGCCATGCGCGATATGGGTTTTACGAATCTACGCGTGCTGATTCTTCCCAACGACTTCCATACGGATTGGATTCAGATGGGCTATCCCGTCGAGAAGGGGAAATGACGCGGGCTCGAGCTGCGTCGAGTTCCCTCAGCTACGAGCCTTGCGGCTTGATCACGGTTTGCTCTCGGGCGGTTTTTGCGGCTGCAGCGCCATGCCCAGCAGCCCGGCGATCAGCACGGCGGGATAAAGTTGGCCGATGAGCGCTTCACAAACCGCCAGCGTGCGCGCGATGGGATGCAAGGGGACGATGTCGCCATATCCCAATGTCGTCAGCGTGGTAAAACTGAAATAAACGTAGCGCGCCATGGGCGACACCACTTCCTGCGTAGTCGCTGTGGGATGGATTGAGCCGGGAATGATCATGTCCGCAAGGAAGTAGGCGTACGACCACATCAGGCCGATCAGCAGGTATGCCGCGATGGCTCCCAGCACCCGATGTAAATTGATCGCGCCCGGACTGAACACTTGAATCAGAGTGATCACGGCAAACGCTAGCAGGCAAGACAACAACAGAACGGGTTCCAGCACGGGATGGCTGAACTTCGGAACGTAAACCACGGTCCAGTGCACCACCAGGCCCGCGATCGTCAGTAAAACCACCAACACCGTGAGCGTACGGCTCCGCGAGCTGGTCACGGCTCCCGAGAGCAGCAGAATCGAGATCACCAGATCGACGATGAATTTCCCGAGCCAGCCCAGGCCCGCCAGCGGGAACACCACGAAGATTATCAGGATCAGAACCGCCAGGAAAAACGTCAGGCTCTGGTCCAGCAGGCGGATGCGCGCGAAAATTCCTTCCGGCTGCGGCGCCTCGTCAATTTTAAATTCGGGTGGATTCAATTTTCCGGCTCCGCATTCCGGCAGTCACGGTACTTCCGCGGCGTCCGGCTGTCAACGTTTCGGCCGCCGCAGGTCTATGGCCCGGTTTCGGATTTTCGCGTTCATGATCACTGAGGTTCGACGAAATCCCGCTGTTGCTTAGAAACACTGTTTACAGTTGCGGGTGCCTTCCCCGCAGTGTTGCTCTTCATAAATCTGCGCGTCGTACCGATGGGCGACAAATCCGTATCAACGGTTTCTCTTCCTTTTGCCTGGCTTTTCTTTTGGTTGGGACTCAGCCTCATCCGTTCGGTCATCGCAACCCGTGGCCGAGAGTCATAGTCTATTTTGGCTCGAGATCCTCATCTATTTTTCCGAGTTTGACATCGTTCACTCCTCACACTAGGCTTCGGTCGGATGCGTACGGAGTCTGTCGTTCGCAGGGCGGCCCGGGGCTTCCACAGCAGCGGCTGTTCTTACCTAGGAGATCCATGAAAGAGTTCGTCCGCATAACGCTTTGCGTAATCTTTCTTCCGCTCGGGATGATGGTATCCGCCTCGCGAGCCGGCGCGCAGGACCGCACGCAAGGCCGCTCCATGGTTATTACGCGCAGGGGAGTGGTGTCGGCGGAGAACCCATTGGCGGCGCAGGCGGGAGCGAGTGTGCTGGCACACGGTGGCAACGCCGTGGACGCGGCAGTCGCAACCAACGCGGTCATGGGCGTGGTTGAGCCCATGATGAACGGAATCGGCGGCGATCTTTTTGCGATCATTTATGACGCGAAGACCGGAAAGCTTTATGGGCTGAATGCGAGTGGCTGGGCTCCGGCGGGACTTTCCATCGAATTTCTCAAGTCCAAGGGCACTGCGAAAATGCCGCAAGAAGGCATCCAGTCGGTAACCGTTCCGGGCGCCGTTGATGGCTGGTCAAAATTGCTCGCGCGGTTCGGTACAAAGAAATTCCCCGAACTTCTTGCCCCCGCGATTTACTACGCGCGCGATGGTTTTCCCGTGCCCGAGTGGGACGCTGCCTATTGGGCGGACTCGGTGGATCTCCTGCAACAAGACAAGAACGCCGCGGCGACCTACCTGCCCGATGGTCACTCGCCGCGAGTGGGCGAGATTTTCCGCAACCCCGATCTCGCCCGTTCGCTTGAGTCGCTGGCTTCCGGCGGCAGAGACGCCTATTACAAAGGCGCCAGCGCGAACAAGATCGTGGAGCTATCCACCAAGCTAGGCGGCACGATGACGCCGGAGGACTTGGCCGAGTACTCCGGCGAATGGGTCGAGCCGATTTCGACCACCTACCACGGCTGGACCATCTATGAGATTCCGCCGAACGGACAGGGAATCGCCGCGCTGGAAATGCTGAACATCATGGAACGATTTTCTCTCGCGCATTTCGGACCCAACTCCACCGACGCACTGCACGCAATGATCGAAGCGAAGAAGCTGGCTTACGCCGACATGTACCGTTACGTCGCGGATCCAAAGTTCAGCGAGGTTCCAGTTCAAGGCATGCTCTCCAAGGAATACGCCGCGCAACGCGCGAAGTTGGTTGATATGACCAAGGCGAATTGCACTGTGCTGCCCGGCGAGCCGCAGCTTGCGACGAGCGGCGACACGACGTATCTCACCGTCACCGACAGCGATGGCAACATGGTCTCCCTCATTCAGAGCAACTATTCTGGATTTGGGTCGGGCCTGGTGGCCGATGGAACCGGTTTTGCCCTGCAAAATCGCGGTGGGCTTTTCAGCCTTGATCCCAATTCCCCCAATAAGCTCGCCGGTCACAAGCGCCCTTTGCATACGATCATTCCGGGATTCATGACGAACGGACAGGAACGGATTGCGTTCGGAATCATGGGCGGCTTCAATCAGGCGCAAGCGCACGCGCAATTCGTTTCCAACGTCGTGGACTTCGCAATGAATATTCAAGAAGCATTGGAGGCCGCGCGCTTCAGGAAGGTAACTTTTGCAGGCTGCGATGTGGATCTGGAGGATCGCATTCCGCTCGCCGTTCGTGACGGCCTTACCCAGCGCGGCCATAAAATTAATCTTCACGGTGCATACTCCGCCAGCATGGGTGGCGGACAGGCAGTGCAACGCGATATTTCCACCGGAGCGAGCTACGGAGCCTCGGATCCTCGAAAAGATGGTGAGGCAATCCCCGAACCCTCCCCGCGACAATAACGCGCTCGGCGCGACGGTCCTCCCGCGAGGGTTGAGCGTTGATGTTGCGGCTGCAGGAGAGTGAGTGCATTAACACGCGCTCGTGACTTGTTGCCCTTCGGTTCGGGATATTCGATTGCGCGATCACCGTGGCCCAGCGGATGACGCGGGGCTCGTCAATTTCCGTGGCCAGGGACCGGTGGCTTCCCGTATTGCCAGGAAGGGCTCGCAGTGGGGAGGCCTCTGAGAATACAATAGTCTATGGACCCGGCTGGTAAACCCGCCATCTCGCAGGCTGCGCGGCGGACTGTGGATTTGCGCTTTGTGGAATTGATGGACAAGGTGCGCCGCAACCGTCCGGGCGACGACCTCGAGCTATTGCGCCGCGCTTACGATTTCGCGGCCGAGCAGCACAAGACGCAGACCCGCCTGTCCGGCGAGCCTTTCCTCTCCCATCCTGTGGAAGTGGCGCACATTCTTGCGGACATGAAGCTGGATGTGACTTCTCTCTGCGCCGCGTTGCTGCACGATGTCGTCGAAGACACAAAAATTCCACTGGAAACAATCTCCGAACACTTTGGCGCCGACGTAGCGCGCCTGGTGGAAGGCGCAACCAAGATCAGCCGCCTGGATCTGCTCGCCCCCGAAGCCCGCCAGGCGGAAAATGTCCGCAAAATGTTGCTGGCAATGGTGAACGACGTGCGCGTGGTGGTGATCAAGCTCGCCGACCGCCTGCACAATATGCGTACGNTGGAATATCTCGACTCCGAACGCCAACAACGCATCGCCCGCGAAACAATTGACATTTACGCGCCCGTCGCCAACCGCCTGGGCATGGGCTTGATTCGCGGAGAGCTGGAGGATCTTTCCTTCCGTTACCTCGAGCCCGAGGCGTTTTTTGAATTGCAGAAAAAACTCGCCACCAAACAAAAGGTCTTCGATAGATTTCTGCTGGAAGTGCAGGATTCCATCCGCGACAAAATGGTGGAGACCGGAATCCCCGCCGAAGTGCAGGCGCGTGTGAAGCGTCTCTACTCGTTGCACCTGAAGAGCCAGAAGCAGCAGCGTACGCTCGATCAGGTGTTCGACTTGCTTGCGATTCGCGTGATTACCGACACGGTGAAAAATTGCTACGCTACGCTCGGCGTGATTCATCAGATTTGGCCGCCGGTGCCGGGCCGCTTCAAAGATTACATCGCCATGCCGCGCCCGAACCTCTATCAATCGCTGCATACCACCGTGATCCACGGCGGCCAGGCCTTCGAAGTACAAATCCGCACGCAGGACATGCACCGCATCGCCGAACAAGGCGTGGCCGCGCACTGGAAATACAAAGACGGGCGCACCGAAACTTCCAGCGCCGATGACCAGCGCATCGTCTGGATGCGCCAGCTGATCGAGTGGGTGCAGGAAATGCAGGAGCCCAGCGAATTTCTTTCCACCCTGCGCGTGGACCTTTATCCCGAAGAGGTTTACACCTTCACACCCATGGGCCGCGTGGTGGTGCTGCCGCGCGGCGCCACACTGATTGATTTCGCTTACGCCGTGCACACCGAAGTGGGCCATCAGTGTACGGGCGCAAAAGTGAATGGCGCGATTGTGCCGCTGCGCCATTCCGTGGCGAATGGCGACGTGATTGAAATCATCACGCAGAAAGGCCACGAGCCTTCGCGCGATTGGCTTTCCTTCGTGCACACCTCGCGCGCGCGCAGCAAAATCCGCCAGTGGATCAATCTGCATGAACGCGAGCAGGCCAAGGACGTGGGCAAGCGCCTGCTGGAGAAGGAAGCGCGCCAGGCGGACATCACGCTGAAGAAAATTGCGCCGGAAGTCTGGCAGCGCGTCGCTTCCGAATACGGTTGCGGGCGCATTGACGATCTGTACGCCGACCTCGGCTACGGAAAATGGTCGGCGCGGCAGGTGCTCGCAAAAGCGAGTGGCCAGCCGCTCACCGATCCCGCCGAAGAAAAGCAACCGAAGATTGTGGACACCGTCAAGCGCATGCTGGGCATGAACGACGGCGCGATTCTGGTGCGCGGGCACGATGATCTGATGGTGTATCGCTCGAAATGTTGTAATCCGATTCCCGGAGACGACGTGATCGGCTACGTCACGCGCGGCCGCGGGATCGCCGTGCACGGAAAAAATTGCCCCAACGTGCAGAATTTGCTCTACGATGCCGAGCGCCGCATCGCCGTGGAATGGGCGGGGCAGACGCAAGCGACTTTTCCCGTGCGCCTGCGGATTCTCACTGAGGATCGCCCCGGGATGCTGGCGAGCATTACCACGGTGATCAGCGACAACGGCGCGAACATTCGCACGTTTGAAAGCGGCGGCCAGGATTTGCGCGCGCGCATCGAGGTCGCGCTGGACGTGCTGGATCGCAAGCAGCTGGAGCGCATTCTGTCCGGGGTGAAGCGCATCCCCGGCGTGTTCGATATCGAGCGTGTTTACAACGTCTAATATCGGTCGTGCGTCTTCGCCTACGGTGCTGTGTGCGAAAAACCCGTAATCATTCCGCGTCACGCCGTTCCGGGCGGCCGTTCACTCTGTACAATTAGAGCAATGGGAACGGTTCAGGCAACCGGTTCCACCCGCGGATTGGGCCGCGTTGTGCGCCGCGGAAGTTCGTTCAGCGCGCTTCTTATTTTTGCCTTCCTCTTGTTGCAGTCGGCCTGTGAAAGTCTCAGACCTCTGGACACCAAACCGCTCGACGCCGCCGGGATGCCTTACAGCTCGATCCAAGAATTGAAAGCGCTGCACATCACGGCCGCAGAGGTCGCTGAAATCGCGAAAGTTCGCCAGTCCGGGCTGAGCGATGCGGATTGCATTTCGTTGCTGCAGATTTTTCATGGCCGCGCGGAATCGTTCAGCGCCGGCGATGCGGTGGCGTCGCTGCACCAGTCGGGCGTGAGCGAAGCCAGCATCTTAGCGCTGGCGGGCATGGACCAATTGGGCTTGGGTTACGGTGAGTTGCAAGCCATGCACCTCGCCGGACTTTCTGACGCCATCGTTCTGGAAGTGGCGCGCCATCACGCTTCGCGAACTCCGGCGCTTTCCGGCGCGTCGCTGGGGACGCTGCGCAATCTGCGGATGGATAACGCCACTTTGCTGGAACTGGTGCGCCGCGGAATTCCCGATTCCCAGGCACCCGAAATTATCGCGCTGCGCCGCCATGGTTCGACGGACGCCGAAATCCTTCGCCACTTTACGGCGTCCTAGCGTTTGCCCTTACGGCGCTTGAATTCCCATCGCACGCGCAAGAATCCCGTGACTTTTCCATTTTCTCTTTTCTATTTCCCACCCTCGCGGCTAGAATCCTTGCATCTTGAATCGCGTCGCGCCCTGCTCGCTTTATGCCTTGCTTCCGGTTGTGCTGGTCTTGCTTTGCGCCACCAGCTGCACCGTGCCGCTGGCGCCCGGGTATCAAATCCTGAAGGAATCCCGCGAAGTTCGCTTCCGCGCGGGGCCGCCGCCCGAATTGCGGATTCGCACGGCCTACACGCTGCAGAATATCGGTCTGAGTGATTTGGCGTTCGTGGACGTCATTTTTCCGGACGAGAAAATCTACGGACGCACCGCGCTGCACGTCGAGTGGAACGGCCATGAAGTGACGCCCGAGAAACTTCCCGTGCAATATCAGCAGGAGCACCCCGACACGCTGCGCCTGCCGTGCGTTCCGCCGTGGGCGCGCAGGGAACAACGCAATTTGCAGATTGATTACAGTTTCGTAGCGCCAGCCGAACAAGGTGCGCGCATCACGCTCGGCGCCAGCAACTTTCATCTCGATTCGCGCGGATGGATTGCTTTGCCGCAACCCCCGAACCGGGTGCTGGCTCCCTATCCCGCGCGGCCTGCGAAAACGTTCTACACCGTGCGCGCGCCGGACAATTTTCTCGTTCTCGCGGGCGGCACGCCTGCTGGTCGAAAGAAAGCCGGCAGCGAAACCGAATACCGCTTCGAACTGCGCAAGAATGATTTGCCTGCCTACATCGTGGCGGGAAGTTATGTGGATTCGTCTTCCAGGGACAAATCCGCGGATATAGACGAAGTGTCTTTTTGGACGTTGCAGCCGTTGCAGAGCGATCCCGCAGCGGCAGCCCAGCGCATCGCCGCCGCCTGGTCCGCGCTGCAAAAAGATTTCGGCCCGCTCGATAAGAATATCCCCGGGCCCCATATTGTGGAATCCGCGGAATTGCGCGCACATTCTGCAGAGGAAAATCAAAGCGTGGTGGCATCTTTTCCCGGCGGTGCGCTGGTGAATTCCAGCGCGCTGGCGCTTGGATTCCAGGGCGATGGACTGACGCAGCAAATCAATCAAGCCTTGGCGCACAGCTGGTTCGGTGTGGAGATGTATCCTGCGCCGGATGCCGCGGTGGGAATCGGCGAGGGACTTCCGAATTACGCCACGATTGTGGTGGACGAGTCCAGCGGCGGCGCGCCCGCGCGGCGGCGGCGCATACGGCAATTTCTGGAAGCTTACGAGTCGGGGGTCCGGATGTACGCCGGGACGCCTAATTCTGAACAATCGATCATCACGACGATGCTGTACGATCCTTTTCCGAGGCGCCGCATCGCCGCGGCCAAGGCCGCGCTATTTTTCAGTGCGCTCGAGGATGCGTATGGCGAAGCGCCGGTGCGCAGCGGCCTGGCGCAAGTGGTTGCATTGCTCCGTGGCAAGGAAGTAGGCTTCAATGATCTGCGCGCGGCGCTGGAGCAAACCACCGGAAAGGATCTAGCTGAGCCATTTCGTGTGTGGCTGTACAGCACGGGAATGCCGCAGGATTTTCGCAATCGCTATGCAACAGAATAATAAAAAATGAAAACGGAAAAGAGAAAATGGACAATCGGACGGCCGGCAAGCAAGAGTGAATGACCTGACGCAGCGGGATTTGCCTTTGCATTTTTCGATTTTCGTTTTCTGCTCCCGGGAGGGTTTGTGAGGGAAGTGATTTTCACCGAAAAAGGACCCAAAGCCATCGGCCCATATTCGCAGGCCATCAAAGCCAACGGATTCATATTCGTTTCCGGGCAGACGGCGTTCGATCCCACGACGGGCAATGCGCTCACCGGTGATGCGGCGCAGCAAGCCGAGTGCATCATGGAGAATCTGAAAGCCATCGTGCAGGCAGCCGGCTCCTCGCTCGATCGCGCCGTGCGGCTGGGCGTATTCCTGAAGGATATGAACGATTTCGCCGCGGTAAACGAAGTGTACGCGCGCTATTTCCCCAAAGATCCGCCCGCGCGCACCACGGTCGAGGTGAGCCGGTTACCGCGCGATTTCCGCGTCGAGATTGATCTGATCGCGCTCGCGTAGCGGGCCGGTTTAAAAGCTGGAACCCCCAGCGCGCACTGGTTGCGGAGGGATGTCATGAACAAAATTACCTACGGACTGATCCTGGGTGGCATCCTGGGGATTTTCGATGGTCTTACTTCTTGGTTCACGCCCGCCGTGCGCCCGCAGCTGCTGGGCATCGTGATCGGCTCCACGGGCAAAGGCTTGCTGGCTGGCCTCTTGATCGGCATTTTCGCGCGCAAGGTTCATTCGGTCGCACTGGGCGTGCTGTTCGGATTAGGCGTCGGCTTGTTGTTCGCGTTTTTCATCGCGTACATGCAGCGAAACTATTACGTCCAAATCATGGTGCCCGGCGGGCTGGTGGGCCTGCTCGTGGGCTATGCCACGCAAAAATATCGGGATTCCTCCGACGCCGCGCCGGTCCGAACCTGATTGCCGAACCTGGTTGCCAAACCTAGTTGCCAAACCTAGTTGACAGATTGGTCTCATCGTCCAGCGCATACGCCACTTGCGTATCTTTGGTCTATGGCGCGCGCCACTATTTTTCAGTATCCTAGTCTCGTTCATATTTCTGTAATGATTGGGCGGCAAAATCGAGCTGGTGCGCACTTCGGTCCCCTCCGTGCCAAAGAAACTGTCACTTTGATCGGCGCTCTGCAGGCCCAGCCAATACGCTTGTCACTAAGTCGCAGCGGCGATGCTGTGCGCGATTCCATTTTCAAGGTTGTTCGGCAATAATTAGCGGTGAGCGAATGCCTGAGACCAATTTTGACCTGATCGTGATTGGCAGCGGCCCGGCTGGGCAGAAGGGCGCGATTTGTGCTGCGAAACTGCGCAAGCGCGTTGCCGTGATCGATCGCACGCTGATGATCGGCGGCGTCTGCGTGCACACCGGCACGATTCCGAGCAAGAGCGTGCGCGAAGCCATTTTTCAACTGACCGGCAACGCCGTAAAGGCTTTTTACGGCGACAACTATCGCGGCAAGAACGACATTTCCGTGCAGGACCTTTCCTTTCGCGTGCGCACCATCATTTCCCGCGAGACCGAAGTAATTCGCGCGCAGCTGAAGCGCAACGGCGTGCAGATTTTTCAGGGCACCGCACAATTCACCGACCCGCACACCATCGAAATTCAAGGTGACACCGAAAGAAGCGTGATCCACGGCGAACATATTCTGATCGCCTGCGGCACTCGTCCTGCGCGCAATCCGGAAATTCCTTTTGACGATAAACGCATCGTGGATACGGA
>JGI12635J15846_10005467_pt1 | contig 10958 bp, 7 predicted proteins | sample BlaSpr_A8_OM2_M2_FD_15846 | JGI IMG/M metagenome (IMG submission 15846) | reverse complement strand
GCGAGATCCACGAGCCGATTGCGCTTCACCAACTCCTGCTCGACGGCCAGGTCGGGGCGGGCCGTGTCGAAGGCGATTTTCCAGCCGGAGTGGTACAGCTCGTATGAAATCCGGAACGCCACCGGCTCATGATGCGCGTTCAACAGCAGTAGAAAATCGGAGTCTTCCGCGCACTCTCCCTCGCTGTCCCGGATTTCCGGTGCGGCGCCGTTCAGGAACATGCCCAGCGTTCTCATCCACCCGCCGCTCTCCCAGTCCTTGCTGCTCATGCGCTTGCCGTCGGCGCGGAACCAGACGATGTTCTTGTCGGGATGCGTCGCATCCGGATCGTGATCGTAGAAGGCGTAGCGATGGAAATTCGGGTGCTTCTTGCGGTACTGAATGACGCGGCGCGCGAAATCGAGATAGTTCTTCTGCCGCTCCTCGAGCTTCCATTGGTACCACGACAGCTCGGAATCCTGGCAGTAGGCATTGTTGTTGCCCTGCTGAGTGCGGCTCAACTCGTCGCCGCCCGATATCATCGGCGTGCCTTGGGCGAGTATCAGCGCGCATAGCAAGTTGCGTTTCTGCCGCTCGCGCAGCTCGATGATCGCCGGATCGTCCGTGGGACCCTCGGCACCGCAATTCCAGGACTGGTTGTCGTCGGCGCCATCCCGGTTCTCCTCGCCGTTCGCTTCGTTGTGCTTCTGCTCGTAGCTCACCAGGTCCTGGAGCGTGAACCCGTCGTGAGCGGTGACGAAATTGACGCTCGCCGACGGCGGGCGCCGGGTGGTCTCGTAGAGATCGGCGCTGCCCGCGAGGCGCGTCGCAATCTCGCTGTGAAGGCCCATGTCGCCCTTCCAGAATTTGCGCACCGTGTCCCGGTACTTGCCGTTCCACTCCATCCAGCCGAGCGGAAAGTTGCCCACTTGATAGCCGCCCTCGCCGAGATCCCAGGGCTCGGCGATGAGTTTCACCGGGGCGAGCGTCGGGTCCTGGTAGATCGCGTCGAAGAACGCGCCGAGCTGGTCGACGTCCTTGAGCTCCCGCGCGAGCGCCGAGGCAAGATCGAAGCGGAATCCGTCCACGTGCATCTCGGTCACCCAGTAGCGCAGGCTGTCCATGAGCAGCTGAATCGCGTGCGGATGCACCATGTTGAGGGTATTGCCGCAGCCGGTGAAGTCCATGTAGTGGCGCTGATCGTCGGGCATCGTGCGGTAGTAGGCCAGATTGTCGATGCCGCGAAAGGACAAGGTCGGGCCCGCGTGGTTGCCCTCGGCGGTGTGGTTGTACACCACATCCAGGATGACTTCGATTCCGGCGTTGTGCAGATCCTTGACCATCTGCTTGAATTCGCGGATCACCTCGCTGGGCCGGTCCGGATTCGAGGCATACCGCAGTTCGGGCGCGAAGAAGCCGAGCGTGTTGTAGCCCCAGTAGTTTCGCAGTCCCTTGTCTATGAGATGCCGGTCGTCGATGAAGTAATGGACCGGCATGAGCTCTATGGCCGTGACGCCCAGCGATTTCAGGTGCGCGAGGATCGGCTCGGAGGCTATTCCCGCGTAGCTGCCACGGAGCTTTTCCGGTACGTCGGGATGCATCATGGTCATGCCGCGCACATGCGCCTCGTAAATGAGGGTCTCGTGCGATGGGTAGCGCGGCCGGCGCTCGCCGCTCCAATCGAACGCAGGGTCGATGACCGCTCCCAAAGGAGCGAAGGGCGCGCTGTCCCGCTCGTCGAAAACCAGATCGCTGTCCGGATCTCCGAGCTGATAGCCGAACAGCTCATCCGCCCATTTCAGGTCTCGGCCGATCGCTTTCGCGTAGGGGTCGAGCAGCAGCTTGTTCGGATTGAAGCGCAGCCCGGTGTGCGGATCGTAAGGCCCGTACACACGGTAGCCGTACAGTTGATCCGGCCCGATATCGGGAAGATACAGATGCCAGGCGCCGTTGGTGCGCTCGCGGATGCGGATGCGCCTCTCGTTTTGACCCGCGGCATCGAACAGGCACAGCTCGACCGACTCGGAGGACTCGGAGAACAGCGAAAAGTTGACACCCCGTCCATCCCAGGTGGCGCCCCTCGGAAACGGCAACCCGGCAGACTGGTGCGCTCTTTCGCGTTGCGACGCCGGCGTCACTTGCGCAAGGGTTCCGGTGTGCCGCGCGCTGCCGCGAGTCGTTGTTTCATGGGGTGATCATCCTGTGGAGCCGGCATGGTGGCGTCGCGGCCGGAGAATGGCTGTCGGCTCGCTCCTTAAGGGCTTGTAGGACAACCGCACCCGGGCGGCACGGTGCGCTCAACGCCCTCGCACCGCGCTCATCCCGGCCAGCTCCAGTTGCGAATTTCCGGCATGTCCTCTCCGTAGCGGTCGATGTACTGCCGATGCTCGACCAGCTTGTCGCTCAACTGCTGCTTCAAATACGCTCCCTCGCTGCCGACTTGCGGCAGCCGATTCACGGCGTCGATCACCAGGTGGAAGCGGTCGAGATCGTTGAGCACCGTCATGTCGAACGCCGTGGTGATGGTGCCCTCCTCCTTGTAGCCGCGCACGTGCAGATTGTCGTGATTGTGCCGGCGATAGGTGAGCCGGTGAATCAGCCAGGGATACGCGTGAAACGCGAAGATGATCGGCTTGTCCCGGGTGAACAGCGAATCGAAATCGTAGTCGGTCATTCCATGCGGATGCTCGGAGACCGGCTGCAGCTTCATCAGGTCCACCACGTTGACGACGCGGATCTTGAGCTTCGGCAAGGCCTCCCGCAGGATCGAGACCGCCGCCAGCGTCTCGAGCGTCGGTACGTCGCCGGCGCACGCCATGACGATATCGGGCTCGCCCTGCTGGTCGCTGCTGGCCCATTGCCAGATGCCGGCACCCTCGGTGCAGTGCTTCCTCGCCGCCTCTATAGACAGCCACTCCGGCGCGGGGTGCTTGCCCGCCACGATCACATTGACGTAATGGCGGCTGCGCAGGCAGTGATCCATCACCGACAACAGGCAATTCGAATCGGGAGGCAGATAGACGCGGACCACCTCCGCCTTCTTGTTGATCACGTGGTCGATGAAACCCGGATCCTGATGGGTGAACCCGTTGTGGTCCTGGCGCCAGACATGCGAGCTCAAGAGATAATTGAGCGAGGCGATCTTGCGGCGCCAGGGGAGCGCGGCGGTCACCTTGAGCCACTTCGCATGCTGGTTGAACATCGAATCGACGATGTGAATGAAGGCCTCGTAGCAATTGAACAGACCATGCCGCCCGGTGAGCAAATAGCCCTCGAGCCATCCCTCGCATTGATGCTCGCTCAGCATCTCCATCACTTGTCCGGTGGGTGCGAGGAATTCGTCGTCCGGAACGGTAGCTGCCAGCCATTGCCGATTGGTCGCCTCGAACACCGCCTCCAGCCCGTTCGACAGGGTTTCATCCGGCCCGAATATCCGGAAATTTCTTTGCGGCGCATTCTTCGTGGCGACATCGCGCAGATAGCGCCCGAGGACGTGGGTGGCACCGATGCCGCCCGCTCCAGGCTTCGCGACGTTGACGCCGTAATCCGCGAAATCCGGGAGCCTCAAATCGCGCAGAAGTCCCCCGCCGTTCGCCGTCGGATTGGCCCCCATGCGGCGATTGCCTTTCGGCGCGAGCGCCTTGAGCTCCGGTTTCAATCGGCCCTTGTCGTCGAAAAGCTCCTGCGGCCGGTAGCTCCGCAGCCATTGTTCCAGGACTTCGAGATGCGCGGGATTGGTGGCGGGATCGGTGATCGGAACCTGGTGAGATCTGAATGACCCCTCGATCCGCCGTCCGTCGAGCTCCTTGGGACCCGTCCATCCCTTCGGCGAGATGAGCACGATCATCGGCCAGCGCGGACGCTCGGCATTGCCGCCGGATCTGGCGGATTGCTGGATGGCGCGGATCTCTTCAACGACCTGGTCCAAGGTCGCGGCCATGGCTTGGTGCATCGCCATGGGCTCGTGCCCCTCGACGATGTAGGGCGTCCAGCCATAGCCGCGCAAGAGCTGGTCCAACTCGGCGCGCGAAATGCGCGCGAGAATGGTGGGATTGGCGATCTTGTAGCCGTTCAAATGCAGAATCGGCAGCACCGCGCCGTCCGTCGCCGCGTTCAGAAACTTGTTGGAGTGCCAGGCGGTCGCGAGCGGCCCGGTCTCGGCCTCGCCGTCGCCCACCACGCAGGCCACCGTCAGCGATGGGTTGTCGAGCACGGCGCCGAACGCGTGGCTGATTGAATATCCGAGCTCGCCGCCCTCGTGAATGGAGCCCGGACACTCGGCCGAGGCGTGGCTCGGCACTCCGCCGGGAAAGGAGAACTGCGTGAACAGCCGCTTGAGCCCGGCCTCGTCCTCGCTGACGTTGGAATAGATCTCGCTGTAGGTCCCTTCGAGATAAGTGCCGGCGAGCACCGCGGGGCCGCCATGTCCCGGCCCCGATATGTAGATCATGTCCAAATCGTATTTGTTGATGATCCGGTTCAGATGGGTGTAGATGAAATTCTGGCCCGGAGTCGTGCCCCAGTGTCCGAGCAGCATGCGCTTGATGTGCTCGGGTGCCAGCGGTTCTCGGAGCAACGGGTTATCGCAGAGATAAATCTGTCCGACCGCCAGATAATTGGCCGCGCGCCAATACGCATCGATTTTCTCGAGGAGTTCCTTGTCGACCGGCGTTCCGGGGGCTTCTCGCGTCATGATGATTCTCCTGTCGATCGAGGCGTGAGCAGCTGCGCGGTGAGCTGCGCGATCACCGATTCTTCGTCCGTGCGAATCACCCGCACGGCAACGGCGGCGGAATCGGCATCGTCTGAAATCAGCTCGGCATTTCGCCCATTGCGCGGCCCGCTCAATCCAATGCCGAGGAACTCGAGGCCTGCGCAAATGCGCGCGCGAATGTCCGGCGAGTTCTCGCCGATGCCGCCGGCGAACACCAGCGTGTCCACGCCGCCCAGCGCCCCCGCAAACGCCGCGATGGCTTTCTTCGCGAGGTAGCAGAACAGCTCGATCGCCTCGGCCGCGCGCACGTCCTCCGCTTCGCGTTTCAACAGATCGCGGATGTCGGCGCTGGTGTCGGAGACTCCCTTGAGTCCCGATTCGTGATTGAGCATGCGCCCGAGCGCCGCGGCGTCCATCCTCTCGCTGTCCGCGAGATAAATCAAAACCCCCGGATCGAGGTCGCCGGGCCGGGTGCCCATCATCAATCCGCCGGTGGGCGTGAATCCCATGGTGGTATCGATGCAGTGTCCGTCGCGTACGGCGGCGAGGCTCGCGCCGCTCCCGAGATGCGCCAGGATCACCCGGCCTCGGGCGGCGGACGGATCGCGCAGGCGGCCGAGCTCTTGCATGAGGTAGGTGTACGACAGGCCGTGAAACCCGTACCGCCGGACGCCCGCCGCTTCGTATCGTCGTGGAATCGGCAACAGCATCGACCGCCGGGGTAGCTCGCGATGGAAGGCGGTATCGAAGCACAGCATCTGAGGCAGATCAGGGAACCTGCGGCCGATGGCCTCGATCAATTGAATTTCCTGGGGTAGGTGGTCGGGGTCCAACGCCCCGATCCGCTTGAGGTCCGTCAAGAGCTCGCGGGTCGCGCGTTGCGGCGTCGTGTGGGTCATCCCGTGAACCACTCGATGTCCGACGGCCTCGACCTCGCCGAACCACGCCTGGACTTCGAGCCATTTCAACAAACCGTCGACGGCCGTTGGAAAACTCGTCCCATCCACCCCGATCTGCGACGTCCCGGTCCGTCCATCTACTTCGGTCAGCTGCGCGTCTCGGTGACCTATGCGATCGATCTTCCCGCCGCGCAGGCGCAGCGGCGGCGTGCCCGCGGTAAAAAGGGCGAACCGAATGCTCGAGGAGCCGGCGTTGATCGCCAATACGGACATTCCACGAGTCTGCCACAGCGCGGCTTGCAACGTGCGGAGACCCTTCTTTCGCTGTGCGGCTGCGGCCATACCATGGTAATTCTTTCAACAGGAGCACCGTCGGGCTACCGCGCTTGCCCCTGCGCGGCGTGCTCAGTACCATCGCGGCAGAGCGCCGGGAATCACGACAGCCCCAAAAACGACGCGACCAACCAAGGAGAGAGCCGTGAGTCTAGCTTCGGAATTCAAAGAATTTGCCATGAAGGGCAATGTGGTCGATTTGGCGGTCGGTGTGATCATCGGCGCCGCGTTCGGGAAGATCGTCTCCTCGCTGGTGGGGGATATCTTCATGCCGGCCCTCGGTAAAGTGATCGGCGGCTTCAACTTCTCCGATCTCGCCATCGGCCTCGGCAAGGATCCCACCGGCAAAGACGTGATGATCAAGTACGGCGCATTCCTTCAGACCACCTTCGATTTCATCATCATCGCCTTCGTATTGTTCATCGCGATCAAGTTCATCAATCGATTGAAGAGACCGCATGCGGCGGACGCGCCCGCGCCGCCGCCCCGATCCGAAGTACTGCTCGAAGAAATCCGCGACCTGCTCGCCAAGCGCGCGTAGCCATTCCTGCAATTGTCGTTCTAACGACGCAGCGCCAGGAACCACGCGGCGGCGACGACGCCGAGAGCGGCCGCACCCGCAACCCATTGCGGGCTGCGGCGGCGGGTGCGCGGGACCCCCAAGCGCGCATAAATCCAGCCGAGCACGGTGCCCATGGCGAAGCCGAGCGCATGTCCGAGCACGTCCACCCGTTCTCCGCCGGCGCCGAGCATCGTCAGTAGGAACACCCCTCCGAACAACGGCGCCCAGCGGTACCTGAATCGCTCGCGCAGACTGAGTCGCAATCGCCACGAGAAGCCCGACAGCAACCCTAAAGCCGCGAACACCGCCGTAGACGCGCCCGCCGCGCGATGTTCCGACGGCGAAATCAGCATATCCAAGTAGTCGGCTGCGGCGCCTGCCGCCAAAATGCTCGACCATGCAATTCCGGGGCCGAACGCGCCGCCCGCCAGGGTGCCGAATACGGCACCGAACAGCAGATTGCCGAGCAAATGCGCCTGGTCGAGATGCAGCGTCAATGCCGTGACCGCACGCCACCATTGGCCGGCTCCGCCCACCCGTGCATCCAAGGATCCGGCCTCCAACCAGTTCTTGCCGAAGGCCTGAATGCCGGTGCAGTACGCCGTGGCCAACAGAACGACGACGAACGCGGCGGTCCCGATGCCGGCGCCCGGAAAGGCCACGATGGTGGGCGGCTGCGGACGTACCACGCGCCGCTCGAGAGCATAGCGGGCGAGCTCATCGCGGGCGGACGCCGACACCGCCGCAGCCGTCAGCACCACCCAGTGCACGCCGGCCGGCGCAAGCTCATGCGGGACGCTCTTCGCCTCCAGCACCAGCGCGGCCTCGGCACAGGCCGAGTGCGACCCTTCGAAGACGACGACCTGTCCGTCGCGCTCGCTCCGGCCGTCTTCGTCCGCGCGCTCATCCACCGGACTCGTCAAGGCGCCGAAGGGCCGGCCGATCCGGTCTCCACCAGCTTTTGCAGTCGCGCCACCTGCGAGCTCAGCACCGAGTCCACGGCCTTCGACAAGGTCTCGAAGCCGTCCTTCGAATATCCGCCGACCGCATAGACGAGGCTGAGATCGGCGCCGGTGCCGGCCGGCACGATGGAGACGGTCATCGAGCCCGTGACGCCCATCGCCTGCAACGGACCGAGCGTGCCGTGCAGCCTCAACGCCTTGCCGGGAGCGACAAACACGACCGTCATGTGCTGCACCGACCCGCCGTCCGGCAGCGTCTCGCACCAGCATCCTCCGGCCCTCGCATCGAGGCTGAGCCGGGCGGAGTCGCCCGAGTAGGTGTGCTTGGGATCCCACCAGCGATTCGGCGCAATGAGCGCCGCATATACCGCCGCCGCCGGCGCGGCCACGTGGACTTGCTCCCGTACTTCGAACCCGCCGCTTCCCGCCCCGGCCACGTCCGCGCCGGCCCGATTCGAGAATATCTGCAGGGCGCTCAGCGCAAGCAAGGCTATGGTCGGGCGCGAGATCTCATTCACGAAGACTGGCCCACCGGATACTTTCATAGACATGACGACCCTAGACATGACGACTCCCGTTACACGCAATCCGGCCGAACAGCGTTAGTGTACGGCGGCTGAGAGGGACTCGCGTGCGGCGGCGCAAGAGGCGGGCCGCGATCGGCCGGGTCAGGTGCTGCTCGCCTGCTGAGCGAGCATGCGATAGATCTTGAGCACCTTGGGCACGTAGGCCATGGTCTCCGTGAAGGGCGGGATCTGGCCTCCGTTCCGGTCCACGGCGTCCTCGCCCGCGTTGTAAGCGGCAAGCGCGAGGCGGACGTTCTGCCCGAATCGATCCATCAGGAACTTGAGGTAGCGGGCGCCGGCATGCACGTTTTGCTTCGGATCGTACGGATTCGACACGCCGAAACGGCTCGCCGTGGCGGGCATCAGCTGCATCAGGCCTACGGCGCCGCGCTTGGAGACGGCACGGGAGTTGAATCCGGATTCCACGACGATGACCGCGCGCAAAAGATTGGCTTCGACCGAGTTGGAGGACGCGGCCGTCTCGATGATGGCATCGTACTGAGTGGCGCGCGCCAGGAGCGCAGGATCGTATCGATCGCCGCTTTCCGTCATATCCTGCGGTGACAGGGCCAGCAGCCGATAGCGATTGTCGTCCGGCACGTCGGTGAAGTGCCGGACGCCGTCAGCGTCCAGATACGTATAGATCTTCGGATGCGCCTGAACCGCCGTGGCGGCGAGCACGCCCGCGAGGAATACGATGGACTTGGCTGACATCGGGAATTCCGGCTCCTATCAGGGGAAGGCTAGCGTGAAGCACGGTGTACCGATGGGACCTACATCAAGGATCGGATAGATCGGATTGACATATCGGGGACTTTCGCGCCCTCTCCGTATCGCGGCGTGACTGGCCGAGGTAACGGAGATTTAACGTATGTTTTCCGACATCGGCACGGATTTTCCCGCGATTTGCCGGATAGAATCGATTTCATGAGCACACCGGAACCCACGCTGGCGCAGCCGCTGGCCGAGCCGTCCGTCGGGATATCCGCCGGCTACGCCGAGTCGGCGGCACGGACGCAGAGGGTTGCCGGCGTCCGCAGCTGGGTGCTGACGGTGTTTCTGTTCCTGGTGCCGCTCGCGGCTTACTGGCCGGCCACCTTCCATGACTACGGACTGCGGGACGACTACTCGAACCTGCGCGAATCGCACGAGGAACCTGGAAAGATTCTGCAGTTTTGCGCATCCCACGCGCGTCCGATTTATGGCCTGCTGCTGCAGTCGACGTATGGACTGACTTCCAGCGTCGATAATTTGCGTTGGATGCGGCTCGGCGCATCGCTGATTCTGGGGGCGGTCTCGTTGGTGCTGTTTCGCGGTCTGCGTGCGCTCGGCTGGTCGTTCGAGGCGAGCCTTTGCGTGACGCTGATGCTCGGCCTGCTGCCCGCCTCCCAGGTCATCGCGGCTTGGGCCGTGGGCTGGCCCTACGCGGCCGCGGCGCTGCTGGCCCTGGGAGCGTTCTTCGCGGTCGAAAATGCGCTGGCGATCGCTCCCGGAACCGTCACCCTGAGACTTCAAGGACGGCTCCTCGTCCAGTGGATGGTCGGACTGGGGCTCATGGTGATCAGCGCGCTCATCTATCAGCCAAGCGCACTGTTTTATGTGGTCCCGCTGGCTGGAGCGCTGATCGCGCAGCGCCGGCGCGGATTGAGGCAAACCGCACGGTGGGCCGGCGCTCACCTATCGTTCATTGCAGCCGCTCTCGGTCTCGCCTACTGCACCATGACGGTGCTCTATTCGATGGGAATATTCGTCAAATCCGGCCGGGTGGCCTTCGAGCACCATTGGGGCGATAAGATCGCCTGGCTCCTGAGCGAGGCTTTGCCGAACGCCCTGAGCCTGCTCGTGTTGAACGACAATAATCATCACGACCGCTGGCTCTATCTCGGCTGTGCCGGTTTGGTGGGCATGGTACTGCTCGCCGGCGCCTGGCTGGAATGGCGCCGCCATGGATGGCAGCGCGGCTTGATCTGGCTCTGCGGCCTCTTCGCCCTGCCGGTGCTTGCCTTCGGCATCAGTATGGTGGCCTCCGAACGATATGCCACTTACCGCACGATACTTGCCATGAGTGCGGTTCTGGTCTGCTTTCTCGTCGCATCCGTACGCGCACTCACCGACGGATGGGCTGTTTCCAATCGGCGGCTCCTCGCCTCGGTTCTGCTGTCGATCGCATTTCTGACCGCCCGGCACCACGCCTATGCGCTGATCGCCGTTCCCCAGGGCAACGAATGGCAGCTCATCGTCGAGGGCGCCAAGCAGGTCCGATTGAGCGTGAATTCGCGCCCCCGCATTTATGCCATCGCATCGAGGCCCGCCGACATCTCCACGTCGACCATCTATCACGACGAGTTCGGCTCGCTGTCGTCCAACTCGGAATGGGTGCCGAAGGAGATGTTCAAGCGCGCCATGCACGACTTGCATCCGGAGATCGCGAACATCAACTCCCGTTATGTATTCGCGACCGGACCGGCGCTGCCGGCCGACCAGCAATACGATGTGATCATCGACATGCGCCGGCTGCGGCAGTTCTACTCCGATAACTAGGCCGCTCAAAAGCCGAGATAGTCGCTCGCCCGGCCGTAGAGGATGGCCGCTTTCACGCCGGCCGGCCAGAAAGGATGCAGCGCAATCGTCTTCATGTCCGTCACCGGCATGTCGAATGGAAGATCGGGTTGTGTGATTCGCCGGGCGAGCGCCGCCCCCATGGCGGTTGCCATCGCCACCCCGCGCCCGTTATAGCCCAGACAGGCGAGCACTCCCGGCGCCGGCTCGTGAACGTGCGGGTAGTGGTCGCGCGTCATGGCAAGCCGCCCTCCCCAGGCGTGCGTCCAGCGCACCCCGTCGAGGCTCCGCCAAAGCTCGCGCGCGTAGCCGACGAGATGCCCAATGGCGTCCACCGAATCGATCTCCCGCATCGGGCCACGCCCGCCGATGAGCAGGCGTTCA